>ENA-UPTA01000432-UPTA01000432.1-activated-sludge-metagenome-genome-assembly--contig:-NODE-432-length-48648-cov-10.022411_pt1 | contig 48648 bp, 60 predicted proteins | sample MGYA00238184_ERZ773361 | MGnify/ENA primary metagenome ERZ773361 (study PRJEB29100, sample SAMN05720205) | activated sludge metagenome | isolation source: anaerobic digester from wastewater... | reverse complement strand
CAGCACGTTTGGAACATCACGCACATTTTCGTCGCTTACCAAAGCGCCGACAGCGCCTTGAGCAACAGCTTGCGCGGCAAAAGTGTTGCCGTCGAACTTGTCGCCTTTGATAGCCACAAAAAGCTGGCCTTTGGCTATATTTCGGCTATCGCTCCCCACTGAAGTGAAACGTGCATCCGTACCGCGCAATTCACCTTTGGTCACGGCCGCCAGTTCTGATAGCAGCATCATACTGCAACCCCTTGTAGCCGCTTCAAGGCAGATTTCGCTTGCTCCACATCGCTGAAATACACTTTCTTGCCGTTGATTTCCTGATAGTTCTCATGCCCCTTGCCAGCAATCAGCACCGTGTCGCCGGCCTGTGCAGCATGGATAGCAACAGAAATAGCCTTGGCGCGATCTGGCTCTATGGCATAACTGCCATGCATCCCTTCAAGCACCTGCTGGATGATCGCTTCTGGGTCCTCGCTGCGTGGGTTATCGGAGGTCACCACAGCGGCATCCGCCAGCTCACTCACCACCTTGCCCATCAAGGCTCGCTTGCCTGGATCGCGATCGCCTCCACAGCCGAATACACATACCAATTTGCCTTTAGTTTGGATGCGTAGTGCTTTCAAGACGTTTTCCAACGCATCCGGCGTGTGTGCATAATCCACCACTACCGATGGCTGGTCACCACCACCCATCTGCTCCATCCTGCCGGAAACTGATTTGATGTGGGATATCGCATCCACCGCATCCGTCAACTTGACATCAGATACCAGCAAAGTAGCCAATACTGCGAGCACGTTATATACATTGAACTGCCCGACTACTGCCGCGACAACCTCAGCCTCGCCAGCCGGTGTATGTACCCTGAAGGACAGATGGCTAGAACGCAGGCGGATATTGCTGGCGCGCACATCACCTGCACCGATACCATAGGTCATCACTTGCAATGGTTTATTCAGCATCGCATGCTGAAGCTGCCGGCCAAATTCGTCATCAATATTGATGACGGCCGCCTTCAGGTCACTCATCTCGAATAGTTTACGTTTGGCTGCCGCATAATTTTCCATGGTGCCGTGGTAATCAAGATGGTCACGCGTTAGATTGCTAAGCACTGCGACATCGAAATGCACGCCATTCAGCCGCCCTTGATCCAACCCGTGAGACGACACTTCCATTGCCACCCCTTGGGCGCCCAGCTGTAAGTAATCTGCTAGCAGCCCATGCAAGGAGACTGCGCCAGGCGTTGTGTTGTGTGTGGCTGTCAGAGCATCAGGAAAACCATTTCCTATCGTACCAATCACTGCGGTCTTACGCTCTAGATAACTCAGCGCTTGCGCGACCCATTGCGAGATAGAGGTCTTGCCATTGGTACCCGTCACAGCCACCACCCATAACTGGCGCGAAGGATGCCCATAGAACCTGTCTGCGATAAGCCCTGCTTGTGTACGCAGGTTCTTGACCGGCAGATTTTCCACAGACCATGCTGCGTTCCAGTCAAACCCATCCGGCTCCCACAACACTGCAACAGCACCGTTTTGGATAGCATCTTGAATATATTGACGCCCGTCAGCCTTTTCGCCAGGGTAAGCCAGAAAGAGGCTGCCTTGGCGTACCTGGCGGCTATCCACAGCAATACTAGTTGGTGAGGTATTGAAGACATGCAAAGTCACATGACCTCCTTGACATCTTCAGCCGCTGACGGTGGAATGACTACATTGTCATTCGCCGCGTCCTGAGGCACGGCCAGCATGCGCAACGCATCTGACATCACCGCACTGAATACAGGTGCAGCGATAGTACCGCCGTAATATTCACCGCTGGTCGGCTCATCAATCATGACCGCCATAATCAAGCGCGGATCGGACGCTGGTGCCAGCCCGACAAAAGAACCCACATATTTGTCTTCCTCATACCCATGCGGGCCAAGCTTGTGCGCAGTTCCTGTCTTTCCAGCGACGCGATAACCCGGTACTTGTGCGCGAATCGCCGTACCACCTGGCTGCACTACTAATTCGAGCATATCTTTTACATCATTGGCCACTTGCGCCGAGAAGACTTGATGTCCAACAGGTGACTCCTTCAATTTCATCAAAGACACTGGCTTCAGTTCCCCCTCGTTCGCGAAAACCGTATAGGCGCGCGCCAGTTGCAGCAAAGTCACACTAATGCCGTGGCCATAAGACATCGTCGCCTGCTCGATAGGTCGCCAAGTCTTGTAGTTCCTTACTTTGCCAGAGGCCTCACCTGGGAAACCGATTTGAGTGGGCACGCCAAAACCCAGTTGGTTGAACGTACTCCACAACTCTTCACGCTTGAGGCTCAGCGCCATTTTTGCCGCGCCAACATTGGACGATTTCTGAATAACCTGTGCCACCGTCATCAAGCCATTGGGATGGGCATCATGAATGGTGGCCGGCCCGATGGACATATAGCCTGGCGCAGTCTGGATCTGGGTCTGAGGCTGATAGTCACCAAACTGCATCGCGGCTGAAGCTGTAATCGCTTTCATGGTAGAACCTGGCTCAAACATGTCAGTGATGCACCGGTTACGTGTTTTACCTTTAATGTTGATAGGGTTATTAGGGTTATATGTCGGGATATTGGTCATCGCCAGCACTTCGCCAGTCTTGGCATCCAGCACAATGGCAGCACCCGCTTTGGCCTTGAACTGTTCAACCGCCTTACTTAACTCGCGGAATGCCAGATACTGGATGCGGCGGTCTATACTCAACACCAGGTCTTGACCGTCCTGTGGCACCTTGACGGCTTCCAGATCCTCTACGATACGACCCTGGCGATCCTTGATCACACGACGGCTTCCAGCTTTGCCTGAAAGATAATTGTTTCTAGCCAGCTCCAAACCTTCCTGACCATTGTCATCGATGCCCGTGAAACCAACGATATGCGCTGCCACATCACCTGCTGGATAGAACCGCTTATATTCTCGTTGCAGAAAGACTCCGGGAATCTCCAGACTCATCACCTTGCTCGCCAACGCAGGAGAGACACGACGTTTGAGGTATACGAATTCACGCTCGGGATTGGATATCTTTTTATTGATGTCGGCCAATTTCAACTGCAACAGTTTCGCCAATGCTTTTTTGTTCTCACCTGTCAGCTTGAGGTCAGGCGGACTCACCCAGACAGACTCCACCGGGCTACTGACCGCCAGCAATTCACCGTTTCTGTCGGTGATTTTTCCGCGATGGGCCTGCAAAACTAAAGTGCGGCTGTAACGAGCGTCGCCTTTTTGCTGCAAAAAGTCTTTGTGCAAGCTCTGCAGATAAATTGCGCGCGTCAGCAGGGCCATAAATCCCAGCAAAACCGCAATCAGCAGCAATCGCCGGCGCCATGCCGGCAACTTGACCAACTGATGCTGTGGAATCTTATACGCCATCAGTGCACCGCCTCTTCCAGCGAGATGACTTGGATGCGCTTAGCATCTGGCACCTGCATATGCAGTTGCTTGTTTGCCAACTCTTCGATACGCGAATGCATCGCCCAGGTACTTTGCTCCAATTGAAGCTGTTCGTATGCGGTTTCCAGCCTTTTGGTCAGTTGCTGCTGCTGCTCCAACTCGAAATACAACTTGCGCGACTTGTGCTGTGAGGTAATCAAACCAATGCTCACAGAAATCAACACGAAGAACAGAATCAGGTTCAGACGGGTCATGGCGCCGCCGTCCTTTCTGCCACACGCATTATTGCACTGCGCGCACGCGGGTTGGCCTTCACCTCGATAGCGCCCGGCTTGATTGCCCTGCCTATCGCGACCAGCCGTGGCTGCGGAAGGTCAGCAGCTTTGATTGGCAAGCGCGACGGCAAGGTATCACGATCTTCCTGTGATTGGATAAACCGCTTGACCATGCGGTCCTCCAAGGAGTGAAAGCTAATCACCACCAAACGCCCGCCTTCCGCTAACAGATCCGCACACTTCGGCAACACTAACGAGAGCTCTTCAAGCTCCTGATTGAGGTAAATCCGTAAAGCCTGAAAGGTGCGCGTTGCAGGGTTCTGCCCCGGCTCAGCCTTGGGGATTGCGCCTGCCACGATCTGGGCAAGCTGCCCTGTAGTGGTGATGGGGCACCCGTTATCGCGCTCTTTAATAATCGCCCTTGCAACCTGCTTAGCAAACCGTTCTTCACCATAATCTTTTATTACCTCCCTTAGCTGCTGCTCTGAAATATCAGCTAACAGCATCGCTGCCGTTTTGCCCCTTGTCTGGTCCATCCGCATATCCAGCGGGCCATCGAACCTGAAACTAAACCCCCGCCCTGCTTCATCGATCTGCGGGGACGAAATGCCTAAATCCAGCAGAATGCCATCCACTTTTTTCAAGCCTTCAGCTTGAGCAAGCTGCTCTATCTCTGAAAAGTGCAAGTGCCGGATATGGAATCTGCTATCTGCAATCTGGCGACCAGCCTCATACGCAGATACGTCGCGATCTATCGCATACAAGCGGCCTAGCTGGTTTAATTTGCTCAGGATTCTTCTACTATGCCCGCCACGGCCGAACGTACAGTCGATGTAGGTGCCGCCTGGCTTGATATCAAGCGCATCAACAGCCTCGGACAACAATACGGTGAGATGCGGCATGACACTGGGTCTTTGAACTTCGGATTTTGCTGACAATGACACTGGGACTGCTGGGGGCGCAGAATTTGCGCCCATCATCATAGCGAGAATCCCTCTAATTCTGCGGGCATGACAATCTCTTCGCCACGCATTACGATATCCAGCTGCTTGCGCCAAGCCTCGATATTCCAAAGCTCAAAATGGCTACCCTGACCTACCAGCATCACTTCTTTTTCAAACTTGGCAAATTCACGCAGTACTGGCGACACCAGAAGGCGGCCCGTGTTATCGAGCACGATATCCTCGGCATAACCCACCAACAGACGCTGGAATGAGGACGACTGCTTATCAAAGCTGGACAAAGCCATCAGTTTGGCCTGTATCGGCTCCCAAGCGGGCTGGGGATAAAGCAGCAGGCAACCATGCGGGTGCGCGGTAAGCACCACATTACCGGCAGATTCTGCCAGCAACGCGTCACGATGCTTGGCAGGCACAGCAAGCCTGCCCTTTGCATCCATGCTTATATTGGTCGCACCCCTGAACATATTGATTGTCTTTATCTATGCTTCGTTTATATATTCAAAATGACGATTAGCAGGGAATGCCTCGCCCCCTTAGTTTGGCGAGACACTCCCCACAAAACTCCACTTTTCCCCACTAAATTGCACTATAGATAAAAAAAAAGCGCAGCGCAAGCACTTTTTGTGATTTTTTCTTTATAAGACAAAGACTTAGCGCATTTTTGCGCTAAAAATAATATTGTTAATAATCAATAGGTTGTGATATGTAGTAAAAGTGAAATATCAGTATTGATATTTATCTACTTGAATTGCATTGACGGGGTATACGAAGGATGTGAAAAAGAAAGCTGACCGATAAGCCGGGTTCTGTAATTATCTTGCGATAAATGACAGTCATTCATCTAGGCACACCATTGCTGATGTGCTCGAGCAACCTACCCGCTGGCGGCGCGAGCCACGCCGTTGCCAGCCTATTTGGTCTTGCTGCGGATGGAGGTTACCGCGTTTCACGTCCGCCTTACGGCATACTCGTCTCTGTGGCCCTATTCCTCGCCTCACGGCGTACGGCCGTTAGCCGTCATCCTGCTCTGTGCAGCCCGGACTTTCCTCTCCCCGGCAAACGCCAAGCAGCGACTGTCTGGTCAGCTTCCATTGATATTTTAGCATGCGCCATGAAGGCAATCCCCAACAAAACGCCTACTGGATAAAATAGACAATTAGCCGCAAAATATCGTTCATATCTATTAACAAATTAAAACAGCATGCAAACTTTCGGCATCTATATCATCGGCGACGAGATCTTGTCTGGCAAACGCAAGGATGCCCACCTAACCAAAGTCATCGAGCTCCTCAACACTCGCGGCTTGCAGCTAAGCTGGGCCAATTATCTGGGTGACATCCCGGAACAGATCACCCATTCACTCAAAGCCAGCATGGCGCGCGGCGACATCGTATTCAGTTTTGGCGGCATCGGCGCGACGCCAGACGATTATACGCGTCAGTGTGCCGCCGATGCGGCTGGCGTTCCAATTGAACGTCACCCTGGCGCGGTAGCCGAGATTGAGGCACGCTACGGCAAAGACCCCAACTCCAAGCGCCTGCTGATGGCAGACTTCCCCAAAGGTTGCGATTTGATACCTAATCCCGTAAATCGCGTCGCAGGGTTTAGCATTCACCAGCATTATTTCGTGCCTGGCTTCCCTGACATGGCGCATCCGATGGTGGAATGGGTGCTGGATACTTACTACCAACATCTTTTCCACCAGCGCGATTATATTGAAGCCTCTATCTTGGTCATGGAAGCGGGAGAAAGCCGGCTGATAGATCTTATGAACGAGGCGCTGCGCAAATACCCACAGCTCAAGCTTTTCAGCCTGCCAAAGCTCGACGAGCGGCGCACGACCGAAGTGGGTATGAAAGGCAAGTCAGCACTGGTACAAGCGGCGATGGCCGATATCAAGCAAGGCGTCACTGCGCTTGGCTTCCCCTGGAGAGAGGCTTAAGATTCCCACGCCCGCATTCATTATAAAAACCGCTTCCCTAGAAGGCAATCAGGATAAGGCTTGCAGGGCATCAAAAATGACAATGAAGTTTTAAGAACGATCATGGATTGTAGACCACATTGTGGCGCCTGCTGCATTGCGCCCAGTATCAACAGCCCTATTCCAGGGATGCCACTGGGCAAACCCGCCGGTGTGCGCTGCATTCAGCTGGACGAGGAGAATCGCTGCAAACTCTTTGGAAAACCAGAACGTCCAATTTTTTGCGGCAACTTGCAGCCTAGCATAGAGATGTGCAGCGAAAGAAAGGAGCACGCCATTGCCTGGCTCACGCGCCTAGAAGAGTTGACTAGACCGTAATCGATTTTGTCTCGCGCATTGCCCAGACAGCCCCTAAGCTCACCAGCGCCATCACTGACATATACATGCCGACCCATGCTAACCCACCTTCAGATACCAGCAATTGGGAAAGATATGGCGCCAGCGAAGCCCCCAGAATACCGCCCAATTGATATGCCACTCCGGCACCGGTATAGCGCAACGCCACCGGGAACTGCTCAGGTAGAAATGCGCCCATCGGAGCAAAGCTAGCGCCCATCAGGAATAACGCCAGGCCCAGAAACACCGCAATAGCCACCACACCACCCTGCATCAAAGGCGCAAGCGCGAAACCAGCCAGCACAGCCAGAAAGTTGCTGAAGATCAACACCGGCCTGCGTCCGAAACTGTCGCTCAAAGCGGCCGAGATGGGTGTAGCTAGCGTCATGAACAACACTGCGATGCACAGCAATTGCAGAAACTCTGCCCTCGGGATACCTAACTCCCTGGTGCCATAACTCAGGCAGAACACAGTAGCCGTGTAGAACAGGTTATAGCATACCACCATAGCCAGTGCGCCCAAACCAACAGCGCCAAGATATTGATGGAATAAGGCTTTTAGCGGGACTGCATGCAGTTCATGCCTTTGCCGAGCCGTGACAAAAGCAGGCGTCTCCGCAAGCCTGAAACGCACATACAGACCAACCCCGACCAGCAGAGCACTTGCGATGAATGGAACTCGCCAGCCCCATGCATTGAACTGCGATTCTGACAAAAACAAAGTTAATGCCAGATAGCTCAAAGTAGCCAGCAAAAAACCAATCGACGGCCCCAGCTGTGGAAACATGCCGAACCAGCCGCGCTTGCCTGGCGGCGCATACTCGGTCGCCAGTAGCGCTGCACCACCCCATTCCCCACCTAACCCAATGCCCTGCCCGAAACGCAAAACGCACAATGCGACAGGCGCCAGCCATCCAAGCGTTTCGTAACCAGGTAGCAAACCAATCAGCAGCGTACAAACCCCCATCACCAACAGCGATGCCGCCAGTGTCGTCTTGCGTCCGAACTTGTCACCGAAGTGCCCGAACATCAACGCCCCCAAAGGCCTGGCGACGAAAGCGATGCCAAACGTCAAAAACGCATTCAGCGACTGCGCCGTGGCGTCGCCTGCGGGAAAAAAGACCGGGCCTATCACTAAAGCGGCTGCCATGGCATAGATATAAAAGTCATAGAACTCTATCGCCGTCCCGACAAAACTGGCAAAAGCGATTTGTTTGATAGAGATGCTGGCCATGCTAAATCCTTACTCAGAAGGCAGCATTGTATGCGCAAATTCTGCATATTTTGGTTTTCTAGAAAGTGGATTGCGTATAAAATAAGCAGTCTTTTCCAAAGTCGGCAAAACCCATTTAGAAAAATGCAAATTGGCCCATATTTATTGAAAAACAATCTAGTCGTTGCACCTATGGCAGGGGTAACCGATAGGCCTTTCCGCATTTTGTGCAAAAAGATGGGCGCAGGGCTGGCCGTCAGCGAGATGGTCACATCCAATTCGCTGTTATACGGTAGCGAAAAAACCAAACGCCGTGCAAATCATGAAGGTGAACCAGACCCGATCTCCGTCCAGATAGCCGGCGCTGACCCGAAAATGATGGCGGAAGCGGCCAAGCATAATGTAGACAATGGCGCCCAGATTATTGATATCAACATGGGCTGCCCAGCAAAAAAAATATGCAACGTAATGGCGGGCTCTGCCCTGCTCAAAGACGAGCCGTTAGTCGCGCAGATCCTGAAAGCCGTTGTGAGCGCTGTAGATGTGCCGGTGACACTTAAGATTCGCACCGGCTGGGACAAACAGAACCGCAATGCCCTTCAAATCGCCAGAATGGCAGAAGATATCGGCGTGCAGGCATTGGCCATGCATGGCCGTACCCGTGCATGCCTATACAATGGCGAAGCAGAATACGACACAATTGCCGCAGTCAAGCAGGCTATCAAAATACCGCTGATTGCAAACGGCGATATCACTTCGCCGGAGAAAGCCAAATTTGTACTTGAACACACCAAGGCCGATGCAGTGATGATAGGCCGCGCAGCTCAAGGCCGCCCCTGGATATTCCGCGAGATTCAGCATTATCTGGAAACCGGCACCCATATGCTGCCTCCCACCGTGGATGAGATTCACCAGGTGATGCTGGAGCACTTGCATGATTTATATGCATTTTATGGCGACTTGACCGGCATGCGCGTAGCACGCAAGCATATCTCCTGGTACACAAAGGGACTGAAGAATTCAGCGCATTTCCGACACAACATGAACACATTGCAAACCATCGAATTGCAATTGCAGGCCATCAATGACTTCTTTACCGCATTAAAAGCCGACAATGATCGCCTGGTGTATGCAGATGACGAAAACGAACCCGAAGAACTGGCGGCTTAAACCATGTGTGAAAAAAGCATACTCCGAAAAGCTGTCAAAGAGTCCCTAGAGGATTACTTCACCCATCTGGATGGTCAACCTCCACACGCGGTTTATGACATGGTGTTAGCTTGCGTCGAAAAACCGATGCTGGAATACATCCTGGACAAAGTCGGCGGCAATCAAAGCAAAGCTGCTGAAATCCTCGGCATCAACCGCAATACCTTGCGCAAGAAGATGGCGCATTACAATCTCGAATAACCAACTCTCCGAACTATCATTATTATGGCTACTATCAAGCGCGCACTTATCAGCGTTTCTGACAAAAACGGTATTGTGGACTTTGCAAAAGCCTTGGTTGGCTTTGGCGTAGAAATCCTCTCCACGGGCGGCACTGCCAAGCTGTTTCGCGACAACAACATTCCGGTCATCGAAGTCAGCGATTACACAGGCTTCCCGGAAATGCTGGATGGCCGCGTTAAGACATTACATCCTAAAGTACATGGCGGACTCTTAGGCAGACGCGACTTGCCCGAGCATGTTACGGCGATGCAAGCTCAGAGTATCCCCAACATCGATTTGCTGGCAGTAAACCTTTACCCTTTCGAAGCGACTGTTTGCAAACCCAACTGTAAACTGGAAGATGCGATAGAGAACATCGATATTGGCGGTCCGGCGATGGTACGCTCAGCCGCCAAGAACTGGAACGATGTAGCCGTATTGACTGACGCCAGCCAATACGATGCTGTTCTGGCCGAGCTGAAAGCCAACAGTGGTGCACTTTCCAAAGCCACCCGGTTCAAGCTGTCTGTAGCGGCATTCAACCGCATCGCACAATATGATGCTGCAATCAGCGACTACCTCTCATCTATCGATTTCGAAGCTTCCCAGAACTCTAGTCTACCCGTACGCGGTATGTTCCCGGACCAAGTCAACAGCAGCTTTATCAAAGTACAGGACTTACGCTATGGCGAGAATTCCCATCAACAAGCTGCGCTTTATCGCGACCTATATCCAGCCCCAGGCAGCTTGGTAACCGCTCAGCAATTGCAAGGTAAAGAACTCAGCTACAACAACATCGCCGATGCGGATGCGGCCTGGGAATCGGTAAAATCTTTTGACAGCAAAGCATGCGTCATCGTCAAACACGCAAACCCATGTGGCGTGGCACTAGGGGCTAACGCATTGGAAGCCTACAGCAAAGCCTTCAAGACAGACCCGACCTCCGCATTTGGCGGCATCATCGCTTTCAATTGCACTTTGGATGGGACAGCAGCTGAAGCAGTTTCCAAGCAATTCGTAGAAGTATTGATTGCTCCAGACTATACACCTGAAGCGTTGGCGATATTCCAAGCTAAAGCCAATGTCCGTGTACTCAAGATCGCTTTGCCCAAAGGTGGTGATACAGCCTGGGAAAAAGGTCGTAACTTTATGGATAGCAAGCGCATCGGCTCCGGATTATTGCTGCAGACCGCTGACAACCACGTAATCAGCGAAAATGATTTGAAAGTTGTCACCAAGAAACAGCCAAGCCCAGCGCAACTGGCCGATATGCTTTTCGCTTGGCGTGTGGCGCAATATGTGAAATCCAATGCCATCGTCTTCTGTGGTGACGGCATGACTCTCGGCGTCGGCGCTGGCCAGATGAGCCGCGTAGACAGCACCAAGATCGCTGCCATCAAGGCACAGAACGCTGGCTTGAGCTTGCAAAACTCTGTCGTGGCATCTGATGCATTCTTCCCTTTCCGCGATGGTGTGGATGTGCTGGCCGAAGCCGGTGCAGTATGCGTGATTCAGCCGGGCGGCAGCATGCGTGACGAAGAGGTGATTGCCGCCGCTGATGAACATGGCCTGGCCATGGTGTTTACTGGCATCAGACATTTTAGACATTAATTATGAAAATACTCGTTATCGGTAGTGGCGGCCGCGAACACGCCCTGGCATGGAAAGTCACGCAAAATAAGGAAGTCAGCCGTGTGTATGTCGCCCCCGGCAATGCAGGCACCGCCACAAACCCTGACATGGTCAACGTGCCCATTACCAAAGTAGATGAACTGGTTGAGTTTGCAAAAAACGAACAAATTCATTTGACGATCGTAGGCCCGGAAGCACCACTTTCTCAAGGCGTCGTGGATGCGTTCCGCGCAGCTGGACTGAAAATCTTTGGCCCGACTAAAGCTGCCGCACAACTGGAATCCAGCAAAGATTTCGCTAAAGCCTTCATGATGCGCCACCACATCCCAACAGCGAAATACGAGACCTTTACCGACGCCGCCAAAGCGCATGATTACATTAATCAGCAAGGTGCGCCAATTGTAATCAAGGCCGATGGCCTGGCTGCGGGCAAGGGCGTCGTAGTAGCTATGACGAATGATGAAGCGCATCAAGCCATCGACATGATGCTGGCGGACAACAAGCTCGGCGCCGCAGGCGCGCGCGTGGTGATCGAGGAGTTCCTTGAAGGCGAAGAAGCCAGTTTCATGGTGATGGTGGATGGCAAAAACATCCTGGCACTTGCTACCAGCCAAGACCACAAGCGGCTTTTGGACAATGACCAAGGCCCCAACACGGGCGGCATGGGCGCTTACTCGCCTGCACCAGTCGTCACGCCGGAAATCCACGCAAAAGTGCTGCGCGAGATCATCCGCCCAACTGTGGAGGGCATGGCTAAGGATGGTATCCCATACACCGGCTTCTTGTATGCTGGCCTGATGATAGGCAAAGATGGCTCGGTCAAAACGCTGGAATTCAACTGCCGCATGGGCGATCCTGAAACGCAACCTATCATGATGCGCCTGAAGAGCGATCTCGTTACCTTGGCCGAGCAGGCTATCGACGGCACACTGAATCTGGCCGAGACTGAGTGGGATCGCCGTTTTGCGTTGGGCATAGTCATGGCAAGCGCAAACTATCCTGAGTCTCCCAAACTGGGTGATGAAATCACCGGTTTGCCAAAGGACTTGCATGACGCCTACGTGTTCCATGCCGGTACCACACTAAAAGACGGCAAAGTCATCACGAGCGGCGGACGCGTACTATGCGTGACCGCGCTTGGCGAAACAGTAAAATTCGCACAGCAGCAAGCATATCGAATCGCTGAACAGATTCATTTTGATGGTGCGCAATACCGCACCGATATTGGTTATCGGGCAATCAAAGGCTGATCCATGTCACAAAATATCAACACCCAAGCCGTTTACAACTATTTACAAAACCTGCAAGCCCGTATCGTCGAAGCTGTCGAGCTAGTGGACGGAAAAAATTTTTTGCAGGATAGCTGGCAACGCCCGGAGGGTGGTGGTGGCAATTCCTGTATGCTGGAAAACGGCAATGTGTTCGAGCGCGCCGGCATTGGTTTTTCGCACGTGCTGGGGAACAAACTGCCCCCTGCAGCTAGCGTGGCGCACCCCGAAGCCGCAGGAAGGCCTTGGGAAGCCATGGGTGTGTCGCTGGTATTCCACCCACGCAACCCGTATGTGCCCACCGTGCATATGAACGTGCGGTTCTTTATTGCCAAAGCACAAAACGCCAATGAGCAGGATATCTGGTGGTTTGGCGGCGGCATGGATTTAACGCCATACTACGGTAACGAGGAAGATTGCATCCACTTCCACCGCGTCAACAAAGAAGCGCTGGCACCATTCGGCAACGACTACTATGCCAAATTCAAAAAATGGTGCGACGAATACTTTTACCTCAAACACCGCAAAGAGCCACGCGGCATAGGCGGCGTGTTCTTTGACGATTTCCTTGAGTTGGGCTTTGAGCAAAGCTTTGCGCTGCAACGCGCAGTGGGCGATGCATTCATCAACGCCTACCTGCCTATCGTCCAGCGACGCAAAGATACACCGTACGGCGAGCGCGAGCGCGATTTCCAGGCCTATCGTCGCGGCCGCTATGTCGAATTCAACCTCATCTTCGACCGTGGCACCATCTTTGGCCTGCAATCCAACGGCCGCACCGAATCCATTCTGCTCTCTATGCCACCTATCGTGAAATGGCGCTACGATTGGAAACCTGAAATTGGCAGCCCTGAGGAAAAACTCTACACCGATTTCTTGATTGGTAAAGATTGGCTTAAATAAACCAATTTTGCGGTAATATCCTTTTTGGAAGTCGTTTCCAGTATATAAGGGTATCTGCATGAGTCAAATCGAAAGCATTATCGGCACACTCTCCGGATGGGTCTGGGGCCCGCCAATGTTGGTCTTGCTTGTAGGCACCGGCATCTACCTCACTTTCATTCTCAAAGGCCTGCAATTCAGGGCGCTACCACTGGCCTTTAAACTCATTCTACAAAAAGACCATGGACATCATGGCGATATCAGCCATTTCGCCGCACTGATGACAGCACTAGCCGCCACCGTCGGAATAGGCAATATCGTCGGTGTAGCAACAGCCATCAGTCTAGGTGGTCCTGGCGCAGTGTTCTGGATGTGGATGACCGGCCTAGTCGGCATGGCCACCAAATATAGCGAGGCTGTACTTGCCGTTAAATACCGCGAACACGGCAAGCATGGCATGCGAGGTGGGCCTATGTATTACATCAGCAAAGGTGCTGGCCTACCATGGCTTGGGACAGTATTTGCAGTTTTCACAGCATGCGCAGCCTTTGGTATCGGCAATATGACACAAGCCAACGCTACTGCTAAAATTTTCGAGACTACCTTTCAAATTCCAACCGTAGCAACGGGCATCGTACTGACTATACTAACCGGCCTGGTGATTCTGGGCGGCATTAAATCCATCGGCAAATTCACTTCGTTCTTAGTGCCTTTCATGATCATTGGTTACGTAGGAGCATCCTTGATCGTTTTAGGCCTTAACGCTCAGCAAATCCCGCACGCCCTTAGCTTAATTTTTGACCACGCATTCTCACCAGCTTCTGCTACTGGCGGCTTTGCAGGAGCAACAGTTGCTGCTGCAATGCGTTACGGCATCTCACGCGGAGTGTTTTCCAATGAATCTGGCCTGGGTTCGGCCCCAATTGCCGCTGCCGCTGCACGCACACAAGACCCAGTGACTCAAGCACTAGTCAGCATGACGCAAACCTTCATCGACACTTTGGTGGTTTGTACCATGACTGCATTGGTGATTCTCACTGCTGACAGTTGGACGGCTGGTGTCACCGCATCCGCTCTAACAAGCGCGAGTATGGCCGAAACTCTTGGCAATTCAGGCAGTATTATTGTTGCCATTGCTACCAGCCTGTTCGCATATTCAACACTGATTGGCTGGAATTACTATGGTGAGAAAGCCATTGAATATCTGTGCGGCGAAAAATCGATTCGAATCTATCGCGTATTTTTCACTGTTGCTGTCATGGTGGGAGCGACAACCAGCTTGGAATTCGTATGGAATTTCTCTGACCTGATGAATGGCATGATGGCCATTCCAAACCTGATTGGTTTGTTGTTATTATCGAAAGTCATCAAATCTGAGACAGAGCGCTATTTCACCGCAAACAGACAATGAGTCATTTAACCCACAAGAGAGTGACCTGGAAGAACCGCTGGACATTCATGCTGGCTACAGCCGGATCGGCGATTGGTTTAGGTAATATCTGGAAGCTTCCCTACATGATTGGGGTAAATGGAGGCAGTGCTTTTGTCATGGTGTTCCTCGCTTGTATCCTTTTTGTTGGCATCCCACTCATGATGACGGAGGTTTTACTTGGCCGCCGCGCTCAAAAAAACCCTCACGATGGCATGGAAAATTTAGCAAAGGAAGCAAATGCAAGCCTTTCATGGAAGTACATCGGCGGCATGGGCATGATTACTGGCCTGTTAATTTTGGGATTTTACAGCGTGATTGGCGGATGGGTCTTGAGTTACATCCTGTTTGCGCTACAGGACACTTTCCTCAATATTGATGGGGCACACGCCCAAGCGAATTTCAACGCGCTATTGGCGTCTCCCCTCACGCTAATTTTTTGGCATACCACATTCATGATACTCACCATGGGCGTTGTAGCCAATGGTGTCAATCAAGGACTAGAACGTGCCAACAACATTCTTATCCCTGCACTTTTTGTAATTTTGCTTATCTTGCTAGGCTACAGCATGGCCGTTGGTGATTTTACTGCTTCCAGACATTTCATGTTCACCTTAGATTTTTCCAAAATCACGCCTATAGCCGTATTATCTGCTCTTGGTCACGCATTCTTTTCCCTCAGCCTTGGCATGGGTGCCGTCATGGTATATGGCTCTTATTTGCAGCGCGACGTTTCCATCGCCCGCACCACCATATACATCGCCCTAGCCGATACGGCCTTAGGTCTATTAGTGGGACTTGCAATTTACTCTTTGGTCTTTGCAAACCATCTAGAACCTGCGGCTGGCCCAGGACTAATTTTCCAGACCCTGCCTATTGCTTTTGGCCATATGCCCGGCGGGCATATCATCGGCGTACTGTTTTTCCTGCTTGTTGCCTTTGCCGCATGGACATCTGCCATATCCTTAGTTGAGCCTGCCATCGCCTGGATTATTGAGAACACCCACATTAGCCGTCTGCAGTCAGCCTTGATGATAGGCCTTGCTGTGTGGCTACTGGGGGTAGCAGTCGTTTTATCTTTCAATGATTGGAGTGATATCAAGATTATATTCGGTCTTAATATCTTCGAGACGTTGGATAAACTAACATCCACCATATTGCTACCTTTAGGGGGGATTTTAATGGCCTTGTTTGCAGGTTTCATTATGAAGAAAGAACACGTACAAGAGGAGCTTGGCTTACATGACATCGGCTACAAATGCTGGCGCATCGCCAATAACATCCTTGCCCCTATAGCCATCATGGCTGTCTTTTTTTACCTGTTTGGCATTATAAAATAAGATTATAAGCAATAAAAAAGCCAGTCAAATGACTGGCTTTTTATCAAACATTGAGCGACAAAAATTACAGACTCAATACCCACTTGACGATAGTCTTGATGTCTTCGTCTTTTACTTGTGGGCTGTTTGCTGGCATTGGCATAGGTCCCCATACACCGCTACCGCCTTTTTTCACTTTTTCTACCAATTTGGCTTCTGCACCAGCTTGACCTTTGTATTTAGCTGCAACATCTTTGTAAGACGGGCCCATGACTTTGTTATCTATACCATGGCAAGCTAAACATCCGCTTTTTTGGGCCAATGCTTTAGCGTCTTCTGCTTGAGCTACACCAGTCATCAACATGCCGGCTGCAGCAACTGCTGTCAATAATGCTTTCATGCTATCTCCTTGAATTCTGAACTGTTTCGTCTGCAATCTTTTGCAGCGCGTATGATACCCGTAATTTGAGTTTCCTGAAAGCTAAGCAACTATTTTCAAGAGTTCTTTCAAATCATTTATCTTAGGTAGGCAGTTAACGCCTTGACATACCCATGCGTTGACATCAGATGAAAATTCTTTATCCAGCGTCTCAGGCAATTCAGTAAGGTTTTTTCCTAGATAGAATAAAAGACTATGTGGTGAGAAACAGGCATCCAGGTGCTTACGCCATATCTGCATCTGCACATCCTCTCCCCGAACAATCGCCAAGCTTGGCGGATCAAGGTGTTCGCGCAATGCGAAACACAAGCTGGCACAACCAGCCGGATTATTGCGAATGTGCCTGTCGAACACAGCTAACGCACGTTCCGTCGCATGCATATAACGGGATTCCCCAAGCAAATGTCCCAAGCGCTGTAAAACTACCGCAGCAATGCCATTACCATTGGGGGTTGCATTGTCATACGGCTGCATAGGCCTGTGAATCAATGACTCATGCTGATGACTGGTAAAGTAGAAGCCACCATTCTCAGACTGGAAATTCTCCAACAATGCGTCTGCGATTCTTCTGGCAAAATCAAGGTCAATTTCTCGAAAGTCGGCTTGCATCAATTCAAACAAAGCATCGAGTAAAAACGCATAATCATCCAAATATGCGTTCAAGTGAGCTTTTCCATCCTTATAAGTAGCGAATAGCAGGCCGTTATGCCACATCGTGTTGCGGATAAAATCGATTGCTGCCTGCGCCATTTCAATATAGTCACGACGCGATAGCGCCCTACCCGCCGCAGCCAATCCCTTGATGGCGAGCGCATTCCAACTGGTCAAGATTTTGTCATCTCTACTTGGCCTGGCTCTTTTTTCTCGAGCCAGAAACAACTTGGCTCTTGCCTGCTCAAACATGGCCAATTCTGAATCTTCGGGTGAAACTGCGACATAGAAATGCCAAGTCTTTCCCTCAAAATTTGCTTTTCTGTCCAAACCATAAATCGGGCTTAGCAGGACAAACTCTTGTTCTGACAACAGAGATCTGACTTCCTCCCTCTGCCAGACGTAAAATGCACCCTCCTCGCTGTGACCACTTGCCGTAATCGAGTCTGCATCCAAAGAAGAATAAAACGCACCTTCAGGAGATATCATCTCTCGTTTAAGCCAATCCACTGTTTCTTCAATCACGCGTTTATACCTGACTTTACTGGTCAATCGATGAGCCTCGGCATATAAACCCAGCAACTGCCCATTGTCATAAAGCATTTTCTCAAAATGCGGAATATTCCAGCGCTCATCAACACTGTAACGGCAGAACCCACCCCCAAGCTGGTCGTAAATACCTCCATCAGCCATGGCATTCAGCATTTGCAAAGCCATCGCCTGTGCACGTGAATTTCCGACTTTAGCTTCATGCAGCAACAGAGTGATATCCGCCGGGTTTGGAAACTTAGGCGCATGCCCAAATCCGCCATACTCAAAATCAAAACTCTTTTCCAGCGCGGTAAACGCAGATTTGATTATCTGCTTATCTAAAGAGGTTGTACTGACCGGCGCTGGATGCATACGGGCAAAGGCCGCCATCAATTGGACATTCTGTTGCTGGATCTCTGCTTTTTTTTGATGATAAAACTGGGCTATGCGCGGAATCAAATCGGCAAATCCGGGTAGCTGATAACGTGGGGTCTTAGGGAAATAAGTCCCTGAGAAATAAGGTTGCTGGTCAGGGGTGAGAAAAACGGTTAATGGCCAGCCGCCGCTACGCTGGCTTAGCATGCTGTGTGCCGTCTGATAGATTTGATCCAGATCTGGTCGTTCTTCTCGGTCCACTTTAATATTGATGAAATGTGCATTCATCAGCGCCGCCATTTCGTCGTCTTCAAATGACTCATGCGCCATGACATGACACCAATGGCAAGCAGAATAACCTATAGAGAGCAGGATAGGTTTATCAAGCTTTTTTGCAAGACTAAGTGCTTCCTCGCCCCAAGGGTACCAATTTACCGGGTTCTCTGCATGTTGCAGAAGATAAGGACTCGTCTCTTCTGCAAGCTTGTTAGACATAAATGCTAAAGCGTCTCGATAAAGTATTCAGCGCTGATCACATGCGTGCGGCCAGGATTGATGACCACCATGTTATCAAGTGCATTGGTAGTTTCAACACAGATAGTCTTGCGCCATTCATCCGCTACGCCCATATCACCCATCTGTGCTGCCTTTTCTGCCCCCGGGCTCCACACTACTGTAGTATCACTACCCGATTTAGCTACATGGATGATGCGATTGAATCCTGTATCATGCACCAGACAGTCACTGCTATGATCAATAAAAACGCGATCGAATTCGCCACCATCGAACGTTAATGCGTGATGCTCAACTTGGCGCTCATACTTGAGAATCTTGTCCGCATAAACACAGTCCTGCATTCCGGTGATTTTCACATTCGTGATGTCGCTGACATTCAAGTAGGTATGAAATGCCTCACCAATCACAAACGGATGATCCGCTTTATTGGTCGTAGCCATTTCGATACGCAATCTTCTGCCTATGGTAAGGGTGATCGTCAGCACGTATGGGTAAGATAATTGGCGTTGCGCTTCCGGTGTCTGCTGCATTTCTAAGATAATACGTGTAGCGCCTGTCGGTGTGGCATCGATATCCATGACACGCCAGGGAATAACGCGAGCGAAACCATGCGGACAAAATGTGCTATCTGTAGGGTGGGCTCCGAACCATGGCCAGCAGATTGGCACGCCACCACGAATGGAGCGACCTTTCACATAACGCGCATTGCTCGAAAGCCATAGCACCGGATTTGCCAAGAACTTGGGCTGCCAACCCATCAGATGAGCCCCTTGCAAAGCAATCTTGCCTGTCGCCAGCGGATTGTCGATTTCAAGATATTGCAAGCCGTTCTCATCTTGCGTTTGCATGACATGGGCATGCAACTTCAAGCGTTTTTGCGCAGCAGGTTCGCTAGTTCCCTTGATTGTTTCTGTGGTCATTATTTTCTCTATCGTTCTATTTGTGTGACATCACGTACAGCGCCGCGTGCCGCGCTAGTAGTCATTGCAGCATATGCTCGCAAAGCAGCAGATACATATCGCTGACGATTAACTGGCTTCCAGGCCGCACTGCCTTTGGCCTCCATAGATGCGCGGCGACGTTCGAGCTCTACTTCTGAAACCGCCAGATGAATTCGACGGTTTGGGATATCGATCTCAATCGTATCACCCTCTTCCACCAATCCAATTGCTCCGCCTTCTGCAGCTTCCGGCGAAGCATGGCCGATACTCAAACCTGAAGTACCCCCAGAAAAACGGCCGTCTGTCAGCAATGCACAAACTTTACCCAACCCCTTGGATTTAAGATAAGAAGTCGGATAGAGCATTTCCTGCATACCAGGGCCGCCGCGCGGACCTTCATAGCGAATCACAACAACATCACCTGCAACTATTTTATCGGCAAGAATTTCTTCAACTGCAGCATCTTGTGATTCGAATATGCGTGCACGCCCAGTAAATTTCAAAATACTGTCGTCCACACCTGCGGTTTTGACGATGCAGCCATCCATGGCGATATTGCCATGCAACACAGCCAATCCACCATCTTGGCTATACGCATGCTCCTTGCTACGGATACAACCGCTTTTACGATCAGTATCCAAATTGGGCCACAGCATACTTTGGCTAAACGCAATGGTAGTTGAAATACCCCCAGGTGCGGCACGGTAAAACTCTTTCACTTCCTCGTCTGTGGTGTTGATGATATCCCACTTATCGAGCGCTGCACCCATAGTAGGGCTGTGTACCGTGGGCACATCACGGTTAATGACTCCAGCACGGTCAAGCTCAGCCAAGATGCCCATCACACCACCAGCGCGATGAACGTCCTCCATATGAAATTTATTGGTGGCAGGTGCAACTTTGCTCAAACAAGGCACCTTGCGCGAAATACGGTCAATTTCTTTCATGGTGAAATCAAGGCCAGCCTCATGCGCGGCAGCCAGCAAATGCAATACCGTGTTGGTGCTACCGCCCATGGCTACATCCAAACTCACCGCATTCTCAAAAGCTTTAAAATTGGCAATATTGCGCGGCAATACTGAATAATCATCTTGCTCATAATGACGTTTGGCCAATTCCACAATTAACCGTCCAGCCTTTAAGAACAGCTGCTTACGTGCAGCGTGCGTCGCTAATGTAGAGCCATTCCCTGGCAGGCTCAGACCGAGCGCTTCAGTCAAACAGTTCATGGAATTGGCAGTAAACATGCCAGAACATGAACCGCAAGTTGGACATGCACTACGTTCCACCTCAGCGACTTCGGAATCACTTACATGACTATCCGCAGCTTCTACCATCGCATCGACAAGATCCAATTTGCGGGTTTCGCCATTCCAATTGACTTTTCCAGCTTCCATCGGCCCACCAGAAACAAAAACCACAGGAATATTCAATCGCAGCGCAGCCATCAGCATGCCGGGCGTGATTTTGTCGCAATTGGAGATACACACCAATGCGTCGGCACAATGGGCATTGACCATGTATTCGACAGAATCAGCAATCAAATCGCGGCTCGGCAAGCTGTACAGCATACCGCCGTGTCCCATCGCGATGCCATCGTCTACCGCAATTGTATTGAACTCTTTGGCAACACCACCTGCTTTTTCGATTTCTCTGGCAACAAGTTGTCCAAGGTTATGCAGATGGACGTGTCCAGGCACGAATTGGGTAAATGAGTTTGCAATCGCAATGATGGGTTTTGAAAAATCCTCATCTTTCATACCGGTGGCACGCCAAAGTGCGCGAGCACCTGCCATATTGCGACCGTGTGTTGTAGTACGTGAACGATATACTGGCATAGATATAAACCTTAATATGTATTAACCTCTATAATCGATATTTTACCGCAATATAGTCAGTCCATATGCTTGAGAACAAAATCTTCGTACATCCCCAGTTCGACCCCGTCGCCATTCACCTAGGTAGCTCCTATGGAATCCATTGGTATGGCCTGATGTATCTGGTTGGATTTATTGCATTTTTAGTACTGGGCAGATGGCAGGCACAGAGAAAACCTTGGTTTGGCTGGAATAGTCAGATGCTGGATGACGCACTATTCTACGGCGCACTAGGCGTAGTACTAGGTGGACGCATGGGTTACGCGTTGTTTTATCAAGGCAGTTATTTTCTTGAGCATCCGCTTGATATTCTCAAAGTCTGGCAGGGTGGCATGAGCTTCCACGGCGGCTTTCTGGGCGTACTTGTCGCAATGTGGCTATTTAATCGGAAACACCCTCAACCATGGCTGAAAACCATGGACTTTGTGGCACCTCTGGTTCCCATTGGCTTGGGTGCCGGGCGCATGGGAAATTTCATCAACGGCGAGTTGTGGGGAAGACCAACTGGCACAGAGTTTGGAGTAATTTTTCCTCAAGTAGACAACATTGCGAGACATCCTTCCCAATTATACGAATTCGCATTGGAAGGATTACTGCTGTTTGCGATCTTGTGGTGGTTTTCGCGCAAACAGCGTCCAGCAGGTGCCATCTCGGCACTCTTCCTGATGGGTTATGGCTCCTTCCGGTTCTTGGTAGAATTTACCCGCGAACCCGATGCCAATCTAGGCTTGTTACAAATGGGCTTAAGCATGGGGCAATGGTTGAGCCTGCCCATGGTGTTGATTGGATTATGGATGTGGACTCAAGCACAACGGCAACGCTTTCAATGACACTGTCAAAAAGTCATCAAACACATCGAATTTCTGGCAGGACTCCTCACCGCTCCGACACAAGGAGTTATAAAAAACAAATAAAATCATATAGTTGCTTTCATACATTTTCATTTCTTATCTAGGCACATGATTTGCAGAATATCACTCAGCTAAATGCAGTGTAGATAGGAAAATGAAATGTTAAAGTGGTTGGAAAGATTCTTTAAACCGGAAGTCCCTCTGGACTATATTATTGCGGACTATAAACCTGAGCAGCTAAACCGACTTAGGGATGAGTTCAGGCTGGATGATTTGGAACAAGAGCCATCAGATGAGATGGATGTGGACAATCTGTATCAAAAGCACTAGCAACAACGTTTGATACCCTGCCATTTATTGTCTTGCCAAAGCTTGTAGAACTCTTTGCGGGACAATAATGGGGGTGCGTCAAGGGTATTTGCATGAAATGCTAGATGATGCCTGAGGTACTGCTCATAAGCATCATCGCCAGACAGTCTGCGAATCAAATGCCAAACGTGGCAAAGTCTCTTAAAAACATTTTTCAGCATGACTAATCCCTCACCCAACCTTCGACAAGCCGGCTTGACTCATGAGGCGTTTCGGATAATTTCAGTACCGGTTTTCCTGTCAGGGCGCGCAAACTTACGCGAAACATGTCCAATACGACCACCCACAGTACCACCACGAAGAACAAGGTCAGATAGGCATCCAGGTGCTGATTGAAAATCAGCTGCGGTGCAACCGCTGCTTTATCCGCTGTCAGTCCGTCAGTTGCCAGTTTGGCACTCAAATCATTTGCCGCGGCAAAAAAGCCAATGCGCACATCGTCGCTAAAAATCTTCTGAAAAGCCGCTGTCGTTGTGATGGTGACTAGCCAGAGTAAAGGCAATCCTGTCACCCAGGCATATCTCAATTTATTCGATTTAACCAAAATGCCTGTTGCCACACTCAGCGCAATCGCCGCCAGCATCTGGTTAGCGATGCCGAACAATGGCCACAGGATATTGACGCCACCATTCGGGTCTATCACGCCAATATAGAGAAAGTAGCCCCAGCTCGCCACCACGATCGCACTCGTGAAAATCACGGACGGCGTATAGGAAGTCTCTCCCAGCGTTTTATTGAAATTGCCCAACAGATCTTGCAGCATGAAGCGCCCAACGCGCGTCCCAGCATCTAGGGTGGTGAGGATAAAGATCGCCTCGAACATGATGGCGAAATGGTACCAGATCGCCAGCATCCCTTTACCAAACGCGGTGCCGAAGATACTGGCCATTCCTACAGCTAGGCTGGGCGCCCCGCCAATGCGTGCAAACAGGCTCTGCTCGCCCATATCACTTGCCAGCTGCTGCATCTGCTCGACAGTCACAACGAATCCCCAGCTATTGATTTTTGCAATGGCGTCCACCGCCTCCTTGCCCACCACCCCCGGCGGGCTGTTGATGGCAAAGTAAATCCCCGGTTCCAACACCGTCGCAGCAATCATCGCCATCATCGCGACAAAGCTTTCCAGCAACATGCCGCCATAACCTATCATGCGAATGTCACGTTCATTCGCCAACAGTTTTGGGGTGGTTCCAGATGAGATCAAGGCATGGAATCCGGATATCGCGCCGCAGGCAATGGTGATGAACACGAACGGAAACAGCTTGCCGCCAAAAATCGGGCCTGTGCCATCCACGAACTGCGTCACTGCAGGCATATGAATCTGCGGGCGTAATAATAGAATAGCGATCGCTAATAGAAATACCGTTCCTAGCTTGACGAATGTCGAGAGATAATCGCGCGGTGCGAGCAACAGCCATACTGGCAGCACGGCAGCCGCAAAGCCATATGCAATCACAGCATAGGCTAACGGTAGGCCGTCATGGTCGAACAACGAACGCAAGCCTTCCTGGTGGTCTATCCACCCGCCCAGAAACACCGATAGCAACAGTAAGACCAGCCCTAACAAACTTGCTTCCAGCACCCTGCCTGGGCGCAGGTTGCGCATATAGACACCCACCAGCATCGCAATCGGTATCGTCGCTGCCACTGTGGAAGTTGCCCATGGGCTATGTTTCATCGCATTCACGACCACCAGCCCAAGCACGGCGATCAGGATTATCATGATCATGAACGTGCCAATCAGCGCCGCTGTCCCGCCTATGGCGCCTATCTCGTCACGCGCCATTTGACCTAGGCTACGCCCGTTACGACGCATGGAAAAAAACAAGGTCACCATGTCTTGCACAGCGCCGCCCAGCACAGCGCCGATCAATATCCACATGGTGCCTGGTAAATAACCGAATTGTGCGGCCAAAGTTGGGCCTACCAGCGGCCCAGGGCCTGCGATTGCGGCAAAGTGATGGCCGAATACCACCCACTTGTTGGTCGGCATGAAGTCACGCCCGTTATCCAGCCTTTCCGCAGGCGTGGCGCGCGTTGCATCTACCGTTAGTACTTTAGCCGCGATCCATGCCGCATAGAAACGGTAAGCGATAGCATAGATGCATACCGCTGCAGTGATCAGCCATAAAGCATTGATACTCTCACCTCGGTGTAGCGCGATTCCTGCCAGTGCAAATGCACCAAGCAATGCCACCAAGGACCACCCTGCTTTTTTATGCCAAGCCATCATCTTTCCCACCTTATAGCAATCCTTTTTCCTTGAAAGACAGTAACTGATTCTCCGCCACTACAAAATGATCCAGTACACGCGTGCCAACCAGCTCGAGCGCCTGCATGAGATGTTGCGTGAGCAATTCGTCTTCACGGCTTTGTTTGGCAGCGCCCGTAGGATGATTATGCGCGAAAATCACTGCGGCTGCATTATGATGTAAAGCCCGCTTGACCACCTCCCTCGAATGCACGCTGGTCTGCATTAGGGTGCCCGTGAACATCTCCTCCGCCGCAATCAGCCGATTCTGCACATCCAGAAACAACACCAGAAACACTTCATAAGGCAAATGTGCCAGCTTTAGCTGCAGATAATCGCGAACTTGGCCTGGCGATTCAAACACATCGCGCTGCTGTAACTGTTCGCTCAATGCGCGACGGCTCATTTCAAAGATTGCCTGTAACTGCACGTATTTACTGGATCCCATGCCATGCACAGTGCTTATCTGCTGCTCGCTGGCAGCGAATATCCCATTCAGACTGCCAAATTCCTTCAACAGGTCACGCGCCAGATCAACCGCACTCTTGCCAGTCACACCGACACGCAAGAAAATGGCCAGCAATTCTGCATCCGATAGACTTTCAGCCCCATTCTGCAGCAATTTCTCACGTGGACGCTCGCCTTCAGGCCAATCCGTGATTGCCATATTTTCTTTCCAATTTTAAAAGAGTTATTTTACCTGCCTTGAAAGCCAATCTGGATGCGCCTTCCTGGGCATCAAAAATTCCTCGAAAGAGAATACATACGATTATTAGTATATATTTCTGCCGAAAGAATCTGCTTTTATCTACTTCACCCAACCAATCTCGCGTGCACTTTTCTCGCCGATCAGCACCTGACTCAGACTTTTTGGCGTCACCGCTCGAGTCTCATCCACCGGCAAATATCCACCCATCAGCTCAGCAAAATCCTGCGGATAAAGTGGTTGTTTTTCGGGATTGGCAAAACCATCCGGGAAAATCGGCAGCGTGCTATTCAAATCATACTTATCCGTTGCGCTTAAGGTGTGCAGCAGCTCATGCGCCACCACGACCAGGTTCTGGTTGCTATAGGCCTTGTCGGCAAACAGGTTGACCCGCCCGATTCTGCCCTTATCCAGTGCAGTGGAATGCACCAAATGTCCACTACTATTCGGGTCATAATAAAGCAGGTAAAGCCGAATCTCTGGTTTCACCAATACTTTTGGGCTATTGTTCCAGGCAAACCAGCGGAAATTCAAACTCCAGAGCATATTACTCAACACACTACCATCACTTGGCGGCGCCGGAGGAATAGATTTGACTTCAGGCCCAAGCTGTACGGCGATTGGCCGCCGCATCCCAAGTACATAGCGTTCAGCTTCTTCCGCAAAAAAGTCTTCGATTGCTAGAAAATCATCTTTAGTGAGCGTTTTGATGTACTCGGTAGCGGCAATTGTGCCATCGGCATTAACGGGATATAACGCCACGTAAAAATTCTTTTTCCATTCAAGATCCGCTCTCGCCATGAATGATTGTTGCAGCACCATCGCCAAGATCAACAGCAAAATCGTAATTCGGATGAATTTCCACATGCGCTTTCTCACTTTATTGCTTTTTTTGCATAAGATAGCAGGTAATAGGCTGAATAGATATGCTCAATCCCAGCTAGCGACATTTTGCCGGCACACATGCTAAACTTAGCGCCAGCCTTCACTCAGGGCGTATCTGGAATTGAACATGAGCATGCTGAAAAATAAGCGTATCGTATTGGGCATCACTGGCGGCGTCGCAGCTTACAAGGCCGCTGAACTGGTACGCCTGTTAATTAAGGCAGGTGCCCATGTGCAGGTCGTCATGACGGAGAGTGCTCAGCAGTTCATCACCCCCATCACGATGCAAGCCTTGTCCGGGAACCCAGTGTTCACCAGCATGTGGGATGGCGGGGTGCCTAACGGCATGCCGCACATTGAACTGAGCCGCAATGCCGATGCAATCGTTATTGCACCGGCCAGTGCCGACTTCATCGCCAAGCTGTTGCATGGCCGCGCGGATGATTTGCTTTCCACGCTATGCCTGGCTCGCGACTGTGCGCTTCTGATCGCGCCGGCAATGAATAAGCAGATGTGGGAGAACCCCGCCACACAGCGAAATGTGGCACAGTTACAAAAAGATGGCATTACGTTGCTGGGCCCTGATAGCGGCGATCAGGCATGCGGCGAAACGGGTATGGGGCGAATGCTGGAGCCCGAGGACTTGCTATCTTGCATCAACAGCTTCTTCACGCCAAAACTGCTGCAAGGAAAGCGGATGCTAATTACAGCTGGTGCAACGCAGGAAGCCATCGACCCGGTACGCGTTATTACCAATCTCAGTAGCGGCAAGATGGGTATCGCACTTGCACAAACAGCCTCGGATATGGGCGCTGAAGTGACCTTGGTGCATGGCAAGATAGAGATTCCTTTGCCAAGAACTACCAGAAACATCTGTGCGCTTGACGCTGAAACCATGTATCAAACCGTGATGCAGCATGTGGCGAACCAGGATATATTCATTGGCGTAGCTGCTGTAGCCGATTATTCGCCCACACAAAAAAGCACACAGAAAATCAAAAAAAGTGAGTCAACACTTACAATAGATCTCAATAAAAACAAGGATATTCTGGCGGATGTCGCCAGCTTGCCGAAACCGCCGTTCTGCGTTGGCTTCGCTGCAGAGAGCGAACATCTGCTGCAACATGCCGAACAGAAGCGTATCGCTAAAAAACTGCCTTTGATTGTCGCCAACCTGGCCACGCAGGCCATGGGCAGCGATAAAAACGAAGTCACCCTGCTTGATGAGACCGGCAAACACCATCTACCACGCGCATCCAAAACCGAAGTCGCCCACCTATTGTTGCAACATGTAGCACAGATGCTTTAGCCCTTATGGGCCAACTGCCTGCTATTCATGAAAATACTGATTTTCAGATGATTTTAATCACGTAGAATCGAGTTTGTTCATTTATAACCATACATAAATCAAGGTTTATCATGTCTTCCAGTATTTTGAAAATCAGATTATTGCCCATTGCTGTTTTGAGTGCCTTGTTGGCAAACTACAACGCCAATGCTGAAGAAACTGACACAAAAAACATCGTGACTACCCCTGTGGTTGTCACTGCGACACGAATAGAACAAAACAGCTTTGACCTGCCCGTTGCTATTGATGTCGTGGATATGGAAGATATCCAGACCGGTTTCTTGCAGATGCAGCTTTCAGAAAGCCTGATTCGCGTGCCCGGCATCAGCGCGCAAGACCGTACCAACCAGGCACAAGACCCCAAGATTTCTACGCGCGGCTTCGGCGCACGCTCCAATTTTGGCGCACGCAGCATTCGCATCTACGTAGATGGCATTCCACTCACCATGCCAGATGGTCAAGGCCAGCCCGGCATCGTAGATTTGTCTTCGATACGCAGCATAGAAGTCATGCGCGGCCCATTCTCAGCCTTGTACGGCAACTCATCTGGCGGCGTCATTCAATTGCTCACCGAGAAGGCGCCTGCAACGCCACAGATTAATACGACCGCGATGTTTGGCAGCTTTGACACCAAACGCCAGGTTTTGGAAGCTACCGGCACAGCAGAAAATATCGAATATTTCGTCAGCACGTCTAACTTTGAAACTGATGGCTATCGCGATCACGACTCTGGCCAAAAACAAGCGGCAACCGCCAATTTCAAAGTAAACATTTCTGATGCAACCAAACTGACCGCTCTAGTTAACTGGTTTGACCAAAAAGCGGAAGACCCGTTAGGCCTGACACGCACAGAAGCTTTCTCTGATCCGGAAATGGCGGCACCTGCATCCATCACATCCAACACGCGTGTTTACCGCCGCCATACACAAGCGGGATTTAATCTCAGCCATGCCTTTAACGAGAACAACACATTAAATGTAATGACCTATGTGGGTACGCGCTATAACGAGCAATATTTGTCACTAGCTCTACCAAACGCAGCCAACGCCAATGGCCGCGCCAGTATGATTGATCGGGATTTCTGGGGTGGTGATATCCGTTGGGATAACAAAGGCACATTGTTCACCATGCCTTATAACATCAGCCTTGGGCTTAACTACGGCAAAATGAACGATGCCAGATTGGATATCAATGCCGATAACGGCGTGCAAAGGCCTGTCGGCGCAGCAAACAGACTAAATCGTGTTGAGGACAACATTGCCACAAATTACGACCAATATGTCCAAGGCAAGTTGTCTGTGACAGATAATGTTGATGTGCATGCTGGCGTAAGGCACACCAAAGTCAGAATGAAAGTCGAAGACAAATTAACACCTCCAGATAATAGCGGCTCGGTCGAATACAAAAAAACTAACCCTGTAATCGGCGGGGTATGGAAAGTAACTCCCACTTTCAACCTGTACGCCAATTATGGCCGTGGCTTTGAAACGCCCACTTTTTTTGAACTGGCTTTTAACTCCACCGCAACAACTGCCACGCCAAATCTTGCCTTAAAACCAAGTGAAAGTAGCAACTATGAAATTGGCGCAAAAGCCTTCGTGGCCGACAACACCCAAGTCAACCTGAACATCTTCAGAATCAACACCAAAGATGAATTGGTAGTCGCACAAAACTCTGGCGGCAGAAGTGTATTCGCCAATGCCAATGACAGCAAACGTACCGGTTTAGAGTTATCGGTAGATTCGCAATTCGATCACAACATCTCCACTTATTTTTCATATTCGTTACTCAACGCCAAGTATGACTCGGACTTCTACTCCAATGCTTTGCCAGGCTTGATTGAGTCTGGCAATCGCATCCCTGGCACTTATCGTAGCCAAATTTATGGTGAAATCGCTTGGAAATACTTACCACTTGGATTCAATGTTGCGTTTGAAGGACGTCATAACAGCAAGGTCTACATTGACGACCTGAATACCGCGACAGCACCTTCATACACCATTTTCAACCTGCGCGCAGGCTTTGAGCAAAACCTTGCTAACTGGAACTTTAAAGAGTATCTGCGCGTAGAAAATATGTTCGACAAGGAGTATATCGGCTCGGTCAGGATTAACGATGCAAGACCTTACGAACCAGCCGCAGACAGAAACTACCTGCTTGGCCTGAGCGCAAGCTACAAGTTCTAAGTAACTGTAGAAAGACTTTCCAAAAGCCAGCTTGAACAAGCTGGCTTTTTTTACGGAAAATGAATGTTCTTCATGCACGCGCATTCATTGAATCAAGCATCGGCCTGGGAGCCAAGCTGGATGCGGCCTCCAGGCACGCCGTTTTTACAATGAAAAATATGCGGTTTAAAGCACTTTTTGTCGGCATGGCTTGGTGATTTTCGCGCCCAATTAGTGTTTAATGTCACCTATTCAAATATCGTTCAAATTTAATCACATGGCCATTTCAGTCGATTTAAAAATTCTTGACCCACGCCTGCATCACATGATGCCCAGCTATGCCACGCCCGGCTCGGCAGGACTGGATTTGCGCGCTTGTATTGAGCATACACAGACCATACAGCCAGGCGAAACGGTGATGATTCCCACCGGCATGGCGATTCATATCGACAACACTTATTATGCGGCATTGATCCTACCGCGTTCTGGCTTGGGGCATAAGCATGGCATCGTGTTGGGCAATCTAGTCGGACTGATAGATTCCGACTACCAAGGGCAATTATTGGTAAGTTGCTGGAACCGAAGTCAGCATCCTTTCATCCTGAATCCGATGGAACGAATTGCGCAACTGGTGATTGTGCCCGTGGTACAAGCAGATTTTCATATCGTAGATGAATTTACCAGTTCTGAAAGAGGAGAAGGTGGTTTTGGCAGTACAGGCAAACATTAATCAAAACAACGCAACCATCCTTAAAACGCTAAAAAATCTTATATTTAGGTTGAAACGTCCTTCGATTTCGTACTATAATCACGCTCTTTCTCGAAAAGCAGATATTTGGAGTAAACCATGGCACGTGTATGTCAGGTAACTGGTAAAAAACCTATGGTGGGTAACAATGTGTCCCACGCACAAAACAAAACAAAACGCCGCTTTTTGCCTAACTTGCAAAACCGCAAGTTCTGGGTTGAAAGCGAAAACCGCTGGGTGAGCCTGCGCATCACTAATGCCGCTTTGCGTACCATTGATAAAAACGGCATTGACGCTGTACTGGCTAAAATGCGCGCTAACGGCGAAAAAATCTAAGGAGAACTAAACCATGCGCGAAAAAATCAAATTGGAATCAAGTGCAGGTACTGGTCACTTTTATACCACCACAAAAAATAAACGTACAATGCCAGAGAAAATGGAAATCAAAAAATTTGACCCAGTGGCACGTAAACACGTAATGTATAAAGAAACAAAATTAAAATAATAATCTTGGTTTGATTAATAAAAAGCCCGCTTTTGCGGGCTTTTTATTTATATACTCAATTAAGAAGCCACGGTGCCCAGGAGCTTAATTTCTCGCTGAGGAAATGGAATTTCAATGCCTTGATCTTTAAACAGATTCCAGATAGCCAAATACAGCTCTGTCTTTAACACTGCCGACCCTTCTTCCGGATCTGGAATCCAGATCACCAGATTCATATCTATCCCGCTTTCACCAAACTGAATAATATTGGCCGATGGCTCCGGTTCCTTAAGCACTCTGGGATGGTTCAAACCGGCTCCCTTGAGCAACTGCATCACTAACTGCAAATCACTTTTATAACTAACTTGTATCGGCAACTCCACCCGTGCTTTTTTTTCAGAATGCGAGTGGTTGATAACGACATTAGTAATTAGCGTCTCGTTCGGGATAATGACTTGAGTCCCGTCCAACTTGCGTAGCACCGTATAACGAGATCTCAACTCAGAGATTACCCCATAGTGGTTTTCAGTCGTAATCACATCGCCAATCTGCATGGATTTATCCAGCAGCAGGATAAATCCACTCACATAGTTACTGGCAATTTTTTGCAGGCCAAAACCCAGCCCAACACCAAGCGCCCCACCAAATACCGAGAAAAGCGTGATATCAAAACCAACAATTGAAAGAGAGAATAAAACGCCTATGGTAATGAAGAAAATGCGCACCAACTTCACCATTGCTACCCGAATATTGACGCTCAGTTGTTGTGCGCGCATCAGCTTGTTTTCAGCCAATCGGCTTAGCCAAAGCGTAAAGAAAAGTGTAATGATGATGGTGAATATGCCCTGCAGCACCATCCAGAGATTGGCTTCACCTTTACCGATATTAAATTGCACTTCTTCTAGTGTCTTTACTATACGTGACAAGTCGCCAGTAAAATGCAGCGCCAGCACTAGCCATATAGCCCAGGCGATCACACGTTCGAATGCTTTGAGCCAACCACTTGGGTCAAATATATAACGCAATGCATACACACTGAGTCGAATCAGCGCTAGCGCCAACATAAGTTTAATAACAATCTGCAACATTGCTGTATGCTGCCAGCCAGCTAATAACCACTTACCCAGCCCAACACCTAGTAACGCGGTTAAAGGAAACATTACTCGGTTAATACCGCCGATTGCTAATTTTGTGCTTTCTCGTGCATATCGCATCACATATACACGCAAGATGTCGTTCATCAACCAAGCCATACCAAAAGCTGCCATTAAAACGACTAATTGCCACAATATGTGCTGGCTGCCGAGATCGCTAAGAACCTCTTGCCAGATTTGCTGGATTTCGCTGTTCATATTATCAATACTAGAGCAGGTAAATAGTTGCCAAGCCGAGGAAAATAAAGAAGCCGCCACTGTCTGTCATCGCCGTAATTAGGACACTGGAGCCAACCGCAGGATCTCGGCCTGATTTGTTCAGCACAAGCGGGATCATCACCCCCATGACCGCAGCCAAGAGCAGATTCAATGTCATTGCCGCGGTCATGACCAGGCTAAGCTGATAATTGCCATACAGCATATAAGCAATCAATCCCAGCACCCCTCCCCAAATCAATCCGTTCAGCAACGCTACCCCTAACTCTTTGGCAATCAATGAGCGTGCGTTATGCGCGGCAATCTGCCCCAATGCGAGACCTCGCACAATCATTGTAGTTGTTTGATTGCCTGAATTGCCACCGATTCCAGCCACAATAGGCATTAAAGCAGCCAGAGCCACTATCTTTTCTATTGAACCTTCAAATAAACCTATGACGCGCGAAGCAACCAACGCTGTTATAAGATTGATAGCCAACCAAGCCCATCGGTTTTGCACAGACTTCCAGACTGATGCAAAAAAGTCCTCTTCCTCTCTTAAGCCCGCCATCGAAAGAATATCTGCATCTGACACTTCCCGAATGTAGTCCATCACTGCATCAACAGTAATGCGCCCCATCAGTTTATTGTTTTTATCTACAACCGGCGCACTGACCAAATCATATTTCTCGAATGCCTTTGCTGCATCATCTGCAGTATCTAGCGGATTAAACACTACCGGGTCGTCAGCCATCAATTCGACCACTTCATCCTCAGGGGCATTCAACAACAATCGTTTAAGCGGTAAAACACCGTGCAATATATCATCACGGTCCACAACGAATAGTTTATCTGTGTGGTTAGGCAGTTCTGCCAAGCGACGTAGATAGCGCAGGACAACTTCTAGTGTGACATTCTCGCGAATTGTCACGATATCGAAATCCATCAACGCGCCAACTGTATTTTCGGGGTATGACAGTGCCGACTGCAAGCGCTCACGGTTTTGGGTATCCAAGCTATCCATGAGCTCTTGCAACACATCTCTTGGCAAATCAGGAGCAAGGTCGGCTATCTCGTCCGTATCCAGTTGCTCAGCTGCGGCAAGCAGTTCATTGGAGTCCATCTCAGCAATCAGCGTTTGCCGAACGGCATCTGATACTTCTAGGAGTATCTCACCGTCTCGCTCAGCTTTTACCAAATCCCAAACAACTTGGCGATCTTCTAATGGCAAGGCTTCGAGAACATTCGCCACGTCAGCGGGGTGCATTGCATCCAGCATGCTACGCAACGCCTCAGCATTTGAACCACCAAGTACCAGCGAAAAACCATCGCCTGCTTGACGTGCCTGATCCAATATCGCAATTACTTGCTGCAGATACTCTGCTGGCCCTTCTTTATTGTCTTGGATGTCCGACATAGATAGAATTGAAATATTTTCTTAATATTCGTTATTATGATGGCTTTTATAGCTTTCAGGCGAATGACATCTAAAAATCTTGCACAAATGCAAACAGCTTTTCACTTTTTCACCACCTCTGGCTGCCACCTTTGTGATGAAGCTAAGCATGTCATTGAAGGCGAATTAGATTTGCATCAACTATCAGAGATAGAAATAGCCTTTTCTGAGGATCTGCTTAACCAATATGGCACAAGAATTCCAGTACTTAAACGGCTAGACAATCAACATGAATTAGGATGGCCCTTTAATAAAAATGAATTGCAGCACTTTCTCAAATAAAAAAGCCAGCATTAGCTGGCTTTTTTATGGTTATTTTTTTCCTATGTACTATTCTGCGGCTGGTGCTGCTGCTTCTGGGCGATCTACCAATTCCACAAATGCCATTGGAGCATTATCGCCATCACGGAAACCACACTTCAAAATACGCAGATAACCACCATTACGTGCATTGTAGCGAGGCCCCAACTCATTGAACAGCTTGCCTACGATTTCGCGGTCGCGCAAGCGACTAAATGCTAAACGGCGGTTCGCTAAAGTAGCGTTCTTACCTAATGTAATCATTGGTTCTACAAATTTGCGCAACTCTTTTGCTTTAGGCAAAGTTGTTTTGATTACTTCGTGACGCAACAAAGATGTTGTCATGTTGCGAAACATTGCAGCACGATGACTGCTGGTGCGGTTTAATTTACGATTGCTGTTACCGTGACGCATGGTAATATCCTTATTTAACTTAATCTGTTCTTGATTGTTAGGCTTTTTCTAAGCCAACTGGCGGCCAGTTTTCCAACTTCATGCCTAATGTCAGGCCTTTAGAAGCCAATACATCCTTAATCTCATTTAGCGATTTACGACCTAGATTAGGCGCTTTCAACAACTCATTCTCTGTACGTTGAATCAAATCACCGATATAGAATATGTTTTCTGCTTTTAGACAATTTGCCGAACGCACGGTCAATTCAAGGTCATCCACAGGACGCAACAACACTGGATCTACTTGTGGAGCAGCCTTAACTTCCACTTCGCTTGGTGCACCTTCCAAATTAGCAAATACAGATAACTGACCAATCAGGATACGCGCTGCATCACGAATTGCTTGCTCTGGTTCAATGATGCCATTTGTTTCAACATCCATGATCAGTTTATCCAAGTCTGTGCGCTGCTCTACCCGAGCACTGTCAACATGGTAACTTACTTTGTTGATTGGACTGAACGACGCATCCACCATGATGAAGCCCAGTACGCGGTCTTCCTGGTTAGCTTTTTGACGAGTCGGGACGGGCTGATAGCCGCGACCCATTTCCACCTTCACTTCCAAATTCAGCTTACCGCCTTTAGTTAGATGTGCAATAACATGATTAGGATTTGCAATCTCGGCATCATGGCCTGTTTCAAAGTCGCCGGCAGTAACTACGCCCTCACCTGATTTGTTTAAAGTCAAAATCGTCTCTGATTTGCTATTGAGCTTAAGCGCAACGCCCTTGAGATTCAGCAAGATATCAACTACATCTTCTTGTACACCATCAATTGTTGAATATTCATGTACTACGCCATCAATTTTCACTTCCGTGATAGCATAACCTGGAATAGAAGACAACAAAACACGACGCAGTGCGTTACCTAAAGTATAGCCAAAGCCACGCTCCATCGGTTCTAGCGTAACGCGAGCACGCAATGGGCTAATCACTTCAACGTCTACCACACGAGGTTTTAAGTATTCAGTTGGATTATTTTGCATATCTTTCTCTTAAATGGCCTATTAGTTGAGGGTTAAGTTGTATCTAATTATTTCGAATACAACTCAACTACCAACGACTCGTTAATTGTAGACGGCAAGTCATCACGCTGTGGTTTAGACTTAAATTTGCCTGTCAAGGCTTTTACATCTACTTCGAGCCATTCTGGGAAACCACGCTGCTCCGCGGCTTCCAATGCACCTTTTACACGTAATTGTTGTTTTGCGGACTCAGCCACAGAAATCACATCGCCGGCTTTAACTTGGTAAGAAGGAATATTTACACGTTTACCATTCACTAAAATGCCATTGTGGCGCACGATTTGACGTGCTTCTGTACGAGAACCGCCGAAACCCATGCGGTATGCAACGTTGTCAAGACGACATTCAAGCAACTGCAAAAGGTTTTCGCCAGTAATGCCTTTTTGTCGATCAGCTTCAGCGTAATAACCACGGAACTGAGCTTCTAAAATACCATAAATACGACGTACCTTTTGTTTTTCACGCAATTGGACACCATAGTCAGAAAGACGTGCATTACGACGTTGACCATGCTGACCAGGCGCGAAATTGCGTTTTTCAATAGCACATTTGTCTGTAAAGCATTTTTCTGCTTTCAAGAACAGCTTCTCACCTTCGCGGCGGCACTGACGGCATTTAGGATCTAAATTTCTAGCCAAGATATTCTCCAGTAATCTTTTCGCAATAAATTAAATGCGACGTTTTTTCGGTGGGCGGCAACCGTTATGTGGCACAGGGGTCACATCGGTGATGCTGGTAATTTTGAATCCAGCAGCATTTAATGCGCGTACTGCAGATTCACGACCTGGGCCAGGACCTTTGATACGTACTTCCAAGTTTTTAACACCCGATTCTTGCGCAGTCTTACCTGCCACTTCCGCCGCAACCTGCGCTGCGAAAGGAGTACTTTTACGCGACCCTTTAAAACCTTGGCCTCCTGAGGTCGCCCATGACAGTGCGTTACCTTGGCGATCAGTAATCGTGATAATGGTGTTATTGAAAGAAGCATGCACGTGGGCAATACCCTCAGCAATATTCTTTTTCACCTTCTTTTTAATACGTACATTAGCTTTAGCCATGTTGTACAGTCCTTAACAAATTCTCTTAAAAAATTATTTAGCTTGTTTGATAGCTTTTACGGGACCCTTACGCGTACGCGCATTTGTCTTGGTACGCTGACCACGCACAGGAAGGCCACGGCGATGACGCACACCACGGTAACATCCCAAATCCATCAAACGTTTGATGTTCATTGATACGTCACGTCGTAAGTCACCTTCTACCTTTAGCTTGGCTACTTCATCACGCAACTTTTCTATATCTGCATCGTTCAAATCTTTAATTTTTGTGCTGATAGCAACGCCAGCCGCCACGCAAATCTTTTGTGCTGTTGGGCGACCAATACCGTAAATCGCCGTCAATGCGATTTCAGCATGTTTATGATTTGGGATATTTACCCCTGCAATACGTGCCATAACTAAAACTCCAAATGCGCTAGCAACTATCTAGCCAAATAAAAAGCCGAATATTTTAACAGTTTAATCTGAGTAATTCAATGAATCACTTTTTCGCCAATCAAACAACTAGCCTTGGCGCTGTTTATGCCGAGGGTCAGTGCAAATAATACGCACAACGCCGCGACGGCGCACCACTTTACAATTGCGGCACAATTTTTTTACTGAAGCACGAACTCTCATCTTAAACCTCTTTACTTTACTATTTGGCACGGAAAGTAATCCGTGCCCTTGTTAAATCATAAGGTGTCATTTCTACTGTCACCTTGTCGCCTGGCAAAATACGAATGTAGTGCATCCGCATCTTGCCTGAAATATAGCCCAATACAGTATGGCCATTTTCTAGCTTTACTTTGAAAGTCGCATTTGGGAGATTCTCGAGAATCTCACCTTGCATCTCTATAGTATCTTCCTTAGCCAACCGTGTAACTAACGCAACGCGTTACCTTTAAAATTAGCCTTTTTCAACAGGCCTTCATATTGCTGCGACATCAGATGCGATTGCACTTGAGCCATGAAATCCATTGTCACCACAACAATAATCAGCAATGACGTACCACCAAAATAAAATGGTGTATTAAATTTCAAAATCAAGAATTCTGGCAGCAGACATACCAAAGTAATATAAAACGCCCCTACTAAAGTCAACCGACCCATAATCTTGTCGATGTATTTCGCTGTCTGTTCGCCTGGGCGGATACCTGGAACAAATGCACCGCTTTTCTTTAAGTTGTCAGCCGTTTCCTTCGGATTAAATACGAGTGCCGTATAAAAAAAGCAGAAGAAAACAATTGCAGCAGCAAACAGCAATATATAAATTGGTTGACCTGGTGATAATGTGCTGGCGATATCTTTGAGCCAGTACATCTTCTCGCTGCTACCAAACCAACTGGCCAATGTCGCTGGAAACAAAATAATGCTCGAAGCAAAAATCGGGGGTATCACACCAGCCATATTCAATTTCATCGGCAAATGCGTTGTCTGCCCACCGAATACTTTATTACCCACCTGACGCTTAGCGTAGTTCACAGTAATCTTACGCTGACCACGTTCTACGAAAACCACCAGAGCAGTGACCATCAAAGTTGCTGCCAGCAAAAACACCACCAAAGGTATAGAGAACGCACCTGTCTTGGCAAGCTCCAATGTGCTACCAATAGCATGAGGCAAGCCAGCCACAATACCCGCAAAAATTATGATGGAAATACCATTTCCAATACCACGTTCTGTTATCTGCTCACCCAGCCACATCAAAAACATGGTACCACCTACCAGTGTTACTACTGTAGTCAATCGAAAAGCAAACCCTGGATCCATCACTAGCCCAGCAGTTCCTTCAAATGCTATAGCGATTCCTAACGCTTGAAATGTAGCTAACAACACAGTCCCATAGCGAGTATATTTAGTAATCTGCCTTCTACCTGCTTCACCTTCCTTTTTCAACTGTTCGATCTTAGGTGATACAACCGACATCAACTGCATGATGATCGATGCAGAGATATAGGGCATTATCCCCAAGGCAAACACAGTAAAACGTGACAGGGCGCCGCCAGAGAACATGTTAAACATGCCCAAAATACCGCCACCTTGCGAATCGAACAACTGCTTCAACGTATTAGGATCTATACCTGGAACGGGAATATGCGCACCCAAGCGGTACACCACCAGCGCTCCAAGCACGAACCACAAACGGCTTTTCAACTCGCCTAGTTTGCTCATACCACCAAGAATATTATCTTGCGCCAAGGCTTATCTCGTCTATACTTACTCAGTAGCCTCAACCACTTTGCCACCAGCTGCCTCAATCGCGGCACGCGCACCTTTGGTCAACAACAAGCCCTGCACATTAAGTTTTTTAGTTACTTCACCAGACAAATACACTTTTACTGACTTAGCATTGCCAGATACAAGTTTGGCTGATTTAAGAGCTAGTAGATCAATCACTTTGGCATCCAGATCAGCCAACTCACTGGTTCGGATACGCGCCGTGTCATCCTTAGTCAAGGAATTAAAGCCACGCTTTGGCAAACGGCGCTGCAAAGGCATTTGCCCACCCTCAAAGCCTATCTTGAAGTGGCCTGCACGTGAGTGTTGTCCTTTGTGGCCGCGACCACATGTTTTGCCCAAGCCAGAACCAATACCGCGTCCTACGCGACGCGCTGCCTTTTTAGCACCTGCTGCTGGTTTAATGGTATTTAATTTCATATTCACCTCTTACTCTACTTTCAGCAGATAGCCAACAGTATTAATCATGCCGCGCACTGCAGGTGTATCTTGCAGCTCCACCGTATGATGCATACGACGCAAGCCCAAACCACGAACAGTAGCTTTATGTGCCTCGATACGGCCAATGGTGCTTTTAACCAAAGTCACCTTAACGGTGCCAGTGTCTTTCTTTGCTTTTGCCATGATTAACCTCTGATCTCTTCCACTGATTTACCGCGTTTTGCAGCAACCTCAGCTGGCGTATTCATGGAAGCCAACCCATTCAAGGTCGCGCGCACCACGTTGTATGGATTGCTGGAACCGATACATTTCGCCAATACGTTAGTTACACCCATCACTTCGAAGATAGCACGCATTGCACCGCCTGCGATAATCCCAGTACCTTCGGACGCTGGCTGGATAAACACCTTGGCCGCGCCGTGCGTACCAGTTACTGCGTGATGCAACGTACCATTATTCAAATTGATTTTCAGCATACCGCGACGGGCTTCATCCATGGCCTTTTGTACGGCAACCGGCACTTCACGCGCCTTGCCCTTACCCATACCCACTGCACCATCACCGTCACCAACAACTGTCAGAGCAGCAAAACTCATGATACGGCCACCTTTAACCGTTTTACTTACACGATTAACTGTGATCATTTTTTCACGCAAACCATCAGTTTGCTGTGCTTGTTGTTCAATCTCTTTCGCCATCTTGTGTCTCGCCTAATTAGAATGACAAGCCGTTTTCGCGCGCTGCATCAGCCAACGCTTTGATTCGGCCATGATATTTATAACCGGAACGGTCAAAAGCCACATTTGTGATACCGGCTTTTTTCGCTTTTTCTGCGATGAGCTTACCAACCACCGCTGCAGCTTCAACATTGCCACCGTTTTTAATTTTCTTACGCACGTCCGCTTGGGCTGTAGAAGCACTTGCCAACACCTTATCGCCTGTCTCGGCAATAATTTGTGCATAGATATGCAAATTTGTACGGTGCACACTCAAACGAGTGGCGTTTTGCTTGGCGATTTTGGCACGGGTTTTACGTGCGCGGCGCAAGCGGTTGTCTATAGTTGTCATGATTTAGCCTTCAATATTGAGCTGATCTAAATAACTTTATCTAAAAAGCTTTACTTATTTTTTCTTGGTCTCTTTAATCGCCACAACCTCATCGTCATAGCGAACACCCTTGCCTTTATAAGGTTCAGGCGAGCGATAAGCACGAATCTGCGCTGCCACCTGACCTATCACCTGCTTATCAACACCAGTAAGAATAATCTCTGTTGGCGTTGGTGTTTGTGCTTTTACACCCTCAGGCAAATTATGTTTTATAGGATGCGAATAACCCAAATCTAGATTCAATACGGTTCCTTGTGCAGCAGCCTTGTACCCAACACCAACCAACATCAATTTACGGGTAAAGCCTTCAGAAACACCCTTAACCATATTCGCCACTAGAGCACGCGTTGTGCCAGACATAGCACGTGCATGCTGACTATCTTGAGCAGCAGCAAAAGTAATAACATCACCTTCGCGCGTTAATTTGACCGCATCAGTTAATGTCTGAGTCAGCTTACCCAATGGACCGCTGACTGAAATATTAGTTGGGTTTAAAACGATTTCTACTTTAGCTGGAATCGCAACAGGATTTTTAGCAACACGTGACATCTTAAACCCCTTACGCAACCACACAAAGCACTTCACCACCAACACCGGCAGCACGCGCTTTATGGTCTGTCATTACACCTTTGGATGTAGATACAATCGTCACACCCAAACCATTCATTACTTTAGGAATGTTGTCGCTACCCTTGTAGATGCGCAAACCAGGCTTGCTAACACGCTCGATCTTCTCAATCACGGGGCGACCTGCATAATACTTCAAGCTAATGCTTAGCAATGGCTTACCATCATTTGGCAATACAGCAAAGTCCTCAATGTAACCTTCATCTTTCAAAACACTGGCAATAGCGCCTTTTAGTTTAGATGCAGGCATAGAAACCGATAATTTGTTGGTTTGTTGCGCATTGCGAATGCGTGTCAACATATCGGCGATTGGATCACTCATACTCATAAGTCATTTATCCTTTTGCTAACCTAATTACCAGCTAGCCTTGGTAACGCCAGGCACTTGGCCACTCATCATAAGATCACGCAATTTGTTACGCGCAATACCGAATTTACTAAACACGCCGCGTGGACGGCCAGTCAATGCACAGCGGTTACGTAAACGTACAGGGCTTGCATTACGCGGTAGAGCGGCCAATTTTTGGCGTGCGGCGCGACGGTCTTCTGCAGAAGCCTTTTGATCATTGATAGTAGCAATCAAAGCTTCGCGCTTAGCTGCAAATTTTTCTACAGTTGCGCGGCGTTTAAATTCGCGCTCTGTCATACAGGTTTTAGCCATGTCTTAACCTCTGAAAGGAAAGTTAAACGCAGACAACAAAGCCTTAGCCTCTTCGTCCGTTTTAGCAGTTGTGGTAATCGTAATATTCATACCGCGCAAAGCGTCGATTTTGTCGTACTCGATTTCCGGAAAAATGATTTGCTCTTTGACACCCATGTTGTAGTTTCCGCGTCCATCGAATGATTTTGCAGAGATGCCGCGGAAGTCACGAATACGCGGAATAGCCACAGTGATCAGGCGATCCAGAAACTCATACATACGTTCACGACGCAACGTAACCTTACAACCTACCGGGTAATTATCACGAATCTTGAACGCAGCTACAGATTTCTTAGCTTTGGTCACTATCGCTTTTTGACCAGCAATTTTCTCCATATCTGCGACCGCATTTTCCATCACTTTCTTATCAGCGACAGCTTCGCCAACACCCATATTCAATGTGATTTTTTCAATGCGAGGTACCTGCATCACAGAAGTATAGCCAAACTGCTCGGTAAGCTTTTTTACTACCGTGTCTTTGTAAACTTGTTTTAAGCGTGCCATATATTGTCCTTATGCGTGTCGATTAAGCGTCAACCGCCTCACCGTTTGATTTGAACACGCGCACTTTGCTGCCGTCTTTCAATACTTTATAACCCACGCGATCAGCTTTTTTAGTTGCCTGGTTGAACAAAGCAACATTAGAAATCGCGATTGGCATTTCCTTAGCCACAATACCGCCAGCTACACCCTTCATTGGATTAGGCTTCGCATGCTTCTTAGCAATATTGATACCCTCTACCACCACATGTCCAGTATCAAGCACGCTTAGCACTGCGCCTTGCTTGCCTTTATCCTTCCCTGTGTTAACGATAACTTGATCGCCTTTACGAATTTTGCTCATTTGAATTATCCTTACAACACTTCTGGTGCTAACGACACAATCTTCATAAAGCGCTCACTACGCAGTTCGCGCGTTACAGGACCAAAAATACGTGTACCAATCGGCTCCAGCTTGTTATTAAGCAGAACTGCAGCATTGCCATCGAACTTCACCAAGGAACCATCTGGGCGACGCACGCCTTTAGCAGTGCGTACCACTACTGCGTTATACACTTCGCCTTTTTTTACACGACCACGAGGCGCCGCATCCTTGATGCTTACCTTGATAATGTCGCCAATACTGGCATAACGACGCTTAGAACCACCCAGCACTTTAATGCACTGCACGGAACGCGCACCTGTGTTATCGGCAACTTCCAGCCGAGATTGCATTTGAATCATGAGAATAATCTCCAACTTAATCCGTTTTAACCAATACCAGCCGCTATATAAACGGCCGATAGCCACGGTCAGTATTGGGGCGCTAGCTTTTGCAACTATTGACGTTATCACACGGCAAAATTTGCGAGCGCCGAAAAGTCCAACATTATAACTATATTTGCCTATTTAAATCAAGCAAACAATAACATTACTTAAAAACTAGACTGTTTGCGCCTTACTTACAATCTTGCTCACCACCCATGTCTTGGATTTAGACAGCGGGCGGCTTTCGGTAATAGTTACCAAATCACCTTCTTTGCATTCGTTGTTTTCGTCGTGTGCATGAAATTTTTTGGACTTGGCAACAACCTTACCAATCACCGGGTGTTTCACTTTACGCTCAACCAACACGGTTACGGTTTTGTCCATCTTGTCACTTACCACACGGCCGCTAAAAGAACGCACAACTTTTACTTGCTCAGTCATTTCTGATTGTCCTTAATTAAGCCTTGGCTTTCTGTGCCAGCACAGTCTTCACGCGAGCGATATCTCGGCGAGTCTTACTGATTTGATCTGGCTTGTTTAATTGCTGCGTTGCTTGCTGCATGCGCAATGAAAATTGTGCACGGCGCAACTCAACGAGCTCCTTATTCAACTCTTCTGCAGATTTGTTTATCAAGTCTTTTGCTTTCATAGCGATTCCTTAACTACCAACATGACGTGTCATGAACACGGTTTCGATTGGCAATTTAGCCGCAGCTAAGCGGAAAGCTTCGCGCGCCAACTCTTCACTTACGCCATCCATCTCATAAAGCATCTTGCCAGGCTGTATTTGGGCTACGTAGTATTCGGTACTGCCCTTACCGTTACCCATACGCACTTCAGCAGGCTTTTTGGAAATAGGCTGATCTGGGAAAATCCGAATCCACACACGACCACCACGCTTAATGTGACGGGTCATCACACGTCGAGCAGCCTCGATTTGTCGAGCTGTTAAGCGACCACGGCCAACTGCTTTCAAGCCAAAATCACCAAAGCTCACCTTGTTACCGGTAGTCGCAATACCCTTATTGCGGCCCTTTTGCATCTTGCGATATTTTTGTCTAGATGGTTGCAGCATCTTTAGCCCTCGGCTTTCTTACTTTTTTTTCTGGCTCTGCGTCAGGAGTCGCTGCAGCAGCTTGTGCTGTTGCATTATCGCCAAACACCTCGCCCTTAAATACCCAAACTTTGATACCGATGATACCGTAAGTGGTAGAAGCTTCTGCCACACCGTAATCAATATCGGCACGCAAAGTATGCAGTGGCACACGACCTTCACGATACCACTCTGTACGCGCAATCTCGATGCCATTCAAACGACCTGAAGACATGATTTTGATGCCTTGCGCACCTAAGCGCATCGCATTTTGCATTGCACGTTTCATAGCACGGCGGAACATCACACGCTTCTCCAATTGCTGTGCAATAGATTGCGCAATTAAGGTCGCATCCAGCTCAGGTTTACGCACCTCTTCAATATTCAAATGTACAGGCACACCCATCAGACCCTGCAGACTTGCACGCAAAGATTCAATATCTTCACCTTTTTTGCCAATAACCACACCTGGACGAGCGCTGTAAATCGTGATTTTTGCATTCTTAGCAGGACGCTCGATCACAATGCGACTAACTGCCGCAGCTGCGAGTTTCTTATTCAAGAAATCACGCACCTTGATATCGCTTTGTAACATCGCAGGAAAGTTCTTGCTAGTTGCATACCAGCGAGAAGCCCAATTCTTTTGCACACCAAGGCGGAAGCCAATTGGATTAATCTTTTGTCCCATACGTAGCTCCTATGCCTTGCTATCGCCCACTGTCACATGGATATGACAGGTAGGTTTAGTAATACGACCCGCACGACCTTTAGCACGCGCACGGATACGCTTCATCACCAAGCCTTTATCCACATAAATTGAAGTTACCTTCAACGTGTCGATATCGGCGCCATTGTTATGTTCAGCGTTGGCAATCGCAGATTCCACTACTTTTTTAATGATTTCTGCACCACGTTTAGGCGTAAAAGTCAAAATATTCAAAGCATGATCCACTTTCTTACCACGCACCAGATCGGCCACCAGTCTCGCTCTTTGCGGAGAAAGATGCACACCTTTTAAAACAGCAGTTACTTGCATCATGAACCTCTATTTCTTCGCTTTTTTGTCAGCCGCATGACCTTTAAACGTGCGAGTTAACGCAAATTCACCAAGTTTGTGACCAACCATGTTTTCAGAAATGAGCACTGGCACATGTTGCCTGCCGTTGTGCACCGCAATCGTTAAGCCAATAAAATCTGGCAGAATTGTAGAACGACGGGACCAAGTTTTAATTGGTTTACGATCGCGAGCAGCTTGCGCCACTTCTACCTTCTTCGCCAAATGTCCATCTACAAATGGACCTTTTTTAATTGAACGTGCCATTTAATTACCTCTTATTCGCAGGGCGGCGGCTAACACGCATGTTATCCGTACGCTTGTTACTACGTGTACGATAACCCTTGGTTTTAACACCCCATGGGCTCACTGGATTCATACCAGCAGCAGTACGACCTTCACCACCACCGTGTGGGTGGTCAATCGGGTTCATTACCACACCGCGCACCGTTGGGCGTACACCGCGCCAACGCATTGCACCGGCTTTACCGATAGAGCGCAATGAATGCTCTTCGTTGCCAACCTCACCCAACGTTGCTTTACAGTCTACGTGTACGCGGCGCACTTCACCTGAACGCAAACGCAACTGAGCGTAAGCACCTTCGCGCGCCAGCAACTGTACAGATGTCCCAGCAGAACGCGCCAGTTGAGCGCCTTTGCCTGGTTGCAATTCGATACAATGAATCGTGCTACCCACAGGGATATTGCGCAACGGCAATGCGTTACCCGCCTTGATCGGTGCTTCTGAACCACTAATCAGTTGACTACCAGCTGAAATGCCACGCGGCGCAATGATGTAGCGACGCTCTCCATCCGCATAACATAACAACGCGATGTTGGCAGTACGGTTAGGGTCATACTCGATGCGCTCCACTTTCGCCGGAATGCCATCCTTGTTACGACGGAAATCAATCACGCGATAATGCTGCTTGTGACCACCACCTTGGTGACGTGTAGTGATGCGGCCATTGTTGTTACGGCCAGCATTTTTACTTTGACTTTCCAACAGCGGCGCATGTGGTTTGCCTTTATATAAATCAGGCGTTACCACCTTCAGCACGCCACGGCGGCCGGGGGAAGTTGGTTTGACTTTAACTAATGCCATCTCTTCTCTCCTTATTCGCCAGCTGCAAAATTAATTTCTTGACCTGGCTTTAAGCTTACATAAGCTTTTTTCCAGTCGTTACGCTTGCCCATGCGGCGACCTGCGCGCTTGGTTTTACCCAACACGTTGGCAACTGTTACCCCCTGCACTTCAACTTTGAAGACCAGCTCAACTGCAGCTTTAATCTCTGGTTTAGTCGCATCGGTGCGCACTTTGAATGCGATTTGCTGGTGTTTATCGGCCACAAAAGTCGCCTTCTCGGTAATCGCCGGAGCCAGAATCACTTGCAGCAAACGGTCTTGAGTTTGCACGCTCATGTTTTTTGTTTCACTCATGCCAGCATCTCCTCAAGTTTCTTCACAGCACCCGTTGTCGCCAACACCTTAGGGAAACGCACCAAACTTACTGGATCTGCATATTGCGCTTCAATCACTAAAACATTTGGCAGGTTACGTGAAGACAAATACAAGTTTTCATCAAAACCGTCAGTCAACAACAATACACCGCCGTCATAACCCATGCCTTTGATTTTTTGCACAAACTGCTTGGTTTTTGGCGCTTCGATTTTAAAATCTTCCACTACAGCAATACGATCCTGGCGAACCAATTCAGACAAGATCGCCTGCATACCAGCACGGTAGGCCTTACGATTTACCTTGTGGCTGTAGTTCTCGTTAGGACTATTTGGGAAAGCACGACCGCCTCCACGCCAGATCGGACTGGATGCCATACCTGCACGAGCATTACCAGTACCTTTTTGTGCGTATGGCTTATGTGTGGTGTGTGCAACTGTTGCGCGCGTTTTTTGAGCACGTGTCGCAGTACGCGCATTAGCCATATAGGCCACTACAACCTGATGCACCAGCGCCTCATTAAACTCGCGGCCAAAAGTCGTTTCGGAAACAGTCAAACCTTTTTTCGAGGCTTTGCCATTTTTATCTAATAATGTAATTTCCATGATTACGCCCCCGCCTTAGCTGAGGCTTTCACTGCTGGACGCACAACGACATCGCCGCCTTTAGCGCCAGGGATAGCACCCTTAATCAATAACAAGTTACGCTCAGCATCCACGCGCACCACTTCCAAATTCTGGGTCGTCACTTTAATGTTGCCCAAATGACCTGGCATGCGCTTGCCTGGGAAAACACGACCAGGATCCTGCGCCATACCGATAGAACCTGGCACATTATGTGAGCGTGAGTTACCGTGGGACGCGCGGTTAGAACTAAAGTTATGACGCTTGATAGCACCCGCAAAGCCTTTACCAATTGAGGTGCCAGTAACATCCACCAATTGACCTGCCTGGAAAAGCTCTACAGTGATATTGCTAGAAACCGCATGATTAGCAGCAACGTCCGCATTTACATTGAATTCTTTAATGCCAGAACCCGCACTGACACCAGCCTTAGCAAAATGCCCGGTAAGTGCTTTATTTACGCGGCTGGCACGACGCTCGCCGAAAGCAACTTGAACAGCTGAATAGCCGTCAGTTTCGACAGTCTTGACCTGTGTCACACGGTTAGGTACAACCTCAAGCACCGTTACTGGGATGCTGTTACCATCGTCAGTAAAAATGCGGGTCATCCCCACCTTGCGACCAATAAGCCCTAAGCTCATGATCGATTCCTTATTATTTAGTTAAAAAGCCGATTACAATTGACCGACTTCGGACAAAGAGGCAGGATTATACCCGACTCATCTCTTTAATACAACTACTAGATTACAGTTTAATTTCTACATCTACGCCAGCAGGCAAATCCAGCTTCATCAATGCATCTACCGTTTTGTCAGTAGGATCAACGATGTCCATCAATCGCTGATGCGTGCGAATCTCAAACTGATCACGCGATGTTTTATTCACGTGTGGTGAACGCAAAATATCGAAACGTTCAATACGAGTTGGCAACGGTACTGGGCCTTTAACGACCGCACCAGTACGTTTAGCTGTTTCTACGATTTCTTGAGCAGATTGATCAATCAAGCGATAATCAAACGCTTTCAAGCGAATACGAATTTTTTGAGCTGCCATTTACTTTATCCTTTAAAAGAGCGAAAGCGGTAGGCCATGACTCTACCGCTTGATTTAAAAATTACTCAATAATTTTAGCTACGACACCGGCACCAACAGTGCGACCGCCT
>ENA-UPTA01000431-UPTA01000431.1-activated-sludge-metagenome-genome-assembly--contig:-NODE-431-length-48674-cov-13.563936_pt1 | contig 48674 bp, 55 predicted proteins | sample MGYA00238184_ERZ773361 | MGnify/ENA primary metagenome ERZ773361 (study PRJEB29100, sample SAMN05720205) | activated sludge metagenome | isolation source: anaerobic digester from wastewater... | reverse complement strand
CACTATGCTCACGTTGACTGTCCCGGACACGCTGACTATGTTAAGAACATGGTTACCGGTGCCGCTCAGATGGACGGAGCGATACTCGTTGTATCAGCAGCTGACGGACCGATGCCCCAGACAAGAGAGCACATCCTTCTCGCAAGACAGGTTAACGTCCCCTACCTTGTTGTATTCATGAACAAGGTTGATATGGTTGACGATCCTGAAATACTTGACCTTGTAGAGATGGAAGTTAGAGAGCTTCTTGATCTGTACAAATTCCCGTCAGATGTTCCTTTCGTAAAAGGTTCAGCCCTGAACGCAATGGAGCACCCCGATGATCCGGAAAAAACAAAATGTATTATTGAGCTGATGGATACCGTTGACAGTTATATCCCGACTCCGCAGAGAGACACAGAAAAGCCGTTCCTGATGCCTGTTGAAGACGTATTCTCGATCACGGGAAGGGGAACTGTTGCCACTGGCAGGATCGAAAGAGGAATGGTAAAAGTCGGTGAAGAGGTCGAGATCATAGGACTTACATCCGACAAGAGAAAATCGGTTTGTACAGGCGTTGAGATGTTCAGAAAGCTTTTGGATCAGGGTCAGGCAGGCGATAACGTAGGTCTTCTTCTCAGAGGTGTCGACAAAAAAGATATCGAAAGAGGTATGTGCGTTATTAAGCCTGGAAGCGTAACCCCGCACACAAAATTCAAATCAGAGGTTTACGTTCTTACCGAAAAAGAAGGCGGAAGACACAAGCCGTTCTTCAACAACTACAGACCACAGTTCTATTTCAGAACAACTGATGTTACCGGTTCTATCACACTGAACGAAGGTGTAGAAATGATCATGCCTGGCGACAACACAGAGATCAATGTTGCCCTAATATATCCGGTAGCAATGGAGCTCGGTCTGAGATTCGCCATAAGAGAAGGCGGAAGAACAATCGGAGCCGGCGCTGTAGCGTCAATAGTTGAATAGAAGTTTTTGATAACTTAAGAGGTAAAAATGGCTTCGCAAAAAATCAAGATCAAACTGAAATCATACGATTATCACTTGATCGACATTTCAACCGAGAAGATCATTAAGAAGGCAAGAGAAACAGGAGCGGTCATATCCGGTCCTGTACCTCTTCCGACTAAAAAGACAATATATACAGTTTTAAGATCGCCTCACGTAAACAAGAAATCGAGAGAGCAGTTCGAAAAACGTATATACAAAAGACTCGTTGAAATATTAAACTCTAAAACGGAAACCATGGAAGCGCTGACAAAGCTCGAGCTTCCCGCTGGTGTAAACATCGAAGTTAAAGTAGTATAAAGGCGGCAAAATTAAATGGACGTCATTTTAGGAAAAAAATTAGGAATGGCAAGCTTTTTCGGACCTGCGGGCAGAGAGTTTCCCGTCACTATAGTCGAAGCCGGACCCTGCAAAGTGGTTCAGGTTAAAACTATCGAAAAAGACAAATATGAAGCCATCCAGATAGGCTTTATATCCAAAAGGTTCAAAGACAAGGATGTAAAAGTCAACAAACCGCTCAGCGGGCATTTCAAAAAAGCGGGAACCGAAGCTTTCAGATTTCTCAAAGAGTTCAGATTCGAAGGTGCTGGAAAAACTGAGGTCGGAACTGAGATAAATGTTTCCAATTTCAACGAAGGCGACAACATTCATGTTACCGGTATATCTAAAGGAAAAGGATTTCAGGGAACCGTAAAAAGGTGGGGTATGCGTCTCCAGGGCAGATCGCACGGTACCCATGAATCAAAAAGAGGACCCGGATCAATAGGACAGTGTACATGGCCTTCAAGGGTTTGGAAAGGAAAGAGAATGGCCGGCAGAATGGGCAGCGATCAGGTAACGATAAAAGATGTTGAGATACTGAAAATCATTCCCGAAAAGAATATTATTTTCATCAAGGGATCGCTCCCCGGAGCAAAAAACGGTATTCTTAAAATCAGAAAGATGGAGGCATAATGAAACTTGCTGTTTATGACATTGAAGGAAAAAAGACCTCTGTTGAAATGGAACTGAATGAGAATGTCTTCGGCATTGAGCCGGATTATCATCTTATTCATCAGTCAGTAAAAGTCTATCTGGCAAATCAGAGACAGGGAACGGCAAAAGCAAAAGGCAGATCTGAGCTAGCGTTCAGCACGAGAAAATTATTCAGGCAAAAAGGTACCGGAGGTGCCAGAAGAGGCGACAGAAAATCACCTGTACTCGTCGGCGGCGGAAAAACATTCGGACCTTCACCGAGAGACTACACGATGAAGATGAATAAAAAACAGAAGCTGATCGCCAGAATATCGGCATACTCGGATAAGGCTATCAACAACAGTATCTATCTGATCGATAATTTCGAATTCGAAACGCCTAAAACGGCCAAGTTCGTCAACACTCTGTCAGCTATGGAAGTACTCGGTAAAAAAGTTCTTGTGCTGGTCGATACGTACAGCTACCTTGATGAAGAAAGCAAATACGACAAAACTGTCAATCTGCTCAAGTCAATCAGAAATATAAAAAATGCGAGCATTCAGCTGGCTGACACCGTTTCGACTTACGAGATAATGCACGCGGATTGTCTGCTGATACAGAAAGACGCATTACAAACTATCGACAGGGTGAATTCATAATGAAGATGATATTGAAAAAGCCTCTGATCACCGAAAAGACCAGCAAGCTTCAGGAAAAGAACGGTCAGTATACTTTTCTTGTTGATGTGAACTCCAACAAGATCGAGATCAAACAAGAGATCGAAAAAAGATTCGGAGTGAAAGTCACAGCTGTGAATACGGTAAATTACGAGGGAAGAAAAGCAAGGGTCGGAAGATTCTTTGGAAAGAAAAGCGATTTCAAGAAAGCTGTTGTTACTTTGGCGAAAGGAGACAAGCTTGATCTTTACGAGCAGGCTTAATGAAATTGATATTGATAAAGTTGCAGATTTGGAGTTAAAATGCCAGTAAGAAAATTTAAACCGTACACGCCGAGCAGAAGGTTCATGATGATATCGGATTTCACCGAGATCACAAAAACCACTCCCGAACCGTCACTCATAATGACAAAAAAGAAGACGGGCGGAAGGAACAACGTAGGTAGGATAACTACAAGACACATCGGCGGCGGTCACAAGAAAGCCCTCAGGATCATAGATTTTAAAAGGGACAAATATAATATCCCGGCAAAAATATCGGCGATCGAATATGATCCCAACAGAACTGCTAGACTGGCTCTGTTATATTACGCCGACGGAGAAAAAAGATATATTCTAGCACCGGGCGGGCTTAAGGTCGGAGATACAGTAGTGTCGGGTGAAAATGTTGATATAAGGCCAGGGAACGCTCTTCCTCTTAAAGCTATACCCGCGGGACAGATGATCCATAATGTAGAGCTCAAAATAGGAAAAGGCGGTCAGCTTGTAAGATCAGCCGGCAATTACGCTGTGCTCATGGCCAAAGATGGAAATTACTGCCACCTTAAGATGCCTTCAGGAGAGGTCAGATTAGTTCACCAGAACTGCTATGCTACTCTGGGTCAGGTCGGGAACATCGACCACTTCAACCAGAATCACGGAAAAGCCGGAAGGAAAAGATGGCTGGGTGTAAGACCTACTGTCAGAGGCGCAGCGATGAACCCGGTCGACCATCCTCACGGCGGAGGTGAAGGCAGAACATGCGGCGGAAGACAGCCTGTTTCTCCGTGGGGTACCTACGCGAAAGGTTATAAAACTAGGAAGAAAAACAAACCTTCCGACAAGTATATAATCAAAAGAAGAAAAACTAAATAACGGGGTTTGTTGAATGCCAAGATCTGTAAAAAAAGGACCGTTCGTTGACGATCACCTGCTTAACAAAGTGCAGAAGCTCAACAAGACCAGGCAGAAAAGCGTTATAAAGACATGGTCAAGACGATCTACAATAGTTCCGGAATTCATCGGTCATACGGTTTCTGTATATAACGGAAAGCAGTTCATTCCTGTGTATGTAACAGAAAATCACGTAGGTCATAAATTCGGAGAATTTTCCCTAACAAGAGTATTTAGAGGTCATCCTGAGAAGAAATCGGAAAAAGCCTCAAAGGTTAAAAAATAGAGGTTATGATGGAAGCGTATGCAAAAGCTAAATGGGTGGGTTATCCCGTAAATAAGGTCAGGCTGGTCATGGAATTGATCAAAGGAAAGGACGTCGAATCCGCTATCAGTATACTGAGCTTTACGCCCAATTTCGCAGCAAAATCCGTAATGAAAACTTTAAAGTCCGCTGTGGCAAATCTCATTGAGAACAACAGGGAAACGACAGTCGACACGAATAATGTTTTCATAAATACGATGTATGCTGAAGAAGGACCTACCATGAAAAGATTCAAACCCCGCGCTCAGGGCAGGGCTACAAGAATCAGAAAAAGAACCAGTCACATTTATATAAAAGTGGCGACTAAAGAATAGGAGGACTTTTTGGGTCAGAAATGTAATCCGATAGGGCTGCGCCTTGGGATAAACAGAACGTGGAATTCGATCTGGTTCGATCAGAAAGATTTCGCCTCGAAACTTATGGAAGATCTCAAGATAAAAAAGTATGTGAATACAAAACTGAAAGATGCGGCAATATCTGAAATAAGAATTGAAAGAAAACCTAAAGAGATCAATCTGAGTATCCATACCGCAAAGCCGGGGATCGTTATCGGCAGAAAAGGCGCGGAAATTGAAAAGCTTAAAGAAGAACTTAAGCTGGTTTTCAAAAAGCAGATCAATTTAAATATCTTTGAAGTAAAGCGTCCTGAAACCAATGCATATCTGATCGGTGATTCGATAGCACGTCAGCTGGAAAAAAGGATCAATTTCAGAAGAGCTTTGAAGAAATCAATAGATCTGGCTATGAAAGCCAATGTTCAGGGCATAAAGATCCAGTGCAGCGGCAGGCTCGGCGGAGCAGATATGGCCAGGACCGAAGGTTATCACAAGGGCCGTGTTCCGCTACACACTCTGAGATCGGATATCGATTACGCATGGGTGGAAGCACACACTCCTTACGGAAGGATCGGAGTAAAAGTGTGGGTTTGCAACGGCGAGAAATACGGATATTTAAACAATGCGGAGATGAAGTAACATGTTAATGCCGAAGAAAGTAAAACACAGAAAGGTCCAGAAAGGCCTTCAGAAAGGATTGTCCTACAGAGGGAACATGATTGCATTCGGCGATTACGGCCTGAAAGCGCTTGAGCAGTTCTGGATGACATCGCGACAGATCGAAGCTGCCCGTATTGCCATTAACAGGACTATGAAAAGAGGCGGAAAGATGTGGATCAGAGTTTTCCCGGACAAGCCGATCTCTAAAAAACCTGCGGAAACAAGGATGGGTAAAGGAAAGGGAGCGCCCGAATACTGGGTAGCTGTAATAAGACCCGGAAAGATCCTGTTCGAGATCCAGGGTGTGACCGAAGAACTTGCGAGAGAAGCTTTAACTCTGGCCTCCAGCAAACTGCCGATCAAAACAAAAGTATGTTCAAGAAACGAAATCGGAGAATAAAGAATGAAAGTCGCGGAGATAAAGGAACTCACTGTTAGTGAGCTTCTCAATAAAATTAAGAGCACCGAGCAGGATCTGGCCGATTTGAAGTTCAAGCATTCTCTAAACCAGCTGGAGAATCCTATTTCTATAAGAGCTCTCAGAAAGGATATCGCGAGAATGATGACAGTAATAACAGAAAAACAGAATGCCGAAGCTGAAAAAGCTGCTGCAAAATAGGATAACATCCTGAATTACAATTTGTTGGAGCAAAAATAGAATGGTAGAAGAAAGAACTAATCTGAAAAAAGTAAGGACCGGGGTCGTCGTCAGCGATAAGATGGATAAGACAATTGCCGTTCTCGTCGTTAGAAAGATCAAGCACCCCACTTACAAAAAGTTTTACAACAGAAGCAAGAAATATCTTGCCCACGATCCGGAGAATACCTGCAAAGAAGGCGATACCGTTAAGATCAGAGAATGCAGGAAGATGAGCAAGAATAAATCTTGGTATCTTGTTGAAGTGGTTGAAAGAAAAAAATAATAAGGTCCAGAGATGATACAAGAAGAAACAAGATTAACAGTAGCCGATAACACAGGCGCGAAATCAGTACTGTGTTTCAGGATCCTCGGCGGAACCAGAAAGAGATATGCCGGGGTGGGTGACATAATCGTTTGTGCGGTAAAAAGCGCTATTCCGGGCGGCTCGATAAAAAAAGGCGAGGTCGTAAAAGCAGTAGTTGTCAGGACAAAAAAAGAATTCAGAAGGCCGGACGGATCTTATATCAGATTCGACGAGAATTCCGCTGTGATTCTGGATGAAAAAGGTGAACCTAAAGGCACAAGGATCTTCGGACCTGTGGCCCGCGAGCTCAGAGATAAAGGATACATGAAGATCATTTCTCTCGCTCCCGAGGTTCTGTAACTTAAAAAGGGTTTGCAAAAATGAAAATCAGAAAAGACGACAATGTCAAGGTAATTGCAGGAAACAGCAGAGGCAAGACCGGTAAAGTGCTCAAAGTGATCCCGGACAAGAACAGGGTGATCGTTGAAGGAGCGAATGTGGTAAAAAGGCACCAGAAACCCGACCGCAATAATCAGCAGGGCGGGATCATCGAAAAAGAAGCGGCCATCCACATTTCGAACGTAATGCTGATATGCTCGAACTGCAAAAAAGCCGTAAGGGTTTCAAGAAAAAGAAATGAAGACGGAACGACAGAGAGGATCTGTAGGTCTTGTAACAAAGCCGTTTAAGGAAGAGGAAAACAATGGATAATCTACCAAGATTGAAAATCAAGTACCGCGAAGAAGTGTGTCCGTATTTGAAGGAAAAATTCAAATACAATAGCGTAATGCAGATCCCGGCTATAACAAAGATAAAGCTGAATATGGGGGTCGGCGAAGCTATTAAAGACAGTAAACTTCTCGACGCGGCGATCGAAGAGCTGACACTTATTTCGGGGCAGAAACCGGCTGTAAGCAAAGCTAAAAAATCTGTGTCCAACTTCAAGCTCAGGAAAGGAATGAAGATCGGAGCTCACGTAACTCTGAGAAACAGCATCATGTATGAATTCCTAGACAGACTGATCGAAATATCTATACCGAGGATCAGGGATTTCCAGGGAATGCCGGTCGAATCATTTGACGGAAGAGGAAATTATAATTTCGGTATCAAAGAACAGACTGTTTTCACTGAGATCAAGTTCGATAACGTTATCAGGGCTAACGGGCTTAATATCACCATCGCGACCACTGCTAAAACCGATGAAGAGGCTTATGAACTTCTGAAGTCTATCGGTTTCCCGTTCAAGAAATCAAAAACCGAGGATAAGTAATGGCAAAGAAGTCAATGATAGCTAAGGCTAACAAAACGCAAAAATTTCATGTAAGGCAATATTTCAGATGTCAGAGATGCGGAAGACCGAGAGGTTACATCAGAGAGTACGGCATTTGCAGAATTTGCTTTAGACAACTGGCAAATTACGGTGAGATCACAGGCGTGAAAAAAGCGAGCTGGTAATCTAAGGTTTATACTCACAAGGAGAAAATTAAAAATGACAATGACAGATCCTATTGCTGATTTGCTTACGAGGATAAGAAATTCGACAAAATCAAAGCATAAATATGTTGATGTACCTGCCTCTAACATCAAAAGAAAGATCGTTAAGATCATGCTGGATCAGGGTTTTATTGACAAATATGTCAACATCAGGGATGACAAACAGGGCGTGTTAAGGGTATATTTAAAGTACGATGAGTACGGTAAGAGCCTGATCAGCGGACTGCAGAGGGTCAGTAAACCCGGTTTGAGAATGTACAGTGACGTCAGCGAACTGCCGAGAATAAAGAATAATTTCGGTATGGCGATCCTATCTACCTCAAAAGGTGTGATCACTAATAAAAAAGCCAAAGAGTTGAATGTTGGCGGCGAAGTTCTGTGTTATATTTGGTAAAGAGGTGATTAAGTGTCAAGAATAGGAAAAAAATTAATAACTGTCCCGAAAGATGTCAAAATCAGCATCGAAGGGAAAAAAGTAGCCGTAAAAGGTTCAAAAGGTGAACTTCACCTTGAACTGCCTGAAGTTATTACTGCTGATGCTACCGAAACAAGCATCGAAGTAAAAAGAACTGACGAGCTAAAAACAACAAGAGCTCTTCACGGTCTTTTCAGAGCGCTCATTAACAACATGGTGACCGGCGTATCAGAGGGATTCACAAGAACCTTGATCCTTAACGGAGTGGGATGGAGAATGGAAGTAAAAGGAAAATATCTTATACTCAATCTCGGATATTCGCACCCTATCTATTTCAGGATACCCGACGGAATAACTGTCGCAGCTACTCAGCCCGTCAGCAATTCGTCCGAAGTCAAGATAACTGGGATAGACAAGGAATTCGTAGGGCTGATCGCAGCGAAAATAAGATCGTTCAGAAAACCAGAACCATACAAAGGTAAAGGATTCAGATATTCAGACGAAACGATCATAAGAAAAGCCGGTAAAACTGCTAAGTAGTATATATCGTAGGATAAAATAAAGATGAAGAACAAAAAAATCGAAACAAGAATAAGAAGAAAGAAAAGCATCAGAAAAACCGTTTTCGGAACTCAGCTGAGACCGAGACTGAGCGTATTCAGAAGCAATCTTCATATTTATGCCCAGATAATTGATGACGAAACAGGTAAAACTCTTCTCAGTGCATCCAGCAATGACAAGGAAATCAAAAGCGCCGGCATAACAGTGCCTGAAGGAATGAAGGGTAAAACCGGTATAGCATTTTCTTTAGGGAGTATTCTGGGTAAAAAAATGATCGAGAACAAGATCGAAGGTATTGTTTTCGACAGGAACGGCTACCTCTATCACGGAAGGGTAAAGGCTCTTGCGGATGGCGTCAGAAAAGCCGGAGTAAAATTTTAACATTCATGAGGTGAAATTTGGCTCGAGAAACAAATAAAAAGGCTTCAAAGACTAAAGACGACGCAGTCCAGCTGATCGAGAAAATGATAAAGATCAACAGGGTAACGAAGGTTGTGAAAGGCGGTAAGAACTTCAGTTTCAACGCCATCATGGTTGTCGGCGACGGAAAAGGTAAAGTCGGCTACGGACTCGGAAAAGCTCTTGAGGTGACTGATGCAATCGCTAAAGGAATTGAAGAAGCCAAAAAGAATATGATCGATGTGGCTGTAGTGAACGGAACATTACCGCACGATGTCACAGGCAAATTCGGAGCCGGAATAGTTCTGCTGAAACCAGCGACTCAGGGAACGGGAGTTATAGCCGGAGGCGTTGTAAGAGCTGTGCTTGAATGCGCGGGGTATACAAATGTGCTTTCAAAATGTATGGGCAGTTCAAATGCGCACAACGTCGTGAAAGCTACATTCAAAGGGCTTTCTCAGTTAAAAACCGAGGCTGATATCCTCAGAGAAAGAAAAATAACAAGAGAAAAGCTTTATAATTAACATTGGCCAGCGTGAGGAAACGATGACAGAAAAAAAATTAAGAGTTACTTTGACAAAAAGTATCATCAGACAGAAGAAGAACACCAAGGCGACAGCTTTCGCACTTGGTTTAAGAAAGCTGAACGTTACCAAAGAATTCAATGATACTCCTCAGGTCAGAGGGATGCTTTTTATCGTAAAGCATATGGTTCGAGTAGAAGAAATTTAAAAACGGATGTATAAAAGATGAAACTAAACGAATTAAGACCTCCAAAAGGAGCCGTTAAAGAAAGACACAGGATCGGAAGAGGAGTCGGTTCCGGAAACGGAAAAACAGCCGGTAAGGGTGAAAAGGGCCAGAAAGCAAGATCAGGATACAGCAGAGCTCTTTACAGCGAAGGCGGACAGACACCTTTAACAAGAAGACTCCCCAAAAGAGGATTCAAAAACCGTTTCAGAGTTGAATACACGGTTGTTAACGTAGGTGTGCTTGAAACTTTAACAGAAAACGTTATTACGCCTGAAGTTCTGTATTCAAAAGGAATGATCAAGAACGGTATGCCTTTAAAAGTTCTCGGGAACGGAACTCTTACAAAAAGCATAGAAGTTCATGCCGATTCTTTCAGCAAGTCAGCGGAAGAAAAAATAAATACAGCAAAAGGTAAAGTGGTCAAATTATGATCGAAAAATTACAGACAATAATGAAGATCCCCGAGCTGAAAAAGAAGATTCTTTTCACTCTGGGGATATTATTCATCTGCAGGGTCGGAGCTCATATACCAATGCCGGGGATCGATGTAGGAGCGCTGGGTTATTATTTCAATCAGGCGCAGAACTCTCTTTTCGGAATGTTCGATATGTTCACTGGCGGCGCTTTTCAGAAAGCAGCGATCTTCTCGATCGGTATTATGCCGTACATTTCGGCATCGATCATAATTCAGCTTCTGGGTTCGGTTTTTCCAACGATCTCGAAGATGATGAGAGACGAGGACGGCAGAAGAAAGATCACCCAGTGGACAAGATACGGTACGGTTCTTCTTGCGGCGGCTCAGGGTTGGGGTGTGGCAAAATTCCTTGTCAGTATGAATACGGATTACATGAAAGTCGTTCCGGATCCGACAGTCGGATTCTATCTGATGACAATGCTTACAATAGCGACAGGAACGATCGTTCTCATGTGGCTCGGAGAGCAGATCACTTCAAAAGGAATAGGGAACGGAATATCTTTGATAATTACCATTGGTATTATCGCCAGATTCCCTTCAGCAGTACTTGAAGAGGTTACACAGCTGTCCAACGGCAACAGAGAACTTGTTGTAGAATTAATTATATGGGCAGGTATGCTCGGAATGATCGCTGCCGTTGTTCTGATGACACAGGCGATAAGAAAAGTCCAGGTCCATTACGCTAAAAGACAGGTCGCCGGAAGAACCTATCAGAATCAGGTATCTTTCATACCGCTCAGGATAAATATGGCGGGAGTTATGCCTATCATTTTCGCGCAGTCAATAATGTTCTTTCCGACAACATTGGCAGCTTTTCTGCCCGATAATTCGATGCTGAAGACCGCGCTATTGTCTTTGTTCGATTACAGATCGTATTCGTATATGGGGATCTACATGCTGGTAATAATATTCTTCACCTATTTTTACACAGCTCTAACATTTAACCCCGATGATGTTGCGAACAATCTGAAACAGAGCGGTGGATTTATTCCCGGAGTCAATCCTGGCAAAAATACTGCAGATTACATTGACAATATCGTTACGAGGATTTCTTTTCCCGGCTCGATATTTCTGGGTTTAGTAGCTATAATGCCGAACGTGGTAACAAAGATGTTCCCCGGAGTATCTTATAATCTGGCGGCGTTCTTCGGAGGTACAAGCCTCATAATTTTCGTAGGGGTGGCACTTGACACTCTCACACAGATCGAATCATATTTGCTGATGCATCACTACGACGGATTCTTAAAAACAGGAAAACTTCGCGGGAGAAAGGGATAATGAACATCCTTATGCTCGGAGCACCGGGAAGCGGAAAGGGAAGTCAGGCCGAACTGATCGAAAATGACTACGGCCTTTTACAGATCTCTACTGGAGAACTTTTAAGAAAAGCTGTCTCTGAGAAATCCGCTGAAGGTATCCGTGCTGATGTTTATATAAGTAAAGGCGAGCTGGTTCCGGACGAACTTGTACTAAAGCTACTGACCGAAAGACTGAATGATCCAGACTGTAACAAGGGTGTGATTTTAGACGGATTTCCAAGAAACGTATTTCAGGCGGAACTTCTTGACGGTATTCTTGAAAAGTACAGAAAAAAGATCGATATCGTCTTTAACATTGAATCCCCGTTCGAAATTTTAAAAGAAAGGCTGCTGGCAAGACGCATGTGCGCGAAATGCGGGAAAGGGTATAACATGATCTCCAATCCGCCGAAAAGCGTGTACTGCGAATGCGGAGGCGAAATAATCAGAAGATCGGACGATAACGAGGCAACGATAAAAAACAGGCTTGATGTATATCTGATCAGCACAAAACCGCTAATAAATTATTATGAGAAAAAGGAAGTGCTGGTTAACATCGACGGTAACAGAAAAATTCCGGAAATATATCAGGACGTAAAAGTAACAATAAAGAAAAAAGGTTATTAGAAAAAGATGGCTAAAGAGAATACAATAAAAGTCGACGGAGTCATCAAAGAAGCGTTACCTAATGCTACCTTCAAGGTCGAGCTCGAGAACGGACATATTATAACGGCTCACGTATCGGGGAAAATGAGAATGCACTACATTAAAATGGTTCCCGGTGACAAAGTGAAGATAGAAATATCTCCATACGACCTCTCGAAAGGCAGGATTACATACAGGAACAAATGATTTGGGAGTTATGATGAAAGTAAGAGCATCTGTAAAGAAAATATGCGAGAACTGCAAGGTTATTACGAGAAAAGGCGTAGTTCGCGTTATATGTAAAACCAAGAAACATAAGCAAAGACAAGGTTAAGGGAGGTAAATTTGGCTCGTATAGCTGGTGTAGATCTACCCAACACTAAAAGAGTAGAGATCGGATTAACCTATATTTACGGTATCGGTCGTTCAACCGCAAGAAAGATTCTTACGAAACTGAACATTCATTTCGATACCAAGATAAAGGACTTAACCGAAGATCAGATCGATTCGATAAGAAAGATCATCACAAATGAAATTGTGATCGAAGGAACTTTAAGGACCCAGACGAAGCTGGCGATCAAAAGGCTGATGGACATCGGGAACTACAGAGGTATCCGTCACAGAAAGAATCTGCCGGTAAGAGGTCAGAGAACCAAAACGAATGCCAGGACCAGAAAAGGCAGAAAGAAAATGGCAGTCAAAAACAAAAAATAATTTATAACCACATTGCTCAAGGGAGGACAGCTTGGCAGTAGCAAAGAAAAGAAAGAAGCTGAAAAAGAAAGATAAAGTTGATCCGATAGGAGTAGCTCACGTAAAAGCTACGTTCAACAACACGATTCTGTGTCTTTCTGACAGCTACGGAAACATTATAAATTGGTCAAGCGGCGGAAAAGTCGGCTATAAAGGATCAAAAAAGAACACCAGCTTTGCCGCGCAAATGGCAAGCGACCAGATCGCAAAAGAAGCAATGGGTCTGGGATTGAGAAAAGTTCACGTGATCGTAAAAGGACCCGGTGCGGGAAGAGAATCTTCCATAAGAGGATTGAATGCTGCAGGACTTGAGATCCTTTCGATAAAGGACATAACGCCTGTACCGCATAACGGCTGCAGACCGAAAAAGAAAAGAAGAATATAATCATCATCGGAGAATAGACAATGGCAAGAGACTTGACTCCGAGAGGTAAGATCGCCCGAAAATACGGCGAAAACCTCTTCGGAAATCCTAAGTTCGACAAAATAGTATCAAAAAGGCCTTATGATCCGGGACAACACGGCGCGGAAGGTAAAAGAAAAAGAGTTTCTGAATACGGACTGCAGCTGAAAGAAAAGCAGAAAGCCAAGTATGTCTACGGCCTTCTTGAAAAACAGTTCAGGAATATCTATGAAAAGGCGAAGAATGACAAGGGGATCACAGGCGAAAACCTGATGGTCAGGCTTGAATGCAGACTCGACTCGCTCGTTTACAGATTCGGTTTTGCACCGAGCCAGAGGGCTGCAAGGCAGATGGTTTCTCACAAGCATTTTCTGATCAACGGAAAACCCGCGAACATCCCTTCACTCGTAGTAAAGGTCGGAGATGTTGTATCTGTTAAAGAGAAATCAAAAAAGCTCGAAGCGATCCACGAATCTCTCAAACGCGTGAATGAGAATCCGAGACCTTACCTGAAGGTTGATAAAGCTGCTATGGAAGGAACTCTTCTCGAGCTTCCGAAAAGAGAAGATATTCCCGTAAACATCAACGAACAGTTGATAGTTGAACTTTACTCTAAATAAAGAGAGAAAAAAATGGCTGTATTACCTTTTAAAATACCGGAATCGATAGAAATTCAGACACTAAAAGACAATTATGGGAAATTCATACTGTCTCCGCTGGAAAGAGGCTACGGCGTTACTATCGGTCATGCTATGAAAAGAGTTCTGCTTTCTTCTATTCAGGGAGCGGCTATCTACAGTATAAAGATCGACGGCGTGCTTCATGAGTTTTCAAGCATCGCCGGAGTGAAAGAGGATGTAGCCGTGATGATCCTGAATCTGAAGCAGGTAAGGCTCAATCTGAGCGAAGGAAGAACATCCAAAGTTACAGTAAACCTGAAAGGGCCTAAAATATTTACCGCCAAGGATATTGAAGATTCTTCGGGGGGCGAGGTCAAGGTATTCAACCCTGATTTTAAGATCGCTACTCTTAACGAAGAAGCCGAGTTCAGTATCGAGCTGAATATTAGGATCGGAAGGGGCTACGTTTCTTCGGACGGGAACAGGGATGACAACGATCCTATCGGAACGATAGCGATAGATTCTATCTTTTCCCCGATCATCAAAGTAAGTTACGATATCGAAAACACAAGGGTCGGAGACAAAACAGACTATGAAAAACTGTCTCTGGAAGTTTTCACCGATGCTTCGATATCTCCTGAGGAAGCGATTACATACGCAGGTCAGATTTTAAGAGACCATATCAATCTATTCATCAAATTTGAGGTAGAAGAAGATACTGAAGGGTTTGAAGATGAAGATCCTGATATCCTCAAAAAAAGGAATCTTTTAAAAATGTCTATAGACGAGCTTGAGCTTTCGGTCAGATCCTATAACTGTCTGAGCGATGCTAAAGTCAAGACAATAGGCGATCTAGTTAGGAAGAAAGAAAGCGAAATGCTTAAATTCAGGAACTTCGGTAAGAAATCCCTAGCCGAGCTCAATAAAGTGCTTAAAGAAAAGGGACTTGAGTTTGGAATGGATGTGGACAAATATCTGAACGATACGCAATCAAAAAAGAAGAAATGATATAGAGGGTTAAAAGATGCGTCACAATGTAAGAGGAAGGAAATTAAATAGAACTGCAAGCCACAGAAAGGCCCTGATGAGCAATCTTTCCGCACAGCTTTTCGAGCACAAGCAGATAGTTACTACTCTGCCGAAAGCCAAGGAAACAAGAAAATTCGCAGAAAGAATGATAACTCTGGGCAAAAAAGGCGATCTGAACTCACTCAGACAGGCTCTAAAATTTCTGAAACACAAAAAAACTGTTTTTACTTTATTCAACGATATCGCGCCTAACTATAAAAAGAGGGCGGGCGGCTACACGAGGATCCTGAAATTAGGTTTGAGGAAAGGTGATGCCGCAGAGAAAGCGATGCTTCAGCTTGTTGAATATGACGATTCCAGCGAAGTTCCCGCTAAACTGAAAACGAAAGCGGAACCTGAAAAAGAAGTCAAGACAGAAGAAATAAAAGAAAAGAAACCTAAAGCAAAAAAGGCTTCGCCCAAAGCGGAAAAAGCTGAAACTGCTGAAAAGGCGGAAAAGTAATTCCGTAAAGAGGTTTTTTGAGAATTGTTCGGGGTGTGGCGCAGCCCGGTTAGCGCACCTGCCTTGGGAGCAGGGGGTCGGAAGTTCAAATCTTCTCGCCCCGACTAAAGGAAGAGGTATACAGACCTCTTCCTTATTTTTTATCAGGAAAATAAAATTAAAATCTTTACTCTTGAAATTAACACATAATTTTCTTTTATTATAATTGAAGATAAAATCCTAAAAACCTGGAGGGGATTTAATGATCTGTAAAAAATGTAATACATTAAATTCAAATGATGCGAAGGTCTGTATAAACTGCGGTCAAAAGCTTGGAGTTACAGTACCGCCTCCGCCAAAATCACCGGGAGGAGCGGCACCGTCTTTAAACAGAACAGCATCCTCGCCTAAACCGTCAGCTTCTGTACCGCCTAAATCAGGAATGCAGGGAGGGGACGAAAAGAAAAGATCTTTCTTATGGATATTGCTGATAGTGCTACTTCTGATAATTGTGGGTGCAGGATATTTTTACGTAAACACTGATCTCGGTCAGAATACAGTAGAAGATCTGAAGAAAAACCAGTACGTCGGAGAATATATAGCCCTTGCAGATAGTGTGCTGAAAGCTAATTTTTCCGAGTTCGTTCCAAGGTGGAAAACGGAAGCAGAAGCTAAAAAGCTTGCTGAACTAAAAGAAATAGCAAGACTTGATTCTATCGCATTTGCGGATTCAGTGGCTGCGGCAGAAGCATTAAAAAAGAAATCTTCAAAAAAAACCTCATCCGGTGGGGTTGTCGAACAGGTACCGAAGTATAAAAGGATAAAAAGGAACATGCAGTATTATAAAGCTCTTAAAGATAATATGAATATGGTACTGATACCTGCGGGACCGGTAACGATGGGCAGCGACATGGAAAGCGAAAATGAAAAGCCTGTTCATCTGGTTAGTGTTAAAGAGTTCTATATTGACGAGCATGAAGTGACGAACGCACAATTCAGAATATTTGTCGAGGAAACCGGTTATAAGCTTCCGAAATTTATTCTTTTCGACCGTTTCAGCGGACCGAGCCAGCCAATAGTAGGAATATCTTTTGAAGATGCGGAAGCCTACGCAAAATGGGCAGGAAAGAAACTGCCGACTGAAGCTCAATGGGAACGCGCGGCAAGAGGCGGCCAGTCTAATCTGAAATATCCCTACAGTAACGACATCGATCCCAATATGGCCTGCTATGATCTGAACCCCGAGCTCGACGGACCTGCCGACGTAAAAAGCTACGAACCCAACGATTATAAATTATATGATATGGACGGTAACGTTTCTGAATGGACATCTTCTTCTGCGCTTCCTTACCCCGGCGGAAAACTGGTCATGGAATACGGACAGGACTACAAGGTCATAAGGGGCGGGAGCTGGAAAGACATAAAGTCAAGCCTTACCGTTTCAAAAAGAGATTTTAAAGGCAAGAAATGGACAGGGAACGGTACCGGATTCCGCTGCGTGATGGATTATTAGTCCCGAATTATGAATAGCTGTTCTTCATATAAGACATATTTGATCGAGCGTGTCCGTTCCGAAATAAAAAATAATCTGATTTTTTACAAAAGCGTATATTCGGACGGACTGAGATGCGATCTTAATGATTTTGCTTTAAAATATAATATCACGAAAGATCAGGTTTTCTCCGGACAGCAAGATAGCGATATTAATTCTCTTGAAAGTCTGAAAGAAGCTGTTTCTGCTTGCACAAAATGCGGACTTCATCTAACGAGAAAGAATACCGTATTCGGAGCCGGAACAGGAAAAACAAGGCTTATGATAATCGGAGAAGCACCCGGAGCGGATGAAGATGAATCAGGAGAACCTTTTGTCGGAAGAGCCGGTCAGCTTCTTACTAAAATGCTTTCTGCAATTGGAATTGACAGGAATGATGCGTTTATATGTAACGTTTTAAAATGCCGTCCTCCAAACAACAGGGACCCTCTGCCTGATGAGATCGCTAAATGTTCTTATTATCTCGATAAACAGATCGATTTTTTAAAACCTGCCTATATTCTGGCTTTAGGGCGGATCGCGGCTCTAAGGCTTTTGAACAAACAGCTGACTATGAAAGAGCTGAGAGAGAGCATATATAGCTATAAGAATGTTCCTGTACTCGTTACTTACCATCCTTCCGCCCTTTTAAGAAACCCGAATTGGAAATATCCGGCATGGGATGATCTGAAGAAACTTAAAGAGCTTCTGGATCAGGCAAATGGGTGAAGATATATTCAGAAAGATTGAATATTTAAGAAAAAAGATCAGAAAATACAACGACCTTTACTATAAACATGGTATTTCAGAGATCTCTGATTTTGAATACGACATGCTTTTAAAAGAGCTTGAGCAACTTGAAAAGCGGTACGGTCAAGAGGGGCTTTTCTCTACTGACGCCGAAGTTTCTCCTGCCTCGTCGGTCGGATCGGACCTGACAGAAGGATTCAGGAAGATAAAACATAAGATCAGAATGCTTTCAATGGCCAACAGCTATAACAGTTCTGATCTGATCGATTTCGACAACAGAATAAAAAAGATAGCCGGAAGTATATCCGATATCGAATATTGCGTGGAATATAAGATAGACGGTATTGCGGTTTCACTGATCTATGAAAAAGGAAAACTTTTATACGCTGCAACAAGAGGCGACGGAGAGACCGGCGATGACATTACGGCGAATTTCAAAACGCTCAAAGAAATCCCTTTTGATCTTAAAAAAGATGTTGATTTTGAAGTCCGCGGCGAGATATACATAAACAAGCAGGATTTTAAAAACCTTAACAAAATCCGCGAAACTGAAGGTCTTGAGCTTCTGGCGAATCCTAGGAACGCCACAGCGGGTTCGATCAAGCTTTTAGATATTTCCGAGGTTAGGAAGCGTCCTTTAAAAATGATCTGCTATTATCTCGGCGGGGATGTTTCAACTCGTAAACATTCCGAAAATATTGAACTTCTCAAAGAAATGAGGTTTCCGGCGATCAGTTACTGTAAAGTATGCAGAAATATAAATGAGGTTATTCAGGAATGCAGCTTTTGGGAAGAAAGAAAAAACAATCTTGAATACGATATCGACGGTCTTGTAATAAAGGTCAACGATCTTAATTTACAGGCAGAACTGGGCGATACGGCTAAATCACCGCGCTGGGTGATGGCATATAAATTCTCGCCGGAACGTGCGGAAACAGTATTAAAAGAGATCCAGTTTCAGGTCGGCAGAACTGGGGCGGTCACTCCTGTAGCTGTGCTCGAACCGGTACAAATTTCCGGCACCATAGTTAAAAGAGCGACATTGCATAATTATCAGGATCTTAGTGCAAAAGATCTCAGGATCGGTGATAACGTATTTATTGAAAAGGCGGGAGAAATAATCCCGCAGATCGTTTCTGTTAATTTGAACAAACGTTCACCTGTTGCAGAAAAATTCAGCATGATAGAAAGATGTCCTGCCTGCAATGAAATTCTATTCAAGCCGGAAGACGAGGCTGTTTACAGATGCGTCAATGCCTCCTGCCCTGCACAGATCCAAAGGCAGATCGAGCATTTCGCAAGTAAAGCCGCGATGGATATATCGGGATTAGGTCCGAGCCTGATAAAATCTCTGCTGGAAGCAAAAATCATTAGCGATATCAGCAGTTTGTACGACCTTAAGACCAATGTACTTTCTTCGATAGAAAGGATGGGTGAAAAGTCCTCGGCTAATCTCATCAGAGGCATAGAGGAAAGTAAAAGCCGCGGTCTTGAAAATCTTATTTTCGCGCTCGGTATAAGGCAGGTGGGTAAAGAAGCTGCTGTATCATTAGCGAGATATTTTAAAGCTATCGAAAGCCTGATGTCCGCGGGATTTGATGAACTGACAATTATATCCGACGTAGGGGAAAAGACAGCAGAATCCATAGTATCTTTCTTTAAAAACCCGAAAAATGTGGAGCTTATTGATAAACTAAAAGAACACGGAGTCAATACCGTGTTTACAGGGAATAGCGGCCGCAGCATAGAATTCTTTGATGGAAAAACGTTCGTCATTACCGGATCTTTCGAATCTTTAGACAGAGAGGAACTAAAAGATCTGATCGTGAAAAGCAACGGAAAAGTTTCTACAGCGGTAGGAAAATCAACCGATTATTTAATTTGCGGTAGTAACCCCGGTTCGAAATACGAGAAGGCAATGGAGCAGAGAGTTGAGATCATAGATCAGAGCAGATTAGATCAGATACTGGCTGAAAAGGATAGTTTTTTTAATTGAAATAAGAGGTTGTAAAATGAAAAGAATATTATACATAGTATGTTTCTTCGCATTATTTCAGATGATAAGTGCGAATGCTGAAGCAGGAAAGATTTCAGAAAATGAATTTTTAAATAGTTCAGGCAGTGGTGACTTCGCTTTTCTAGGATTCGGCAAGAAGGATACCGATAGTGACGGGATCGCTGATGAATCCGATTCATGCCCGGGCGAAGCCGAGGATTACGACGGTTTTGAAGACAGCGACGGATGTCCGGAACTTGACAATGATAAGGACGGTGTCAGAGATAAGGAAGATAAATGTCCGCAGGCGGCTGAGGACATTGACGGTTATCTTGATAGTGACGGTTGCCCCGACGATGATAATGACGGCGACGGTATTAAAGATGCTTTAGACAAATGTCCCACAGAACCCGAAGATTTCGACGGTACCGAAGATGATGACGGATGCCCTGAGTACGACAATGACGGGGACGGAGTTCAGGACAGTACCGATAAATGTCCTAAAGAAGCTGAGGATTTTGACGGATGGATGGATAAAGACGGTTGCCCGGAAGACGACAACGACGCAGACGGAATAGCAGACGATATAGATAAATGCCCGGATGTTGCTGAAAGCCTGAACGGATTCGAGGATAATGACGGATGTCCTGACGCCGTGATCTTAAAAAAGGACGAGAGGATAATTCTAAATAATATTTATTTCAAATTGGATTCGGCAGAGCTTGAGCCTGAATCTTTCGAAACTCTCAATTCACTGAAAAGGATATTTCTTGATAATCCGAAAATAATTGTCCAGATAGAGGGGCATACCGACAATCAGGGCAGCGATGAATATAACATCGATCTCTCAAACCGCAGAGCCGAATCAGTAGTGAAGTACATTATCGAAGTACTCGGTGTAAGCAGTTCTCAGATAAGTTCTATAGGACTCGGAGAATCAAAACCGATAGCCAGCAACAACACATCAAAAGGCAGGGCAGAGAACAGAAGGATAGAGTTCAGAGTTGTATCGAACGAAAAGTGATCAAAATGTGTCTGAATTAATAAGATTTGTTAAACAGACTCATTGATCAAATATGCTTTTATGCTTGACTATTAATCAACTTTTGGTTAATTTTTAAAGCTGTATTAATTAGTTTGGAAATAAGGAAAGGAAAGTATAATGCGTATGAATTTAAAAAAGCTTGTTTTAACTGCAGCGTTTCTTCTTTGTTTCGCTGCTTTCGGAAGATCTCTGACAGGATATTCAGGACTGATAAAACTTATCGATCCGGTAACTCACGGCAGCGGATTTTTTTCTGTCAGTCTTTCAACTCTTCTCGGACCGGGAGCTGTGGATGACAGTACTATTGTAAGTTCATCAAATATCAACAAATATTTTCAGTCCACAAATCATATTTCAGCCAATGTTAGTCTTGGGAATTATATTGACATAGGAGCTAAAGCCTCATTTGCGATTGATTCAAGAGATATAGCAGATAAAAATTATAGCCTTACGAAACTTAATAATCTTGAAGTTGGGATCCGAGGCTCATTTAAAAGAACGGGATTTTTCAGGTCTGGATTATACCTTTACGGGCTTGTTCCTGTTTTGAAAAATACCGGCGACATCGAGGATTTTGAAAATTTCCGTGAAGTGCCGAACGATACTCTCAGATATTATAACCACAGAAAATTCAGCGATGAATTTTTATTCAATCCCATGGCAAGTTTCGGAGCAAAAATCCTTGCTTCGTTCGGAACCGATGATTTCAGAGTTCTTATGAACGGCGGTTATCTTTGGAGAACTGCAACAGAAAAAGAGCCGTCAGGCCAGCAGATTGATATACTGCCGGACGCATTCACAATGAACGCCGGGATGGAATACACTTTCAATGAATATGTCGGAATGTTCCTCGAGTGGGACGGAGAAATGCTTTTAGACAAAAAGACAGGCGATATTGTTAAGACGGTTTCGGAAGAGGAGTTTATTCATAAAGCGGGCGGCGGGTTCAAGTTCGTAGGCAACAAATATTTTTCCGCGACCGTAGGGGGTTTCGGAGGACTGGCACAGGAGGATACTCCGGACTGGCAGGTTTATACGGGAATTACCCTTACAGGCAACTGGATAGATCCCGACACTGACAAGGACGGAATTCTAGATGAGGTCGATTCGTGCCCGACTGAGCCGGAGGATTTTGACGGATTCGAAGATACTGACGGCTGTCCCGAAGCGGACAACGATAAGGACGGTATAACAGATCTAAATGATAAATGCCCGCTGGTTCCAGAAGACCTGGACGGGTATCAGGATGATGACGGCTGCCCGGAAGACGATAACGACGGGGACGGTATAAAAGATTCATACGACAAATGTCCTAACGAGCCGGAGGATTTCGACGGCTACGAAGATCAGGACGGATGTCCCGAATTCGACAACGACGGCGACGGAATAAAAGATGATACTGATAAATGTCCTTTAGAACCTGAAGATTTTGACGGATGGCTTGACTCCGACGGCTGCCCGGAATTCGACAACGACGGTGACGGAATAAGAGATGAATCGGATAAATGTCCCAACGAAGCCGAAAGCTTTAACGGATTCGAAGACTCCGACGGCTGCCCCGATGCCGTAATTCTAAAGAAAGATGAAAGGATCGTACTGGATAATATTTACTTCAAACTCGCTTCGGCGGAGCTCGAGACTGAATCTTTCGAGACTCTCAATTCTTTGAAAAGGGTATTTCTTGATAATCCGGGCATTATAGTACAGATAGAAGGGCATACCGACAGTCAGGGAAGCGACAGCTACAACCTCGACCTTTCAAGAAGACGCGCAGGCACAGTTGCAGATTATATTGTGAACGTTCTCGGAGTAAGCAGCGGTCAGGTAAGTTCTGTAGGATTCGGAGAATCAAAACCGGTAGCGGATAACAAAACATCTAAAGGAAGAGCTCAGAACAGAAGGATTGAGTTCAGAGTAGTATCGACCGGAAGATAAATCAAAAGAGGTGCAGCGATGACCCGTTCTGAAAAAAGTAAAAAAGACGATTTCGACATCAACAGATCCGAAATATTCAATTCCGATTATTATTTCGACGACATAATAGAAGAATTGAGCGAATCAGGACTTTATTCTGAAGACGATATAGCCCGTAAATCGGAAATGAATCCAGCGCCGCCGGCACAGGAAAGCAGCGACAGGATCTCTTCAAAGATCGATGATGTTAATAAAGACATCAATCAGAGGATACAGAAGATCGAGCAGAAAGTTTTAAATTCCGGCGAAATGCTGTTCAACACAAAGAACGAATTAATACAGGCCGTCCAGAAAATGCAGAGCAGCCTTTTGCTGATGAAATTCGAAACGGAAGAAGGCATAAATAAGCTGAACGATCTCTTTAAAGAGAAACTTACAGCGGACTGCGTAAAAGAAAAAGCCTTTGAGGAATTGTACGTACAGCTTGAATCATACAAAAGAAATTTTATTTTCGCGGCAATGAAACCGATAATTAATGATCTGCTGCTTTTTTACGACAGGATCAACATCGAGATCGATAACGCTTTAGAAGAAAAAGCCGAATGTCCGAAACTTATATCATTCAGAGACGAGCTTCTAGAAATTCTCTACAGGAACGACATTATTCCGGTAGAAAAAAGTACTGAGGGTTCAAAATTCAATCCTGAAAAAAGCAATGCTGTTGATAAATTCGATACTGAGGATCCGGAACTTGACAATACGGTTAAAAGGGTCTTGAGAACCGGTTTTATGAGGAATAATCAGCAGATCAGACCGGAACTTGTACAAATAAATAAACTGATCACGAAGTAGGTAAGGCTCTATGTCCATTATAGATAAGCTTAAAGAGAAACTGAACCTTAAAAAAGAGAAGGTTTCTCATCTCGATGAAATAAAGCTGAAAAGAAGTTCTCAGCTATATGAGGCAGCTGTAGCTTATTACAAAAGGAAGGATTACGAGAACAGCAGAAAGTACTTCGAGAAAGCCCTGCAGTACGATCCTGATAATCAGGATATCAAGCATAATCTTACCGTCGTTATAAAGCAGATAGCTTTGATCGAAGAGGAGAACCGGTCAAGGCAGGAAAAAAAGAACATAGCCGTGAATAAAGTGATGTCCCAGGAAAGCGAAGACATACTCCGGGAAGCAGCCAACACAGAGGAAAAAGGAAACGATTTCTATCTAAAAGCGCTGAGACTCGATTCGGATTCAACTCAGGACGAGATTGTAGCCAGAATAGACACAGAATTCAGAAAATGGCGCACGAGAATAAACTCACCGAACGTTAAAATGCGTTCTGAAGCGGAAGAGATGCTGGCCATTATATCTCAGGCCAGAAGAAAATTACTGAAATAAGGACCCTTATATGAAGATGATAGGCATAGATCTGGGAACGACTAATTCAGCTATAGCGATGGTAAACGAGTTCGGTAAAGCTGAAATAATACCCAATAAAGAAGGCGAGCGTATAACTCCCTCAGTCGTTCTATTCGATGACGACCAGATCATAGTGGGAAGTATAGCGAAACAGTCATGCGTAGCAGAACCGGAGAGAACTGTGTCTTCCATAAAATCCCATATGGGTTCAAGCGATTTTAAATTCGAGTATAAAGAAAACGAATATAAACCCGAAGATATTTCCGCTATGATATTAAGAAAGCTGATAGAGGACGCGGAAGCATTTTTGAACGATAAGATAACCGATGTTGTGATTACGGTTCCGGCTTATTTCAACGATAAGCAGAGAAAGGCTACGGTCGATGCAGGTAAAATATCGGGTGTTAATGTGGCTCAGATAATAAATGAACCGACAGCAGCAGCACTTACTTACGGAATAGATAAAACCGTCAGCCAGAAGATCCTAGTTTACGATCTTGGCGGCGGAACATTTGACGTTACTCTGATGAAGGTTGACAACGGTAATTTCGAGGTTCTTGCAAGCGACGGTGACAGACAGCTCGGCGGTAATAATTTCGACGAAAAGCTGATGATCTATCTGAACGACAAGTTCAAGCAGCAGCACGAAATAGACCTCTTCGAAGATCCTGTACTCATACAGGATCTGAGGCTGAAAGCCGAGAACGCTAAAAAAGTGCTTTCCACAAAGCTGAGCACTACAGTATATCTTTCAGCGAAAGGAAAATCAGCAAGAATTACGGTAACGAGAAAGCTGTTCACCGATCTTCTGGCCGATTTTATAACAAGGACAGAATTACTGATCAACGCAGTAATGACAGATGCCGGACTTCAGTGGAAAGACGTTGATCAGATCCTTCTGGTAGGAGGTTCAACAAGGATACCAGCAGTTATCGATATGATATCAAGAGTAACCGGCAAGAAGCCTTCTATGCAGGTTAATCCCGACGAAGCAGTAGCTTTGGGAGCATCAATACAGGCAGGAATAATCTGCGCAAAAGACCAGACTGAAAAAGTCAACGATATGGTCAGAATGAAATACGGCGCGATCAATGTTTCAGATGTTACCGCTCACAGCTTCGGAGCGATAACTCTCGATGAATTCGATAATAAAAGAAATGCGATTATAATTCCGAAGAACAGCAAGATACCTGTTCGAAAAAGCCAGATATTCTACACTTCAACGGCAAATCAGACTCAGGTTAAGATGGTCGTTATTCAGGGTGAGGACCCGGATCCAGAATTCTGTACGACGATCGGTACTACGACCCTCGATTTTCCGCCAAAACCGGAGAATTCCCCGATTATTTTCAATTACGAATATGACGTTAACGGTATCATTCACGCTACCGCTAAAGATCCCGATACAGGTAAGAAAAGCGAAATTCAGATCGCAAGAGAAGGAGCTTTAACTAAAGAGCAGATAGATAAAAAGAAAGATAAACTGAATATGATGTTCCCGAGACGAAGGGAATATATTACAAAACAGTCTTTTTCCGAGGACACGCTTGAAAGTGTTAATGCGCAGCAGATCGCGCGTAAAGATTCCGGAGCGAGTCTAGTAACTGATGTTTTTGATTCTGTAAGTGAGAGCGAATCCTTCGATAGCAGACAGCAGATCTATAAAGATCAGAGCAAGAATGAATCAATTGATGATGTGCTCGAGAAATCTGAAATAGAAACGATAACGGCCGACGAGCTGAAAAAGCAGATAACTGAAGAATCGTCTATACTCGAAAATCCGTTCTTGCATGAAATAAAACCTGATATAAAACCAGCTCAGAAGAATACTGAGGAAGTTATTATAAATGATAATTTCATAGAACGTTTCGATACCAATAAAACCCCGGTCAGGGAACTGTCGGACAATGAACAGATAGAAAAGATCGACAAGAAGATAGAATCGATGTTCAGTGATGAAACAGAAAAAAAGATTTCAAAAAAGATCGTGGAAAAAGAAAGCTTCGACGATTCTATAGATCAATTGTTCACAAGTCCCAAAAAAGAAACTCCAAAAGCAGTAGCAGTTCCCGAGGTGGAGGAAGATGACATAGATTCGATCTTTGAATCATTTGAAGAGGCTAAGATAAGCAAAGTCGAAGAAGCTCCCGAAAAACCCGTCAGCAAACCGAAGGAGTTAGATGAAATCAGCATAAAAGACATCGAGAAGAAACCTGAAGATAATGATTTCGACAGCGTTTCGATGGAAGATTCATCTGTAACAGAAAGCCAGTCATTCGATGATGAGCTTGACGAGATCGGCAAGTCCGAATTCATAATAGACAGGAGCGAATATCTCACAGACGAAGATATAATGAGGATCAAAGAAGAAGGCAGCATAAAAAGCGGAATTGACGCGTCGGATATTACTGCTGGTAAAGAGGAATCATTCACAGAGGACGATGTGAACCAGCTGTTTTCTTCAGCCGATTCAAAAAAGCTTGTTCAGAATGAAAACAGATCCGATAAATCAAAAACGTTAAAGAAAGATGATATAAGTGACTGGATCGATGAATAAAAAGATCAATAATACAAGCCTGGTCAGGCCTCTATTTAAAAAAACGGCAAAAAAACTTCTGATCAAAAACGGCACGATCGCTGATGCTTATTCTGATAAAGAATATACATCTGACATTCTGATACTTGACGGAATTATCGAAAAAATAAGCCCTAAAATTAAAGCAGACAAAGGCTGTGATGTTATCGACGCGAAAGGAATGTATGTCAGCGCAGGATTTTTCGATATGCACGTTCATCTTAGAGTGCCAGGTAACGAACAGGCTGAAAACATCATTTCCGGAACCAATGCAGCTATGGCCGGAGGAGTTACTTCTCTCGTAGCTATGGCGAACACTATTCCGTGCGTAGATAATAAACTTCTTCTGAAGAGGAATCACGATCAGGTAAAAGATCTTCTTGTTAACGTTCATCAGATCCCCGCAGTAACATTAAACAGGGAAGGCAAAATACTTGTAGAAATGGCTGAACTCGTAGAGACCGGTGCGATCGCTTTTTCTGACGACGGAAGCGGGATACAATCTTCAGAAACGATGGTCCGAGCCTTAAAATGCGCAAAGAAACTCAAAATCCCGATCCTTGTCCATCCTGAAGATCATACGCTCCCGAAATGGGTAATGAACGAATCCCCGATTGCAAAAGAATTAAAGATGGCGTCCCAGCCGAATATAGGTGAAAGCATTAACATTGCGCGCGACATCGAGATCGCAAGATACACCAAAGGTAAAGTCCATTTTCAGCATGTAAGCACAAAAGAAGGCGTAGATCTTGTAAGAAAAGCAAAGAAAGAAAAGCTTAATGTGACCTGTGAGGCAGCTCCCCATCACTTCTCTCTCACGGACGGGAAAGTCAGGACTTTATCTACAGATTTTAAGATGAGTCCGCCTTTAAGAACGCAGAAAGACGTTGATGCTTTACACAAAGGTCTCAAAGACGGAACAATAGATGTAATAGCGACCGATCATGCTCCCCACGCTCCTGAAAAAAAGAATCTCGAATTCGTTCTTGCTCCTTTCGGAGTAATCGGCCTTGAGACAATCCTCTCAGCCGGTATTACTTATCTTGTACGGCCGAAAAAACTTACTATGATAGAATTCTTAAAAAAAATAACTGTAAATCCGCGAAAGATACTTAATCTCGATCCGGATCTTTTAAAGAAGGGAAAGACTGCCGAACTGACGATCTTCGATCCTGAACAGAAGTGGAAAGTGGACAGAAGAAAGATGAAATCGCTTTCGATAAATACCTGTTTCCACGGTGAAACGCATTACGGAAAAGTAAAATTCACGATCAATAACGGGAAGATATTCAAAGCTTGATAATATAAGAAGAGGCAGAAAAAGGCGCACTAAGTTTGCGCCTTTTCATTATGAAAAAATTAGCCGTAGCTGGAAATCCGATAGCTCACAGCAAAAGTCCCGAGATCTTCATGCAATTATGTGCGGCATCAGGGATTAAAGCCGATTATACGCGATTGAGCGTAAAAAGAATCGAGGAAATTTTTTATTTTGCAAAATGCTACGGTATTTCCGGATTCAACGTTACGTCTCCGTTCAAGGAAGATGTATACAGACTGATTGATATATGCGATCAGCCTGCGAACGACGTGAAAGCGGTCAATGTGATGATCAACATAAAAGGTGTGTTCACCGGGTACAACACCGACGTTTACGGCGTAACGGACACTTTGAAAGCTCAGGGTGTAGATCCCTGCGGAAAAAAATGTGTAGTGGCAGGATCGGGTGGGGCATCCAGAGCCGCGGTATGTGCTTTAAAACAGCTCGGCGCGGATGTATATATCGGCAGCCGAACGGATAATAAGGCGGAACAGATATCTGATGAATTCAAATGCGGATTCTTGAAATTCGAGCATATGAAGAAAAACCTAAAGGACTCATATCTGTTCATTCCGGCTGTAACCGCGATCGATCCTGATTTGTGCTCAAATTTTCCCGGGCTGATAATATTTGAGGCGAATTATAAAAATCCGGCATTCCGGAATGCACCATGTTCAAAATATATTAGCGGGTATGAATGGCTTGTCAATCAGGCTTCAAAATCATTCGAGCTGTTTTTTAAAAAAGAAGCTCCTCAGCTTAAATTAAAGGACATTGTTAAGAAATCTGAAGACAAAAGGATTATAGCGCTGATCGGCCCAACACTGAGTGGGAAGACTTCGACCGGTGAAATTCTGGCGAAACTTTTAAATTATGAATTCTATGATTCAGACGCAGAGATAGAAAAATTCTGCCGAAAGGACATTTCAAAGATCTTTCAGGAAAACGGAGAAGATTATTTCAGACAGATCGAAGAGAAGATCATAGAGGAAATTCTGTGCAAAAACAATGCAGTTCTAGCAATCGGCGCGGGTGCAATTCAATCAGAAAGCACAAGAAGAGTTTTAAAAGAAAAGTGTTTTACGATCCTGCTGGACGCAGATACTGAATTGGCTGTTTCAAGGTCACAGAAAGCCGATATAGAAAAAAGGCCGATGCTAAGCGGCGGATGCGTTTATGAAAGAACCGGAGATCTTTTTGAATTGAGGAAGGATAATTATTTCTCTGCTGCAAATCTGATAATAAGATCTGAAGAACCTTCTGCGGAAAAACAGGCAGAAAGAATTATAAGAGAGCTGAATGCAGGATAGTATTTTCATAAAAAGTTCATCAGTGAACGGCAGGATCTTAGCTTATCCGTCAAAAAGCCATATCCAGAGAGCTCTTCTTCTGGGTCTTTTGAACAGGAACGGATTACTTATAAAAAATTATGCGCACTGCAGCGATTCAGATGCTATGATGAACTGTATCAGAACTCTCGGCTCCGGTGTCGAGATTTTGGAATCAGGCATAAAAATTACAGGCCCTGAAAAATTTACGGTATCGGAACCCGACTGTAAAGATTCCGGATTATGCTTGAGAATGCTGATCCCGGTATTATGCCTGTCCGGAGATGAATACTTCATCAGATGCTCAAAGACTCTTATTTCAAGATACAACGAATATATACCCCGCATTATGAAACAGCTAGGAGTTTGCTGCATAATAAAAAGCAATGGAATTTACGTTAAAGGCCCGATTCATAGCGGAGAAGTAAAAATAGAGGATCCCTCCGGATCCCAGCTTGTAAGCGGGCTTCTTTACGCATTGTCAAAAGTTCAGGGTTCTAGTAAGATAATAATAAAAAATCCCGTCAGTTTTCCGTACATCGAAATGACGGCGGATATTTTGAACCGTTTCGGAGCAGATATACAGTCAGAGAGAAACGGAACGATCCATATAAATGGGGGTAAGGAATTTAACACCGGTGAGATAACTGCTGAAGGAGACTGGTCGTCGGCTTCTTTTTTTCTTGTAGTGGCGGCTATATGCGGCGAAATTGAGGTCTGCGGTCTGGATACGGACAGTTTCCAGCCGGATAAAGCGATAATAGATTATTTAATTAAAGCCGGCGCGATGGTAAAAACCTGCCCAGGTTCTATTGTAGTCAGGAAAGCTCCGCTTCAGTCATTTGAAGCCGATATAAAAGATCATCCTGATCTTTTCCTGCCGCTTGTCGTTCTCGCGCTTAACTGTGCAGGTAAAAGCAGGATATACAATTTCGAGAGGCTGAAGTACAAAGAATCGGACAGGCCTTCTGCCGTGATAAATGAACTCTCAAAAGCGGGAGCGCAGATCAGATTGGAAAAAGATCACATATCTATAGAAAAAAGCGAACTTCGATACGCAGAACTTAATCCGCATAATGATCACAGGCTCGCGATGGCGTTCGCCGCTGCGGCTCTGAATTCTGAATCAGGAATTACGATCAGCGGAATTTCATGCGTCGATAAATCTTTTCCGGATTTTTTCAACATTTTAAAAAGAATTACTTACGGGAGCGAAAAATGAATAGTTTCGGAAGAATTTTCAGGGTAGAAATCTTCGGAGAATCCCACGGCGAAAGTGTCGGAATCATTATAGATGGTTGTCCTGCGGGTATTGATCTGAGTGAACAGGATTTTACAGAAGATCTCTTAAGAAGAAGATCGGGCGGCAAAGGAACTACAGAACGAATTGAAAAAGATATTCCGAATATCAAAAGCGGAGTATATAAGAACAGAACTACGGGATCGCCTATCATGATCGAATTCATTAATGAAAATAAATTATCTGATGATTATGAGCAGTTCAGAACAGTACCAAGGCCGGGTCAGACCGATTTTGTATCTTCTGTCAAATACAAGGGTTTTAATGATCATAGAGGCGGAGGTCATTTCTCCGCTAGAGTTACTGTCGGTATGGTAGCCGCAGGAGTGGTCGCCAAAAAGATATTAAAGAATATCGATTTCAAATCAAGGATAATTGAAATAGGCGGAAGCAGCGATTTTCAGAAAGTCCTTGACAAAGCGATAAAGGAAGGCGATTCACTAGGCGGAGTGATCGAATGTTCTGTTTATAATCTTCCTGCAGGTATTGGAGAGCCTTTCTTTTATTCTCTTGAGTCTGTAATCAGTCAACTGGTTTTTTCAATTCCCAGCGTGAAAGCTATCGAGTTCGGCGAAGGCTTCGTATCAGCAAAAATGAAAGGAAGCGACTATAATGACGTGCTTATTGATATTTCAGGCAGGACAATATCAAATAACTGTGGCGGAATTACTGGAGGTTTATCAAACGGGAACCAGATACTCTTCAGAGCCGCGTTCCGCCCGCCGTCTTCAATAATGAAAAAGCAGCAGTCGCTGAATCTTAAAACAGGAAAGCCTGAAGATCTGCTGATCAGAGGCAGACACGACGTGTGTCCGGTGCTTAGAGCTTCGGTTATTGTCGAAGCGGCGGCGGCTGTCGCTCTCTGTGATCTGATGCTGATAAACAAAACAAACATCAATAAATGTTAAATTTAGATTGCATTACGCAATAAAAAATGTTTATATTATAATTGAGTAAATATATTATGTGTTAAAAAAATATAGCGGGGGTACTGCAATGAAGATGAAGTTTATTATACTAATAGCGCTTAGTGTATTGTTGATTTCCTGCGTGAAAAAGGAAAATGAAACAGAGACAAAACAAGTTGTCGTATCTGTTAAAGACTGGTCAGCTCCAGAAAAGATAGACCCTTTGGACCCGAAAGTAAATGAATACCTTGATGTGAACATCAGGGATTATATGATCAAAGCTGATGAAGCCTACTGGAACAAAGATTATAAACTTGCAGCCCAGAATTATCTTTTCCTTTTGAGTCACAATGTTCATGATATTATTGCGACTTACAATCTGGCATGTACTTATGGTCTGATGGGCAATTCCGAAATGGCTTCAAAATTTTTATTTAAAGCGATTGATCTCGGTTTTGTAGATTATAATTTTCTTCAGAAAGACACCGATTTTGACAAGGTAAGAGGCACTCAAGTGTTCGACGCGGCTATCGACAGTATAAGCCAGATAATCAAAAATCTTGGTGAAGATGTGGTCTTGGAATCAAAAACACTTCTGAAATGCAGAATAGCAAAACCTCTGGCATTTTATCCCGACAAAGATTACACTGTAGTAATCGGGCTCCACGAACATTCGAGTAATCAGAACGAAATGGTTAAAATATGGAAATACTTTGATCTTCCCGAATTCATTTTCGTAGTTCCCCAAGCTCCTTACAGCGTACCGTTCGGTCTTGCGAACGAGTTCAGATGGAATATCGATGAGGTTGACAACTCCACTACTATCAAATCAGATAAACTCAGCGAAGAATACATTGAAAACCTTATCGAACACGTAAAACATCATTACAAGGTCAAGAACATCTATCTGATGGGTATATATCAGGGAACTTCAGTAGCTTTCGATGTCGCTTTAAACAATCCTGATCTCGTTACCGGTGTTCTGGCTTTCGGGACCAACTATGATATTTCGAAACATTCTGATAAGACACTTAGCGATGCAAAAAAAGTAAAATTCTATATCGTGAACAGCATTAAAGACACAAATATTGAGCCTGACAAATGTCTTATGATCAGAAATACATTAAAAGAAAAAGGTTTTGATGTTATATATAACGAAATAGATTCTCAATATTCAGTAACAAAAGACGCATTGAAAAAATCGCAGAAAGAGTTTCTTGAAAAATAGCAGCCGCACAAAATATTCTTCGGGGGAAAAATGAAGCAGGTCAAGGATCTGGAAGAAATTCTTGAAAAAACTTCCGGTAAAGATAAATTTAAAATTCTAAATCAGCTTTCTGAGGTTTACGAAAAAATCTCGCCTCAAAAAAGCATTGATTTCGCTTTGGAAACATTAGATCATCTTCAGCATTTGAAAGGGAGTCAGAAAAAAGCCGAAGTATATATCAGGCTCGGAGACCTGTACAAACAGGTGAATGAGTACGACAGGGCGATGTCATATTATCAGACTGCCCTTGAGCTGTCAAAATCTGCAAAGAACGATAAAAAGAGAGCTGAATTCTTAAACAGCATCGGGGAAGTTTCTTTCAGGCTGACCAATTATGACCAGGCGCTTGAATATTATCTCAAATCTCTAAAGATCAGAGAAGAGATCCACGATAAAAAGGGAATAGCAGATTCGCTAAATACAGTAGGCAATATATATTTTCAACTCAAAAATTACAGCCAAGCCCTTGATTACTATCAGCATTCATTAAAAATAAGGCTTGAGCTGCAGGATGAGATCGCCATCGCCAAATCCTACAACAATCTCGGGAACATGTATTCGATGATCAAGGATTATCAGAAAGCGCTCGATTATTATTACGATGCGATAAAGCTCTACGATAAAGGGGGCGAAGAAAAACTGAGATCATCTGTATATAACAACATAGGAATTATCTACAGGGAAAAAGGCGATCTGAAAAAAGCGGAAGAAAGTTTCGGGATAGCTTTGAAAATATCTAAAGAGCTTGGTCTTGTATATAATCACGCGAATACTTCGAACGAGGCTGCCAGAACTTATCTTGAGATGAAAAAGTACGAAGAAGCGGAAAAACACCTAAATTCAGCTCTTTCCGAAGCAAAAAAACTCAACGCGAGGAACGTTGTACAGGAGAGCTATCAGATATTTTCTGAACTTTATTACGCCAAAAAGGATTTTAAGAACGCTTATGAATACTCCAAGCAGTTCGCTGACCTGAAGGATTCGATTTACGGCGAGCTTTCCGGAAAAATCGCAGAGATACAGTCCAAATATATAGCTGAGCAGAAAGAAAAAGAAGCCGAGATTTACAGGCTGAAGAACGTTGAAATGGCAAAATATATTAAAGATCTTCAGAAAGCGAACGACATAATCAAAAAAAAGAATAAAGAACTTACTGACGCTTACATGAAACTGGACCTTCTTGCCAGGACGGATCCTCTTACAAGGCTTTCCAACAGAAGGGACATTTTGGATAAGATCAAATATGAAGCTCTGAAATTCGAAAGAAGCGGAGAAAAGTTCGTTATAGTTATATCGGATATTGACAATTTCAAGACTTTTAATGACAGCTATGGTCACGATTGCGGAGATTTCGTTCTTGTAAATCTCGCAAATCTTATGAGATCGGTTCTCAGAAAGCAGGACTGCATCGGCAGGTGGGGAGGAGAGGAATTTATTTTTCTTATGCCTAAAACGGATTTCGAAGGCGGTACTATGGTCGCAGAAAAAATAAGGAAGAAAATAGAGTCCGAAACGTTCTATTACAGGGATATAAAGCTTAATATCACTATGACTTTCGGTGTTAATGTTTACGATTCGATAATAGACATAGATTACTGTATCAATAAAGCCGATGAGGCTTTGTATCACGGAAAGTACAAAGGAAAGAACTGCGTTGTCAGATCTGACGAGATAAGCTAGGGTTATAAATCATTATGAAAACAAATCAGGCATTACAGGAATTAATTTCCGATGGTTCTATCAAAGACCTTGAGAAAAAATATAGATCAGATCTTAAAAGCGCAAAAGAAAAGAACAGGCTCGACGCATATTTAGGTCTAGGCAGTCTCTATTGCGAATCGAAAAAATTTCATGAAGCCGAAGTAAATCTTAGTAAAGCACTCGAGATATCTGAAGGTTCTAAAAGACGCGATTCAAAACTTTCAATGATCTATAAGAACCTGGGGTATGTAAATCTGAAGACCTTAAAGTTCCAGAAAGCCGAAGAATACCTTCTGAAAGCTCTTGAAATGACCCCCGAAAAAAACAAAAGAGTCCGTTCTTTTATATACGACGCACTGGGTGAAGTTTTTACGAAGTCAATGAAAGTTCAGAAAGGTCTCGAATACTACAACAAAGCTCTTGATATAAGAAAAGAACTCTCATTCTGGAAGGGAGTTTCCGAGACGCTTAACAAGATCGGTGTTAATTATTATTACCAGTCAGATTATGATAACTCGATAAAATTCGTACTCGAAGCGTTAAAGATCCGGGAAGAAAGAAGAGAGAACAGGGAATCTGTGGCTGCCTGTCTGAACAATCTATGTTTATCGTATTATCACAAAGGCGATTACCCGAAAGCTCTGGAAGCAGGAAATAAAGCCTTAAAGATCTTTGAAAAATCGGAAAATTCCGAGACTCTTGGAGCTTTGTACAATAATCTTGGACTTGTCAGTTTCGAGATGTCCCAGTTCCCCGAAGCTCTTGAGTATCAGTTCAAGGCGTTAAAGATCAAAGAAAAAGCAGGAACAAAGGCGGCTTTGGCAAATTCATACAGTAATATCGGCATGATATTTACCAGGCTTTTTAATCTGGAAAAAGCCCTCGAATACGCAACAAAAGCTCTGAATCTGAGAAAAGAATTAAATGATCTTAGAAGTATTTCGTCTTCCTACAACGAGCTCGGAAGAATATTCGACAAGCAGAATGAATTTGAAAAAGCTATTCACTATTATTCCGAATCCATAAAGATAAAAAGAGAAAATGATCTGCATTCTGGACTTGCGCAGTCTTTAGAAAATATCGGAATGGTCTTTCTGAAACTTAAGAAGTACGATGAATCAGGCGAATGTCTGTTCGAAGCAAAAAAGATCTACGAAGATCTCGGTCAGCAAAAATTCGTTACAGGGATATATAGGAACATAAGCAGCCTTTTTTTAGATGTAGGGAAATACGAAGAAGCACTTGTTTATATTTCCAGATCGCACGATCTCGCAAAGAAATACGAACTCAAGGATAAGCTGAGAGATTCATATAAACTATTATCTGAGATCTACGGGAAAAAGGGAAATTTCAGAAAAGCTCTCGCGTATTATGTGATGTATTCGAAAATCCACGAAGAGATGATGAATTTTCAGAGGCAGCAGGATATCGGGAACATAACGTCTAAATACGAAAATGAGAAAAAGAACCGTGAGAACGAACTTTTCAGACTCAAAAATATAGAATTAGTTAAGATCAATAAAGAGCTGAGCAGATCAAAATCAGAACTTATAAGATCTAATTCAGCAAAAGACAAGTTTTTCAGCATCATTGCACACGATCTAAAAAATCCTTTTTCGATACTTTATACTACATCTGAGCTTCTTCTCACTTATTTTGAAGAGATCGATGATAAAAAAAGAAGAGAATATATCAATACGATCAATGTTTCGACAAAGCATCTATTAAAACTGATCGAAAATCTGCTGGAATGGTCAAGGAGCCAGAGCGGACTTAAGCAGTTCAATCCTGTGAATTTTGACCCCTCAGAAATAATCGAAGGCACGATAGAACTTATAAAACCCAGCGCTGATCTTAAGCAGATCGAACTGAAGGTTTCTGTCACTCCTGATACGGTTGTAAATGCCGATAAGAACATGATAAAAACAGTTATGAGAAACCTTATCACGAATGCGGTAAAATTTACTAAGACAGGCGGGCAGATCTCGGTCAACTCAGGAATATCAAAAGGCTGTTTTTTCTTTACGGTCGAGGATAACGGCGTCGGGATCAAAAAAAAAGACATACCAAAATTATTTGCGATCGATAAGCATTTCGCCACTAACGGAACTTCTAACGAAAAAGGTACAGGTCTCGGACTTTTACTTTGTAAAGAATTTATCGATAAACATAAAGGCAGAATGATAGTCGAAAGCAGTTATAGAAAAGGAAGCATGTTCGGTTTCGAGATCCCTGTCAAATGATCTTATTTACCAGCTCCGGCATCTGTCTGACCTTCTTTCTTTTCAGGTTCAGGAGCTTTTTTAGGTGCAGGTTTAGCCTTGTCGTCAGTAACAAAATCTCCAAGCCCTTCATGAGACTTTACGGCATCAAATCCTGTTTTTGCACCCTGCAACTGTTTCTCTTTCTGTTTCGTCATAAATTCAACCGGGGTTTTTACTGTCTCGGTTAAATAGTTAGCGAAATTCTGGAAAAGATATCCTGTTCCTTCCCCAAGGAAAGCATAGGTCAGACCGTAACTGACAGGCGCGATCCACTTTTCATGTTTCTTGGGATCTTCAGGAACCGCTGCGGACTTGTTATCCTTTGCTTTCTTGATCGCAGGATGCGAATAGATCAGTCCGAATATTATCGAAAATATCATTATAGTTTTGATCCCCGCGAATACATAAGTCATAACTATTCCTGTAGTCTTAGGGACTTTCTTTCCAAACTCGATTATCCTGTTGCTCGCTATAGCGTTGTATATCAAATAAAGTACAATAGCCACTGCAACATATCCAGCGCAAATAGCAAGCGATTCGCTGTCTGTGATCATTAAGAATATTTTCGACGCAGGATGGTAAAGAGCACCTGAAAGCCTTACGATGATAAAAAATGCTATCACAAAGTTAAGATCTTCTGTGCAGCCTTTGGTTCTGGATCTTGTCAGAGCCACGATTATCATTATCATAAGTATCAGATCAAATATCATTTTAATAATCCTTTAATTTATTTGTGATTTAATTATCAGCACTATTAAAATTATAATACTTTTGGCGCGATGTCAAGAAGGGAATTTTTTATTTTACCGTTCAAGGATGAATGTCGCCGGGCCGTTGTTTATCAAACTTATCTCCATGTGAGCGCCGAAAACACCTTCCGCGATTTTAAGGCCGGTTTTCTTTAATTGAACGATAAACTCATTATATAAAGGTTCAGACATTTCCGGAGGGGCAGATTCTGAAAATCCGGGCCTTCTTCCTCTTGAAGTGTCCGCGTACAGAGTGAACTGGGAAACAGCCGCTATTTCTCCGCCGATGTCTTTAACGGACATATTCATTTTACCTGCGCTGTCTTCAAAGATCCTGAGATTTATAATTTTTTCAATAAAGTAAGGTATCATTTCAGCAGAATCTCCGGTTCTGATACCAATAAAGAGAAGAAGCCCTTTTCCGGAACATGAATGGAGTTTTCCGCCTATAACTATTTTTACTTCATCAGTTCTCTGTATCAGTATTTTCATAAATTTATCCTTGCTTTTTACAGTCTGTTTTCGGATTTTGGTAATTTAAAAAATAAAGTCGGAGTTGTAAACATGAAAAGACAGGTGATCAGCGAGAAAATGTTCAACACAGATATTTTTAAGCTTTGGAAAGACGACTGGCTTCTGCTAACTTCTGGAGATTACCCGAAAGGTAAATTCAACTGCATGACAGTTGCATGGGGAAGTATCGGAGTAATGTGGAACAGACCTTTTGTTCAGGTTGTTGTAAGGCCGACCAGATATACATTTGAATTTATGGAAAAATACGGCACATTTACCTTATCTGCTTTTTCAGAGAAATACAAGGAAGATCTTTCATATCTGGGAAGCAGAAGCGGAAGAAATGAGGATAAACTAAAAAAAACTAAGTTGACTCCCGCCGCTTCAGAAAAAGCTGATTCTCCCTGTTATGAGGAGGCCGAACTTGTCATTGAGTGCAGAAAGATCTATGCATCCGAATTCAGACCGTCAGAGTTTCTTGATCCGTCTATAATTAAAAACTATCAGGAAAATGATTACCATAAAGTTTATTTTGGCGAAGTACTGCTTATTTCAGGCACTGACAGCTATATGTCTAAATAAGACAGAAGAACATAAACCTCTGTATATTTGACCTTGACTTAATTCTAATTTTTGATTATTTTTGCTACTTCATTAAATGGAAATCAATTATTGAGCGTAAATGTCAGAAGAAATTAAGAATATTCAGGATCAAATAGCAGGAAAAACCGCCGCACTGACGGCGGTTTTTGCTTAAAAAGAGAGGAGATCATGGAAAAGAAAATAATGGGAATGGGACTTACGTTCGACGATGTTCTGCTGGTACCTCAGAAAAGCACAGTACTTCCGGCAAACGTTGACACAACAACCTGTCTTACAAAGAATATTATGCTTAATATTCCGATAATCTCCGCGGCTATGGATACCGTATCAGAGTATCAAATGGGTATAGCAATGGCCAGAGAAGGCGGTATTGCTGTGATCCATAAAAATATGACGCCTGAAGAACAGGCCGTTGAAGTAGATAAAGTAAAAAGGTCTGAGAGCGGTATGATCACAGATCCTGTTACTATCGGTCCTGACGCTAATCTTAGAGATGTGTTCAAGCTCATGGAAAAATTCGCGATCTCAGGTATTCCTGTTGTTGAAGACAAAAGATTAGTCGGTATAATTACTAACAGGGACATCAGATTTGAATATAAAGAGGATATTAAAGTCAGAGATATTATGACAAAATGTCCTCTTGTTACAGCAAAAGAAGGGACTTCGCTCGAGGAAGCAAAGTTCATTCTGCAGAAAAACAAGATCGAGAAACTTCCGATAGTAGATGCGGATTATAACCTGAAGGGAATGATAACTTTTAAGGATATAAAAAAGAAAGAAAGCTTTCCGAACGCCTGCAAAGACGGGGCAGGAAGGCTAAGGGTAGCTGCTGCTATTTCTCCCAACGGAGACGATAAGAGGATCAAGCTTCTCGTTAATTCGAAAGTAGATATTATTGTTCTCGACAGCGCGCACGGACATCATGAAGCAATTGCAAAAGAGATCAAAAGAATAAAAAGCAAATATCAGGGAATAGAGATTATCGCCGGGAACATAGCAACAACCGATGGTGCCGAAGCTCTGATCAAAGCCGGAGCGGATGCCGTTAAAGTCGGTATCGGACCCGGTTCGATATGCACTACAAGGGTCGTAGCAGGGGTCGGAGTGCCTCAGATCACCGCAATTCAGAACGCGGCAATAGCCTGCAAAAAGTACGGCATACCACTTATAGCTGACGGCGGTATTAAATATTCCGGTGACATCGCAAAAGCGATCGGTATGGGCGCAGACTGTGTAATGCTCGGGTCCATGCTCGCAGGAACCGATGAAGCCCCGGGCGAAATGATACTTTTCGAAGGCAGGCAGTTTAAATCATATAGAGGTATGGGATCTTTAGCAGCGATGAAAAAAGGTTCTGCTGACAGATATTTTCAGGTCGCAGCAGAAAAATTTGTGCCCGAAGGGATCGAAGGAAGGATACCTTACAAAGGAAGAGTCGGGAACACAATATACCAGATGGTGGGCGGATTAAGGCAGGCTATGGGATACTGCGGCGTCAAAGATATCACTGAAATGAAAGAAAGAACGAAATTCATTCAGATGACTCATGCCGGACTGATCGAAAGTCATCCTCACGATGTGCAGATAACTAGAGAAGCGCCCAATTATGAAATTAGACACTAATTTTTAAGGTTAAAGAATGGCAGAATTCAAGAAGACGGCGATACCCGTCACAAGAGAAGAAGATTATCCGCAGTGGTACCTTGAGGTGATCAAAGCTGCAGAGCTTGCAGAGAACAGCGATGTAAGAGGCTGCATGGTCATAAAACCATGGGGTTATACTATATGGGAGAACATGCAGAGAGAACTTGATCAGATGTTCAAAGACACAGGCCACACTAACGCATATTTTCCGCTGTTCATTCCGCTCGAATATCTGCAGCAGGAAGCGGATCATGTAGAAGGATTCGCGAAAGAGTGCGCGGTCGTAACGCATCACCGGCTTTCGGTGAACGCAGAGGGAAAACTTGTTCCCGACGGCCCTCTCGAATCCCCTCTCGTAGTAAGACCGACGAGCGAAACCATAATCGGAGCATCTTACGCCAAATGGGTAAATTCATATAGAGATCTTCCCATACTGATTAACCAGTGGGCGAACGTCGTACGCTGGGAAATGCGTACCAGGCTTTTTCTGAGAACGGCCGAATTTCTGTGGCAGGAAGGGCATACGGTTCATGCGACTAAAGAAGAGGCGATGGAAGAAACATACAAGATGCTTTATGTATATAAAGATTTTGCCGAGAACGTACTCGCCATACCTGTGATCGAAGGTGAGAAAAGCGAATCGGAAAGATTCCCGGGAGCCGTATCGACCTATTCGATCGAAGCTATGATGCAGGACAGAAAAGCGCTTCAGAGCGGAACTTCGCATTTTCTCGGCCAGAATTTCTCAACCGCATCAAAGATCAAATTCCAGAATAAGGAAGGCAGAGAGGAATTCGCATGGACGACTTCATGGGGAGTATCAACAAGGCTGATAGGCGCTCTCGTTATGGCTCATTCGGACGATAACGGGCTAGTTCTTCCCCCGAGGATCGCTCCTGTGCATATTGTTATTCTTCCGATCTACAAGGATGAAAAAGAGAAAGAAACGGTTTTCGGCTACATTAATGAACTTAAAGCAAAAATAGCCGATCTCAGATTCTTTGAAAGAAAGATCATCATCCACATAGATGACAGGGACATCCGAGGCGGAGAAAAAAACTGGTACTGGATCAAAAAAGGCGTTCCGCTAAAGATCGAGATAGGCCCGAAAGATTTTGAGAAAAAATCGCTTGCCGTTGTAAAAAGAACAGACCCTGATCTGAAAAAGACATTTATACCCATGGATCAATTCGTTTTCGATCTTATCGAAACATTAAATTCAATGCAGAAATCACTTTTCGAGAAAGCTTTAAAATTTCAAATAGAGAACACGCTGACCGTTGATGATTACGATGAATTTAAAAAAGTATTCACTCCTCAAAACGAAGAAAAACCGGAGATCCACGGCTGTTTCGCAAGATCTCACTGGTGCGGTAAGAAAGAATGCGAAGAAAAGATAAAGGACGAACTTAAAGTTACCATCAGGAACATTCCTTTCTCTGAAAAAGACGAGGAAGGCAAATGCATCTGCTGCGGGGAAAAAAGCGGAAAAAGAGTTATATTCGCCAAATCTTATTAAGTAAGGATTCTGTATGGACCTTTTAGGAAAGATAGAACCATTCGACAGGGTGATAATACCCGTTGAGCCTATGGACAGATTCGCAAGAAAATTAGCCAAAGAGCTTGACCAGCCCTGGAAGCCCGAAGGACTCTTCGCCCATTTCTTCCACGAAGACGATGATTACGATCCAAAGCTTCTTCTTGAAGGCAAGGATGGCTTTAATTCCGAGCCGATGAACAGGCTTAAGGGGAAGTACGTTTATCTTGTCGCCAGCCATAAGGAATGGGAACCGTCGCTTCTTTTCGAAAGGATATGTCATACTGCTGATATATGTCTGTCTAACGGCGCGAAAGAAGTAAATCTGGTTTGGACAAATATCAGACTGAGTGGAAACCATCTGAGGCCGGGTCACGGTTCTGTCTTGACAGAAAAGGATGTTAAAAAATATGACGGAAAGTCATTGTCCACATTAAGGCTGGCAAAAAGATTTAAGAACGAAGGCATTTCAAAAGTTCTTACCCTTCATGCTCATTCCAAAAATCTCACGGAAGCGTTCGGCGAAGTATATTTCAGAGACTCATCCAAAGGCAAAAAAGCCATCATCGATCTTCCTGTTGCGCCTATTGTTGCCCATTATCTGTACACTTACGGAAAGATTACCGGCAAAGGTGAAAAAGCCGTTTTCGTTTCTACGGACGACGGATCTAAAGAGCTTGGAACCGATATTCTTAAGAACCTTCAAAACCTTCAGCCAGAGTTAACAGAAATAAGCTGGGTCCGGTTCAATAAGGAAAGGGATCCGGTAACTGGATATCTGAAAAATATTTACGAAGCCGAAAGCTCACCGAATTACAGCGGACACGAAAACAAAGATAAATTTATTTTTGACGATATAGTTAGAAGCTTTGCTTCAATGTACGGCGTTATAGAAAAAATGGGCGGCGACAGGTTCACTATGTTCGCTACTCACGCCCATCTTACAGGCAGATCCCAGAACCTTTTAAGATCGGAGAAGATAAAAGAGATAATATTCACCAATACCATGGCGAACAACCTCGAAGATCCATACTACGAACATCAGCTTTTCGGAAAAACGACTGTCATCAAGATCGGCAAATATTTATCGAACGCCGTGCTCAACATAATGGAGGACGGGAACGATCCTGATGAGTTCTATACGATCCATTCGCCTGCCGATCTGCACAAGATCGAAAGACTGTACGATCTGAGAAAACCTTTTAATTAAAATGCCGATAAAAAGACTCAGCATTGAGAACTTAGCAATAATCGAAAGCCTCGATATCGATTTCGAAAAAGGTCTCAATATAATTACGGGAGAGACCGGCGCAGGAAAATCGATAATCATATCATCTTTAAAGCTGATACTGGGAAATAAGGCAGACGCGGATATGATAAGGGCCGGCGAGGACAAGCTTACTGTGGAAGCGGAATTTTCTGAACTGAATCCCGAAACGGTTAAATTTATCAGGCAGACCGATCCTGATTTTCATCAGCCGCTTGTCATACGCAGGGAAGTTTACAAAACCAGGCGCAGCAGGATATTTATAAACGATACGCCCGTAAGCTCGGAGTTGATAACAGGGCTGGGTAATATTATGATAGATATTCACGGGCAGCACGATCATCAGTCGCTTTTAAATAAAGATACCCATATAACCATTCTTGACGAACGGGCTGGAATTTCAACCTTAAAGACCGCAGAACTCTATGCTGAAGATCTGAGCCTGAATAAAGAGATCGAGAGGATAATAAAGAGCGAGAACGATCTTAAAGACAAGAGAGAGCTTCTCGAATATCATTATAAAGAGATAAACGAGATCTCTCCGGAGGAGAATGAGGATAAAGAAATTTCAACCGAGCTTAAAAAGATGGAGAACATCGAGGATATAAAGAAGATCTGCCAGGCTGTAACAGATACGGTCAGCGGTTCTGAAAGCTCTCTCCTTTCCAAGCTCAATTATATTAAAAACAAGTGCGGCCAGTTGTCAGAGATAGATAAGCAGTTCGAACCGTTCATAATTGACCTTGAATCGGCTTACAGTTCCGTTACAGAATTCGGCAATTCATCGGAGCTGTTCTCTAATTCTCTTGAGTTCGATGACGAGAAATACGGACGAATGAGCGAAAGGTATTCGCAGCTTAAAAAGCTTATGAAGAAGTTCGGACCCGAGCTTTCTGATGTGATAAAATATTTCGGAAGTATAAAGAACCAGCTTGATTCTATAGAGAACGTATCGTTCGATAAAGATAAACTTCTCAAGAGATCAAAGGAACTGAAAATAGAGATAGAAGACGAATGTTCAAAGCTTACTTCAAAAAGAAAAGAAGGCATAAAGAAGCTTGAAAAAGAGATCAACGCGGAATTCAAGGATATAGGTCTTCAGAACGCCGAAATCAGTGTTGCGATGACAAAAAAGGATATCGCGCCTGACGGCTGGGATTCCGTGGAGTTCTATATAAGAACAAACATAGGCGAAGAATCCAAGCCGCTTTCCAAGATCGCTTCAGGCGGTGAGATCTCAAGGATAATGCTTTCGATAAAGAACATAATAAGCTCAGAAAAAGGCGTGGGGATCGCCGTCTTCGATGAAATAGATTCAGGCATAAGCGGACAGATAGCTGAAAAAGTCGGCACCAAACTTTTAAAACTTGCACAGAACAAGCAGGTTATCGCCATTACACATCTTCCTTCGATAGCATCAAAAGGAACTACGCATTTCTCAGTAAGAAAAAAGGTAGTTAAGGACAGAACCTTGACCGAGATCATAAAATTGTCAAAAGTTCAGAGGATTGACGAAATAGCAAGCCTGATCTCAGCCGGAAAAACAGGCACTGATTCGAAAAAAGTAGCTGAAAAGTTACTTGAGAACTGAGTTCTTTACAAATCCAGATTATCCTCAAAGAACGAGTTCGAAATAATTTATAACTTAAAATACAGATTGACAATCAATCGCTTTTAATTAAATTTCCTGTATGAAGAAAGTAGAACGAAATAATGATAAAGCCGGAATAATATTTTTGTTTACGCTCATCAGCGTTGTTTTCTTTATTGATATTTATATTGAATTGAGCAGGATATATCCAACCTCAGCCGCGGACAAAAAGATACAAACAAATTACTTTCCGTCAGGCAATATCGAACTTTTATTATCGGGTGAAGATTCCAAAAGCATTGCCGATACATATTTTATGCCGCGAGGTTATGATCCAAATTCAAATGCGCAATCGTCTTTAAAACTAAGTTTATTCTTTTATCTTATGGCTGCATTTTCGTTTTATTACAGCTGTATATTTAAAGGTTCAGCGAAAAATAAAACAATCCTGTCGAGTTACATATCATTTGTAAACACGGGACAATTAAGTCACTCTTCGCCCCGCTCACCGCCCGAATTCATTTAATTTCAATAGATTTAGATGCTTTAATCACTCGAACTTAAATCTCAAGGAGTAATAAATGAATTTCGATTATGCAAGCACAGGTTTTATGCTTTTGGCTACAAGTCTTGTAATGTTCATGACGCCCGGACTGGCTTTTTTTTACGGCGGCCTTGTGGGCAGAAAACATGTTCTAACGATAATGTTCCAGAGTTTTGTCTCTCTAGGAATAACTACAATCTTATGGGTTTCATTCGGGTACTCTTTGTGCTTCAGCGGCACAATGGGTAATGGAGATTTTTTCGGAATTATAGGCAATTTGGATCTGGCGTTTTTAAGCGGGATAACTCTTACAGATCCCAGCCCTGCCAATCCGTCAGTTCCTATCCTTGTTTTTATCGCTTATCAGATGATGTTCGCAATAATCACTCCGGCTTTGATAACAGGAGCCTTTGCAAACCGTGTAAGGTTTCCCGCATATCTGATATTTCTGATCGTATGGCAGATATTTGTTTATTTCCCGTTCGTTCATATGGTATGGGGTGGTGGAATTATGGCTTCATGGGGGATCAAAGATTTTGCAGGCGGTATAGTAGTTCACGCCACGGCCGGAGTAGCTGCGCTTGCTTCAGTTATATATATCGGTAGAAGAAGAATTTCGGACAAAGGAATGCACAGCATTCCGCTTGTAGCTTTAGGAACCGGGATCCTCTGGTTCGGATGGTACGGATTCAATGCGGGAAGCGAATTCGGAGTCGATCCGATCACGACCCTTGCGTTCCTGAACACCGACATCGCGGCTTCATTCGCAGGTCCGACCTGGCTGTTATTAGACTGGATATTTACAAGAAAACCAAAATTCTTAGGATTTTTAACGGGTTCCGTAGCCGGACTTGCATGTATCACTCCTGCTGCCGGTTATGTTTCAACGCAGTCTGCCGTTATAATCGGAGTTCTTGCGTCCGTAGCCTGTTATATCGCGGTTTATATTAAAAACAAAGCTGGTCTTGACGATGCTCTCGATGTTTTCGGAGTCCACGGAGTAGGCGGAATACTCGGCGTTATCCTTCTCGGCGTATTCGGCACAACTGCGATGACTTTCCCGGGAAGGGATGCCACTCTGCTCGCAAGCGGGTTAGTTGACGGAAATACCTCATTTTTCTTTAAACAGACAGGCGCAGCTCTTTTTGCGGGATTATACGCATTCCTGTTTACGATAGCTATGCTTTGGGTCATAGATAAGATCACTCTCGTCCGAGTATCAGAACAAGACGAGGAACTCGGCCTTGACGAAAGCGAACACGGCGAAACCGCTTATCTGTAATTAGAATAAATAACATACGGATACAGGTTTAAATTCTTGAGCCTGTATCTTCGTGGCTTCGACGGTGAATTCAATAATAAATGCAAGGGAATTGTAATGAAAGCTATAATAAAACCAGTTATTATGATCTCATTCCTTATTATTTCAGGAATATTATTGTCGGTTATTGGATTTAACCCCAGACAGATCGTTTCTTCAATTGTTTTTCTGATCATTCTGTGCGGCACTCTTTTTTACTGGAAATTTCGCCTCGCTTTCGCTTTTCTTGGCATAGCAGTATTGCTTATAACCAAACTGCTCGATATTCCTAATTTAATTGAATTTGCGCACCTTGATGTCATCCTGTTTTTAGTGGGAATGATGACTATCATCGGATTTTTGGAAGAAATGCATTTTTTCGAGTATCTTGTCGCAAAGGTAGTGGACGCAGTAGGGGAAAGACCTTATTTATTAGTATCTATTCTGATGGTATTGTCAGCTCTTTCGGCAGCACTTATAGATGAAGTAACATCGATTCTATTTATGATGTCGGCTATGTTTCACATTACAAAACGCTACAATGTCAATCCGATACCTTTTTTACTCATGATAGTTTTTGCAACCAACATCGGAAGCAGCGCGACCGCAGTAGGGAATCCTATCGGCGTTATGATAGCCATCCGTGCAAATCTTACTTTTATGGATTTTTTAAGATGGGCGGCACCAATTTCTTTACTGTGCCTATGCATAACAATTCCTTTATGCTTTTTATTTTTTAGAAAACCGATGAATAAATTAAAAACGGAAATGAAAAAAGAAGGTAACGAACCGCATGAGCTAAGGCATGTACACTACACTAAAGCGGGTATCCGCAGGAGCTGGATACTTTTTTCCTGCACGATTATTGGTCTGATTCTTCATTCAAATATTGAAAAAATGCTTGATCTAGAAAAAAATACTCTTTTGATCGGGACAGCCTTATTTTTCGGTGCAGTTTCACTTTTTTTAAAAGGTATTCGGGCGCAAGAATTTTTTATGCGCCGTGTTGACTGGTGGACGCTTACTTTCTTTATGGCCCTGTTCGCTTCTGTAGGAACATTGAAATGTGTGGGAGTTACCGAGCAAATCGCGAACGGTATGATCAATATTTCAAACGGCGGTTCATTGTTTTTATTAAATATATTTACCGCTGCAATTTGCCTTTTAACTGCTTTTATGGACAATGTGCTGGCAGTGGCAGCTTTTATCCCGATCATTTCTGAAATAGAGAAAATAGGCATCTATATTTTTCCTTTCTGGTGGGCGATGCTTTTTGGCGGCGCTATGTTCGGGAATGCAACTGTAATAGGGAGTACTGCGAATATTATTGCTATGGGAATGTATGAGAAAGAAACCGGTGAGCATATAAAATTCTTCGACTGGCTGAAACCCGGAATGGCTGTTTCTGTTGTAACTATAACAGTTGCCATTGCGATGCTGCTTGCCCAGTATCATTTAATGCCCAATGCGCCTTTAGAATTTTAAATTTAATTAAAAGTTGATAATCCGTCCGGAAATTCTTAAATATCTCTTTAGGGAGGTATTAAAAAATTGTCGGAAAGAAATTACAGATCAAATATACCAAAAGCGTACGCTTATGATTTTCTTAAGAACTTCATGCTGTTCTCAGGCGTACTGGTGCCTTTTTTCACGGTTTGGGGCGGGATTACTTTCTCGCAAATAATGATCCTCCAGGCGGTTTTTACGACATCAATGTTCCTGTTCGAGATACCCACCGGAGTCGTAGCAGACAGGTTCGGCAGGAAAACCAGCCTGATCCTTTCAAGCGTGGTCACGACTACCGCCGTTCTAGTTTACAGTTCATATCCTTCATTCTGGGTGTTCGTATGCGGAGAGATCCTTTGGGCTGTCGGGGTAACGCTTGCTTCAGGCGCAGATACAGCGCTTGTCTATGATTCACTTATCCAGACAGGCGAAGAAACAGGCTCGAAAAGAATACTTAACAGGGTCGAAAGTATAGGCCTTTTTGCCATGGTGATCGCTGCGCCGCTCGGAAGTTTAACTGCAAAGTATATCGGGCTTGACTGGGCGATGATCCTTTCGGCGATACCCATATTTCTGTCCGCAGCAATAGGTTTAACTTTCAACGAACCTCCAACGCAGAAAAAAAGTGAAGAAAAGAATTATTTCAAGATACTTAAAACCGGACTGACATATTTCGAGAGTGTAAATAATTTTGTGTAAATGGCCTGTTGGAATTAAATTTCAAGAAAA
>ENA-UPTA01000428-UPTA01000428.1-activated-sludge-metagenome-genome-assembly--contig:-NODE-428-length-48990-cov-6.535016_pt1 | contig 48990 bp, 38 predicted proteins | sample MGYA00238184_ERZ773361 | MGnify/ENA primary metagenome ERZ773361 (study PRJEB29100, sample SAMN05720205) | activated sludge metagenome | isolation source: anaerobic digester from wastewater... | reverse complement strand
AGGTCAGGTGGAAGGTTTCGTCGAAGATATCTTCCCCACGTCGGTATTTGCATTTTCTTGATATATAAGGCAGTATTCTATAAGTATATAACCAAGCAAGAGCTTGTATAGTATAGCAGGGCACACTTTTATGCATTTTGGCAACAGGCCTCTGATAAGGCTTTGGCAAAAAGTTCGTGAAGCCGACAGGAGGTCGGCTTAGGTGCCTCGGGCCATGGAGGGCCTTTTGGCACCGTTAGAACTTTTCCAAAGGCATATCAGTAGCCCTGTCAAAATCATAATCTGTGTGCCTCGATATACTATACTGTCTCTTGCTGAGGGTTATGCAGACTTCAAATATTGCGCATTATTCTTCTTATCGCTACTAAATATAAAGTATTATTATACTGACCAATATCCATAGCATTATGTCAACAATCAGAGGTATGTCGGTCAGTATTATTTCCTCCGGACTTTCTCCCATTTTTTTATTGTATACGATATATTGGTATCTGAAAATTCCATAAAGAACGAACAGGATGGTCACCATTGAATGCTTGCCTTCGCTGGCATAAAACGTATAAAGGCTATAGGATATCAATGTGGATGCCGTTACAATCGAAAGCATGTTGTCAATAAAATCCAGGGAATAGTGCTCCAGATTGTTCCTGTGGTTATGGGCATCCGCCTGAAGCATCAGCAGCTCATTTCTCCTTTTGCTGAAGCCGAGAAACAGTGACAGCAGAAAGGTGCACAGCAGCAGCCAGGGTGATATTGTCACCCCAATAACTACCGCCCCTCCTGAAACTCTCAGTATGAAGCCCAGGGCAATGGACATAACATCAAGAATAACAATATTTTTAACATACAGCGTATATACCACATTATTAAGCAAATATGTCATGACTATAAAACCAAAGCTGTAATCCAGCATAATGGATAATATAACTGATACAGGAAGCAATATTATCATCAATATTTGTGCTTCCCTTCTGTCTATTATCCCTGCAGCTATGGGCCGCATTCTCTTTCTCGGATGCTGCCTGTCTTTTTCCGCATCACTAATATCATTAAATACATAAACTGCGGAGGATATCATACAGAAGCACAGAAAGGCATATAAGACAGTCATAACATACTGCGGTTTGTCCATGTTCCTTGAAAACAGCAGTGCCGCAAACAGAAACAGGTTTTTTATCCACTGCTTTGGCCTCAGCAAATGGATAAAGCCCTTGAATTTGGCCCAGCCGTCCAGCCTTTTCACCCCTTCCATATCCATAACCTCCTGTTTAATTCTATTCGGGAAGCCTTGCACATAATTAGCGATTATGCTGCAGGGTGCCAGTTTTATTTTTTCCTCTGAAGCCCTTTAAATTCCCGTTGGAATAAAATACATCTTAAGGCATAAAAAAAGCGCCTTACGGCGCAATTTTACGGCTTGTATATCACTCTTTCATCTATGTCTTTAAGGGTGCTGCAGCCTGTCATTATCATTGCATCTTTAAGCTCAGCACCGATTTTCCTTGTATAAAGCTCAACCCCCTCTGCACCGCCGCCGTAGGCTGCTATTGCATAAGGCCTTCCGATAAGCACTGCATCGGCGCCAAGAGCAAGTACCCTCACAATATCAATTCCTGTTCTTATTCCGCCGTCAATAAATATTTTGATTTTTCCTCCTACTGCCTTGTATATTTCCGGCAATACCTCCACCGGTGCGGGAGTATGATCCAATACCCTTCCCCCATGGTTGGAAACCACTATGCCATACGCCCCCGCTTCAACAGCCTTGGCCGCTCCCGCAGCTGTCATAATTCCCTTTATTATGAAGGGCAGCCTCGTACCAGCAACTATTTCTCTAATTTCTTCAACAGGTTTCGGACTAACGGGTTTGCCTAAAGCAGCCAGAAGAGCGAGGCCTGCGGCATCAATATCCATAGCTGCTGCTAAAGCCCCTGCTGCTTCCGCCATTTTAATTTTTCTCAAAATTTCATCATTCTTCCATGGCTTTAATGTCGGTATACCCCAGCCCCCAGCTTCTGATATAGCCTTCAACGGCTGTTCGTAGAACTCATCTTTTACTCCGTCGCCGGTGAAACCTGCGGTACCCGCGTTCTTACAGCCTGATACAATTGCATGGCTGTATTCATAGTCATTTGAATCTTCCCTGTAATGCTGCTGCAAACCTCCGATAGGAGCTGCAAAAACCGGATAAGCAAAGCTCTTGCCAAAAAGCTCTATAGATGTATCCACTTCCTTGGATTCATATATTGTATCCATATTAAGCTTTATCTCATTGAGCTTCTCATAGCTCCTAATAAATCCGCTTCCGCTGCCCTTGCCGCCCACTCCCGGTATTTCACCCCTGCAGACTACTCCGTTGCATTCACGGCAAACTCTGCATTTTGATCCTATTTGAGACTTTGCTTTATCCAATACTTCATTGTAATTCATAAGCGACCTCCTATAATATTCTTTATTTCTGTTAATCTTCTCTGCCGAATACGAAATCTCCTTCAACTGTCTGTTCACAGTATGCCAATTCCTCATTGCTGTCCGTATCGTATATGTACCCGTAAATATAGCACTCTTCGAATTCCCCGGCTATATCGCTGCATAGTTTTTCCATGAAGTTTTTTAAGGACTTATCAGAAAGCGAATTCCACTCTTTCCTAAACCTGTCTCTTTGTATATATGCTGTAAATTCCGTAATGTTGTCGTTTCCTTTAAGGGTAAAGGTAAAATGGATTCCTTTTAAATAATCGGCATATTCATTATTGAATTCTTCCTCCAAAATACTTATGGCGCTGTAATTTTCATAGTTCCCTTTGACAAGCTCACCTTCCCAATTATAGTAAAAAGAAAACAATATTCTTGAATCCGATATATCCTTGTAATAGCCCTTGATTTTTGCTGAAGCATATTCCTCCATTATAACTTCGGCAACCTCTTCGACAAGTTCATACTTCTCTTTCGCCGACAGGCTGTTCCAGGATAGCCTGTCCCTGCTCAGGTCAATTTCAAATATAGTCCTTACCTCATCTTCATTTCCTGAAAGTATTACTCTATATGATACTCCCTCATAATTCCCGAATTCATTGTTAATTTCCTCCTGAAGCTCTTCAATACTCAGCCTTTCTGCACTTTCAGCTTTGCTTTCCAGCTTTTTTAACTTTACTTCAAGCTCTTGTATGGTTTTATCCTTTAAGGCAAGCTCAGAACTCAGGTACTCTAATTGCGGATTTGTTTTGTCAGTAATTATTATCTCATTTTTACTTGAATCCCAGTATATATTTTTTTCGAACAAGGAAGATACCGCTCTTACAGAAAGATAGTTGCTTCCGTTTATCAATACCGGCTTTAATCCGAGAACCGCTTCCTTGCCGTTATATATAATCCTGGCGTCAGACTCAGTTCCCTGCACAATCTTTCCCGTATCCTCGGCAAATGCAAATATTAAAAGGCAGGATGCCAATATAGCAGCCCATATGGTTGTTAACCCGGTCCTTTTCATATATTACCCCTCCTTTTATTCGGTTAGCAGGCCTATGTCCCTATATTCAAGCCTGTTTCTCATACTTTCAACTGCATATTCGATTATCTTCCCATGATCAAAAGCAATACCCCTTGACTCTGATATTACTCTGCTTACCCGTGCTGTATTCCCGACAAAGGCCCTGTCAACTTTTATAATTGCCTCCAGGGTATCCCTGTCATTACTCAATACAAGCCTTACATTGTTTATGGGTTTTTTCTGATCAATGCTGCTGCACTCCACCTTGAACCATGCCGCATCCTCCGCGTCATCTCCTGCCTTTACGGCCAGCTTGCTGCTGTCAACAATAGCCATATATGAACAGCCTATTACCCTGGTGCGGGGATCTCTGTCAACATCCCCCCATGTATATAGCTGCTCCATACATATATCCTCAATGCCCGTTTCTTCCTTCAGCTCCCTAAGGGCTGCCGCATCCAGGCTTTCATCCATATTTACAAAACCTCCGGGAAGTGCCCAATATCCAAGGAAGGGATGATTCCCTCTTTTTACCATAAGTATCTTCAACTCTTTCTTCATTTCGCCCGTAATTGAAAAAACAAGCATATCTACTGTAACGGAAGGCCTATCATAGCGCCCTGCATCATAACGGGCCAAAAATTCCTTCTCGGTAATGCCCTGTTTGTTTCTTAAATCACCGTATTTCATAGATATCTCCTTTCTTTCGCTGTTAATAAAAACTCCCATCGGTAAATCTTCCTTTGGGAGTTATTTTTTATGCATTATTTATTAGCGCCGCAGCACTTTTTATATTTCTTTCCGCTGCCGCAGGGGCAGGGATCGTTTCTCCCCGGCTCTTTTGATTTTATCACTGTTCCTGAAAGCCTTTGCTTCTTTGTTATTTCCTTTCTTTTCCCGTCATCCAGTATATTGTCCCACTGAGGCAGATTATACAACCAGTCTGCTTTTGCCTTCAGCATGTTATAATAAAGCTTCTCAAAGTCTATCTCCAGTTTGATGCTGCTTGACTCTTCCAGCGCCTCAAGCTCCATCGGATTAACAAGACTGTCGTTAATACCGTCAAGGAAGCCCGTGAACAGCAGTATATCCGTCCCGTACCTTTCTGCCAGTTCCGCCACCGTTCCCTCAACAACCTCTTCGGGATTGGAAAGCAGCTTCTCATAGATGGATTCTTCCTTCTCAAAGTATCCTTCCCAAAACTTCTTTTTTGCCTTTTCATCCTGCTCGTTGTTATATGCAGTATCTCTCCAGTTCTCAAACAAACTCATGCTACTACTCCTTATCCAGTGATTTTATCATATAGTAAATACGCCTGTTCGGATATGCAGTAAGGCCATTTCCCCGGCGCACTTATTGAATTTCCTTAATTATTATATTACATTGCAGTATAATTTGCAATTTTTTGTCTGATTCCAGTCTTTCATACCTTGGTTGTAATGCTGTTGTCAAGCATGCTCAGGTGTTTGAAAAGCTTTCCGGATACATTCATTATTTCCAGCCCGTGCCGATACATATCTCCCATTTTCATCATCCACATTACCTTCGCAGATACTTTTTCGTATTTCACTTCTTCCAGCTTGAAGCTTAGTATCAGCACCGCATCTTTCTCAAAAGGCTTTTCAGATATTATACCCAACCCCCCTACTGAAATATTAATAAGTGTAAGTTCAAGCGGTATCTCATATTCTTCGGTCCTGCCCTCGCAAGTACTTTTAATGCATTGTATCTTTGAATAATAATCAATCCTTCTGATCTTTCTCTTATTGGCAGGCTTTGAAGCATCCGTAACTTTACTCTTCATAATTCTGCCCTCCATATAGTATTATTAATTATTATACCATCCCATTGCCCAAGCAGTATTCCTTTTTATATGATTGGCCGTCCTGTTCATACAAAAAAAATCATTGACATTTTGCCATACAGCTAATATAATGATAAAAATATAAATTTTCGACAATGATGGGAAGAGTAGCTTGTAGGATATGCCAAAGCGAGCCGGGATCGGTGCAAGCCCGGTGCTAAGCCTGAAGTGAAGAACAGCCTTGAGTCTCCAACCGAAATCCTTTGGATAGTAGACTTGGACGGAGCCATACCGTTACAGAATGGGCAGTATCGATTTCTGAAATGCATCAGAATATCCGTACTGGCAGAGTGGATTGGAGCATAACTTCAGTCAATCAGGGTGGTACCGCGAATAACCTTTCGTCCCTATTATTGGGATGAAGGGTTTTTATTTTTGCAGCAATAAAAAGGAGGTATTAAAATGTCAGAAATGTATTCACTCAGTATAAGAGAAACGGAGGTAGCAATTAAGGTAATCAAAGATTTTTTTGAAGCGCAGCTGGCTAAAAAGCTTAATCTTACAAGGGTCTCGGCCCCACTGTTTGTTGAAAGGGCTACAGGCCTTAATGACAATCTGAACGGAATAGAACGTCCTGTTTCCTTTGATGCGCTTTCCCTGAAAGGCTCGGAGCTGGAAATCGTACAGTCACTGGCTAAGTGGAAGCGGCTTGCTCTTTCAAGGTACGGGTTCCTGCCCGGAGAGGGGCTTTATACCGATATGAATGCAATAAGAAGAGACGAAGAATTGGATAATCTTCACTCAATATATGTGGATCAATGGGATTGGGAAAAGATTATCCTCAGGGAGGAAAGGACTCCTGAAACCTTGAAGGCTGTGGCAAAAACCATATTCAGCGTTTTTAAGGATACAGAGGAACTAATTTTCAAGCGTTATCCGCAGTTCAAACCGGCTCTGCCCGAGGAAATATTCTTTATTACCGCACAGGAGCTGGAGGACATGTATCCCGATAAAAGCCCCAAAGAAAGGGAAAATCTTATCACAAAGGACAAAGGAGCGGTGTTTCTTATGCAGATAGGCGCCCGATTGAAATCCGGAACAAGACATGACGGAAGGGCTCCCGATTATGACGACTGGTCTCTGAACGGAGATATATTGTTCTGGTACCCTGTACTGCAATGTGCCGTTGAGCTTTCCTCCATGGGAATACGTGTCGATGAAGAAGCTCTGCTGCGCCAGTTGGAGATATCCGGCTGTTTGTGCCGGAAGGAATTGCCTTATCACAGCTCCCTGCTGAAGGGCGAGCTTCCTTATACAATAGGCGGAGGCATAGGCCAGTCAAGAATATGCATGTACTTCCTGCAAAAGGTCCACATTGGAGAAGTGCAGTCTTCCATATGGCCGGGCAGCATGGTAAGCCAGTGCGAAAAAAAGAATATAAAGCTGCTCTAAGCTTTATATTCTGCACTCTCCTTTTTTTCGAAAAAATTAACCTGGGTCAGGAGCATTCCTGCAAACATAAGAGCACAGCCCAAATATCCCCTAACCCCCATATTCTCCTTCAGGAGCAGTGCACCCCCAAGGGCTGCAAAAACTGCTTCCATGCTGAGTATTATGGCTGCATGGGAAGGTTTTGCGTGCTTTTGAGCTACCACTTGGAGCGTATATGCTACGCCTACGGATAATAGGCCTCCATAAAGTATGGGAATTGCTGCCTGGCTTAAGCCGGATACTGATATATCCTCGAATATAAGTGCAATTATGATGCTTAATGCCGAACACATGGCAAATTGTATACAGGACAGCCTCAATGCATCCACTTTCTTGGTAAAGTAATCAATAACCAGTATATGAACAGCCCAGAAGAACGCACCGATGATCTCTAAAAGATCCCCAAAGGCAATGGTAAAATCTTCATTGACACTTAAAAAATATAGCCCCAAAGCTGCTAAGACAACTCCAATCCATGTATTTAAGCCTGTCCGCTGCTTCAAAAAAATACCCAATAATGGCACAAGCACTATATAAAGACCTGTTATAAAGGCGGCCTTTCCTGCTGTTGTATATGCGAGGCCGGCCTGCTGAAGAGAAGCTCCGAAAAACAAAACTGACCCTGCAATGATTCCCGGTACCAAAGCACTTGCTGAAGCGGTCTCTTCCGGCTGTTCCGCAGTTTTCTTGTTCTTGAAATATATTATCAACGGAATCAGTGAAATACTTCCTAATGCAAACCTCACCCCATTAAAAGTAAATGCCCCTACATACTGCATGCCTACTCTCTGGGCTACAAAGGCAAAACCCCATATGGCCGCAGTAAGCATAAGCAGCATATTGGACTTCATTTCACGATTATTCATTATTTAATCCCCCTATCATTAGCTCTGCCAATACTATTTTAACTTGTATCAGCCGAAAAAAGCAATGGCAATAATTCAAAAGGAAGCTTATTCACATCCATAGAATCTGCGGGCTATTTTTACCGCTTCTCTCGCATCCTTGCCATAGTAATCCGCCCCTATCATTTTTGCATAATCTTCGTTAAGCACTGCTCCCCCTACCATTACTCTTGTATCCGGGCAATGCTGCCTGAGAGCCTTAACGGTATCTTCCATGCTCTTTACTGTGGTGGTCATAAGGGCGCTTAAGCCAACCATAAGGGCTTTCTCTTCCTTGACCTTTTTCACAATGCTTTCTGCGGCAACATCCTTCCCAAGGTCATAAACCTCGAAGCCGTAGTTTTCCAGCAGTATCTTCACAATATTCTTGCCTATGTCATGTATATCCCCCTTGACTGTGGCAATTACGATCTTACCCTTTGAGACCCCCGTAACCTCTCCTGCATTTTTGAGCATGTTGTCCTTTATTGCTTCAAAAGCTCTTTTAACAGTTTCAGCAGACTGTATAAGCTGCGGCAGGAAAATTTCCCCCGACTCGTATTTCTGCCCTGCAACGTCAAGGGCCGGTATCAGGAAGGTATCTACAATCTCCATACCGTTAATCTCCGTAAGAAGCTTTTTTACCGTTAACGCCGCTTCTTCCTTCATTCCGTCTACTATCAATTTTTTTAAACTTCGGTTTTCTTCCTTTTCTTTGAATACAGGCTGTTCATTGACCTCAGAGCGGCTGCTGATGTATTCGGCTGCTTCCTTGTCGATATTCCATAGTACATTATATGCTTTTATTGTATCTGTCATGGCTTCTGCCATCGGGTTCAGAATCGGAGCATCAAGGCCTGCGGTCAAAGCCATGGCTAAAAATGTTCTGTTCAGCAGCTCTCTGTCCGGCAGGCCGAAGGATACGTTGCTTACACCAAGGGTAGTCTTAAGCCCCAGCTTCTCCTTTACAAGGGCTACAGCCTTAATTGTCTCCCGGATCTCCTTCTGCTGGGCTGAGGCAGTAAGCACAAGGCAGTCCACTATAATATCCTCCCTGCCTATTCCGAACTCCTCCGCCCTGTTTACTATCTTTTCAGCAATTTTCAGCCGGTCTTCCGCTTTTTCAGGTATTCCGTTTTCATCAAGGGTGAGAGCAACAACCAGGCATCCATATTTTTTTGCTATGGGAAATATAGTGTCCATTGTCTTTTTTTCGCCGTTCACAGAGTTTATTATGGGCCTTCCGCTGCAAATCCTTGCCGCAGCTTCTATTACATCAGGACTGACACTGTCAATCTGCAGGGGAAGGTTCACTATATTTTGCAGCTCAAACACAGCTCTTACCATCATTGCTTTTTCATCTATTTCCGGCAGCCCTACATTAACATCTAGTATGTGGGCGCCTGCATCCCTCTGTGCAACTGCCTCCTTCAGCAAATAATCCATATCGCCGTTTCGCAGCGCTTCTTTCAATCTTTTTTTACCGGTTGGGTTTATCCTCTCCCCTATTATTTTTGCCCCTTCTCCAAGAATCACGGTTGCAGTCGCCGAACTGGCCGCCGTGAGCTTTACTGCTTCGGGCCTGACGGGCTTTAGTCCTGATACAGCTTTCCTCAATTCTTTGATATGTTCCGGAGTAGTACCGCAACAGCCTCCAAGTATTGCTGCTCCCATTTTTGCCGTTTCGGCCATATATTGTCCAAACTGCTCAGGGCTTATGTCATAAAAGGTCTTGCCGTCCAAAATGATCGGTAACCCGGCATTGGGCTGCACAATTACAGGCACGGTTGAATGTTTGAGTACCCGGGCAAGAAGGGGAATAATCTCCTTTGGGCCGAGAGAGCAATTAATCCCCAGCGCATCTACCCCCAGATGCGATATTATATTCACCATTGTCAAAGGATCGGTGCCCGTCAGGGTCCTTCCGTCAAGCTGAAAGGACATGGTACACAATACGGGCAGATGACTGTTTTCCTTTGCTGCAAGGATAGCTGCCCTGGCTTCGTATATATCCGACATTGTCTCTATCAATATCATGTCCGCCCCTGCAGCCGCTCCTGCAACTACTTGCTCCCTGAAGGCATCGTAGGCATCCCGGAAGGATAATGTACCGTATGGCTCCATTAGTTGGCCGATAGGCCCTATATCATGCGCTGTAAGCTTGCTTCCCGCTGCTTCTTTTGCTATTTTTACCGCACTTCCTATGATTTCACCGCAGCTGCAGCCCGAACCCTTCAGCTTATATCTGTTTGCCCCGAAAGTGTTGGTGGTAATTATATCCGCTCCTGCGTCAATATAGGCTTTATGTATTTCAAGTATCTTTTCGGGATTGCTGATATTCCAGCTTTCAGGCAGTTCCCCGGCTTTCAGCCCATGGGCCTGAAGCATTGTACCCATCCCACCGTCAAATATCAGCAACTCCTTTGATTCAAATATACTACCCATTATTCCACACCCTTTCTGAAAAAACAATTTTTGCTGTCGCAGCTTTCACAGCTATGGCCTGATTTATCACTCTTCTCCCGCTGAAGCCCAATAAAGGCCGTTACGGACTTTCTCGGTATCATTATGCTGCTTTCATTTACACTCAGTCCTATACCCTCGTAAGCCTTCAATACCTTTGCCAATTCCTTTTGAATCCCAATAGAAAAATCTCCGTATCCGGGGCTGAATCTTGTTGTTGTTTCAAATCCCATGGACCTCGCCTCGGTTTCTATTTTCTCATGAACCGTATCACATAGAGATTCCGCTGCCGCTGTTGCACAGGCATCAAATACCAGGGCTTTTGCAATGTCCGTCTTCGAATAGAAGGTTATGCGTTTATCAACTTCAAGCCCCAGAGTCACTGCCATTAACGCACATTTTTCAGAATTGGCAAGATGCTTGCCAATGTCTTCTCCGGCAAGGGTCAATGTAGTCCCTTTCAAGCATAAGCCTTCCGCAGTATGCTCCACATCAAAGATTTCATACAAAAAGCTTTCTTTTGATACACTTGCAACCTCATCAATACAATCATTCAACAGCTTTTCCGTAGTATGACCGATGTTTTGGCCTCTATAACCCATATAACGCAGTACTTCTTTTCTGTCTATGTACATAATCAGCCCTCCAATTTAATATATGATAAACACAAACTGCTCTAAAAAGCAATAAGTAATTTATTTCCTCAAAAGTACAAAATTTATATATTGACATTGCTGAAATAATGGGGTATATTATATTTTAAATATTTAAGAACCATAATGGTGATGATGGGAAGAGTAAGTTGGAGCGAGTGGCAAAGAGAGCCGGGAAGGGTGGAAACCGGTACATGATACCAGCCGAACATGGTCTCTGAACTGTATAGGTGAGGCAGTTGCTTAGCTTATACCGGCAGGCTGACGTTATACAGCACGGTGATAAATCATTTTTGAGGAGTCACTTGGTAAGTTTTTTGTCGTGAGGCAAAAAAGAATCAGGGTGGTAACACGAATAGCTTTCGTCCCTTTATTGGGGATGAAGGCTTTTTTTATTTACTATGCCTTGTCTTACCGACAACAAATTATATTAGGAGGTATAGCAAAAATGACAGTAAAAAAGACCTTTGAAGAAATCAATGAAAAAATCAGGAAAGGTAACGCAGTAGTAGTAACAGCAGAAGAATTAGCAGACATAGTAGAGGAAAAGGGTATTTCCGACGCAACAAAATATGTAGATGTAGTAACAACAGCAACCTTTGGTCCAATGTGTTCCACCGGTGCCTTTCTTAACTTCGGGCATTCCGATCCTCCAATCAGAATGGAAAAAATTGAGCTGGACAATGTAAGTGCATACGGAGGACTTGCAGCGGTAGATGCATATATAGGAGCAGCAGAGCCCTCGACGGACAGAGGTATAGAATACGGCGGCGCTCATGTAATATGCAATTTAATAGACGGCAAAAAAGTGCATCTTAAGGCATACTCAAAGGGCACAGACTGTTATCCGAGAAAAGAAATAGATACTTATATCACCAAGGATTCGATAAACGAAGCCTATTTGTACAATCCGAGAAATTGCTATCAAAACTACTCCGCAGCGGCAAATACCTCTGACAGGACACTGTACACATACATGGGAGTACTTCAGCCCGGCTTGGGAAATGTAAATTATTCTACTTCAGGGGAACTCAGCCCGCTGTTGAAAGACCCCTACCTCAGGACTATAGGTATAGGAACAAGAATCTTTTTGGCCGGTGCAGAAGGTTACGTAGCCTGGCAGGGAACCCAATTTGCCAGCGGAAAACCCAGAGGTGAGAATGGAATCCCCCTGTCCGGCGCCTGTACCCTTGCGGTAATAGGCAACCTTAAAGAGATGAGCACTGAATATATTCAGCCGGCTATTTTTGAAAAATACGGTGTTTCAATGTTTGTCGGAATAGGAATACCTATACCTGTCCTTGATTCGGATCTGCTTTTCAATCTTTCGGTACAAAACAAAGACATATATACAAATATTTTGGATTACAGCGTACAAAGAAGCAATAAACCGGTCTTGGCACAATGCAGCTATGAGGAATTGAGAAGCGGATTTGTTTCCATTGAAGGTAAGAAAGTAAAAACTTCACCTCTTACAAGCCTGTATAAATCAAGGGAAATAGCCCGGGTACTAAAGAGCTGGGTTGCGGAAAAGGGCTTTACATTACAGCCTCCTGTGGCCCCTTTCCCTAAGGGAGTAACGCTGAAGTCACTGGAACAAGGGAGGTTATAGTATGCAAGGATGCATTCATTGCGGCGCTTGTACCGCGGCTTGCACCAAAGGTGCTTTGAAAATGGAATCCGAATCGGGGACTGTCAGTTGTGATGAATCCCTTTGCACACACTGCAACGCTTGCATAAGAGCTTGCCCGGCAAGAGCACTTACCTATAACCAGATAAGGAGGCCTTATGTATCAGAAAAGAGATTATCGGAAGCTTATGAAGGCAGATGATCTGATATGCTTCAATGTAACTGAATATGAATCCGATTTGCTGATATATGCCAGGACAAACCTAAAGAAAGAAGCAAAAATTGCTGTTGCAAAATACAGAAAGGATATTATTGATTACATTAGAAGACATCCAGAGTTTTTGACAAGCTTGGTGCCGATCAATCCCATATTGGACGCCCCCGAAATAATACAGGATATGTGCCATTGCTCAAAGCTTGCCAATGTAGGCCCAATGGCAGCAGTGGCAGGGGCTGTTTCAAAATATGCAGGCAGAGATCTGCTCCGATTTGCAGATGAAGTACTGATAGAAAACGGAGGTGATTTATTCATTAAATCAAAGAATGACAGACGGATACTTATTTATGCGGGCAATTCCCCCCTTTCAAACAAGGTTGCCCTCCTTATTCCCGGCAATAATCAGGAACTGGGGATATGCACCTCAAGCGGAACTGTCGGCCATTCTTTAAGTTTTGGCAAAGCAGATGCAGCCGTTGTGATTTCAAAGGATGCTGTTTTAGCTGATGCCGCAGCCACCGCTGTAGGAAATGTAGTAAAGGATAAAAACCATATTGAGGCCGGAATAGAATACGCAATGTCTATTCCGGGTGTAGAGGGAGTTGTAATCATTGCAGATGACAAAATGGGCGCCTGCGGTGATATTAATATCACAAGGCCTTGAGAGGAGAATTGGTTATGAAAATAAAAGAGTTTTTTAAGAACAAGCCTGTTATATCCCTGGAAATATTTCCGCCGAAACCTGAAATGCCAATAGATACAATATTTAATACCATTGATGCTCTGTCCGGTCTTAAGCCTGCATTTATGAGCGTAACTTACGGTGCCGGCGGCAGCAGCAAGGCTCATACCGTTAAAATTGCCGATGTCATCAAGAATAAGTATAACATAGAAGCCCTTGCACACCTTACCTGCATAGGCGCAAAACGGGATGAAATTGACAATATACTTAAGCAGCTAAAAGATTATAATATTGAAAACATAATGGCTTTGAGGGGAGACATACCTGTGGGTTCGGATCCTGCTTCCTTAGAGAATGCCGAATACAAGTACGCCAAAGATCTAATATCCTATATAAAAGAAAAGGACAGTTTCTGCATCGGCGCTGCCTGTTATCCCGAAGGTCATATTGAGTGTCCCGACAAAGTACAAGACTTGAAGCATCTGAAGCTAAAAGCAGATTCCGGTGCTGACTTCTTGATTACCCAGCTTTTCTTTGATAATAATCTATATTATTCTTTGCTGGAAAAGCTCGATATACTTGATGTCAAGCTCCCGGTCTCAGCCGGCATTATGCCTGTAATAAACAAGAGGCAGATTGAACGCATCACAGCTCTTTGCGGTGCCTCTATTCCCCCAAAGATTAAACGTATACTGGACAAATACGGAGATAACCCCGAAGCATTGAAGGAAGCGGGTATAGCCTACGCAACAGAGCAGATAATAGACCTGCTGTCCGGAGGTGCAGCCGGAATACATTTATATACTATGAACCGCCCCGAGGTAGCCAGGAAAATCATCTCTCCCATGACAAATATAAGAAGCTTTTATGAAAGTTCAAACATACCTGTATACAGTTGATAATATTTACCTTGAGCGGCAATCAGATCCTCATGGTCTCCCCGTTCTATAATCCTCCCATTTTCCAGAACCATTATGGCATTGGAATTACGAACGGTGGAGAGCCTGTGGGCAATAACAAAAACCGTCCTGCCTTCCATAAGGGTATCCATACCCTTTTCTATCAATGCTTCTGTTCTTGTATCAATTGAGCTTGTAGCTTCATCCAGGATCAAAACAGGAGGATTGGCAACCGCAGCTCTGGCAATAGCCAGAAGCTGCCGCTGTCCCTGGCTTAGATTGGCACCGTCCGAGGTCAGCATTGTGTCATAGCCTCGGGGCAGATGCTTTATAAAGGAATGTGCATTTGCCAGCTTTGCTGCCTTGATAACCTCTTCGTCCGTCGCATCCAGTTTTCCATAGCGGATATTTTCCATGACCGTTCCCGTAAACAGGTGTGTATCCTGCAGAACCATTGAAAGGGAGCGCCTCAAGTCAGCCTTCCTTATTTTGTTTATGTTTATCCCATCATATCTGATTTTTCCGTCAGGTACATCATAAAAACGGTTGATCAAATTTGTAATGGTGGTTTTTCCGGCACCGGTGGAACCTACAAAGGCAATTTTCTGCCCGGGCTTTGCATACAGACTAACATTATTCAATACCGTCTTACCTTCCTCATAACCAAAGGTTACATCCTCAAAACGCACATCTCCTTCAAGCTTTGTGTAGCTTACGCTTCCATCCTTTTTGGGGTATTTCCATGCCCATTTATCCGTAGGCTTTTCTGTCTCTGCCAATTCACCCTTTTCATTTACCTCCGCGAATACAAGCTCAACATACCCATTGTCCTCTTCAGGCTTTTCGTCCAGCACTTCGAATATCCTTTCCATGCCTGCCAATGCTGTCAAAATTGAGTTCATCTGTTGTGAGACCTGATTCAAAGGCTGCGTGAAAGATCGAGTGTACTGCAAAAACGAAGCAATGCTTCCGATATCAAGATAACTATATATTGTCATAACCCCTCCTGCTGCCGCAGTCAAAGCATAGAGTACATATGAGAGATTCCCGATTATGGGCATCAGTATACCTGCAAAGGTATGAGCATTTGTAGCGGCATTGCACAGTTCCTCGTTCATCTCGGCAAAGTTACCTTTGACATTTTCTTCACGGTTAAAAACCTTTACAACCTTCTGCCCTTCAATTATTTCCTCAATATATCCGTTGAGCCTGCCGATTTCTTTTTGCTGGTTCCTGAAGTAAGTGGCGCTCAATCCGCCTATCTTCTTCATGACAAGCAGCATCAATATCATAATAAGCACCACAAGCACAGTTAATGCCGGGCTGAGTATGAGCATCATTATAAATATGCCCCCTACAGTCAGTGCCGATGAAAACAGATTTGGTATACCATGACCTATCATCTCCCTGAGGGTATCGATATCATTTGTATATCGGCTCATCAGCTCTCCATGGGTATGGGTATCAAAATATTTAATCGGCAAAGCCTCCATATGGGTAAATAAATCTGTTCTGAGTTTATAAAGTGTGCCTGTAGAGACATTAAGCATAAGCCTGTTGTATATAAAGGTCGACGCAACCCCGATAGAGTATATGGATGCCATTATGCCTATCATTGAAATGAAACCTGTCAGATCAGGATTTTTATGACCTATATACGGAACAATATATAAATTGATCAACGGTTTTAAGAGATATGTGCCCGCAACACTTGCTCCTGTACTTACAACTATAGAAAAAGCAACAACAACAAGCTGCAGCCTATAGGCATGCATATATTTCAAAATCCTCTTCAGAGTCTTGACTGTGTTTTTGGGCTTTGCGGAAACACGATTACTATGAGGCCCCGGCATAGCTATACAACTCCTTTCTGCTGTGACTCAAATACTTCTCTGTAAATGGAGTTGGCTGCAAGCAGCTTCTCATGAGTGCCTACAGCATTTATTCTGCCATCGTCCATTACTATTATTTTGTCTGCCTCAGATACTGAAGTAATTCTCTGCGCTATTATTATTTTTGTAGTATTCTTAAGGTTCTCCCTGAGAGCTTGCCGTATTTTGCTGTCAGTAGCGGTGTCAACAGCACTTGTGCTGTCATCTAATATAATTACCTTCGGTTTCTTCAGAAGCGCTCTTGCAATGGAAAGTCTCTGCTTCTGACCGCCGGATACATTTACGCCCCCTTGCCCTAAGTCAGTATCGTAGCCTTTTGGGAAAGACATTATAAAATCATGTGCCTGTGCTGCCCTGCAAGCCTCTTCAATTTCTTCATCAGTTGCGTTTTCGTTTCCCCATCTAAGGTTTTCCCTTATTGTACCGGAAAAGAGAACATTCTTCTGCAATACTACTGAAACTCCGTCTCTTAAGGCCGCAAGCCTATAGTTCCGTACATCATGTCCCCCTACCAAAACCTTTCCCTCCAGCACATCATAAAGACGCGGTATAAGCTGAACAAGGCTTGTTTTGCCGGAACCGGTCCCACCTATGATTCCTACAGTCTCTCCTGATTTTATCTCAAAGCTGCATTCACTCAGGGTAAGATTTTCTTCATTTTTACTATAACTGAAGGAAACATTATCAAAGACCACCGAACCGTCCTCAACCTTCAAGTCATCCTTTCCGCTGTCATCCTTAATATCTATTTCTTCATCTATTACCTCAACTATACGGATTGTGGAGGCTCTTGACATAACAATACCAATAAACACAAATGATATCATCATCAATGACATCATTATCTGTCCAACATAACTGATAAAGCTCATAAACTCGCCGGTAAGAAGCGTCTCATCGATTATCATCCTGCCTCCGAACCATGAAATTGCTATCATACAGCAGTACATGACAAATTGCATTATAGGCATAGTGCTTATTACTAATTTTTCCGCTTTTAACTGTGCTTTGCGGACAGCATCTGCTGCTTCCCTGAATTTTTCATTCTCATGGTCTTCCCTTACAAATGCTTTAACAACACGAATAGCAATCAGATTTTCCTGAACCGAAGCATTCATACTGTCATATCTGACAAGCATAGCCCTGAACCTTGGATAAGCCATTGTTGCTATGAAATACAGCGCAGCACTCAAAACGGCTATGGCTACAAGAAATACAACGGCAAGCCGCGCATTTATTATTATTGTCATGATTGTTGCACTTATAAGCATTATCGGCGCCCGGACAAGCATCCTTATTATCATCATGAAAGCCATCTGCACACTGTTTACATCAGTAGTAAGCCTTGTAATCAGAGATGCTGTGCTGAATCTATCAATATTTGCAAAGGAAAATTCCTGAATTTTGTCAAAGAGCTTATTGCGGATACCTTTGGCAAAACCCATACTCGCAACAGCTGCGAAACGTCCTGATAATACTCCGAATATCAAAGCAAAAAAAGCCATAAGGACCATTGCTGCTCCTGCTCTTGCAACATAGCCTATATCGCCGTTTTTTACCCCTATGTCGATAATATTTGCCATAATAAGGGGTATAAATATTTCCAAAATAACTTCTATTATAACCATAGCCGGAGTCAAGAGTGCATATTTCCCGTAACCCTTCAGACTTGGCATCAGCTTTTTCAGCATATTGTTCCTCCTAGAATACTCTTAACGCCCATATCAAAGAGAATTATAGCATAACGAATTGCCAGGTGCCAGTGACACTTATTCCACGACCTAACCGGTCCAATCAAGAATAACTACATCCTCACCCATCATTTCCATAGCTTCTTTGGGAGTTATTTTTCTATACTCTGCTTTTTTGTATTCTTCTTTCAAGCTTATCTTCACTGCTGTAATCTGCACAGGATAGCTCTCCCGAATTTCAGGCAGTGCTTCAATTTCAACCATTTGTCCCGCAATCAGGTTAAATGGAATTTCAAGCTCTTTGCCATACCCAACGCTAACTTTGTCAAAGTCTACGTCGTCAGTTGTTGTTACCATAATGCTATTATCATGGATACTCTCGATGATTGCAGTAAAAGTGATATTTTCATTCTTCTGTCCACAGCCTGTCAGCAATAGAAGAGCAGTTAAAAGGGAGAGAAGTGTTTTCAAAGTATCATCCTCAAGACTGGCTTTTTGAATATCGTGCTGTAACAACAAGAGTCCTCTTTTTCGCTTCAGCAACACGGTATACTACAGTAAAATTACCTAAAAAAAATGGCGGTATGCCAAAAAAGTTAATTCTGCAAAATGCTCACTCATATGCTCCCGCAATCTCCAGCAGTAACTTTTCGCAGCGTTCACGGGTAATCCCCAGGATTTCATAAACGCGACTGTCTATCTCCTGAAGCTCCCCGCGAAACATGATGTACCAGGAAAAAATATCGGCAATGTGTACTAATGCCACAAGGGTTTTGTCTGTTATGCTTTCATCGGCAGGACAATGATGAAATAAAGCCGCCTCGATCATGGAATAGGGCAGTTCCCACCAATCAAGCAGATATCCCCCCAGTTCGGCATGAGTCTTCTCCAGGAACTCCATTTCCTCGTAATAATAGAATAAGCCTGCTCGAGCACTTACACTCTTGGCTACTTTTGTATACTCTCCGGTATATTTGCTGAGCAGAAGAATTTTGCCTATATCGTGCAGCAGCCCGGCCATCGCACCGGTTTCCGGTATTATCTTATCCAGTACACGCTGATGTAGAACATGCAGAATTTGATTAGTCATAACGGCATGGGTCCATAAGGTATTCAAATCGCGCCTGAGAAGAGAGTTTTGGGAAACATCCAGTTCGTTGAAGAAACTGCAATTGATAAGAATAGTTTTTATATTGTCTAATCCCAGGTAGCTTACCGCCTGCTGGATTGAACCTGTTTTTAGTCTGAAGAAAGCAGAGTTTGCCACCTGCAGCACTTTGGCGGCGGTAGCGGGATCTTTTTCAATCACGGCCGCAATGTCTTTAAGTCCTGCATTGTGCTCGACCAAGTAGCTGAACTTCTGATAAATATTATTGGGCGAAGGGAGATAGTCCACTTTATTAATGGCTTCAAGCAACCTTTTGCTTTTCAAGGTGTCTTCTACTCTGAAAATATTCTCGACAATCTGCAGGACTTCTTGATTATTCCAAGGCTTGATAAAGTTGAGCTTGGCCAGACAGTTATGCTGAAATTTTTTGATCGACTGCTCGTCATATTGGCCACTTAATACCAGCCTGATGACAGAGGGATATCTGCTTTTCACTTCCTGCAGCAATTGAAACCCGTCCATACCCGGCATTCTAATGTCTGTCAGCATCAGGTCAATCTCTGAACAGCGCAATATTTCCAGGGCTTCTGTGCCGCTTTCAGCCATGGAAACATGATACCCGCTACCGGCAAACAGCCTGTACAGGGCACGCAGAATATTTTTCTCATCATCCACCAGCAGTATTTTTTTACTCATCACAAGCGTTTCCGTTTTCTTCATAGTTATGAGCTACAGGCAGCTTTAAGATTAATGTAGTGCCGACCCCCTGGTCGCTTTCGACCATAAGTTCGCCGCCATGTTCATTTACAATAATATCATAAGCAATGCTTAAACCCAAACCTGTTCCTTGGCCGAACGGTTTAGTAGTGAAGAACGGAATAAAAATATTGCCAATATCACTTTCGGCAATACCGCACCCGTCATCCTCAATCCGGCAGATTACAAAATCACCGGCCAATTCCGTGCTGACTGTCAATACCCCTAAACCATCCCCGTTTTTCGCTTTGATGGCTTGAATGGCGTTAAGAATCAGATTTAAAAGCACTTGATTGATTTGAGCACCTTTAGCATGAATCAGAGGGATGTCGGCCAATTTCTCTACGACGTGCGCCGTATGCTTCAATTCATTTCTCGTTACCAATAAACTATTTTTGATGCCGGCATTAAGGTCGTACTCGTTCCACCCTTTGGTATTATCCGCCCGGGAATACATCTTCAGGCTCAGGACAATCTCGCTTATCCTCTTTAAACCGTCTTCAAGATCGGTAAATATTTCTTCCATGTCCTCGGTGATAAATTGCACCTGAAACTTTTCCTCCTGTTCCCGAATAAGTGCGATAATCTCGGAGTGCTCATCAATGGCAGCGGGAGGCAAGCTTAATAGATAATCCAAAACAAACCGGCGGGCTTCCTTTAGCTGGGAAGAATATTGTTGCGCAGTTTGAATATTACTGCTGACGTAACCCAACGGATTATTGATTTCATGAGCGACTCCGGCCGCCATCTGTCCGATGCCGGCCAACTTCTCCTGGTGGATTAATTGATTCTGGGTTTTTTTCAGTTTCTCCAGTACTTCCAGCAGCTTTTTTTCGGAGGCGGTTCTTTCTTCATACAACGCGGTTATTTCTTCTTTTTGCTCCCATATCTCCTGCAGCTTATTCTCCAGTATTATCTGCCGATCCCTGATAACCTTGCGAATGGCGCTTGTGATTATAACCAAGAGGACCAGCATGGTCAGCTGAACGTATAAATAGATCGGACCCAACTGGTAAGGAGCCGAAACAAAGGTGGCATGATAAATATAAGCACCGGCCAGGAAGATTGAAACTAGCAGTGCTTTATACGTATTCTCGGTAATGTAAAACATGGAGAGAATAAGCTGAATTACTGCTACCGTCCAGACTGCAGGACCAACTAGATGATAAAATCTAACCGTTATAAAGAGCAGTATAAAAGCCTTTAATCCCGAGATAAGAGCGATATTAACAGACGTCTTAGAATTGAGTGAGGAAAGATAGCTCACCAGCATGCCGACTGCCAACAAAACCAGACTGTCTAAAACGTAATTGTGCCAATTCGGCCTTTCAATAGAATATCGCACAATGATATTTGCTACTGCGGTCATGTAAAGAAGACTGGAGGTATACATGCCGACGATAATGAGTTCGTAACGTTTGAGTTCAGCGATGTTTTCTTCCGTCTTCATTGCGTCGATCACATCGGCTACAGTCCGTTTTTGGAAAAGCTTGTTGATCAATCGCGTTTCACTCCTTTCCAAGTCTTCAAAGCCCTAGAAAGTGTTTAAGCTTTTTGACACTGCTTCTGCTTACCGGGATATTGTCCTTAAGATCTCTCAGTCTGATATTGTAGGTCCCGTTGAACCAAGGGCTGATCTTGTCAATTTGATCGATATTCACGATATAGCTGCGGTGACAGCGCAAAAAGTTATGTTTAGCCAGTTTTTGCTCCCAGGTGTTTAATGCGTCGGGACTCTTATACTTTCCGTTACGGGAAAAGACAGTTGTCTTCCCGTCGTAAGCAGCAAGATACTGGATGTCCGTGATATTGATCAGGATGATATTGTTGTCTTCCCAGACCGATATCTTATCCAGCAGCTGTTCCTTTGGGTTGTTGCCTGGGGAGTAGGAGCTCTCTTCGTCTTCTCCCTGCTCCAATAGACGGCTGAGGGTATTTAATTTAACAGAAACATCCGATAGGTGTTTTTTACTGTACGCTAAGATATCATGAACGCTCTTATTTTCCGTTTGTTGCCTTCTGTAGAGAAGAGCCTTTCCCACCACAGCTAACACTTCGGCGTTTTGCCAAGGTTTGGCTATGTAATAAAAGATACTGCCTTCATTGATGGCGGATATGGCTACTGTCAGGTCGCTGAAAGCTGTAATAAGAATCCTGATAGTATCCGGACATGTATCTCTGGCATATTTCAGAATATCAATGCCTGAGATATCGGGCATTTGCTGATCTGAGATGATAAGATCAATATTTTCATTTCTCAATATTCTGAACGCTTCTGCTGCGTCAGTCGTCGTCAGTAACCTATATCCCGTCTGCTTGAAAACACGCGCCAAGGCACTGATCACTTTTGGCTCATCGTCTATAATTAAGATACTGGCCTCGTATTCCATCGTTTGAACCCCATTCATACATTGATTTTCGGTCACTTTAACAAAAGCTAAGCGCTCAGGATAAATAAGGTATACATCATAATTGAAATACATTTGATATTTATTTCGACAACATATACCAATTTCCCTTTATTCCCACCGACTTTTTTTCTAACTTAAGCCATAACAAAACAACCCCTTCAAGGTTCAAAGAGGTTGTCGGGTTTTCGAGCTTATTTATTTTACATCACTTTGTATTCTTTTCAGCGTTATAATACCGGACAAACTCCCTGGCAAGGTCAGGATCAAACTCAATCCCGGCATACTTGCTGATTTCAGCCAGTGCTTCTTCCCGGCTAAAAGCTTTACGATAAGGACGTTCACTGAGCATGGAGTGATAAACATCGATAGGGCTTACTATGAGTGTTTTTCATAATCTCCCCCCGTGTTAAAACCCGTCATTTCTCTGAAAGCTCGGTTAACTTGGATATACTCAAAATCAGAGGGCTTTCCTTGGCCGTCGCAGACCACCCTGTGTCAGGCACAGCCGATAGGACAGTTTTCAATGATTAGCTGATAATTGATGTTCTCCACTTAAACAAAACTCTGCTGCATCTGCACTGCCAACTGGGAAAGACTTTGGCTGATGTTCGCCGTTTTCTCTATCCCAACGGTATGTTCTTGCACAGACGCTGAGACTTCTTCGGTCCCCGCAGCATTTTCTTGAGCAGCTGAGGCTATATTTTGGATGGTATCTACCATTTCTTGTCTCTTGCTATTCATTAGTACACTTGCCTGATTAAGATTTGCCAAGGATGATTCCATGACGCCTAAGGCCTGATCAATGCCGATGAATTTCCCATTTGTAACATGAACACTAGCGGCTTGAGCATCAGATATTCGGCGCACATTTTCCATGGTTTTCACTGCAACATATGTATTCTTGTTAAGTGACTCAATTATAATAACGATTTTGTCAGTAAACTGCTTAGATTGTTCAGCCAGTTTTCTGATTTCGCCTGCTACCACTGAAAAGCCTCTTCCTGACTCTCCTGCTCTGGCGGCTTCAATTGCGGCATTAAGGGCCAGTAAATTAGTCTGCTCAGCAATGCTATTAATCATAGTGATAGCATCACCGATGTGTTCAACACTCTCTTTAGAATTATCAATGGTTTTAGATATCGTATTCATAGCTTCCTTATTCTCTTCCGTCTTAACCAGCAACTCACTCAGAGCCTCCAGTCCATCTTTTTTCAAAGCTATGACGTTATTTACCGCATGGTTAAGTCCGTGCAGATAATTACTCTGATGATCGAGCATATCTCCCATCGTATTGATAACGTTGACTCCGGCCTCAGCATCCTGAGCCTGATTGGAGACACCGGCAGCAATTTCTGACACTGTTTGGGTGATTTGTTCAGCTACAATGGCCGCTTCTTGATTAGCTGCTGTTAGCTCCTGAGCTGAAGAAGCTATAGCAAGAGATAATTGTTCTATTGTCTTAATAAAAATAGCTCTTTGTTCGGCATTTTTCTGTTCACTTGCCAGCAGGGCGTTAATGCTACTCATAGCCTTTTCATTAAAATACCCTACAAAAACAGACCCTATTAAAAAAGCGCCTGTAATACATAACGTCAGAAGCAAATCAGTGGTTCCTGCCGCATATAACCCAAGTCGCATGAACCTGTACACGTAAAAGACGTTCATAAGAAGTACTAAAAGAGCTAGTAATGTCAGCAAACGCCTTTCAAAAAAAATAGAAGCAATTATAAAAATCGGGAATATAAAAGCAAAGGCTATCAAAGATTTTGTAGTACCAAGGGTAAAGCCATAGGGAATAAGGAAGCCTAAAATAACATAATAACCTATCAGTCTGGATTGAGGATTTTTCCGGTAAATCAGAAGTGCTCCCCCTAAAATCACAATAAATGTAACTCCCAGAAATATCAGCACCCCGATATCCCTCGCACCTCTCCTGACTTCTAAACCATAGCCGCCAAGAATAAGCAGAAATAAAAGACTAGTAAAGATAATTCCCACTAGATTAGTTTTTTTCAACTGTTCATTCATGTTCTATACACCCTTCCTTTGCGTCCTTCCCATTATTGACCAAATATTTCCTGATTATTAATCTGGCTGCCTGTTGCTTATTTTTTCATCCATATACTATACTGTGGAATGCTCGGGCTGACCGCTGTTAAATACCGGCAGCAATATGGTAAGCTTGGTGCCTGTCCCGAGAGTACTTTCGGCAGTAATCGTTCCGCCATGTCCAGTGACCACTATATCATAAGCCATGCTTAAGCCCAGTCCGGTTCCTTGACCAACAGGCTTGGTGGTAAAAAACGGATTAAAGATATTTTTAATATGTTCTTCCTCAATTCCGATCCCGTTATCCTCTATTTGACAGCGTACACAGTCAGTAATGACATCAGTCGTGATATACAGCGTTCCCAGGTATTCCGTTTGCTTCATCTTTACGGCATACAGCGCGTTCATGATAATGTTGAGTAAGACCTTGTTAATCTGGTTGGCTTTGGCTTGAATCAACGGAATATCACCATACAGGCCAATGACTTTAACATAGGGGGTTATTTCATTACCGATGACGTTCAGCGTATTTTTGATCCCTTGATTCAGATCATACGCTTCAAAAGAGTCGTTTTGATCGACTTGAGAAAAAGTTTTCAATCCCATCACAATCTCTTTGATTTGTTTTAATCCAAAATCGTTATCATTAAATAATTCCTTCAGGTCATAGGCTAAGTATTGAAAATCATTGCTGGCGTGGATTTTTTTCACTTCCGCTATCTTAGCTTCAAGCATATCGGGGGTAATTTCAGGCAAATAGTCTATGAATCTCTGATAGACATCCATCATATCCTGATACCGTTTGGTATATTCGCGCACAGTATCAAAATTACAGATAATATATCCCAGAGGATTATTGATTTCATGGGCTACCCCTGCGGCCAGATGTCCGATTCCGGCCAGCTTTTCCTGCTGAATCAGATAATCCTGTGTTTTTACAAGATTTTCCAGAGTTCCTTTAAGCTCTGCTTCGGAAGCTTTTAATTCCAAATTTAATTGCGAGATAGCTTCGTTCATAGCATTCAGCTCAGCCATTTTATTGTTGATGATTTCATAGCGGTTGACACTGATCATATGGACAATGGCCGTAATGTTCGACAGGAGACAAAATAATACGATTTGTACAATGTAATAAACGATATTAGGCTGATAAGGAGGAGCGTTAAAAGACTGCCAAAAAATATAAATATTGGCCAGAATAATAGTCAGCAAGATAATAGCTGAAACCTTTTTGGAGATACGGGTCAAGCTTATGATCAGCTGAATAACCGCAGCCGTTAGCACCGCCGGTCCAATGACCTCGTATAAACGGACAGTCAGCATTACTATTGTCAATGAAGAAAGGATGGTACTGATTATGGTAACAATGTGATTCTTTAAATCCAGCCTGGTGATGACATCAAAAGCGAAAGCAAGGAGAAAGAAAAGCAGGCTGTCGACAATAACCGTGACCGGGTCCGACTCCAGAATAAAATAGCGTACCAGGAAGTTGGCAATTCCCGCTAAAACCAGTAAACTGGAAGCATAAACGCTAATCATGATATCCTCGTAATAGGTCAGCTCTTCCATATCCTTTGCTTCCAGAATTTTTCTGGCAATATTGGAAGCTGTTCTCCTGCCCGTATATTTTTCCATCTCACTGAACCACCCCTTTTAGATTTTTTTCTTTCAAGCCTTTATGTACGATTTCAGCAAGCTCGTTATTTTCCCAGGGTTTGGCAAAATAATGGTAAATTATCCCTTCCCTAAGGGCCTGAATTGCCATACTCAAATCGGATGAACCGGTTATCAGGATCCTCACCGCATCAGGAGCTAAGTCTCTGGCTTGCTTCAGCACTTCAATCCCGAACAGGACAGGCATCTGATGATCACAGATTATCATGTCGACCTTGTTTGTTTTCAAGATAGTTAACGCTTCATCCGGGTTGGTGGTAGACAGTACCTTGAAGTTTCCTTTATTCAGAACACGTCTCAGGGCATTCAGCGCCGGAAGCTCATCATCGACCAAAAGAATTTTCGGCATATTGTCCATTTTTTATACACCCTCTCTCATATTCTGTTTCTGTCTTAGCAGCTCTTTTATCTCAGACGCAGGAAGGGGTTTAGAATAATAATAGCCCTGAGCCTCATCACACTGGTGGAGATAGAGAAATTCATCCTGATTCGGCGTCTCCACCCCTTCGGCTATTAGCCTGAGATCCAAATTTTTAGCCAGATTAATGATCATCCGGGCAAAGGATTGATCTTTCGGGCTGCCATTGATTCCCCGCACAAACTGCATATCCATTTTGATGCAATCAAAAGGCAACAGCTTAAGCCTGTTCAAAGACGAATACTCCGTTCCGAAATCATCCAGGGAAATGGTCACCCCCAGCGCCTTAAGACCTTCAAGAACACCGGCTATGTATGAGGGATCTTTCATGGCAGCTGTTTCGGTAATCTCAATATCCAGGTATTCGGGATTAATTCTTGTTTTTTGAATAATGCCCTCTACCTGGGAGACAAAATCAGGATGGATTAACTGGTTGAAGGAGACGTTGACGGCTATCCTAACCGGCGGCAAGCCGATTTCCTGCCAGAACTTATTTTGTTCACAGGCAGTGTACAAGACCCAGGCCCCGATGTTATTAATCAGACCGTATTTCTCGGCAGCTGGAATAAATATTCCGGGCATAACCAAGCCCTGTTTCGGGTGTTTCCAGCGCAGCAGTGCCTCCAGCCCGACAATCCTGCCCGACTTAAGATCAATTTGGGGTTGATAGCAAAGAAAAAGTTCATTTCTTATTTCAGCTTGATACAAATTATTGACAATCTCAAAAGTTTTCTGTGCCTCCTCCCGCATCTCGGAAGTACAGAGCATAAATTTGCGTTTACCGGTTTCCTTGGCCCTGTACAAGGCCAGATCAGCATGTTTAACCAGGGTATCCACATCTTTGCCATCTTGGGGATACCTGGCGACGCCGGCGCTGGCTGATATAAAAAACTCCTGACCGTTAATGATAAAGGCCTTATTAAATACTCCCATAAGATGTTCAACGATCTTGCTCAGGTCGTTGATATTACTAACCGGTTGAATCAGAACAAGAAACTCATCTCCGCCAAAGCGCGCCACTGTATCCGACATCCGCACGAAAGCCTTGAGTCTCTGGGCTACAATTTGCAGAAGCTTATCTCCGCCTTCATGGCCCAAGGTGTCATTTATTGTCTTGAAGCCATCCAGATCCAAGATCATCACACCTGCGCTGTTCCCGCTATTTTGTGCTGCCTTGATAGCCTCCTCAGTCTTATACTTAAAGAAAAAACGGTTTCCCACTTCTGTAATCTGATCATAATAAGCAAGTTGGTTGAGCTTTTCCTCAGCTTTTACCTTGGCTGAGCTCTCTACCACGATATTGGCCAGAATCTTCAAGAGCTCGGCATAATTAGCCTGCCACTTCCGGCCGAGATCCGGTTGACACCACAGAAGTCCAAGATTGTTATCATAGGTCGGCAGAGCTATCCCAACCAGAGAAGGTTGATTATTGTCTACGCTGCTAATACAGAAGAATCCATTCTCCTGTTTTCGGCTTAGCCATGTCGCTATTTGCTCAAAATCTATATCCGACTCTGTTGGATGCTGTTCTCCGCTTGCTTTCGAGTGCCAATGATTCATCCCGTAAACTCTTTTGGCCCCGATATCCAGCAACGCAAACGTCATCTCCCTAACTGGGAGCACTTTTCCAGTATTAATAAACATATTATCGATTTTTCCCTGAATATTTATTGAATCGGCAGATATAAAGTCTGTTGACAGTTCAGAGATCAGCCTCTGCATCTGGATTTGGTCCGAATTCTCTTTCAAGCGAACACGATAAATACGGTTGACCTGGAAGGCCATAAAGCAAGAAGTCGCAACGATTCCGAGTCTGACGAAATAATCGGCGCTGTCAACATGAACGAACTTATTGGGGGAAAGAATCCAGATAGCCACTTGCAAAAGAATCAACAATAAGGATAGAACTGCCAGCATCTTTCTTTGGTCAAACACAACAAACAACATCAATACTGCCAGCGGCGCTGCCCACACAGTGATGCTCGCGTATTCCGCTGAGTGAGTCAAAAAAATCAGCAAAATAATTGCTATGGCGCACAAAAGCAAAGTGTCTTTCGTATTGTCCTTTAAGCGGGACAGGCCGATAATTTGAATGGTAATCCCTATCACGAGCAACACCGCACTTAAGAAATGGTCGAAGACGTGGTCAGTTGTAAATAAAGTCGCACTGAAGCTCAGCACAGCGCCGATGATACAACAGACAGCAAGGAAATAGTAGACGCGCAAGCGGGTTACCTGGGTAAGAATCAGTTCCTCTCGTTTAAGATGAATATTCATCAATCCGAAATACCGTGTCGAATAATACAGGAGCGCTATCGGGATCAGGATGAAGATAGGCGCCATCTGGGGCAGCTTTCCTTGAAAATACATGCTGAAGACGACATCCGTCGTGCTCCCCAGAACAAAGGCTGCGATAAATGAGACCAGAATGATTGCAGCCTGTTTCTTGATTACAATCTCGGATGATTTCCGTCCCCATCTCCAAAGAAGCCACAAGCCGGCCAGTACATAACTGATGAAATATACATTAAAAAAGTGATCCAAGATATTATCGGACGAGAGGTTCGTCCAGCCATACGGAGTATAGATTAGATTATATTGTCCGGCTGAAACAGCCGTGGGCAGAGCAAAAACAACAATACAGATGACGGCGGGAAAATAAAGCAGCCAGAGAAACGGTCGCCGTTTGGTAATTTCTTGGTTTTCTGTGAGTATTAGTAAAAAATGAAGAAGCGCAGCATATATAGACGACCAGCCCAGCGCAGAGAACCGCCGCCAAAACAGGCAGGTTTCTTGGTCGGAAGCTGTAACAGCGAAGGAAAAAGCTAAGGACCACACAAAAAGGGTTAGGCAGACACCAAAGAAAGTACGGTTTAAACTCTCCTTAGGCTGCTTAACCAGAGCATACACTCCGAAGAAGAGATAGATGCCGCACGCAATAAAATAAATGACAGAAAAAATCTGAGGCGTTATGTTCATACCGTTACTCCTTTACTGTATGCTCCCTTGCTGTTTACTTACATAATATATTCTGACCGCCGTTTTGTCTTATGAAAGCTATGAAATGCAAATATTACGCTACGAACTGTTGTTTTTAGCTGCTGACTGCCGCTACCGGTGAAAACCCTTTCACCGAAAGATATACGACCTTTATGAATGTGCGACAGCAACCCGATTGCGTCCGTCTTTTTTTCCTCCTAAGAGTGCCATATCCGCACGATTGATAGTCGCTTCTATACCAAGATCGTTGTTATATTCTGATACACCGAAAGTCATAGTTATCTGCACGCTTTGCTCCTGAAGCACCATAATTGTGGTTTCCAGCTTTAGGCGAATTCTCTCTGCGAGCACAACGGCTCCTGCCTGACTGGTATCCGGCAAGAGAAGCAAAAACTCTTCGCCGCCCCACCTGGGCAGGCTTTACCTATCGGTTAAACCCTAAATGTCGAGACTACTTCTCTCAGATTCTCTGCACTCTGCTTTGCTTTTACCGCCAGATCTCTAACTGCTACTGATTTGTCGGCAACTCCCACTGTCCTGGCCGCTATGTCTGATGTGCCTTCTGCCCCTTCTTCTGATGCGGAAGCGACATTGTCTGAGATTTTTAGACCTTCCTGAATGGAAGCCAGCAGTTCCTGGGATACTGCACTCAGATCCGCTGAGAAATCATTGTAGTATGTTGCATCCTCACTGTATTCGTTGCTGGTCTGAACCAGGGTTCCATAGTCTTTGAGTACTCTTGATTCAATAAATTCCAGCATCTTGTTAGAATCTTTAGCCAGCTCCTCTACTGAGCAGATGATAATATCTGTGGTAGCCTTAATTTCGGCAATTGTATCCTTGGATTGCTCAGCCAGTTTTCTGATTTCATCAGCAACAACACTGAAGCCTCTTCCTGCTTCGCCTGCTCTGGCCGCTTCGATGGTAGCATTTAGGGACAAAAGGTTGGTCTGAACGGTAATTTGCTTGATTGATTCAGCTAAGACATTGATCTTTTCGACGGCTTTGGCATTCTCGATGGATCTCTTTAGCTCTTTACCGGTTTCTCTGATCATTTCTTCCGTTTCCATCTGGCTGGATTCGGAGCTTTTCCTGATTTCCTGTGCTCTATCCGTAATACGAGTTGCTTTTTCCGCACCCTGCTGAGACTTCTCAGCTATGGAATTTACAGCTCTCTCCATATCATGTGATGATGATGCCATTTCCTCAGCGGCAGCGGCAGATTCTTGCATGCTGGCTGCCAGCTCTTCAGTGGTGGCCGATACGTTCTCTATCTCGCTGTTGAGATCGTTGACGTTTTGTTGCACACTGCTGACAATCGTTTCAATCGAATCTGCTTCTTGTTTGACATTGCGTACCAGAGTACCTACCGAGCCCTGCATATAATCTAAGGCTTTGGCCAAATCTCCGACTTCGTCTTTCCTGTTTTTAAGCTCTTGCGCTATCGGCACTGAGAAGTCCCCCGCTGCTGTCAGTTTAATCGACTCGACCGTTTTTTTAAGGCTGGTAGTTATATTCGTTGAGAAGAGGAAGGCTATCAATATAGCAATGGCAAGATCTATAATGCCGAATAGGGCGATATTACGTCTTACCCTGCTCACCATTTCTTCGTATGGAGCATTTGGCAAGCCGACAAACCAAATACCGATAATCTCGTTGTTTTTATTAAGGATAGGTTCATATGCTGCTTGGTTTTTTACTCCCACCACATCGGCAACCCCTATGAAGGTTTGACCCTGCTTCAATACAACCTCTGCAACCTGTTGCGATACTTTGGTGTTGACCTGCCTGACGCCTTCTTTCATAACATTCGTAGCGACCCTTGTATCCCCTTGAAAGACAGTTACATTGTCCCCGCTGCTTTTACCAATTTCATCGACAATCTCAAAATTACCATTAATCAGATTTTCACCCTTGTAAAGCTTGCCATCTTTGATTTGCCAATCTCCGGAATAACTTTGCTCGAGCATTAGCCGGCCTAGACGCAGATCTGTTTTTAGCTTTTCTTGAGCGGATTGGGTTATCTCTTTTTCAACAGTGGTTATAGTATAGAGCCCTAATCCAAAGATTACAAAAACAATTACCAGTGCAAAGGCAATAATTAACTTAAATCGTAGACCTTTTTTCATATTTAACCTTCCCTTCTTTCTTAAAAAATTATAACTTTCAAAGAGGATAACCGTCAGCTAATCCTCACTTTATCCTACCTGAGTCTATACTATTGTATTATTCAAAGCTTTGGGGTAATTTGTTATAAAATGCACAAAAAGCGACTCAATATGTCGTTTTGTATGTTTGAATGGTTATATTTTTGTTGCTGCCCTTTTTTTATTTGAATGACACTTAGCGTTACCACAGATTGTAAGTAAGAAAGGCGTAACCGTAGTAAATACAGTTACGCCCCAAGTGCCGGTCTGGTTCATAGCAGTGCTGTGCTTTAATTCGAAATGGAGTTCTTACTTGGAGGGGAAATCATCGACCCGGGTTACATAACCAACAGGCACCGGGAGTTACTCAAGAAAGCCGGATTGCCGCATGTCAGGTTTCATGACCTTCGGCATTCGTGCGTAGGATTGATGATGGCCAATGAAGTGCCTATGGTCATTTGGAATACCAATCCAAGAAAAAAACAGCAAAGATTATTCAGAAGTCTTTGCCGCTTAAAAAGGTAGGAGCTGCTAATCTTTGAAATTAACAGCTCCATGGCGGAGAGGGAGGGATTCGAACCCTCGAGGGCTTTGACACCCTGCATGATTTCGAGTCATGGACCTTCGACCACTCGGACACCTCTCCGTGTTATCTCTTTTTTTTAAAAAAATCCTTCAGAATTTGGCTGCATTCTTCTTCCAGAATGCCCTTTATTACCTCGGTTCTGTGGTTAAAATGATAATCTTCAAATAGGTTCAGCATTGAGCCTGCTGCACCGCCTTTCGGATCCATGGCGCCTATATAAAGCCTTTCAATCCTGGCCTGCAATATGGCGCCGCTGCACATAACGCAGGGCTCCAAAGTCACATACATGTCACAGTCAATAAGCCGCCAGCCTCCGAGTGCTTCACAGGCCTCTTTTATTGCAAGTATTTCTGCATGAGCCGTTGCATCTTTTAAAATCTCTCTGCAGTTATGCGCTGCTGCTATTATCTCACCTTTCCTTACTATGACAGCACCAACCGGAACCTCATCCTTGTCAAAAGCCTTCTCTGCTTCTTCCAAAGCTTTTCTCATAAAAAGAGCATCCAATTTCTACCACGCCAATTCATAATTAATATATATTATTATGCGGTTTACCTTGATATATTATCATTTAAGACGTTGAATTGTCAATGAGCTGCCATAAATTTACAACCGCAGCAAAAAACTAATAATAAAAATTAAAAAATCCCAATACTTCATTTGTATTGGGATTTAATACTTTATTTTAATGGCCCAGGTAAGCCTTCACTATACTGTCATCTTTGCTTAATACGTCAGCATTCCCTTCCATCACTATTTCTCCCGTTTCCAACACATACCCTCTGTGGGCAAGCTTAAGGGCAGCCTTTGCGTTTTGTTCAACAAGCAGGATTGTAGTGCCTTGCTCATTAATTTGTTTGATAATGTCCATTATTCCTTGAACTATTATGGGTGCCAACCCCATTGAGGGCTCATCCAGCAAAAGCACCTTAGGGTTGGTCATGAGAGCCCGCGCTATTGCCAGCATCTGCTGCTCACCCCCTGAGAGAAGCCCTCCCATTTGCTTACGCCTTTCTTTTAATACAGGGAACAGTTCCAGTGCCCTGTCCATTCTTCGCTTTCTTTCGGCATCATCCTTTAGTGTAAATGAACCCATTTCCAAGTTTTCCTGAACGTTCAGCTCCTTAAAAATCCTTCGCCCTTCGGGGACATGAATTATACCCATCTCAACAATATCATGGGGCGGCGCATTTGTAATATCTTTGCCGAAGAATTCCACCTTTCCGGAACATGCCGGCACCAAACTGGATATAGTTTTAAGAGTGGTGCTTTTTCCTGCACCGTTGGAGCCTAAAAGCGTAACTATCTCCCCTTCGCAGACATCCAGGCTGATACCCTTTAATGCGTATATCTGTCCGTATCGGGTTGCCAGGTTTTTCAGGGAAAGGACTACTTTACTCATTCGGCATCCTCCTCCTTCCCCAAATATGCCTCTATTACCTTGGGGTTGTTTTGAACTTCCTGCACATTGCCCTCGGCAATTTTGACTCCGTAGTCAATTACAAATATTTTTTCCGAGACCTTCATAATCAAGCCCATATCATGTTCTATTAAAAAAACGGTCATTTTTCTTTCATCCCGAATACGGCGTATTAGCTCTATCAACTGCATTTTTTCATCATAGTTCAGTCCGGCGGCAGGTTCGTCCAGCAGCAGCAGCTTTGGCTGAGTTGCCAGTGCCCTTGCCCACTCTACCCTTCTTTGATCCCCATAGGGTAAATTCTTTGCCAATCTATCTTTCTTGTCCAAAATGCCGATAAAATCCATACATTCTAAAGCCACTTCCCTGATTCTTTTTTCTTCCGCTCTTTGTGAAGGAGGCTTTAAAATGGCTCCCGCTACGCCTGCGCTGCCGCGGCAGTGCATTCCGGACATGACATTTTCCATGACAGTTAAGTTCTTAAACAGCCTAAGGTTTTGGAAAGTCCTGGCCATCCCCAAAGCTGTGATCTTATGCGGTTTCTTCTTCATAATGCTTTTGCCCTGGAACAGGACATCCCCCTCCTGGGGCTTGTAGAAACCGGTCAGGCAGTTGAAAAGCGATGTTTTCCCGGCACCGTTAGGTCCTATCAGGCTTTCAATAGAGCCTTCGTCAATCCCAAAGCTCACCTTATTGACTGCTGTAAGTCCTCCAAATCTTAATGTTAAGTCTTTCACCTCTAAAATCAACATTGTTCACCCCGTCCGATATAAATTTTTTCCCCGCAGTAAATATCAAGTATGGCGTTCAGGCCACAGGCCCTGAGGACGATAAATCATTAAAACTAATAATAGCAGACCAAATATTAACATCCTATACTCGCCAATCCCCCTGAAAACCTCGGGGAAAACTACTATTGCAAAAGCCCCCAGTATTACGCCCGGAATTTTTCCCATACCCCCAAGTACTACCGCCAGTAAAATCATAACTGACTGGGTAAACAAAAAGGACTCAGGTGATATTGCCGTCATTTTTACTGCCATAAAAGAGCCGGCTACGGCTCCGAAGACAGAGCCAATTACAAAAGCATAAAGTCTGACCGCAACAACATTAATACCCATTGCTTCTGCAGCATCCTCGTCCTCCCTGATACACTTCCATGCTCTTCCCAGTCTCGAATCCTGCAGTCTGTACGATACAAATATGGCTAGGATAGCCACTAATAAAAATGCGTAATAAAAATGGTTTATCTTATACAAGGTCATACCAAACAGGACAGGCCTATCTATACCGACCAGCCCGGTGGCACGTCCGGTTATCTGCAAATTTCTGGCTGCCAGCCTGATAATTTCACCAAAACCCAGAGTAACTATGGCCAAATAATCGCTCCTCAGCTTCAAGGTTGGTGCTCCAATTGCCAGCCCGGCAATAATTGCCATAAGAACACTGACCGGAAGAGTAAGCCAGAAGCTGACTCCATAATGTGAAATCAGTATTCCCGTGGTATAAGCGCCCACTGCAAAAAATGCTGCATAGCCAAGGCTGAGCAGCCCCGCAAACCCAACTATTATATTAAGGCCAAGACATACAGTCACGTTAAACCAAACGTTGGTCATAACCTCCATAAAATACAAACTGGTAATCATAGGCAAATAAAGCAGCACAGCTACGGCAATCGCCAAAACGCTGTAACGTATTTTTTTATTATCAAAAATTATATACAGTCTATTTATAAGTCCTGCCAAGGGGTTATCACGTTTTATAGCTGTCCGAGCAGCTGCAGTCTGTTTTTCCTTCATAGACTCTACATCCTCTCGCTTTCTTTTTTACCCAAAAGTCCTGTTGGTTTAAAAATCAGTATAAGAATAAGTATCGAAAAGGAAAATACATCCTTCCATTCTGAGCCGATAAAAGGAATTTGTGTCCCAAAGGATTCCAATAAGCCCAGCAATACTCCGCCCAGCATAGCGCCGGGAATTACCCCAATCCCTCCGATAACAGCGGATGTAAAGGCTTTTATGCCTATAACAAAGCCCATAAAGAAATGCAGGCTTCCATAATACACTCCTGCCATCATTCCCGCAGAAGCAGCCAGTGCTGAACCGACAAAAAATGTCAGGGCAATGATTTTATTTACGTTAACGCCCATAAGACGGCAGCAATCAAGATCCATGGATATTGCCCTCATCGCCTTGCCATACATCGTTCTGGTAATAAACAAATGAAGGACAAACATCAATGAAACGGCCGCTACTATCAATATAGCCTGAGTGTATGTAACATGCACACTTCCAAGGGAAAAGCCTTCAAAACCCAATCCGGTCTTATAGGCTTTATATTCGCCCCCGGTTATAACCATTACCGAATTATACAAAATCATTGAAACGCCCAATGCGGTAATAAGAAGGGAAAGTCGCGGAGCATCACGCAAAGGCCTATAAGCAATTCTTTCTATCAGAACGCCCAATAAACCAACAATTATCATAGTAATCAACATTGCTGCAATTATTCCAAGCCAACCGTTGCCAAAAAAGGTTCCTCCAAAGAAAGCCAATAAGGATAAACTGCAAAATCCACCCACCATGTATATATCTGCATGGGCAAAGTTCAACAGTTTAATTATTCCATAAACCATAGAATACCCAAGTGCGACCAATCCGTAAAAGGAGCCAAGAAGCAAGCCGTTAAACAACTGCTGAATTATTATTTCTCGAAAAGACATAAGCCCACCCTTTCATTTATGAAAGTATGCGCAGGCCAGGAGTAATATGATACCTGACCTGCGCCACCATGTTTACTCAGCCAGAACCCATTTGCCGCCTACACCTTTTATACTTATAAAGTTGCTCTTTTCCAAGACTTTCTCAGGTGTAAAGGTGATTGTCCCAGAAAGGGTTTTAAAATCTTTAGTATCTTCCAATGCGCTTCGGATAGCATCCGGATCGGTGCTTCCGGCTCTTTTTATAGCATCTGCCAGAAGGTGTGTACCATCGTAGGCAAGCCCTGAATAAGGACCCGGCTGCTGATTATATGCAGCAGTATACTTTGAAATGAATTCTTTTGCTGCCGGTAAGAAGTCTACAACCGGAGGCGATGTGCAATATACACCTTCTCCCGCCTGTCCGGCAATCTCCAATAACTGTACAGAGCTGGAACCGTCGGCTACAACAATATTACCTGTAAATCCGCCTTGGCGCAGCTGCTTTATCAACAGCGCTCCGTCAGCATGATAAGCTGTCCAGTATACTCCTTCGGCACCGGAGGACTTAATCTTGGTAACCAAGGATGAGAAATCCTGTTCTCCCTTATTTACTACGTCAAAGCCCACAACCTGTTTGCCTCTGCTCTCCCATTCCTTTTTTGTCAGGGTTGCCAAATCTTCGGAAAAACCGTCTCCCTGATGAACAAGGGCAAGTTTGGTAGTTCCGAGTTTTTCATGGCAGTCAGCAGCAGCATTTGCCTGATGATACCCGGGGCTGTTGATCATGAATGCCCAGCCCGGATTCTCTTCAATTATCTTTGTAGAGTTGGCTGCTATAATAACAAAGGGCACCTTGGCATCTCCATAAATCTTCAATGTAGGTATTGTTGCACCGGAACAGTATCCTCCAAGTACAGCCTTCACTTCAGCCGATACCAGTTTGCTGGCAGCGGCGCTGCCCATCTGAGGATCACAGCCGTCATCTCCTAATGTCAGTTTTACCTCCTTGCCTAACAGGCCGCCTGCAGCATTAATCTCCTCCACTGCAATTTTAATAGCGTTCTCCATATCCTTACCATAAGTAGCTTCTGACCCGGTAACAGGTACCATCACACCAAGCAGCAGTTCACCATCAAACTTAGGTGCAGATGCATCTCCTGTATCTGCCGGCGGCTCAGCCGGTTTCGCGCAACCGACCACCGATGCCATAAGAACAACTACAAGCGTTAGAATCATTAGTCTTTTTACCATCAAATTTCCCTCCCCTAATTAATTTATCACATGGGTTCTTGCCCAAAGGGTTTAAACCCAATAAATTGGACAAATCTATCAGCAGGCTCTTCCAGGCCCCGGTACAGTTAACGAAGAGATATCACTAATATATAATCATCTGAGTTTAATCTGATTTTATAACTTGCACAAAAAAAGCTTTGACGGTATAAGGTATGATATTACTTAGTATGGTATAATTATGTATAATAGTAATAAATTAGTGCATATGCATATGGTAGACTGCTAATATGAATTAACGTATTCGTTTAAAAAAGAGAGCTGCATTCAATAGTTAATACCGACAAGCACGAAGGAATCATATATTTCACGCGGTACACTCACTGATATCGGAACTGCTGTTATTTCCGCATAAATACATGCATATTGTAGGAACTGTTTACACTCTTGTAAAGAAATATATCATAAATTCTAGTTATTGTAAAGACTGTTTTCTGAACATACGGAATTTGCAGAATTTACGTTAAATTGAAGCATTAATCGCAGAATGCTGTCAAGGATAAAAAAAATTGTATAAATATGCAAAAAAGATTCTGAGTGACAAAAAATGCTCCGAATGATATGCTTGATTTAGATAGCGGCATATAAATCGTGTGTCAACAAGTGAAGTAATGATATCTCTCATATGATTTTTAACGGAGGTGTCTGTATGTTCCAAACAACACATGAACCAAAATATATGGAGCGAATAATACGACTGAAAAACAGAGTGCTGGAGACTCGCCCGGAGATGGATCTTGAGAATGCAAGGATACTTACCGAGGGTTTTCGCGAGGCCGAAGGGGAACCCCTTGTTGTCAGGAAAGCCAAGGCTTTTCGTAAACAGTGCCTTGAAAAGACGGTTACCATATGGGATGATGAACTGATTGTGGGCTGCTCGGGAAGCAAGACCAGGGCGGGTATTTTATGCGCTGACTCTTGTTGGTCAGTACTGAATGATGAACTGGAGACCATCAGCGAGCGCCGTTATGACCCCTTTTATTTAAAACCTGAAGATCGAAAGATATTTGAAGAAGAGATACGCCCTTATTGGAAAGGCAGATCCAATTATGAAGAATGGCTTGCACAGATTCCTGACGATACGCGTGCTCTTCGGGATAATGGAGTGGTGTATATAGACCGTAAGGCTGTTCGCGGATGGGGAGAAACCACAGCCGGATATGAGTGGATGATCCGTGAAGGAGTCTCGGGAATCATCAAAGTGGTGGAAAAACGGCTGTCAGAGCTTGATATCACTATCCCCGGCGATTATGAAAAACAATACTATTTAAAAGCTCTTTTAATTGCGGCTGACGGTATAATCAAATTAGCAGAGAGATATGCCGATGAAGCTGACCGTTTGGCTGCTGCAAAAAAGGATCCGCAGAGGAAAAAGGAACTTTTGGAAATAGCACAAGTTTGCCGTCATGTTCCCGCAAACCCTGCCAGGTCATTCAGGGAAGCAATACAGTCATTTTATTTCTATCATATCTGTATTTTCATGGAGCAGAATGCTGCAAGCTATAATCCGGGACGTATGGATCAATATCTATGGCCTTACTATAAGGCTGATATTGAAGCAGGGCGCATCTCACCTGAGGAGGCTCAGGAACTGTTGGACTGCCTTTGGGTGAAGTTCAGTGAGCCGTGTCTTTTTCAGGATGCAGTGACCGCAGAGTTTGCTGCCGGTTATCCCATGTTTCAGAATGTTTGTGTCGGAGGGGTAGATGACACCGGGAGAGATGCTGTTAACGATCTTTCCTATATGATCCTCCAGGCTACCATGGATGTACAGCTCTATCAACCATCTCTGTCAGTTCGCTATAACCTGGCTAAAAACCCCAATGCTTTTTTAAGAAAAGTAGTGGAGTTAATCAGTCTTGGAACAGGCTTTCCGGCTTTCCATAATGATGATGTGGGAATTATGATGCTCATGAACAAGGGCATTCCATTAAGAGAAGCCTTCAACTGGAATCCCTGCGGCTGCGTGGAAACCAACCTGGAGGGACGTTTGCGCCAGTATACGGCACTTGCTGATATTAATCTTGGGAGCATGGTTGAGTTTGCACTATTGGACGGAAAGAACAGGAAAAGCGGCAGGTATATTTCCGAAAGAACAGGTAATCCCACAAATTTTTTAACATATGAAGAGTTTCTCTCAGCAGTTAAAAAGCAAATTTCTTATGCAATCAGAGCTGTTGTGAAGGGAAGCCATGTCATTGACGAGATTGGAAAGAACCGCCCTTGCCCTGCCCTTTCATTGACCTTCAAGGAGTGCATTGAGAAGGCAAAGGACTACGCCTGGGGCGGAGCGAAATATAATACCGGAAATGGCATTATTATGATTGGCGTAGCAGACCTAATCAATAGTATTGCTGCAGTTCGGCATATTGTTTACGGGACGAAGCAGGCAACCATGAAGAAACTGTTAGAGGCACTGGACAATGATTTTGAGGGTTACGAAGAGCTTCACAAGGCATGCCTTGATGCACCAAAGTATGGCAACGATGATTCCATGGTGGATGATATTGCCGGAGATATGTTTACTTTTATTGCAGACGAAATTGAAAAATACAGCAGTAAAATGGGGCGAATGACCCCCGGCATTTTACCGGTATCCGGAAATACTCCCTTTGGCCTTGAGGTTGGTGCTTTACCATCCGGCCGTAAAGCATGGAAACCATTGGCAGATGGTGTTAGTCCCAGCGGAGGAACCGACTTCAACGGTCCCGGTTCAGTTCTGAAGTCGGTAGCCAATATTCCTCACGGCCGTTTTGTTCAAGGAACATTGCTGAATATGAAAGTAGAACCGGCCATGCTGGCTACCGAAAACGGAATAGCGCAGATGATGGCTTTGCTGAAGAGCATGTGCAGCCTTGGTGTTTATCATGTTCAGTTCAATGTGATAGATCAGGAGAAATTAATTCATGCCCAGAAAAATCCTGAAGAATATAAAGGGCTTCTTGTAAGGGTTGCGGGTTATACTGCTTATTTTGTGGAGCTTGGGAAAGATGTCCAGGATGAAATAATAGGGCGCACGGTACAACACCGCATTTCAGCGGGGTGATTTTAATGAATAATAATACATCGGTAATTGGTTCTGTTCTTAGAATAGAAAAGGCATCAATTCATGACGGGAAAGGGCTTCGAACTGTGCTCTTTCTAAAAGGGTGCCCTCTTAGATGCAGATGGTGTTCTACTCCCGAATCCCAAAGCTTCGGACTCCAAAAAGGCTATGCCCGAGACCGCTGCATAGGATGCGGAATATGTGTGCGTTCGTGCCCCGAGAGGGCACTTTCTATATCACATGATACTCAAAAGGTGCTGACTGATTTATCAAAATGCAAAAAATGCTTTATCTGCGCTGCAAAATGCCCCCGGAGAGCAATCAAGCAATATGGAAGCCTTATGTCGGTAAAAGAAGTTATAGGAGAAATATCCAAGGATGAGATTTTCTTTTTCCATTCGGGAGGCGGAGTAACAATAAGCGGTGGTGAGCCCCTGAACCAGCCTGAATTTGTCTCTGAAGTTCTCCGGGAGTGCAGGGCACTGGGCATTCATACTGCCATTGAAACCAGCTTCCATGTCTCTTATGCGAATGTGGAAAAAACTCTGCCGTGGCTCAATGTTCTTTATGTTGATCTTAAACATATGGATAAGGATCTTCATAAAGATTGGGTTGGGCATGAGAATTCATTAATCCTGGATAATATCAAAAAAGCGGATCAATCCGAATATCCATTGGAGATAATAGTACGCATTCCCATGATACCGGGAGTAAACGATACCGACTCCAACCTGTCGGCAGTTGCGGAATTCTGCAAATCCATAAAAAAACTTAAAGAAATAGAGTTGTTGCCTTACCATCGCCTTGGTACTGATACTTATAAGCATCTGGGAATGGAATATTTACTGAAAGATCTTGCACCGCCGTCACAAGAGCACATATCTGAACGGGCAAGGTTCCTGACTGAGCTGAATCCGGGAGTTCCGGTAAGAATCGGCAGCGGGTTGGGATGATTGCATCCAAAACTTCAAAAAATAAAAAACTGTCTATTAATTAGACAGTTATTCTCATATATGGTGCACCTAAAGGGATTCGAACCCCCGACCTGCGGTTTAGGAAACCGTCGCTCTATCCTGCTGAGCTATAGGTGCACAGTCGACTCACATTAAAATAGTATATAAAAATCGTTGCTTTGTCAATCGTAAATTTTGGCACTATGCTGTATTTAAGCCTTCTACAGCAATATAGTTGCTTAATATGATGTCTTTTATGCACCCGGTGCTTTTTTATGCCGGTTTCCAAAAAATTTTTTACATAAAAAGCAATATGCTTATTCCCATAAGAGCCATTCCGCATACCAATCCATATGTAGCTATATGCGGTTCGTCATATTCTCTTGCAGTAGGAAGAAGTTCATCCAGGGATATAAAAACCATAATGCCTGCAACCAGTGCAAACATTATCCCAAAAACTTGATCGCTTAATATCGGCATCAAAAATATATATGCAAGCAACGCTCCCAATGGCTCTGATAAACCTGACATAAAAGAATAAACAAGTGCTTTTTTTCTGTCTCCGGTAGCACAGTAAATTGGTACGGATACGGCAATACCTTCAGGTATATTGTGTATTGCTATTGCAATTGTAATTGCAATACCCAAGCTAGGATCCTTAAGGGCTGCAATAAAGGTTGCAATCCCTTCCGGGAAGTTATGTACTCCGATAGCCACGGCTGTAAGCACACCCATTTTCATGAGATGCATATTATTGCCCTTTATATCGCAATAGTTTTGTCCCATTTGTTCCACTCTTCTGCTCTCGTGCGGATTCTCAGAGGAGGGAATAAGCTTATCAATTATAGCTATCAGCAATATTCCTCCAAAAAAGGAAATAAATGAAACCCAACTTCCTGTCCTGTCTCCCATGGACGCTCTAAGAATACTGTTGGCATGGGGAAGTATATCTACCAAAGATACATATATCATTACACCTGCCGAAAACCCCAGAACTCCGGACAGCAGCCTTGTATTTGTCCGCTTTGCAAAAAATGCCAAAAGGCTTCCTATTCCGGTAGATAATCCTGCGATTAAGGTGAGTCCAAAGGCTAAAAGTACAGCATTACTGTTCATATATTATTCCTCTCCTGCGAAAAATCAATAATAAATAGTATGTATCCCCTTCTATTATATTGATAATGGTTCCCATTTACAATACATTCCTATAATTTTTCTAAATGTACTTGAAAAAAATTTCTTGAATGTTAATAAAATTCTGCTTGCCAATGGATATATATGATAAATAAGTTTTCAGAATGTATTTGTTCAGCATAAAATAATAATATAACAATCAGAAATCTTATTATAATAGCCCTTGTGAATTTTATGTAAATTTTCTCGACGATTGCAGGAATTTAATGATATTTGACAGAATTTATATTATACATAATCACTCCTAAAGCGGAGCCATATACCAGGAAGCATATATCATCTCATATGGAGGTAAGTGCATGATAAAGAACTTTATTCTTGACACAAATGTGCTGGTCCATGATCCTTATTGTATCTCCAATTTCCAGGATAACAATGTGATAATCCCCATCATGGTAGTTGAAGAACTGGATAGTCTTAAAAAAAGGGAGGGTATGTTGGGTTTTCACGCAAGAAGTGCTGCAAGAGAAATAAACAAGCTTCGTGAATATGGCAGTTTAAGCGAAGGAGTTTGTTTACCCGGAGGAGGCACCTTCAGAATTGAATTGGACCATTTGGAGTCCATTGAGCTGCCGGATGGTTTGGACCTTTCAAAGACAGATAATAAGATACTTGCACTGACTAAGAATCTTCAAAGGGAAAATACCGGGCAACCGACCATACTTGTGACAAAAGATGTTTATATGGCAATAAAGGGTGACAGCCTTGGAATCACTGTACAGGACTATGAAACTGACAAGGTTTCTGTTGAATCCATATATACCGGCTATACCGAGCTGATGCTTCCCTCAAAAGATATTGAGAAGATTTTCAAGGATGGGTTGAAGCTGCCTAAACAGATTGACGAAACCATTTATCCCAACGAGTTCATTCATGTAAAAAGCAATGACACTTCCAGCAATGGAGTTCTTACAATTTTCAACGGAGACAGGATAGTCCCGCTGAAGTATGCAAACAATAACGCCTGGGGCCTTGTTCCTATCAACAGGGAACAGAAAATGGCCTTTGAACTGCTTATGGACAATAATATTCATTTTGTTACATTGGCCGGAGGCGCAGGTTCCGGAAAAACAATATTATCCACTGCAGTAGCACTTCAGAAGGTTATTGAAGAAGAGGTTTACCGAAAAATCGTATTTATAAAGCCTGTTGTGCCGGCCGGCAATGACATAGGCTACCTGCCGGGCACCGAAGCGGAAAAGCTGAAGCCCTGGATGGGCTCCTTCTACGATGCCGTAGACAATCTTTTCGGAAACAGGTACAGGCGCAAGGAAAAGCCAAGCAAGTCAGACGCCATGGCCAAGCCCACCTTTACCGTGGATTCCTTCATCGAGGACTACAGGCAGCACGGAATTATTGAGACCAAGACTTTTACCTTTATGAGGGGAAGGACGTTGTCCGATGCCCTTGTAGTTGTAGATGAAGCACAGGAAATCACTCCCCATCTTGCCAAAATGATGCTGACCCGTGCAGGCTTCGGAGCCAAATTCGTTTTCCTGGGTGATCCTACGGACAGTCAGATAGACAATGTCCTGGTGGATGCACGTTCAAACGGGCTTGTGTACACTATAGAAAAAATGAAGCCTTTCCAGATCACCGGACATGTAACCCTTAACAAGGTGGAACGAAGCCCTCTGGCTCAGATAGCAGAAAAATACATGTAGGTGCAATGAACTTTGGACTCTTGATTAGCACTCAAGAGTCCTCTATTATAAAACTAATAATACTTTTGTGAGGGATTGCCATGAACTACAAAAGACTGCTGGAGCTTATACTTCTTAATCTTGACGAAGGAATAATCGTCACTGACGCAAAGGCCAACATTACTTTCTATAAGGAGCCTGTTACCAACATAGGAGGTATTGACTCCCATACGGCTGTCGGAAAGAATATACTTGATGTCTTCCCCGATCTTACCCCGGAGACAAGCACCTTCTACAATGTACTGAGAACTCAAAAGCCAATAATAGAACACATACAGCATTATACAAACTACCAGGGGAAAAAGGTTTCTACCGTTACCTCCACCATTCCCATAATAGAAAACGGGGAATTAACGGGCTGCTTCGAGATATTCAAAGATCTGACCCAGGTTATGGAGCTGTCAGAAAAAATAATGCATCTCCAGGAGAAGTTATATAAAAGCAGCAAAGGGGAAAACCAATTCAATGAAAACGGAGCAAAATACACCTTTGAAAATATAATTGGAATAAGTTCCTCCATTCGGCAGCTAAAATCAAAAGCCGGGCGGATAGCCGGAAGCAATTCCCCGGTGCTGGTGTACGGAGAAACAGGTACAGGCAAGGAACTTCTGGTTCAGGCAATCCATAATTCGGACCCCAAAAGAAAAAATAAGCCCTTTATCGCGCAAAACTGTGCAGCGCTTCCTTTCACTCTCCTTGAATCAATACTTTTCGGTACGGCTGCCGGCAGCTTCACCGGGGCAAAGGACAATCCAGGACTTTTTGAGCTTGCTCACGGCGGCACACTTTACCTGGATGAGGTAAATTCCCTTAATACAGAGCTGCAGGCCAAGCTTCTCAGAGTCATACAGGATGGAGTTGTAAGAAGAGTTGGGGCAGCGAAAACCAGGGATGTAAATGTCAGGATAATTGCATCGACAAACGAGCACCCGGAGGAGCTGGTAAAAAGGAAGCTCTTGCGAGAGGACCTCTATTACAGGCTCAATGTCATATATCTTGAATTGCCCCCTCTCAGGGAAAGAAAGGAAGACATTGATGCATTGGTAAAGCATTTTATCGAGCGCAACAATGAAAGTCTGGGGAAAAAAGTTACAGGCGTTTCCGAAGAAGTCATGAAGGTTTTTGAAGAATACCCATGGCCGGGAAATGTCAGAGAGCTGGAACACCTTGTGGAAAGCACCATGAATCTTACCGATAAAAAGGTCATTTCCCTTGAAGATGTGCAGCATTATTTCGACAACAGGCTTAAGATAGCAGCCATAAACTCAGAAAAGCCCGAAAAAGATATACCTGTAAAAAATTTAAATACCGCGGTAGCCAAATATGAAAAGGAACTTATAATTAAGGCGCTTAAAGCTTCCAACGGGAATATCTCAATGGCTGCAAGGAATCTTGGCCTGCCAAAGCAGACAATGCATAACAAGGTAAAAAAGCATAATATAAAGCTGACGGCAGAAATAAGGTAGTACCATTTATGGTACTACGTTCCGAATATGATACTTATTCGTACCAATTTTGGTACGTTGTTTTTTTGTATTTTCGAGAAGCCAATAGTTGCAAGCTCTTCGGATATATATGATATGGCATGTAATTTGCATAGCTTGTATAGTATACAATCGGGGGTGATATTATCATATCAGGGATAGTATTCAATATTCAACGGTATTCAATACATGACGGGCCGGGAATCCGGACAACCGTTTTTTTAAAGGGCTGCCCCCTTTCCTGCATTTGGTGCCACAACCCCGAAAGCCAATCCTTCGGGCCTGAGCTTATGGTCTATAACAAAAGATGCATAGGCTGCGGAAAATGTGCGGAGGTTTGCGCTCACAACGCCATATCAGACAGGAATAAGTGCATTTCCTGCGGAAGCTGCACAGAAGTGTGCCATGCAAAGGCAAGAGAATTGGCGGGCAAAAAGATGTCCGTCCGGGAGGTTATTGCACAAATCGAGAAGGATAGTATTTTTTACGATGAATCAGGCGGCGGCGTCACTTTTTCCGGCGGTGAGCCCCTGTCACAGCCGGAATTTTTGCTGGAGCTTCTGAAACAGTGCAAAAAAAGGGAGTACCATACGGCAGTGGACACAAGCGGATACGGAGCCGCAGAGACAATAGAGGCAATAAGCGGCTATACAGACCTTTTCCTTTATGATCTTAAGCTCCCGGATGATGACAAGCACATCAAATATACCGGCGTATCCAACAAGCTGATACTTGAAAACCTTAGGCTGATTTCAAGGCTGGGGAAGAAAATTTTTATCAGGATACCGCTTATACCCGGAATCAATGATGATGAAGAGGATATAAGGGCAACAGCAGAGGTGATACGGGGTATTGCAGGCGTAGAGCAGGTTAATGTTCTGCCCTATCATAATATTGCAGCGGATAAATATGCCAGATTGGGAAAGCACTGCAGTCTTAAGGACATTAAGGTGCCTTCCGATGGATATATGGAACATATAGCAAAAAAGTTTTTTGATTATGGTGTAAAAGTAAAGATAGGAGGTTGAAGCTATGAACGACAGAGTCAGGATGCTGAGGCAGAGAAGCCTTGATGCTGTCCCTGCCATATCCCTGGAAAGAGCGCAAATTGTAACCGGTGTCTACAAAAAGTATTATGGAAAGGTATCCATTCCTGTCTTAAGGGCACTGGTCTTTAAGGAATTGATGGAAAACAAAACTATCTGCATAAATGAAGGAGAGCTTATAGTAGGCGAAAGAGGGCCTAAACCGAAAGCCACCCCCACATATCCGGAGCTTTGCTGTCATACTGTCGGGGACCTGGATGTAATAGACAAAAGGCAGAAGATATTTTTCAGGGTCAGCGAGGAAGCAAAGGATATACAGCGGAATGAAATAATACCCTATTGGAAGGGCAGGCCCATGCGTGACCTGATGTTTGCACAAATGACGCAGGAGTGGCACGACTGCTATGAAAGCGGGATCTTCACAGAGTTTATGGAACAGAGGGCTCCCGGCCATACAGTGTGCGATGATAAAATATATAAAAAAGGCTTTATAGGCTTTAAGGAGGATATAGAAAAACAGCTTGCAGCCCTTGACTTTGTTAATGATATGGATGCCTGTAACAAGCAGGAGGAGCTTAGGGCGATGAGCATCTGTGCCGATGCAATAATAAGCTTTGGACTGCGCCATGCCGAGAAAGCCCTGGAACTGGCCCTGAGGGAGAGTAATCCGGAAAGAAAGGAAGAGCTTAAGCAGATTGCGGATGTCTGTTATAATGTACCCGCAAATGCTCCCGGAAGCTTCCATGAAGCTCTGCAGATGTACTGGTTCGTACATTTGTGTGTAATCACCGAGCTAAACACCTGGGATGCATACTGCCCGGGAAGGCTGGACCAGCACCTTTACCCCTTCTACAAAAAGGGTATTGACGATGGTACTCTTACACCTGAAAAAGCGGAGGAATTGCTGCAGTGTTTTTGGATTAAATTCAACAACCAGCCTGCCCCCCCGAAGGTAGGCATAACCCTTCAGGAAAGCGGAACCTATACCGACTTTGCCAACATAAACAGCGGGGGCCTTAAGGCCGACGGTTCTGACGGAGTAAACGACGTAACATACATGGTGCTGGACGTAATTGACGAAATGAGGCTGTTGCAGCCCAGTTCAAACATACAGCTGAGCAAAAAAAACCCCGACCGTTTCCTGAAAAGAGCATGCAGGATAATAAGCAAAGGCTGGGGACAGCCTTCAGTATTCAATGCCGACTCGGTGGTGGAGGAGCTTGTACGCCAGGGCAAGCGCATTGAAGATGCCAGAAACGGCGGAACCAGCGGATGTGTTGAAACAGGTGCCTTCGGCAAGGAAGCTTATATACTGACAGGTTACTTCAACCTGGTAAAGGTGCTTGAAATCACTTTAAATAACGGTATCGACCCCAGAACAGGGAAAAAAATCGGATTGGAGACCGGGGACCCCAGAGAATTTAAAAACTATGGCGAGCTTATGGATGCTTACAAGAAACAGCTGCATCATTTTATTGAGATAAAAATCAGAGGGAATAATGTAATAGAAAAGCTTTATGCCGACCTTATGCCCGCTCCCTTCCTTTCCATTCTTACCGATGACTGCATAAAAAACGGAAAGGATTATAACGCAGGAGGTGCCAGATATAACACAAACTACATCCAGGGAGTAGGAATCGGCACTTTGACAGACAGCTTTTCAGCCGTAAAAAAGCATGTGTTTGATGATAAATCCTTAACGATGGATGAGCTTCTCGATGCGCTTAAGAATAACTTTGAAGGCAGGGAGGCCATGCGCCAGCTTATAATGAACAACACTCCCAAGTATGGCAATGACGATGATTATGCCGATGAAATAATGAAGGAACTCTTTGATGCCTATTACAATGAGGTGAACGGAAGAAGAACAGTAAAAGGAGGAAGCTACAGGATAAATATGCTGCCCACCACCTGCCATGTATATTTCGGCTCTGTCACAGGTGCGACACCTGATGGAAGAAGGTCGGGTCAGCCGCAGTCGGAGGGTATTTCTCCCGTACAAGGTGCCGATATGTATGGGCCGACAGCAGTAATAAAGTCGGCGGGTAAAATGGACCATATCAAAACCGGCGGTACTCTCCTGAACTTAAAATTCACTCCTGATCTAGTAAAGGACGATGAGGGCATTGATAAGCTTTCACAGCTTGTAAGGAGCTATTTCAAGCTGGACGGCCATCATATACAGTTCAATGTAGTAAGTGCCGACAC
>ENA-UPTA01000427-UPTA01000427.1-activated-sludge-metagenome-genome-assembly--contig:-NODE-427-length-48994-cov-10.207544_pt1 | contig 48994 bp, 35 predicted proteins | sample MGYA00238184_ERZ773361 | MGnify/ENA primary metagenome ERZ773361 (study PRJEB29100, sample SAMN05720205) | activated sludge metagenome | isolation source: anaerobic digester from wastewater... | reverse complement strand
GACCAAGCAAAAGCCAACTTTGAAGTTGGCACCGCTACGATTACTGACGTGAATGAAGCACAAGCCAAGCATGACTTGGTGAATGCGCAAGAAATCGCAGCACGTAACGAACTGGAGATCAAAAAGCGGGCAATTCAATCCATCACGGGAGAAGCCCCTAGCGCATTGATGCCGGTAAAAACCAGCCTTGAGCCAAACAATCCTGAACCTAATGACATTGAGAAATGGGTAGAGTTTGCCGAGCAAAACAGCCTTGCCATTCAGATTCAACAGCAGGCGCTCGAATTAGCGCAACAGGAAGTGGATCGAAACCAGGCTGGGCATCTTCCTACCTTGGATGCTGTAGCAAGTTTTAATGACAATCGCACGAACGGTGGTGTAAACGGCTTTGGTAATTACCTGCAAAGCGCAGTGATTGGATTTCAGTTCCAGATTCCTCTCTATCAAGGTGGCGCTGTTAGCTCCAAGGTCCGTGAGGCTGTCGCCCTCAAACAAAAAGCTCAGGACGATCTTGAGGCAGTACGTCGCAAATCCGCGCTAGATACGCGTCAGGCATACCTAAACCTGACCAGCAGTGTAGCGCAGGTCAAAGCTTATCAACAGGCGCTTGTTTCAAGCCAAAGCCAGCTGGATTCAACCAATCTGGGCTATGAAGTCGGCGTAAGAACCAGTGTGGATGTCCTGAATGCTCAGCAGCAATATTTCAGCGCCAAGCGCGATCTCCTGCAGGCAAGGTATCAATACCTCCTCAGTATTCTGCAACTAAAGTTCGCGACGGGCCTAATCGCAGAAAACGATCTTGCTGAGGTCAGCCAGCAATTCGGTAATGCCAGCGATCCAGCCAACGTAGAAACCACACCAATTAGTTCATCAGAAAAAACAGGGGTCAGCGAAGCCGTTTCAGACAAAGACGCATTCATCGTCAGCACATTAGATATAGAAGATATTCAAAATGCTGTTAAAGCATGGGCAAGCGCTTGGTCATCAAAAGATATCGACAAGTATTTGGCTAGCTACGCGAACGACTTTCAGCCATCGCAAACGCAAACGCGTGAAGCATGGCAGCAAACCAGACGACAACGAATCCTCAAGCCAGAACCAATCCTAGTGGAAGTAAGTGATATAGAAATCTCAACGCTGGATGAAACATATAAAAACGTTCACTTTAAACAGCTTTATCAGTCGGGAAAGTATTCTGAGCGTAACAGCAAGAATCTAGTCATGAAAAAAACCGATGGCATGTGGCTGATTGTGAAAGAAACCAGCGGTCCGATATAATAAAACAACGACAATAAAAAAACAGGCTCATGATGAGCCTGTTTTTTTATTCCTTGGCTGCACGTTTGCGCTCGTGCTCCTGAAGATGCCGTTTTCGCAGGCGTATCGTTTTTGGTGTGATCTCTACCAGCTCATCGTCATCGATAAACTCAACTGCAGACTCAAGTGTAAGCTTGATTGGTGGCGTTAGACGCACCGCCTCATCGGTACCGCTAGCTCGCACGTTGGTCAGTTTCTTGCCTTTGATAGGGTTTACCACCAAGTCGTTATCCCTGCTATGAATCCCGATAATCATCCCTTCATATAGCTTATCTCCCGGGTTCACGAACATGCGGCCACGATCTTCCAGATTCCAAAGTGCATAAGCCACAGCCTCTCCATGCTCTTGAGAAATCAAAACCCCGTTACGGCGGCCAGGCATATCAGGCTTCACGGGGGCATATTCATCAAAAATATGCGCCATCAAACCCGTGCCGCGGGTCATCGTCAAAAACTCAGACTGAAAGCCAATCAAGCCTCGTGCCGGGATACGATATTCCAAACGAGTGCGGCCATTACCATCAGACTCCATATTGGAGAGCTCACCACGACGTCGCCCCAACTCTTCCATAACCGCACCCTGGTTATCATCTTCCAGGTCAACAGTCAGAATCTCATACGGTTCACATTTTTCACCATCAATCTCACGGTAAACCACGCGAGGTTTACCAACCGCAATTTCAAATCCTTCGCGGCGCATGTTTTCCAGCAAGATCGTCAGGTGCAACTCTCCACGACCAGACACACGAAACACATCGGTATCAGAAGTATCTTCTACTCGCAAAGCCACGTTGGTTAATAATTCTTTGGTCAGTCGGTCACGGATCTGGCGGCTGGTCACGAACTTTCCTTCCGTTCCCGCCAAAGGAGAAGTATTGACCATAAAATCCATGGTCAACGTGGGTTCATCTACACCCAAATGTGGCAAGCCGACAGGATTATCCCTATCTGCGATCGTAAAGCCTATGCCGATATCTTCGATACCGGAAACAATAACGATATCACCTGCTTCTGCTTCTTCTACAGGCACTCGCTCCAAGCCTTTGAAGCCTAGGACCTGATTGATACGACCTTGCGCTACCTGTTCGTCTTCACGCATCACAGCGACCACCTGACCAGGTTTGATTCGTCCGTGCAAAATACGGCCAACGCCCAAACGGCCAGTGTAACTGGAATAATCCAGCGCGGAGATTTGCATTTGCAATGGTGCGCTTGAATCACCAACAGGTGGTTTCACATGACTTAAAATCGTTTCAAATAAAGGACGCATCGTGTCTGAGGGCTTATTCAAATCCAGCGTTGCAAAACCATTCAAAGCAGACGCATAAACAACCGGAAAATCCAGTTGATCGTCATTCGCACCGAGGTTAGCGAACAAATCGAAAGTCTGGTTAATCACCCAATCCGTGCGCGCACCGGGTCTATCCACTTTGTTGATAACCACAATTGGCCGCAAACCCAAAGCCAGTGCCTTTTTGGTCACAAAGCGGGTTTGTGGCATCGGCCCCTCAACAGCGTCCACCAACAACAAAACGCCGTCCACCATGCCCAATACTCGTTCTACCTCACCACCAAAATCAGCGTGCCCAGGGGTATCAACGATATTGATGTGCGTACCCTCAAAGTTAACCGCGGTATTTTTAGCCAGGATGGTGATGCCGCGCTCTTTTTCAAGATCGTTGCTGTCCATCACACGTTCAGAAACCTGCTGATGCGAAGCAAACGTGCCGGATTGCTGTAAAAGTTTATCCACCATGGTAGTTTTACCGTGGTCAACGTGCGCGATGATGGCGATATTACGAAGATTGCGAGACATGAATGAAACCGTTTTGTTGGAAAGGGCGCGATTTTATCATAGTTATGTGAAATAAACCTTTGACATTATTAGAAATATGCCTATAATGCGCCCAACTTTAGAACATATGATGTTCTGAATTCATCGCCCTGACCCTTCTTTTGCGCGTGCTACATAGTCGCAAATCTTTTAAGTCCCACTTAAATGTTACTGGTTAGCGGCTTTGCTCGTGCGCTAGTAAACATTTTTATACTATTAATAATTAGTTTAAAAAATCATAATGGCCTTTCAGGTCATTTTTAAAGTTTTTGGCGCCCTTTTTACTTTTTTGAAAGGGACGATTTTGTCTTTAGATAACTTAGATTTAGCTCAGGATACAGTTGAAACAAAACAGGATGTGTCGTTTGAATCCTTAGGCCTACACCCATCTATTCTGCGCGCATTGCATGACGCTGGTTATACACATCCAACTCCTATTCAAGCCCAGGCGATTCCTGAAGGCTTGGCTGGTCACGATATCATGGCCTCTGCCCAGACAGGCACTGGCAAAACTGCCGCGTTCACTTTACCTGCACTGAATCTGCTTGCAGAACCGCATCCGGCGAAAAGCCGCGGTCCACGCATTCTGGTGCTGACACCGACACGTGAATTGGCTGCCCAAGTCAACGATGCTGCCCGCAAATATGGTAAATACATCCGCGCCCGTTGCGTCAGCATCGTAGGTGGCATGCCTTATCCTCTGCAGAACAAATTGCTCTCGCAGCCTTTGGATATTCTGGTAGCTACCCCTGGCCGATTCATCGACCACATGGAGCGTGGTCGGATTGATCTGAGCCGTTTGCAGATGCTGGTCTTGGACGAAGCAGACCGCATGCTGGATATGGGTTTTATGCCAGACGTTGAGAAAATCTGTGCGGCATTGCCAGAGCAACGTCAGACATTGCTATTCTCAGCTACCTTGGATGGCATCACACATATCGGCAAGCAGTTCTTGAAAAACCCGGTGACCATTCAAATCGCCAGCCAGAAAGAAAAACATGCCAATATCGAACAGCGTCTGCATTTTGTGGACGATATGCACCACAAAAATAAATTGCTGGAACATTTACTGATTTCGCCAGAGGTAAATCAAGCAATCATCTTCACCAGTACGAAAAAACATGCTGATGTATTGGCCGATGACCTGTATGCTGCCGGACATCGCACAGCCGCTTTGCATGGCGACATGACACAAGCAGCGCGCAACCGCACTTTGACGAAGCTGCGCCATGGCGACATCAAGGTTTTAATCGCAACCGATGTGGCCGCACGCGGCATTGACGTGAAAGGCATCAGCCATGTCATCAACTATGATTTGCCTAAATTCGCCGAAGATTACGTCCACCGAATTGGCCGAACCGGACGCGCAAACAACACTGGCATCGCCATTTCATTCGCATCGCGTGCCGAACGTTTCCAGCTCAAAAAGATCGAACAGTTTACCGGTCAACGCATCGAAGTCAGTGTCATACCTGGTCTGGAACCCAAGCAGAAAATGACGGCTGACGATGCGCCTAAAGGCAGACGTGGAGGATCACGCAACGGCAAACCTCGGATGAACAATGAAAAACGTGAAGCCAAGTCTTTCAACAAAAAACCGAATGGCAACCGCATACAGCCTGAGCGAGAAGTGAATGGTAACAGTGTGCACTACACCAAAAACACTGACTTCCAGTTTGCACGTGAGCTTGCAAAAGAATTTGCAAAAAACGCTGGGAACGGACGCAACGATAAACGTCAGGCCAGCCGTGAAAGCATCAGCAAACAAAAAACCGGTAATAAGAACCGAGTAAACTCGGGCGAATTTTTTGGCAAACCTCGCGCCAACAAAGCCCCTCAACGATCACGTGACTTCAGCTAAAAACATCGATTAGACCATGACACAAGAAAATCCTGTTTTATTTACCGATTTGGGTCTGGCTGAACCACTGTTAAAGGCCATCACAGACACTGGCTATGTCGCACCTACGCCTATACAGGCCAAGGCGATACCGCTTGCCATGCAGGGCATGGATTTGATGGCCGGCGCCCAAACCGGTACCGGCAAAACGGCGGCGTTTTCCCTGCCAATCCTGCAGAGGTTATTACCGCTAGCCAGCACAAGCACATCACCGGCCAAGCACCCGGTGCGCGCGCTAGTACTTGCCCCGACACGAGAGCTGGCGATTCAGGTTGCAGAAAATGTAAAACTGTATGCTAGGCATACAGCGCTGCGGAGCCATGTGGTATTTGGCGGCGTGGACATCAAGACGCAACTGCCTGCTTTGAAGCAGGGCGTAGAAATCCTGGTGGCGACACCAGGGCGCTTGCTGGACCATGTCGAGCAAAAGTCGGTTCAGCTTAACCAAGTGCAGATTCTAGTGTTAGACGAAGCGGATCGGATGCTGGATATGGGCTTCATGCCAGATTTGAAACGGATCCTGGCTTTACTGCCCAAGCAGCGACAGAACCTGATGTTTTCGGCAACATTCTCCAATGAGATCAAAAAGCTGGCTGATGACTTCCTGACCAATCCGACGCTGATTGAGGTCGCCCGCAGTAATGCCACCAACGAGAATGTCAAACAAAGTGTCTATATGGTAGAGAGTGCTGATAAACAGGCGCTATTGACGCAATTGTTGCAAGCAGATGATGCCAAGCAAGTCATCGTGTTCACTAAAACCAAGCTGACCGCCAGCCGCTTAAGTCGCGCTTTGCAAAAAAAAGGCATCAATGCCGATGCGATCCATGGCGACAAGAGTCAGAAGGAGCGTCTGGAAGCTCTGGAAGCATTCAAGGCCGGAAAAACAATGGCTTTGATTGCAACCGACGTAGCAGCGCGTGGCTTGGATATCAGCGAATTGCCGATGGTCATCAATTACGAAATCCCTTCCGCCCCTGAAGATTATGTTCACCGTATTGGCCGCACTGGCCGCGCCGGCGCCTCAGGCGTCGCGATTTCGCTCGTCAGTCCGGACGAAGAAAAATACTGGCAGGAAATCGAAAAACTCATCAAAATATCCGTGGCCAAAGAGATTGTTCAGACAGTTGCACCGCGAGCCAAGCGGGATGCGGCTTCTAAGCCTGCTGATTCGGCCCGCACAACCAAATCGGTCGCCAAACAGAAATCCAGCCAAGACCCATGGTTCGATAAACCCTACGAACCAGCGCTAAAAACCAGCACCCCTAAGGTTGTTATGCAAACTTCCGGCAGAAGAGCTCCTGTGGCAGCGTTGTTGGGTGGCTTGAAACCAAAGGCTGATACCCCGTCCAAGAAATAACTAAGGCTAATGCGCCAGCATTAGGCTCATTTCTCTGGCATTCATGGACTGAGCATAATAGTATCCTTGTAGTACCGTACAGCCACAAGTTGCAAGTACGTCGACCTGCTCCTGATTCTCGACACCTTCGCCGATCAGGTTCAGGCCAAGCGCATGCGCCAACGCCACGATTGCACGGACAATCGCACGATCATCTTCGCTATCCACCAATCCTTCGACAAACGTTCGGTCAATCTTGACCTCATCCACTTCCCAGCGTTTCAGGTATAGCAGCGAAGAATGCCCCATCCCAAAATCATCTAGGGAGATAGCCAGGCCTAGCTCCTTGATCGTGTGCATGTTTTTCTTGACGATTTCTGCCTCTTCCAACAGCGCGTTCTCAGTAATCTCGATACACAACATATTGGATGGGATTTCATACTTGGCCATCACCGAAGCCAGCAGTTTGCCTAGCTTGTCTGATCGCAGATGCCGCGGTGAGATATTGATGGAAACTCTCGGCACAGCATACCCATTATCTAGCCAAGCTCTCATTTGCTTGCAGCATGAGTCTAATACGAATTCACCAATGTCATAGATAAGCGATGACTGTTCTGCGATGCGGATAAACTCCAATGGTGGAATCAACCCACGCTCAGGATGTCGCCATCGCAGCAATGCTTCCATGCCGACAATTTCTCCGGTGATATTTTCTATTTGCGGCTCATATACCAGAAAGAACTGATTTTCCGTCAATGCATGACGAATGCCATGCTCCATCTCTAGCCACTGATGGGCGATGAAATTGAGATTGCTGGTATAGAACTGGAAATCATTGCGGCCGTTCTGTTTGGCACGATACATCGCCAGATCAGCATAGACCACCATCGCCTGCGGATCCGTCGTGTCATCGGGATACACGCTCACCCCAATGCTCACTGTGCAATATACACGCTGTTGCTGAATCTCGAATGGTCTCGAAAACGCACGGATGATCTCTCGTACACAGCGGTGCCCATCCTGCGGGGAAGCGCCTTCCATGATCATAACAAACTCATCGCCGCCTAGCCTGCACAGCACATCTGTCGTGCGGACTTGTTCAGTGATGCGCTTGGCAGCCTGCATCAACAACTGGTCGCCAGCATCATGCCCTAAGGTATCGTTCACCATCTTGAAATGGTCCAGATCAAAGAACATGAGCAGTACCTGATGATTGGCACGCTCCGCCTTCGCCAGCGCATGCTCCAAGCGCTGCCGGAACTGGGCGCGATTAGGCAATCCAGTCAATTCGTCATGTGTCGCCAAGAACTCGACTCGACGATTCAGTGCAACTACGTCGCTTACGTCACGCGCCACACCGCGATAACCGCAGAACTCACCATTAGAGTCTAATACCGGTTTGCCAGATATCCTGAGATATTGCAGCTTGCCATTCTGATTGTTGGTATGGATCACGAAATCTGCAAACTTCTGTCGCGTCTCTAGAGTTTTGAGCATCTCGTTTGAAGTGTGGCTGTGACATGCTGCTGCCATTTCGATTAAGGATGAAAATGCAATATCGTGCGGTGCATTTACCACCGCTGTGATTATTAATTCGCTGTCAGATTCCCAGAACCAATCGGCAGAAGCTTCAGCAAAATCTTTGAAACGTTCTACATCCTCTGACAGTCGGTCCACTTGCACCGCGCTTTTTAGATTGTTCTTCAGCGTTATTCCCCTCTCCCATGACGCTACCGACTTTGTGCTTATAATTTTTCGGCTTATTTGCAGGCTTACAAGTGAATATAGCTTATTTCCTTGGTTATTATCAACTTTTTAGCGATTGCGCATGAAATCCGCGACACCATACAACTGCGTCGCCAATTTTGTCATGATGGTTTCATCGAGCTGCAATTGATGCATAGCCTTGATGATGCAGTACATCCACTGGTCACGCTCAGATTCGCCAATTGGAAACGGCATATGCCGCGCTCTAAGCATCGGGTGCCCATAACGCTCGATATACAGCTGAGGCCCACCTGTCCAGCCGGTAAGGAACATGAACAGTTTTTCTCTGGCCTCGGTCAGATCAGGTTTGTGCATTGCACGTATCCCCGCTGCTTTTGGGTCGCTGTCCATGATGTCGTAAAAGCTCTCTACCAAACAACGAATGGTTTCAATCCCTTTCTCATCGCCCCCTAGCAATTGAAAAAAGGTTTGCTTGGTACTGTTCGGCTCATCTAATTCGTTGACTGCCATGCTAAACAGCTCTGGGTTTTACTAACGAAGCCGCCAATTTGGCGCGGTCTCTGGACTCATCGACATCCTTGCCATTCGCAAGCGCCACACCCATGCGACGTTTAATGAAAGACTCTGGCTTTCCAAACAAACGGATGTCACTGCCAGGGACGCTCATTGCGGCTTCCAGTCCATCAAACTCAAGTTTTTTGCTTTCTACCCCACCGTAAATCACAGCACTCGCCCCGACTTCACGCATTGCCACATCAACAGGCAAACCCAAGATAGCGCGCGCATGCAGTTCAAACTCGTTCAGACGCTGGCTGCACATGGTTACCATGCCAGTATCATGAGGACGCGGGCTTACTTCGCTGAACCAGACTTGATCACCTTTTACAAACAGCTCGACACCAAACAGCCCCATGCCTCCTAGTGCATCAGTGATTCGCTTAGCCACTTCCTGAGCGCCTTTCAATGCAGCCGGCGACATGGCTTGGGGTTGCCAGCTTTCCACATAATCGCCGCTTTTCTGCACATGCCCGATAGGCTCGCAGAAATAGGTTTGAATCTCTCCTTGAGCATTCTTGGCTCTCACAGTAAGCAAAGTAATCTCATAGTCAAAGTCGATCTGTCCCTCTACAATCACCACGCCTTGATTCACTCGACCGGCACTGGCAGCGTAATCCCAGGCAGCCTTGACTTGTGATTGTTCCGTCACGCGCGACTGGCCCTTACCTGAAGATGACATGGTTGGCTTGATGAAACACGGATAGCCAATCCCTCCGTCAATACTAGCTTGCAGCTCAGCCTCACTTTTGGCGAAGGCATATGGTGAAGTTGGTAATTTGAGTTCCTCTGCCGCTAGGCGACGAATGCCTTCACGATTCATGGTCAACTGTACCGCCTTGACCGTGGGCACGACTGTAACGCCAGTCGCTTCAATCTCTGCCAGTGCATGTGTATTCAACGCCTCGATTTCCGGCACGATAAAATGCGGCTTCTCACTGCTGACCAAAGCCTTCAAGGCATCAGCATCCGTCATGTCTATGGTATGCGCACGATGCGCAACTTGATGGCCGGGGGCATTCGGATAGCGATCTACCGCAATTGTTTCGACGCCAAGACGCTGCAGCGCGATGATGACTTCCTTACCGAGCTCACCGCTGCCAAGCAGCATGACGCGTGTTGCAGAAGAGGAAAGAGGGGTACCAATAGACATGAAAAACTCCGGTCAGACAATGACCGAAATCATACCACTGCCGGGCCTGTAATTAAACCGAAATGCCGTGTTTATCCATGCGGTAACGCATGGTCATGCGGGTGATACCTAGAATGCGCGCAGCTTTCGACACATTGTTGCTAGAAGCTTCCAGTGCATTTAGAAGCATGGTTTTTTCTGCCTCGTCTAGCGTTAGTAGCGAATCATTTGCAGGTGTTTTGCTAATTGGGGCATGCGTTGATGTTAGACCAATATCTTTTGCAAGAATCAGCGCATGGTTACTCAACAGAACTGCACGGCTGATTTGATGCCGCAGTTCGCGCACATTACCTGGCCAGGCATATTGACGGATAGCTTCTACGGCATTTTCACTGAATGTATGTCGCATCAACCCGTAACGCTTCTCTGTCATCTCCATGAAATGATGTGCCAATTTCAAGATGTCATCACCCCGCTCCCGCAGTGGAGGCATTGTCACTGTCATCACGTTGAGACGATAGTACAAATCTGAGCGAAAACGTCCGTGATTAGACATCTCATGCAAATCGCGGTTTGTTGCTGCAATAATTCTTGCAAAGACAGGACGCTCTTTTGTGGAACCGAGCCGCCGCACTTTTCGCCGCTCCAGCACATTGAGTAATTTAGCTTGCAGGTTTAACGGTAATTCACCAATTTCATCTAAGAAAAGTGTGCCATCCTCTGCAGCTTCTATAAGTCCGGGACGAGCTGAAACAGCATTGGTAAATGCACCTTTTTCATGTCCAAATAATTCACTTTCAATAAGCTCTGCAGGTAAAGACGCACAATCTACATGCACGAAGGGCTTATCATGCTTTGCACAGTGAAAATGCAGCAAACGAGCTGCAACATCCTTACCAGTACCGGTTTCGCCTGTTATCAATACTGTAGGTGGTATCGAATCGCTTAATCCACCAAGTTGTGAGATACGCTCAATTTGCATCCGCACACTTTGAATGGCTGAACTTTCTCCAACCAATTCAACACCCTCAGCCGCATGAGAATCACGTTGACGAGAATAATCAAGGCTGGCTCGTAACTCCGCCGTCTTGCAGTTTTTTTGCACCACAAGTAGCAACTCTTCCAGATCCAGCGGTTTTTTAAGAAAATCCACAGCACCAGACTTCATCGCTAACACAGCGTCTCCCACATCGCCATGCGCTGTCATCACAATCGTAGCTATTCCCTTGGATACAAGCTCAGGCAATATATCCATCCCGTTTCCATCTGGCAGTCGCATATCTAATAGAACTGCATCTGGACCAAACTGTTTAAGAATAGCTCGTGCGGCCTCTATAGTTTCAACTTGTTCACACTCGAACCCAGCTTTGGATAATTGCTTTGAAACAGCTCGCGCAAACAAAACCTCGTCTTCGACTATAAGAACCCGCCTAGCTTCTTGGCCAAGCGGGTATGAATGAGTTTTTTGTGATTGGGCTAACAATGCAACCTCTAATCATTGTCAACTGCAGATTTTTTGGCACCGCCGAAGTTATAGCGTACACCAATCCAACCAGCTCGTGGAGCACCCGGAGCAACTAGGAACGAGCGTTCATTCTCGCCATCCTCGAATTGACCAGTAGCATCAAAGAAAGATTCACCTAGCATACCAGCGCTGTAGTATTCTTTATCGAATACATTATTGATACGACCGAACAACTCCCAGCCTGTATCGGCAAAACCATAGCGCGTATCCAGGTTAACAACAGTATAGCCACGCACCTTAGCGCCTTTACCCTGGTCTTTGTTGTTTTCATTGCCGAATGAATATTGGCTTGAGAAAGCCACGACATTAGTACCAATTGTCCAATTTGGCAGCGCTTGCCATTCACCCCTTAATTTAAACTGGTGTTTTGGAATCCCGGCCAGATAATCCCCGCTTCTCACGCGAATCGTATCTGGATCTCCGTCAGCATTCGTATCCTCTGCACTAGTGTTCACTTGATTAGCAATACCAAATGATGATTGATATGTGGCGCGAACATAGCTATAACCAACATTCCAACGGAAATTAGACCATCCACCGTTCAAACCCAGGTCCAAACCTTGGCGACGTGTTTTTCCTACGTTCTTGAAATTACCTTGACCATTGGGATTGGAAGCAATGAATTGGATATCATCGGTATTTTGCGTGCGGTAGACACTGGCTGTGTAGCCCAAATCGCTCGTCAGCTTACCTCGTACACCCGCCTCAAAAGTCTTGGAGACAACTTTTTTGAGGGGAGGGTCCCCCGCCATCGCATTTGGGAGGCGACAAGGGGTATCACCTTGGCCATCCCCATCCAAATCTTGAAATGCACAACCTAGTTCGATAGCCGTTGGGGCACGACTACCTTCATTATAGCTGCCGTAGAAAGAGAAATCTTTGCTTGGCGTAACGGCCAAACCAATAGCAGGATTGAAGCGATTGTAGTTGAAACTTTCAGTCAATGATTCTGGATCTCCCTTAGGAATCAATCCATCCTTGTTTCTAACCTGAGTGTAATTGTAGCGGCCAGACAGGGTCAAATGATACATATCGCTTAAAGAGATTGTATCGGTGGCGAACAGACTGTAGGTCCTGCTCACGGCACGTAATTTCACCTCGGCTTCATCGTTAAACTCACCAACACCGTCAACCCCACGGTCTTGATTCAAATTACCCAATTCTGTGGACTGCTTGAATCTTGTCTTGCCGTAATCAAAGCCCAAACCAGTAATGAGTTGATTCTTGTATCCAAACAAGTCTTGGTTAAATGTAAGCTGTGTAGTGAAGCCGAACCCTTCCCTGCTGGAGCGGCTACGATTAAGTGCCCCGCCACATTGCACTTCTGGATCAGTAGCCCCGGTACAATCTGGAGCATAAAAGTCAGGAACTATCCCATCATCTGCCAGAACATCATCATTGACGTCACCATTCAAAGTTTTGGTACGCGCATGACGATAGTAAGTATTAAACCCCAGAGCCACGTCATCATTAAAATAGTGGTTCAAGTTGAAGTTTAAAAAAGCCATCTGGTTATCAGTGATATCCGGTTTTGTGTTAATGGCATCGTAGCTGATGTTGTCAAGGAACTCTTTTTGCACCAGACCGTTGCCTACAAGCTCGTTATCAGCAACAGTCAGGCTCAGGTTCGCATCGGTTTTTTCACCTTGCCAACCGAGTTTGGCAAAACCTTGACGCACATCTGTAGGAGAAAAATCACGCCAGCCTTGCTCATGAAAAAGGTTACCAGCTACGAAAACGTCTACACCGTTTTGCAACACCCCGCCAAATTCACCGCTTCCGGCGATGCGCCCCCAAGAGCCGCCATACACCTCAACACCGCCACCTGGATGGGTCCGGCCACTCTTGGTTTGCAAGGATAATGCACCGCCCAAAGTATTCAAGCCAAACACAGGGTTAGAACCTGGAATCAAATTCATGCCGGCTAGAGCGTTCAAAGGTATCAAGTCCCAGTTTACGACATCGCCGAATGGTTCATTGATACGCACACCATCATAAAAAACTGAGAGGCCCTGCGGCGTGCCCAGCAAAGGTGAAGCGGTAAAACCACGATAGTTAACGTTTGGCTGATATGGGTTATTTTGTACCTCGTTAACATTTACACCGAGCATGCTGCTACCCATATAATCCGAGATGCTCAAATTGTTCTGCCGCTGCATTTCCTCTCCAGCGACACTCTGGATGTTAGCTGGCACACGCTCTACAGGTAGGCCGACGCCCTGCAGGGGCGTTGTGCTGATTACTTCAATCTTGTTTGTAGTTAGCTTGTTTTCCTCCGCATACGCACAGTGCTGAGCCGCAAACGTAGAAACAATGGCTAAAGTAATAACTTTTGGTTGCAAAGCTTTCATAATTACGAAAATACCCCCTTGAATTTATGCAGTCTGTTAACTTACAGACACTAATCTAAACATTAATTATATGCAAAAAATATGCCAAATATAATATAATAACAAATTAATATTAATAATCAATATCTTATAATTATTATTGTAATATTAACAAACCACCAGGCTTTCCAATATGGTTGTTTACAACCTATTTTATGGTTTATTACAACCTACTTGGTTGGCAGGATGCCACCTAACCACCAAGCCAAGCTCGTTTTGTTCTGCTCGAAGATGTGAATCACAACCAATATTTGGAATTGCGGCTAGCTTGTCGTTCAAATATAACATTGGCATATTCTCTCGTTGCCACGGAGGAATGCCATACATCTGAAAATAAGCTTTTAGACCCCTACTAGGTCGGTTACCTTCTAGGCGAATCTCTGAACCTCCTCGTCTGTAGCCTATGTATAAAGACTGGCTCAAATATTTAAGTGCTATACCTTGGCCTAGAACCTGTTCAAATATTAGCATCGAGCCGTCATCCAAAAGGATTTCGGATTCACCTTTCCAAGATATAGCAGGTCCCCTAGCAGCATTATTGAGCCTAAGCTCGAGCAAATAGGCATTTCCTTGATAAGTGCGCATTTCTATTCTGTCCGAAATCTTAATACGCACCGATCTACCTTGACTAGCAACAAATAGTTGACGGCAAACTTGGTTAAGACGGGCCTCACTAGGCATTTGAATCGATTTTCCCGCAAGCCACCAACGCAAAAAATTACGCTGACGTGCTTCACTCATTTCGACAAAATGAGTCAAGACCAAACGATTCTCAAGCAATACACGCAAAGCATCTTGCATAGCCAGCTCATCTAGCAAATCATTTGCCTCAGCTAAGTGCCTTGCACTTCTCGCCAGCGATGCCACAATTGCTGGGTAACGCATCCTCAGTAAAGGCAATATCTCAAGTCGCCACCAATTACGGTCGAATGCCTTATTAAAGTTGCTTTCATCCTGAATCCAACACAAACCATGTTGATTTGCGTAACTGAGCAACTGAGAACGATTTAAATTTAAGATAGGTCGAAAAATCTTTCTGACACCATCAATCCCAGACATTCCGGACAGCCCTTTGACACCTGCCCCGCGTGCCAGTTGAATCAATAAGGTTTCTGCCTGATCATCCTGATGGTGTGCCAGGCAAAGCCAATCTGATTCCACACTACGCAATGCGCCATATCTTACCTTTCTAGCTTCGGCTTCAAGGCCAATGCCAGCCGAAACATTGACTGACACTTTTTCCAGTAAAAATGGAACCGAAAGACCTTTACATGTTTGTCTGGAAAACTCTGCCCATGCATCGGCATTAGGACTCAGCCCATGGTGCACGTGCATAGCACTCAGTTCAAATGGAATGCTGCGCCTGAGTAGACATAGCGCATGAAGCAATACAAAGGAGTCGAGGCCGCCGCTGAAAGCCACCAACAGTCTTGATGAAGGGTTGACCTGAATCGCTTTAAGTTGTCGGCCGACTTCCGACAGCACCAGACATTGCTTATTTGGCTGCGACTTCTTTGAATTTGCCATAACCCATTAGCCTGTCGTAGCGGGTTGCCAGCAATTGAGTTATCTTGCGCTTTTGCAACTGCGTCAGTTGTGTTTTAAGCGTTTCACGCAATGTTTTCATCATGGCCTGATAGTCGCGATGCGCCCCTCCCAAAGGCTCAGCGACGATGTCGTCTATCAGACCAAGTTCCTTCAGGCGCGGCGCAGTGATTGCCAGTGTTTCTGCGGCCTCGGCAGCCTTGCTGGCACTCTTCCATAGGATACTCGCGCAACCCTCGGGAGAGATTACAGAATATGTCGCATACTGCAACATCAGCAGCTGATCTACGACTCCCAGCGCCAATGCGCCGCCTGACCCACCCTCACCGATGATGACGCCGATTATCGGCGTTTTGAGCTCACTCATGACATAGAGGTTCTTGGCAATCGCCTCGCTTTGACCGCGCTCTTCTGCGCCAATTCCGGGATATGCGCCAGGTGTATCGATAAACGTGATAATCGGTAAATTGAATTTCTCGGCCAGCCGGTAAAGTCGCAAGGCTTTACGATAGCCTTCTGGCCTTGGCATGCCAAAATTACGGTATTGACGCTCTTTAACATCGCGACCTTTCTGTTGACCAATCACCATGACTGGAATACCTTCAAACCGTGCTATACCACCAACAATCGCAGGATCATCGGCATATAAGCGATCTCCATGCAACTCATTAAAGTCGGTGAAGAGTGCTTGGATATAATCCAGCGTGTAAGGGCGCTGTGGATGACGTGCCACCTGCGAAATCTGCCAGGCAGACAAGCTTCGGTAAGTATCTTCCAGCAGTTTCTTATTCTTCTTTTGCAACTGATCAAGCTCTTTGCTGATATCCAAGGCATCATGCTCATCATGCGAAACTTGCAGGGCTTCGATACGCTTCTCCAGTTCCGCGATAGATTGTTCAAACTCTAGATAGCTAATTTTCATGCCGTAATAACCTTTAAAAGTGCAGTCAATTATAAATGATTTTTACATTGTCTTTTGAAAGCCAATGTTCTAATTGTGTGATTAAGTCATCATGCAGTGTCACGCGCCAATCATCCCCAAGCATAAGACTGACGTGCCCGTGGGCATTATGGTATTCAACTTTAACAGGGCAACGCTTGATCTCGCCGTCATTCAGACGGTAAGGCTGCAAAATCGTACTGAGTTTCTCGGCATCCGATTGGCCGTTACAAGAAATTTTAAGCAAACTTGCAAATTGACTACGCGCAGCCGCCAAATCATAAATCTTGCGTGCGCTAACCCTGATACCATCGGTAAAATCATCGTGGCTGATACGCCCCTCAATAACCAAAAGCTGGTCTTCCTTAATCAAATTGCCCGATTGAGCAAGCAACTCGGCACCCACCACCACTTCCACGCGAGCAACTGCATCATCCAACGTCACGATAGCCATTTTTCCACGCTGTGTCATGCGGATGCGTACTCCCATCACCACACCAGCAATCAGCTTGGGTTGTTCTTGTGGCACCAAGTCCGCAAGCGAACCTTTCACAAAAGCGGCCAAGCTTGCCTTGTGCGCCAGAAAAGGGTGACCACTCATATAAAATCCTAGCGCAGACTTCTCTTCTTGCAACGTTTGCTCAGGCCCCCAAGCTAGCACTTCAGGCAAGCTGTGCTGCTGAGTAACCACATCACCAAAAAGACAGTTCTGGCCAGCCTGACTGTTGCTTTGTTCGGCAGCAGAAATCGCCAATCCAACACCCGCAAGCAAAGCTGCGCGATTCGGCTCCAGTTTATCGAATGCACCCGCACGAATCAGGGATTCGATCACGCGACGATTCACCTTACGCAAATCCAGTCTAGCGCAAAAATCAAACAGGTTTCTAAATGGACCACTCTCCAATCGTGCAGCTTCGATCAACTCAATCGCAGCAAGCCCTGTCCCTTTGATTGCTCCTAGCCCATAGAGCACCTGATGTTTACTCAATGGCCTGAAACGATACACACTTTGATTGATATCGGGCGGCAATACTTCAATGCCATTCTGTATGCAGTCATCAAAGAACATATGCACGTTGTCGGTGTTGTTCATATCTGCGGACATGGTAGCCGCCAGGAATGCTGCTGGATAATGCGTTTTAAGAAACGCAGTCTGATAACTGACCAACGCATAGGCTGCCGCATGGGATTTATTAAAACCATACCCAGCAAATTTCTCCAGCAAATCGAACAACTCGTTAGATTGTCTCTCGCTCAAGCCATTCTTGGCTGCGCCTTCATTGAATATCGCGCGCTGGGCAACCATTTCTTCCGGTTTCTTCTTGCCCATCGCTCGCCGCAGCAAATCCGCTCCGCCCAAGCTATACCCTGCCACCACCTGCGCAATTTGCATTACCTGTTCCTGATAGACGGCAATACCATAAGTCTCTTTCAAGATAGGCTCGGTAGAAGGGTGGGGATATTCGACACGTTGCTTGCCATGCTTACGACGACAGAAATCTGGGATCAAATCCATCGGGCCAGGTCGATACAGCGCCACCAACGCAATGATATCTTCAAAGCAGTCAGGCTTTGCCTGCTTCAGCATGTCTTTCATGCCGCGAGACTCTAGCTGGAACACCGCTGTGGTATTGGCTTTCTTGAGGAGGTCAAAGGTGGCTTTATCATCCAACGGCAGTGCCTCTAGGCTCAAGGCAGGAAGCCCTTCCTGAGCACGCTGCAGATTGGCGCTTTCAATCGCCATCGCCAAGATGGTAAGCGTACGCAAGCCCAAGAAGTCGAATTTGACCAATCCGACCGCCTCTACGTCGTCCTTATCATATTGGCTGACTAGACTATCGCCATTCTGCTGACAATAGATCGGGGAAAAGTCGGAGATTTTGCCAGGTGCGATTAGTACGCCGCCAGCATGCATACCTACGTTGCGCACCAAACCCTCCAGCCGCAAAGCTAGCTCCAACAGCTCAGCTACTTCCTCTTCTTTTTCCCTCCGTTCCTGTAACTGCGGCTCTTTCTCAAGCGCAGATTGAAGCGTAATTCCTAGCTCTAAAGGCACTAACTTTGCGATACCATCTACAAAATTAAAAGGCAAATCCAGTACACGCCCGACATCGCGAATCACAGCTTTGGCCGCCATAGTACCAAAGGTAGCAATTTGCGAAACGCTGCCAAGGCCATATTTGCGCTTGACGTAATCAATGACGCGGTCACGTCCTTCCTGACAAAAGTCGATGTCGAAGTCAGGCATTGAGACACGCTCCGGATTCAGGAAACGCTCAAACAGCAAGTTGTATCGCAGCGGATCCAAATCTGTGATGCGCAAGCTATATGCCACCAGAGACCCTGCACCTGAGCCCCTACCCGGGCCAACCGGCACTCCATGGCTCTTGGCCCAGTTGATGAAATCTGCAACGATTAGAAAATATCCGGCAAAGCCCATCTGATTGATGATTTGGCACTCAAAAGTAAGGCGCTTCTCATAATCAGGCGTTTTATTTACGCGCAACGCTTCATCAGGGTAGAGCTCCAACAAGCGCTCATGTAACCCTGTATGCGACTGCGCAATCAAATAATCATTTAAACTTTCCCGGTCAGGTGTCGGAAAATCCGGCAAGTAGTTTTTACCTAGCGTCAACGTCAAATTGCAGCGCCTGGCAATCTCCACACTATTTTGTAGCGCTTCTGGCATATCGGCAAACAATTCATGCATCTGCCCCTGTGTCTTGAAGTATTGTTCTTCACTGAAATTTCTAGGCCGCCTGGGATCTGCCAACATGTACCCTTCGGCAATGCACACTCGCGCCTCGTGTGCCTTGAAATCATCTGCTGATATGAATTGTATTGGCTGCGTGGCGACCACTGGCAAATCTAGCTTGGAAGCCACTTGCAACGCCATCGAGATTTGGTGCTCCTGCGGCAACTGGGGCTGAGGCAATACCATACGTTGGATTTCGATATACAACCGATCGGGGAACACGTTTGCCCAAAAAGCGGCTGATTTCTGTGCAGTTGCCTGATTACCTTGTTTCAAGGCAATTTGAAACTCGCTTTGGGTTCCCCCAATCAGCATCAGCAAGCCGTTACTATTAGCCTGCAGCCACTCAGGCTTGATCTCTGCACGTCCCTGATATTGATTATCCAAGTATGCCCTACTGAGCAACTCACAAAGCAATCGATAGCCGCTATCATCCTGGACTAGCAGCAAAGCCCGATATGGCTGTTCACGTTTTGCGGAGTTCTCAAGCCAGACATCACAGCCTAGAACAGGTTTGATTCCTTTACCGCGAGCAGTTTTGTAGAACTTGATTGCGCCGAACAGATTATTCAAGTCAGTCAGAGCTAGCGCAGGCATATCATCAGCTTTGGCAGCCGCCACATAATCATCAATGCGCACAATTCCATCAAGAACGGAGTATTCACTATGACAACGCAAATGTACGAACTTAGGCATTGTTTCGGCGACTTGTTGGGGGACTTGCATACCCGATATTTTACCTTCCTCAACCGCCCTTGCGTGGCTGAAAAACAAAAAAGCCGCTAAAAATTTAGCGGCTTATTGCCTAGCACATCAACTGAAATTATTGACTAACAGGTGCAGATCTAATCAACTCATTGATTTTATTAATCAACTCTTCATCCTGCACTGGTTTACCAAAGAACGCATCAACACCAATCTCCCTAGCGGCATTTTGATGCTTGTCCGCAGTCCTGGAGCTGATCATAATCAATGGCGTCTTAGCAGTACGCACATCATCTCGAATATTGCGCGACAATCCAAACCCGTCCATGCGAGGCATTTCGATGTCGGTCAGGATCACATCCGGCACAGAGTCTTGCAGTAACTGCATTGCATCCATACCATCCTTGGCAGTCATCACTTCAAACCCTGCCCTTTCAAGCAAACGCCCAAGCACTTTGCGCATTGTCAAAGAATCGTCTACCACAAGAGCCCGAAGCTTGACCAGCTCCATCGGGGTTTCGGCTACTTTAGCTTTGACCATGACGTTACCCGCAGATAGTATCTCACGGTTAGCGATTTGCACCGGGTTAATGATCAGCACAATCTGTCCATCACCAGCCACTGTTGCACCTGTGATACCTGGAACCCTAGCAAGTTGTGGTCCAATGGGTTTCATGACCACCTCCTGATTACCAATCACCTCGTCCACATGCAGTGCCAGATGGTAAGTACCACTTCTCAGCAAAAGAACCGAAACATAGGGATGGTCCTCAGGCTGATGTTCCTGATGATCTAGCAACTTGGACAGGTAATGTAACGGATACTGCTTGTCAGCCCACCGAATTTGCCCCTGCTTGTACGCTTCAATTAAGTCAGCCCGCTTGATTTTTTGTGCGTGCTCAATCATGGCAACTGGCACGGCGAAATGATTATTTCCTGAGCGGACCATCAATACTTGTGCTACGGATAATGTCACTGGCAAATGAATATCGAATGTCGCACCATTGCCTGGCTCGCTAGTCAAATCTACACGACCACCAAGGCCGCTGATTTCATTGCGCACCACATCCAGGCCCACACCACGCCCTGCAATCTGTGATGCACGTTCCGCAGTACTAAACCCTGGCTCAAAAATAACCGACAGCAATGCTTGCTCCGTTGGGTGTGCATCTTTATCTATCAAATTGTTTTTAATGGCTTTTTCTTTGACTTTTTCCAGATTGACGCCAGCACCATCGTCAGCAACTGAAATGCTGATTTCATCATTTTGCTGTTGTACGCGTAATTTGATTGTGCCCATTTCCGGCTTGTTACGCTTACGCCTCTCTGATGGAGACTCGATTCCATGTGCAACCGCATTCCGCAGCAAATGCTCCAGGGGCGCACTCAACTTGTCTAGCATACTGCGATCAATTTCGGTGGCATCGCCTATGATTTCCAAATCTGCCGATTTTTTAAGCTCGCGCGCTGTCTGTCTGACGATACGCTGCAGTCGCTCGCTGATCTGTTTAAAGGGCAACATACGCACGCCCAGCAAGCCTTGTTGCAAGTCACGATTCATCCTGTTCTGTTGTTGCAAAGCGGCCTCGGTTTGCCCCACAGATTGCAAAATGTTCTGCTGAATGGTTGAAACGTCGTTCACACTCTCGGCAATCATCCGCGTCAACTCTTGGAGACGTGTAAATCGGTCAAACTCCAGCGGGTCAAATTCCTGATGCGCCTCCTGCAATGTACTCATGCGTGACTGCATTTGGGTCTCAGCTTCGATTTCCAATTCACGCAGGTACCCGCGCAAACGTGTCAAGCTCTCAGTCAAGTCACTTGAAGATTGCTTGAACCCAAGCACCTCTCTGTCCATGCGGGAGCGGATGATCGATATCTCGCCCGCTTCGTTGATCATCCGGTCCAAGGCATCTGCACGCATGCGCAGGAATTGGGCTTTCCTGTCGACCGCACGCGCAGTAGGTACCGTATCAGCACTTTCAGCTTTCTTGACTACATCTTCTGCTGCCTGGCCTTTGCTTTCTTCAAAGACACCGCTGATTTGGTCAAACTCTTCGAACATGACCAAAAAGTCTTCTGGGACTGGCTGGCGCTTTTGTGCACGAACGACTTTATCTTCCAGCTCATGGATCATATCACCGAGGGCTTTCTGGTTCGCCATCCGCGCACTACCCTTGAGCGTATGCAGTGACCGCTGTAATGCCTCAGGGTATTTATTCTCACGGGGATTAGAGCGCCAAGCTCTAAGCTCCACACCTATTTCTGGCACAAGCTCCTGCGCCTCTTCTACGAACATCGTCAGCACTTCGTTGTCGACATCTGTCCTGTCGAGCGCAAGGGACTTGGCACCTGTCGCCAGCTTAACCTCTATCGCACTGACATCATTTTCTTCCTGCGTAGAATTAGGCTCATTTGAGATAACTGTGATTGACGTTCCAGATTCTTCAGCGCTAGATTTCACAGCCTGCGCAAAGGTGCGATCAAAGGCTTCCATATCCAGTTCTTCAACCTGAAGATTCTCAACGTCGCCAACCTGGCTTGCCTTGGCGACTTCCGCTGCTTCATTCAACACTTTGATTAGGGCACGTGCAGCACGCGGATTTTTAAGTTCGGAAACTTTTTGCCACATCCCGGATATTGCATGCACTGCACTGTCATATAGCTCAGTCTGTTTAGGTGTCCAAGTCTTGGCTTCATCCAGCCAGCCTTCCAAGGCCCTTCCCAACTCACCCAAAGGGGTAAATCCTGTAGCAAGCGCATTGCTGGCTAATGTATGCACGGCACGTTTTGCCTGAGCGCTCGGCATCTCGGCATCAGCTTGTTTTAACTTAGCTAAATCCTGTTCAAGCTTGGTTACATTCTGCATGCTTTCGTTGATAAATATCTCATACAAACCGCGCGCCAGCTTGCGTGTACCACCAACTAGTACATAAGCATCTTCTTTTTGTCCAGACTTACCTGCTTTAGCTTTTTTCGGTTTAACGACGGACGTGTCTGCGATCATCGCTTCAGATACAGGAGGCTGCTGGTCGGAAAGATTTGGCAACCCTGCAATCCTAGCCAACCAGTATGCCTGTGGCACTTCCACACGATGCTCTGTACGTAATGCGGACACCAAGTCTGCGAATGCAGCAGTAATCTGTTCTATGCCCGAAATCTGTGCAGAATTGAGATTAGATTTTTTATCCAACAACGCGTTCAGGAAAAACTCCACTTTACCTGCCAGTTCGCCCAACGCAGCCAGCCCGACTGTGCGACCACTCCCTTTTAGCGTGTGGTAGCTGCGACGTACTTCTACTAATGCATCTGGCTCGGTAGGATTTACTCGCAGTGCTTGCAGATTCTGTGCGATATGCGCCAGCACTTCCTCAGATTCCGCCAGATAAATATCCAGCAGTTCATCGTCATAAGCTTGATCAACGACCTTATCTTCTCGATCGGACTCAGATGTTTGTGCGATATTGCCGGACTCTAATTTTTCTTCTGTGGTTCCAGCAACCGACAGTGCTTCCAGCGCCGTATTCAGCCGCACCAATGCATCGCCTAATGCAGCAGCAGATTCTTGTCTAGGTTTAGGTAGCTCGTCAGCAAAAAAACCTAACATGCTGATACTTTCCGCTACCAGTTCGAAATGTGAGGTTTGAGGTTGATAGCCTTCTTGCTGAAAATGATGAATGAACTTCTCACATGCCTGCAAAATGCCGGTAGGGATTGCCTGATTGAGCATGTCAAAAATACTAACCACCTGCCGAGTATGCTTAGGAGTGCTCAGCAAGGTCGATTTTTCAGTCGGGTTACGGAAGAAAGCATCTAGCGCCTGTTCGACTTCCTGCAGCGACTCCTTGATTTGTGATACCACTGCCTTTACGATGCTTATATCAAGCGCTTCCAGGCGCTCTGGGGCTACATTCTCTTCAAAATTGCCAGCAATCACATTCTCCAGCCGAAATGTTTGCTCCTGTACGCCCTGTGCTCTTTCGGCATCAAAAGCCTGGTAGTTCATCAGCGCATCTTTAAGCAAATGCAACCCTGCGGCGATTTCAATCAAAGCGGCCTGAGTGGCTTTTGCCGTATTTCCTTGCAAAGCGCTTACTGCAGACCGCGTAGCATGATACAAGGCTTTAATCACCTCGTGTGATAGCGCCTCGGCCTCTGTTACATGTTGCTGCGCCAAATCAGTAAATCTGGTAAGCAATACATCATCAACTTTCACGTGAGATGCTACGCCTTCAGTCATTTTTGTAAAGTCAATCGCATTGGACACTTCATCCCATATCTCATGCAAGGCGTCGATTACCGACATGAGTTGCGATACATTAGCCAGTTCTGTCTCGCCCATTTGAATTGGCTTGAATTGTGTTCCAGCGCTAACGCGTCCTGTCAGGCTGTCCAGCGCAAACACTTGTTTCACACGATTGACGATTGGCTTATTCAGACTGCTGACTGCCACATAGTAGAGCACATCACGAAGCAGACTGCTGTGTGGCTTTTGTACGCCTTCTGACAGAGAACGGAGTTCCTGGTCCAACCTTCTGCATAAGCGTTTAGCGCCAGCATTCTGCGCCATGCTTTGCTCTTCCAAAGACTCGGTGAATGCGCTAGCTGCCCACCATAAGGTCTTATCACTGCTTTTTTTCTGCACCTGACTAACATTAGCCATCGCATCCGTCATTCGACGGACAGCATCGTTTTGCTTATTCTGCAGCCAATCAAGCAAAGACTTCTGGAACGATAAGCGCTGCTCGACAAGGTATTGCGCATAAGCACTACCTTCCAGTTCTTTGCTAGGAATATCCTTTGGGGCAGTGCTGGTAGTATCAGGAAAAAACAGCTCGCTTTCTTCCAGTGTACCGCCTTGTGCTTCTACAAGCGGCTTGAGTGCAGGATACAGACGCAAAGGCACATCCATCGCACCATTCAGAAGATCTTGAATATATGCTTTGAGCGATCTGACTGCTGTGGCGTAGTCATCGGCAAGTTCAGGGGTTAAGGCAATTGCCTTCTGTTCCAGTTTACCTGCAAGTTTTTCCAGTTCGTCGCTGAAACGCTTGCAGCCTTCCAAGCCAACCATATCCAATGCGCCACTTGCTTGATAAAGATGGGTCTTGGAAAACCTGAAAACGGATGTGTCATGCGGATTTTGTTTAGCCGAATCAATATTTTCCAGCACTGCATCCAGCGCCTGGTTAATCTCATCCTTCACCCAAGTGAGTGGGCCTACATCAAAATTTTCTGGCACGAATTCTTACCTCAAATCAGGCATGGTTTGGCAACCGTAATCGCCAAGCTAGCCAATTCATACTAAGCCAATTTAAACCCGGCCACCGAATCCCGTAACTCTTCTGCTAGCGCTGTCAACTGGCCAATAGAAGCTGCAGTCTGTTTAGTACCTTCAGTCGTTTGCGTCGTTACTTCCAAAATCTGCTGCATGTTTTTGGTCACTTGCGATGCCACCTGTGTTTGCGCCTCAGTAGCGGAGGAAATAGATTGAATCAACCGCGCCAGATTGTTGGAAACGGTCTCGATCTCCGTCAGCGCTTTACCCGCTTCATCAGACAGTTTAGCCCCTTCCACCACACCCTCGGTAGATTTTTCCATCGCAGCCACTGCGCTGTTGGTGTCAGTCTGAATGGTCTTCACAATAGCCCCGATCTGCTTGGTCGCTTCGGATGAACGTTCCGCCAAGCGCTGCACCTCCTCTGCAACCACGGTAAAACCTCTACCTGCCTCACCCGCTGATGCCGCCTGAATCGCAGCATTCAACGCCAAGATGTTAGTCTGTTCGGTAATGTCGGAAATTAGCTCAACGATCTCACCAATCTCTTGGGAGCTTTCACCCAAGCGCTTGATTCGTTTAGAAGTTTCTTGAATCTGCTCTCTAATGCCATTCATACCCGCAATTGTATTCTGTACCGCTTGCGAACCTTGTGAAGCCGCTTGCAGTGAGCGTTGCGCAACCTGTGCCGCTTGGCTCGCATTGCTAGACACCTCCAGGATAGAACGGGTCATGTTGTTCACCGCATTGGTGGTTTCAGTAATCTGAGTGGATTGTCGCTCTGTCGCAACCAGCAGAGCCGCTGAAGTTTCTTGCGCCTGATTGGTCGCGGAGTTCACCTGCTCGGACGCACGGTTAATCTCCGTCACCACATCACGCAGGCTATCAATCGTATAGTTAATAGAGTCAGCAATCGCTCCGGTAATATTCTCCTTCACCTGGGCGCGCACAGTCAGGTCACCATCTGCGAGGTCGCCCATCTCGTCCAGTAGATCCAGAACAGCCATTTGATTCTCCTGGCCGTCTTTCTCCAGAGTAGCCATCGCCTCATCAATGGCGGCCGCCTGCCTTTTGCCCAAGAAATACACAAGCAGAGCAATTACTACGCCCAACACGGCTAACGCCAGCAACGCAAACCTCACCAAGTTCTGGCTTGAGGATTCGATCTCTGCTGACGCCTTCTCCACCTCACGCACCATCGCAAGCGCTGTCTGCTTGTTCACTTCATACGCTTTGGTCAGCTCGCCTAATGGCGCAGAAGCAGCTACAGCACCCAATTTGATTGCAGACAAATATTCTTTATTGAAGATACGGTAGAAGTTCTCGTTGGATTTGATGACCGCCTGGAAAGAACCACCCATAACCTGATTGAATTGACTAGATTTCCAATACTCAGAACGCTCCTTGAATTGTTTCTCCAGCTTCTTCACTTCCTCCAGTTTCTTGTCTCGTTTTTCGTAGTCACCTGCAGCCGTAGCCACAAAAGCCTCATTAGCGGCAGCATACGCATCCACCGCGTACAGCGAAGGTGGCAAAATGTCGGAACGCAAATCAAAACCGGACTTGATCTGGCCGTATACAGGACCATTTACGCGCACCTGGTTAATCACATAGAAAGCCAATGCCGCAAACAAGATCAAACCCACTATTGGCCAGACGATTTGCGCACCAGCTCGCGCGGCGCCATCACCTCCTTTGGAGAACAGTTTGGTGAACTTGCCCGGAATATCTTTTAAAAATTCTAGCGCCATGTCGTTTCCCTCTTATTACCAATCTAAAATGCAATATACTATTGATTGAATTATATTTTTAATTAACATCAAACCAGATATGGCGCGGAAAACTCGCGTGACCGCACCAATTTATCGCTGTCCAACACATACCAAAGCCGCTTATCCGCATCCTCGTAACTTTCCGGCTTAAGACACAACTCATCATCCACTACGTTTGTTGTCAGCTGCATTTCATCCAGTTTCCGCAAACCTACCAGCTTATCCACAAGAAAAGCCACGTTACTGACGACACTATCATTCATCAACAGTAAACGCGTACTGGAAGTCATCACTGTCGATACACCATCCAGCATCCTTGCCAAGTCGTTAATGGCATACAAGACACCGCGCACGTTGGACATACCCAGAAACCACGGCTTCACCAATGGGACCGGCTGAATCTCGACGATTGGCGATGTCTCACTGATATCCTGCAGGTTGACCAGCACATGCCGTTCACCAATCATGACTCCAAGATAGCTTTGCGACACCTCGGCACCTGCCGCTTTAACGGCTTCCAGCCTTGCGATGATGCCGCTTTGGTATTCCCTTAAACTCGAGCTTTTAGCCATTGTCTATATTATTTATTACATCTTAAATTGGATTAAAGCTTTTCAATTGCAGCCTGTAGCTCTTCTTTTTTGATAGGCTTAAGCAAACAGGCTCTGGCACCCATTTTCTCAGCCCAACTCAAATCAGTCACTTGCAGTTTGCCGGAACACAGGATTACCGGAATATTCGCCGTGGCTGGATCCTTCGACAGTGCACGTGCTGTCTGAAACCCCGACAAGCCAGTCATGATAATATCGATGATAGCCAAGTCAGGCGCAATCGAAGCTGCTTTTTCCACGCAAGCCTCCCCGCTCTCCAGCGCAATTACCTGAAAACCGGAGCTTTCCAACAATTCGGTCAAGTGAAACCTGTCTGTTGCCGAATCATCCACGATTAATACTTTATTGATAGCCATCGAGTTATTTCTCCCTGATCATTTAATCCGCATTTAGCTGTTTTTATTCGCGAATGCAGCAACCGCCTCGGTCAGTGTTTCCTGAGTGAAAGGCTTCGTAAGGTATTGATCCGAACCCGCCATACGCCCACGTGCACGGTCAAACAAACCATCTTTACTAGAAAGCATGATGACAGGAGTAGCCTTGAAACGTGCATTACGCTTAATCAATGCACATGTCTGATAACCGTCTAGGCGCGGCATCATGATATCGACAAAAATCACTTGGGGGTGCTGCTCGGCAATCTTGGCCAATGCGTCAAATCCATCTTCGGCAAGAATCACTTCACAACCAGCAGATTTCAGGAATATCTCGGCACTACGACGAATCGTGTTACTGTCATCAATCACCATTACTTTTACACCGGCCAAATCCGTTTGCGCCACTTGCATGTCCTTTTAGTGATAAAAAAATAGCTTATAACAACCAAAATATTTTGCTCAAAAAACAACTTTTGTTTTGCAGATTATTTTTACAGTTCTGTTTTATCGCTTACAAAATATTACATTCTTTAAAATAATTTGCAACACTTACGCAATATTTGTAATATTTCACTTTAAGTGTGTTGTACAAGATTAACAACCCGCCTGATTGAGCTTACGATCTGGCCGGTATTTTTATTTCAGTAGGAATGCCAATATGTTGATTAGACAGGAATCTCTCAGCGCTTCCAAGGCAATTAGCAGCCTATCAGGACCTTCTCCGCTGGCTACCGCAAACCTGGTCCTGGTGTTTGGTTCCATCAAACGGTTCGGTGAAGCCAAGCTGCAAAGCACGCTTAAAACGCGTTATCCGGTGGCACAAATCATCGGCTGCACCACCTCTGGCGAGATTGGCCCGGACGGCGTACAAGACGACAGCCTGCAAATCACCGCTATCCAATGGGAGAGGACAACCCAGCGTGTAGCACAAACCACCGTCAACAGCATGCAAAGCTCGTTTGATACCGGTGCAGGCCTCGCCAGACAGTTGAAAGCGGACGATTTGCGCACCGTATTAGTCATTTCCGAAGGACTGAACGTCAACGGCTCCGAATTACTGAAAGGCTTTCAAAGCGTATTGGGTGAAGTCCCCATCGTAGGTGGCTTGGCTGGTGATGGCGGTGCATTCGTGAAAACACTGCAGCTATTCAACGATACAATAGCCAACAATCAGGTCATCGCTGTCGGCCTGTATGGCAATGCGCTGGTAACTTCCAGTGGCGCTTTGGGTGGCTGGAAACCTTATGGCCCACCGCGCAAGATCACCAAATCCAGCAAGAACGTGGTTTACGAGATGGACGGGAAACCTGCGCTGCCACTCTATCGTATGTACATCGGCGAGGCGTTTGCGCGTGGATTGCCTGGCACCGGTCTCAAATTCCCGCTGGCAGTCATCGAGGAAGGCAAAAAAGATGTCGAGAAGATTCGCACCCTACTGGCTATCAACGCATCCGATAACAGCCTGACTTTCGCCGGCAACGTGGATGAAGGCGAGACCGTACGTTTATGCCAATCCAACCATGACCGTCTGGTAGAAGGCGCCGCAGGTGCCGCCAACATCGTGCTGGAAGGTCTCACCAACCAGTCCACCAACAAGCCTGGTCTGGCGCTTTGTGTCAGTTGCGTGGGTCGCAAAGGCGTCATGGCTGAGCAGGTGGTGGATGAAGTGCGCCAGGTACAGCAGGTACTTGGCCCACAAACCAGCGTGACCGGCTTCTATTCTTACGGTGAACTGGCTCCGCGTCCCAAAACACAGGATAGCGTCCTGCACAACCAGACCATGACGATTGGCTACCTGAGCGAAAACGTTTAGTCGCTATTCGGCATGCTCAACAAAAGCACCTGTTCCGCAGGTGCTTTTTGTTTTATGATGTTCTCAACAATAAAAATTAATAACCCACTAAAGGAGAAGCATCATGTCAGCCATCACTGTCATCAAACTTGGCGGCCAAGCCACCAATGTCACTGGCGATATGCCGAAAGTCGGAAGCAAGGCACCGGAATTCACGCTGGTAGACAAGAGTCTGCAGGATGCCACGCTGGAAACCTTTGCAGGAAAACGTAAGATATTGAACATCTTCCCCAGCATAGATACCCGCACCTGCGCTACATCTGTCCGCACATTCAACCAGCATGCAGCCAACCTGAGCAACACCGTCGTGTTGAATATCTCCGCAGACCTGCCCTTCGCCCAAGGTCGATTCTGCGTGAGTGAAGGGATCGAGAACGTCATCAACCTATCCACCTTGCGTGGCCGCGATTTCATGATCAATTACGGCGTGCTGATATCCAGCGGCCCGATGGCCGGCCTATGCGCACGCGCCATAGTGGTGTTGGATGAGAACAATATCGTCAAGCATGTGGAACTCGTGCAGGAAATCGCGGACGAACCGAATTATCAGGCGGCGCTGAACGCTCTGAAATAACCCACAAATATAACTTTTTCAACCCAGATTAGGAGTAATACTATGGCAACTGTCACCCTCAAAGGCAATCCAGTGAACATCGGCGGCATTCTTCCGCAAAAAGGTGAAACCGCTCCCGCTTTCGAACTGGCCGATGCGAAACGCAACCCCACGACTTTGGAAAACTTTGCCGGGAAACGCAAAGTGCTGAATATATTCCCCAGCATCGATACGCCTACCTGCGCCACCTCGGTACGCACTTTCAACCAGAAAGCTGCCGGCATGACCAACACTGTGGTCATCTGCATCTCGGCAGACCTACCCTTCGCGCAAAGCCGCTTCTGTGGCGCAGAAGGCATCGAAAAGGTGACCACTCTCTCCACTTTCCGTAACACCGCCAAGTTCGCCAACGATTACGGTGTCTACATTCAGGATAGCAGCCTGGCCGGACTTTGCGCGCGCGCCGTCGTCGTGCTGGACGAGAACAACAAAGTGCTGCACAGTGAGCTGGTCAGCGAAATCGCCAACGAGCCGAATTACGATGCTGCCCTGGCAGTATTGTAAAAGTCGTGCTGTAAGCTAGTATCGCCAAATAAAAAAGCCGGCAAACGCCGGCTTTTTTGCGCACTTCTCTTTCATTATCAAAACAGATGCCCTGAAAGGCAATCTGGATGCAGCTTCCAAGCCAGTGATTTTGGCAAAGAACGCGCGCGTATGTAAGAAAAACTACTCTGCTTTAACAAAATTTCCGTGGTCTGCGCCTTCCAGCAGCTTCAGCAAATCGCTGCCTTTCAGCTCCAATGCGTAACCCAGCACGCCGCTGCCTATCACCACTTTTTCATAAGCTTTTACGCTGCCATCCACCAGCACCTTGATTTCGGCGGGCAGCGCTATCGGCGGCACGGCACCCACCACATAACCGGTCGCCTCAGGCACTTCGTCATATTCCGCCATACGCAATTTGCGCTCGCTCAGGTGATTGCGCAGAATCGCCCAATCGGCACGCCCGCCACCCGCCACCGCCAGCATGCAGAATTTGCCGGACTCCGCGCGAAACAGCAAGCTACGCACTACCGATTTTGGGTCCAACCCTTTCACTGTCAGCAGCTCCTCCAGACTGCGCACCGGCTTCTTGTCTTCACTCAGCGGAATCTCTACCACATCAAAAGCGATGCCATGCTGCTCTAGCAAATCGGTCACAGGGGAAGTCAATATCGCGCTCATCCAAAACTCCTTACTTTTCATATGCTGTATATTTTGCATTACTGCCGCGTACTTTGTCAGCGGGGTATTTCTTGGCATTCAGTTCTATTTTCTCATTCGCAGCCTGAATCAAATCGATACCAAGCACTTCGGCAATACGCAGCAGGTACACAAATGTATCGGCCAGTTCATGACTGACCGCCTCGCGCTTTTCGGGAGTCAGCTGCGTACTTTCCTGCGGCGTATCCCATTGGAATTGCTCGACTAATTCCGCCGCTTCCACAATCATCGCCATCGCGAGGTTCTTGGGGGTATGGAACTGCGCCCAATCACGCTCAGCGACAAAGTTGTTCACGCGTTTTCTTAGTTCATCAATAGAATCAGTCACTTGGAATCCTTTCTATTACTCCCTGCCACCATCTTGATCTCGAATAAGCGACATTCTAGCGGGCCATTGAAGAGTGGCGTTTTTTTGCTTGGCGCCAAGCGCATCAGCTTGGGCAGGCGCAGGTCGCTGGTGAGGAAGTACGCATTCCAGCCAGCAAATCGCTTTTTGAGCACTTCGCCCATTTTCGGATACAACGCAGCTAAGTCGGCATCCTCGCCGATGCGCACGCCATAAGGCGGGTTGGCCACCAGTACGCCGCTTTCGGCGGGAGCTGGCGCCTCAAGGAAATCCAGATGCGACACCTGCACCACATCGCCCAAGCCTGCCTCGGACAGATTCTGCTTGGTTACGCGCACGGCACGCAAGTCCATGTCGCTGGCGTAGATTTTTTGAAAGCTATTGGGTTTTACAGCTTTTACCGCCGCGTTTTTGATCTTCTTCCAGGTATCCGATTCAAAATTCTTCAGCTGCTGAAAACCAAAGTCACGTTTCAGGCCTGGCGCAATATGCAGCGCCATCATCGCAGCCTCCAGCGCAAACGTGCCGCTGCCGCACATCGGGTCCAGCAATGCTTGGCCTGGTTGCCAGCCTGACAGCAGCAGAATGCCCGCCGCGAGGTTCTCGCGCAGGGGTGCCTCGATGCTGGATTTACGGTTGCCGCGCTGATACAGCGGATTGCCAGAAGTGTCGATATAGAGGGTATAGCTGTCCGCAGTGAGATAAGCATGGATGCGCACTGCCGGGTAACGAGTATCGATATTCGGCCTGCTGCCAACGGCCTGACGAAACTTGTCGCACACTGCATCCTTGATGCGTAGCGTGACGAATTCCAAGCTCTTGAGCGGACATTTCACACCGGTCACTTTCACCATAAACGCATGCTTCACATCGAATAGATTCGGCCAGTTCAGCTTGAATGCACCTTGATAGATATCCTCTTCTGTCGCATATTTACCACGCCTAACCTGCATCAGCACCCGCGTTGCGACGCGTGAATGCAGATTAGCGCGATAGCAAACGCCCAAATCACCGGAAAAGCTGACACCACCATCCGTGACCTGCACGCGCTTGGCCTGCAAGGCCTGCAGTTCTGCCGCCAGAAGATTCTCCAGCCCGCGCGGGCAAGTGGCAAAATAATTCAGTTCCATATCAGTCCAATTCTATTCAATCAATAGTGATGCGGTGCGGTGTATTGGGATTATGATCGCGCAGCCGCTCAAGCAAGCCCATTAAATCCAGTCCGAATTGTGCGTCCAGTTCGCGCGCTTTGGCTCGTATCGCATCCCAGCGCTTTTCATACAGCGGTCTGTTTAGGCCGAATACCACGATATTTCCCGGACGCCCAGTGGGTATTACCAATACGCGATTGTCAAAGCTCTGCTCGATTCGCTGCAGGTAGATGTCGAAATTCTTATCACTACCCCACAGGTTCACGGCCATCATGCCTTCCGGCTTGAGTGCGGCACGGCAGGTGTCAAAAAAATCCTGCGCATATAAATCCGGCGGGATGCCTTGTCCATCGAAAATGTCGAGCATCAGCATATCCGTCGTTTCTGGATTTTGCTCAAGAAACAGCTTGCCATCGCCATGAATCACTTGCAGCCGGTCATCATCTTCCGGCAGGTAGAAATGGCTGCGTGCGATGGCAATCACCTGCGGGTTAATTTCCACTACGCGGATGCAGATGTCTGGCAAAAAATGATGGATATACTTTGGGACAGAGCCTCCGCCCAGCCCTAACATCAGGACGTCCCCTGTGCGTTTGGCGAACAGCAGGAAAAGCATCATCGCCCGGGAATACGGCAACTCCAGGCTGTAAGGCGTTTTGACGCGCATGGAGCTTTGGATGGTGCTGGAGCCGAGATAGAGCGAGCGGATGCCATCTACTTCGCTGACTTCCACGCTTTCCTCGCCGCTAACGCTGCGATGCATCTTACGACCAAATCTAAACATTTTTTGGCCTAAACATCAGCCGCTCCCTCTTCATCTACCAATGTTTGCACTTGCGTTTCCATGACTGATTTGAACTTACAGTCCAACTCCATCAGCAAGGTATCCACACGTTTGATTTCCAGCAACACACGAGTACCCGCCTTGAGTTCCGGCAGGCTATGCACTTTGGTCATGTAAGGCATATTATCCAATCGCACCAGATTCTCGCGCCAGACGGTGGCGCCGATTTCCTGCATGTTCTCCTGGATCAGGTATTGCAAGCACCAGTAACGCTCCATACGGGTCTGGAAATCGTTGTAGATATTGTAAGTCACATCGAAATTACGCATGTGCGTGCCAATATCGCCATTGCCAACAGAATAATCAGGTGCTGCACCTTGTACTGCGGCAATCAGTTGGCGCTGGTTGATGAGGTCTACTGCACGGCGTAGCGGAGAGGTACTCCAGGCATACTGCGCCACCCCCAAGCCTTGGTGAGGTTCGGCTTTGAGCGTCATGTAGACCTTGCCATTATTCTGCGCGCGGTAGATGCCGGGCAGCTTATGCTCAGCCAGCAACGCGCCCCAGTGGTTGTTGGCCGCAATCATCAGTTCCGCTACCAGTTTGTCCATCGGCGAGCCACGCTGGCGGTTGACGATGCGTACTTTGCCATCATCGACATAAAAATTGTAGTCAATCTGCGCGGCACGATTCGGGTCGTATTTGCCGCGCGCTTTCTCAAGTGACTCGGCAAAATGGAATAGATACAGCAACTTGCCCCAGTATTGGTGCCCGCTGTCATTTTCCAGCGTCGTTTCGTTAAAGTAAGGCTCCAGGGTGTCATGGCGCAGATTCTCTGCGATGCGTATGCGCTCCAATTTGGTTTGCTGCGACACGATACTAAAATCTGGGGCAACTTCAAGATACAGTGATAGCGCCGGTTTAACTTCTCCGGCATCAAGGCTAAACGGACGTATCGCAGCTTCTGGCAGCATGGTGATCTTATGACCCGGCATGTAGACAGTAGAAAGCCGCCGCATCACTTCCTTGTCTAAACCAGTATCTGGCCTGATGCCCAAAGCCGGCGCGGCGATATGGACGCCCACCTGCGTATTGCCATTTGGCAAATTCTTGAGAGAAAGTGCATCATCAATTTCAGTCGTGGTGCTGTCGTCGATACTAAACGCCTCAGCTTCCGCAAGCGGCAGTTCCGGCAATGCGGTCAACTGCTCGAAGGGAGGGTAATCGGTGCCATCCGGGAAATATTCGCGCAGGAAAGCCCCTAGATGATAGTCATGTACCGAAGGAATCGCGCCAACTTCTGCTAGCAGCTGGATATGCAATTTTTTAAGATCGCTAGCGGCTTGATCCAACGCTTTCCATTCCGGCGTGTTCTTATCCGGCGCATATAGCAAGGCTTCCAGTTTGAGCTTGAACGATTCCGGCAGCTGATGCGCCTTAAGCTCTTCCACCATTAGCGCAACTTGCTCGGCCTGCAGGCGTTTCTTCTCCATGCCAGCCAGCGCAGCTTTCAACGTATCTTCTGGCGCTGCCTTGTAACGGCCTTTGCCCTTGCGGTAAAAATACATTGGCGCACTATGCAGTTTTACGGCAATCGCTGCGTTCTGCACCGCGCTGGGCTTGTTGCCGTAATAGGCTTCTGCAAGTTGCTGAAACCCAAACTCGCCCTCACCGCTATCCAGCAGGCTACAGCTTTCCCATAGAAAGTCGGTATCTAGTGTGTCCGCCTCGCTGTTTGCCGCCTCCATGAAGCCTAGCATCGCTGTATCGAACCTCATCAGCACGTTGGCAACTTTGATCTTGGAACGTTTGCCGCTGGCAGATTCCACCTGAAGCGTGCTATCTGACTCACTCATTATGCTGGCAATCTTGAAACTGCCTTCTTCTTCATACATCACATTCATAGGCGTTATTTTACCTTGCTTTGGGTAGTGCTCTGTTAAAATACTGTTATGGACCAACGTATTCCTGTCACTCTACTTACTGGATTCTTAGGCAGCGGCAAAACCACGCTACTGAACAAACTGCTGTCCCATCCCGGCATGAAAAACACCGCCGTCATCATCAATGAACTGGGTGAGACTGGGCTAGATCACATTCTGGCGCAAAACGTAGAAAGCAGTTATGTGGCAGACAATGCTGTACTGCTGCAAAGCGGATGTGTCTGCTGTACGATGAGTAACGAGCTTGCCGACACGATGCGGGACTTGTTCTTTAAACGGGCAATGCAGGCAATTCCGCAATTCAACCGACTCATCATCGAAACCACTGGCATGGCTGACCCGGGGCCGATTCTGGGCAATTTGCTGAATGAGCCGGTGATTGAATCCGTATACCGGCTCGATGCTGTCGTTGTCACCATCGATGCAGCATATGGCGCTCAACAGATCGATGCCCATCCCGAGGCCCGCAAGCAGGCGGCGGTAGCTGATGTGTTGTTGATCACCAAGACCGACTTGGCCACAGATGCGCAAGTCACGGAATTGAAGGAAAAGCTCATCGAATTGAACCCCGGCGCGACACAGCATAAAGTGCTGCACGGCGAGATTGAGCCGGAGTTTTTGATCGATGTTGGCTTATTCGACCCCAGCGGAAAGCGCCCCGAACCAGAGCGCTGGTTGCGCGCACCTGCCGGTTCGTTGGCGCGCAAAGGCACACTGCCGCAAAAACCGCATGCGGATGACATCCACAGCTTCACTGTCACATTGCCCAGCCCAATAAAATGGAGCGATTTTCGCCCAGTGCTGCTGAAGTTCTGCCAGCATTTCGGCGAACACCTGCTGCGCCTGAAAGGCATTTTGCACGTCACCGACCAAGCACACCCGATTGCGGTTCATGCGGTGCATTTCACACCTTACCCCTCTACCTTGCTGCAGGATTGGCAGGAAGACGAACCTGTCAGCCGCATCGTCATCATCGGCAAAGGGCTGGATGAAGCGGCGGCACGATCTGCACTGACACAATTTTGATATTGAAGGAAACCACAATGCTCAACAAAGTTTGGCAAACGCATCTACAAGAGCAAGGTGCCACATTTGATAACGATAGCGTAGTGCATTTTGACAATCGCAAAAAAGAATTGCAGATCACTACTTCAGGCAATGTACTGTGTGACTTGTCACATCTCGGCCTGCTTGAGATAAGCGGTGCAGATGCTGTGAGTTTTCTGCAAGGTCAAGTCACTAATGATGTAAAGCTGCTGACAGGCAGCAACGCGCATTACACTGCCTACTGTAACCCGAAGGGCCGACTGTTGGCGCTTTTCCTCGCCTTCACCCACGCGGATCACTTGCATTTGCAACTGCCAAAATCACTGGTCGAACCAATCGCCAAACGCTTACGGATGTACGTTTTGCGCAGCAAAGTTGAGATCAAAGATGTCTCTAATGAAATCGTAAAGTTCGGAATCAATGGTCCTGAAGCCGCTTCCATATTGGCTTCCAGCCTTGGTGATTTGCCCTCGGAGGATTTTGATCTGCTGTCATTGGAAAATTGTACCGTCATGAGACTACCAACCATCTCCGACCACAGCCGTTTCGAAATCTTCGCAAGCGCAGAAAATGCAATCGCGCTTTGGAATTTACTCAACAAGCAGTGCCAGCCTGCTGGTAAAGCTTGTTGGGATTGGCTGGATATTCAAGTTGGCATACCAGAAATCTATCCGTCGACGCAGGAACAGTTCGTCCCTCAGATGCTGAACCTAGATGCGCTGAATGCCATTAACTACAAAAAAGGCTGCTACACCGGACAGGAAATCGTCGCCAGGACTCATTATCTAGGCACTGTGAAACGTAGGACTTTTCTGGCACATATCACCTGTCAGCATGAACCCGCTGCGGGTGATAAGTTATTGGATTTGCAAGGCAATGAGTGTGGTCAAATTGTGCGTGTCGCTGCCGGATTGGATAAAGGGTTTGATGTGCTTGCGGAATTGCGCCTGGAAGCACAGGCGAATATGCAAATAGTTTGGAACAATCATCCGCTGGCTTTTAAAGCCTTACCGTACAAATTGGAATAAAAGACTTACAGAAACAACTGCCTCAAGGTTGTGCGGGCACCACTGGAGGCAAGTCCTTGACCTTGATCTGGTCCACTACCTGATAGAACACTTCGTCTTGTTTGACCATGCCAAGTTCGCTGCGGGCACGCTCTTCGATAGCAGCGCTTCCCTGCTTCAAATCACGCACTTCAGCGCCTAGCGTTTCATTGCGCTGCTGATAAGCCTTGTTGATTTTTTTTTGATCTTCAATCTGCTGATTGACGTTCCATACCCGCAACCAACTCCCCTTGCCCAGCCACAGTGGATACTGTAGCAAGGCAATGAGGATGACGAATATCAGGGTGAGCGCTTTCACCTATTTATTTGAAAAGCTGGTAAAACGCCGACAAGCCGGCATAGCTGGTGGCATCGCCCAATTCCTCTTCAATACGCAACAGCTGGTTGTACTTCGCAACACGCTCAGAACGGCACAAGGAACCGGTCTTGATTTGCAAGGCATTAGTCGCCACAGAAATATCTGCGATGGTGGTATCCTCAGTTTCACCGGAACGATGTGAAACCACCGCTGTGTAGTTGGCGCGTTTTGCCATTTCGATGGTTTGGAAGGTTTCTGTCAAGGTACCTATCTGATTCACTTTGATCAAACAGGAGTTCGCCACCCCGCGCTGGATGCCTTCGCGCAAGATTTTCGCATTAGTAACGAACAGGTCGTCACCCACCAATTGCGTGGTTTTACCCAAGCGTTTGGTAAGAATATCCCAACCATTCCAGTCGAACTCATCCATCCCATCTTCGATGGAAATGATCGGATACTTGTCGCAAAGCGTTGCCAAATAATCGGCGAATTGTGCAGAAGTCAACGCGGAACCTTCGGATTCCAGATGGTACATGCCATCCTTATGAAACTCGGTGCTGGCGCAATCCAAACCAAGGTAGATGTCCTTGCCGGCTTCGTAACCTGCGGCTTCAATCGATTCCATAATCAGCTGCAAGGCAGATTCATTGGAAGGTAAGTTAGGCGCAAAGCCGCCTTCATCACCCACGGTAGTGGCCAAGCCTTTTTTATGCAGCGTTTTCTTCAGTGCGTGGAACACCTCGGCACCTGCGCGCAAAGCCTCACGGAAAGTCGGCAGGCCAGCCGGGATGATCATGAACTCTTGCAGATCCACGGAGTTATCCGCATGCGCGCCACCGTTGATGATGTTCATCATCGGAGTTGGCAATTGCATCATGCCGGATCCACCCAGATAGCGATACAGCGGCAAGCCAGATTCTTCGGCAGCTGCGCGTGCGCATGCCATGGAAACACCCAAAATCGCATTTGCTCCCAAGCGATCCTTGTTCTCGGTGCCATCCAGTTCAATCAAGGTTTTATCAATAAAACTTTGTTCTTCACAATCTAGGCCGATAATGGCTTCCGTAATTTCGGTATTCACGTTTTCCACTGCATTCAGCACGCCTTTGCCGAGATAACGCTCTTTGTCGCCATCACGCAGTTCCATGGCCTCTTTCGCACCTGTAGATGCCCCAGAGGGAACTGCAGCGCGACCAATCACGCCACTTTCCAGCAATACATCCACCTCGACCGTTGGATTTCCGCGTGAATCTAGAATTTCGCGGGCGATAATATCTACAATTGCACTCATGACTTTTTCCTTCCCTCTCTACAAATCTATCCTGCTAAAGGCTTTGTTCAGCAAAGCCTGCTTTCTTGACTAGTTTATCCAAATCGACCAACACATGTAACAAATCTTCCATCTTGCCCAATGGCCAGGCATTTGGTCCGTCCGATAACGCCTTGCTTGGGTCTGGGTGCGTTTCCATGAATACACCGGAGATACCACTGGCGACCGCAGCGCGGGCCAGGACTGGCACAAACTCGCGCTGACCGCCACTCTTGTCGCCTTGCCCGCCGGGTTGCTGTACCGAATGCGTAGCATCGAACACCACTGGGCAGTTGGTCTCACGCATGATAGCCAAGCCGCGCATATCGGACACCAAGGTGTTGTAGCCGAAAGACGCGCCTCGTTCGCAAACCATAATATTGTCAACACCGCCGTTGGCCTCTTTGGCTTTGTTGACGACCTGCTTCATATCCCATGGTGCCAGAAATTGGCCTTTCTTGATGTTAACCGGCTTTCCTGATTTGGCACAAGCCACGATGAAGTCCGTCTGGCGGCACAAGAACGCCGGGGTCTGCAACACATCCACCACGGCAGCCACGTTCGGCACTTGCTCCTCAGTATGCACATCGGTCAACACAGGCACACCAATTTGGCTTTTGACTTCGTCCAGGACCTTTAAGCCTTCTTCCATGCCAAAACCGCGAAAGGTCTTGGTGGAACTGCGATTCGCCTTGTCATAAGACGATTTGTAGATGAATGGAACACCTACACGTGCAGCAATCTCTTTTAGTTGTCCTGCGGTATCCAAAGCCATCTGTTTGGATTCAATGACGCAAGGGCCTGCGATCAGGAAGAGCGGATGCTCTAGGCCAACTTCAAATCCACATAATTTCATTTTTTTGCCTCTTTGTACTTCAGTGCTGCATTCACATACGCTTCAAACAACGGATGCCCAGTGCGAGGATTGGACGTGAATTCTGGATGGAACTGACATGCCACGAACCACGGATGAACATCTTGCGGCAACTCGATCATCTCGCAAAGATTTTCGGTCTTGGTGCGAGCAGAAATCACCAAGCCAGCATTTTGCAGCTGCTCCACATAATGGTTATTGACTTCATAACGGTGACGATGACGTTCGTTGACCTGCGCACCATAGATGCTGGATGCCAGCGTATTAGGCACTATCGGGCAACTCTGCGCGCCAAGCCGCATGGTACCGCCCAAATCGGAACTTTCGTCGCGTTTCTCCTGTTTGCCGCTAGCGTCTTGCCACTCGGTAATCAGTCCGATGAGTTTATGCGGAGCATCCTGATTGAATTCCGTGCTATTGGCATCGTTCAGTCCAGCCACATGGCGTGCGTATTCAATCACTGCCAATTGCATACCTAGGCAGATACCCAGATAAGGCACTTTATGGGTACGCGCATATTCGATTGCCGTAATCTTGCCTTCCGTACCGCGCTTGCCGAAACCGCCTGGAATCAGGATTGCATCCATGGCTTCAAGCATACCTGTGCCTTCCTTCTCGATCTGCTCGCTATCGACATAATGGATATGCACTTTGGATTTGGTATGAATGCCCGCGTGAATCAAGGCTTCCGAGAGTGATTTATAGGATTCGGTCAAATCCACATATTTGCCGACAAAGGCAATATTCACAGTATGCTTCGGGTTAGCCAGCGCATGGGTGATGCTCTTCCACTCGGACAAATCTGCCGCTTTGGCCAGCACCCCTAGTTTATGGCAAACGATCTCATCCAGCATCTGGTCATGCAGCAATTCCGGTATCTTGTAGATGGAATCGCTGTCGATCGCACTGATCACAGCCTCGAAAGCCACGTTCGTAAACAACGCAATCTTGCGGCGCTCATCTTCTGGAATCGGACGATCGGCGCGGCACAATAGGATATCGGGCTGGATACCAATTTCACGCAACTCTTTCACTGAGTGCTGCGTCGGCTTGGTTTTCAGCTCACCCGCAGTCGGGATCCAAGGCAGCAAAGTAAGATGCACGTAGCAGGTGTTGTTTTTACCTTCTTCAATGCCCATCTGGCGAATCGCTTCCAGAAATGGCAGTGACTCGATGTCGCCCACAGTGCCGCCCACTTCGACAATTGCGATATCTGCGCCTTCAGCACCGGCTTTAATCTTGGCCTTGATTTCGTCAGTGATATGCGGAATCACCTGCACAGTCTTGCCGAGGTACTCACCACGTCTCTCCTTGCGGATAACGTTCTCATAAACTTGACCAGTCGTGAAATTATTGCGCTTACCCATGCGTTGGGAGATGAAGCGCTCATAATGACCTAAATCCAAATCAGTCTCTGCACCGTCATCGGTAACGAACACCTCACCGTGCTGGAATGGCGACATTGTGCCCGGATCCACGTTGATGTATGGATCTAGCTTCAGCATGGTAACTTTGATGCCTCGGGATTCGAGGATTGCGCCAAGACTGGCGGCGGCGATGCCTTTTCCAAGTGATGAAACAACCCCGCCCGTTACGAATACATATTTGGTCATGGAAAAGACTTTTGAATAATTGCAGACGGGATACAATTATACCGCAAAGCCCCTATCTCCACAATGAAGATTGCGACAAACATCCAGAAGAAATACAGAAAAAATGAATATCTGGTCGGGGTGAGAGGATTCGAACCTCCAACCTCCGCATCTCAAACACAGCAATCTACTAGGCTATGCTTCACCCCGGCTATGCTGCACCCCGAATCAGCGTCAAACAGTTCAGTTACCAATCATAAATTCAGCAGATACTTTCTACAATATGCTGGCTATGAAAGCGAACAAAAATTAAAACTTGCCTGTCCTTGGCGTTGATTGTCTAGACAGCAGACCTAAAACCAGCTTTGCATGCGCCTTGCAAGGAGGCTAGCAAACTAATGAAGTCGACTGCCTGTCGTAGACATAGCGCTCAAACTCTGCAATCGGCAAGGGTCGACTGAACAGATACCCTTGATAAAGTTCACATCCGTTACTTAGCAGAAAATCCCGCTGGGCTTCGGTTTCTACTCCTTCTGCAATAACACAATGCCCTAGATCTTTTGCCAGGTGAATGATATGGTTGGCGATCTTAGCATCCAGTTCATTCGCCAATATTTCCTTCACAAACGCCTTATCGATCTTCAGTTGGTCGATTGGCAGGTTCTTAAGGTAACTCAAGGATGAGTACCCTATACCAAAATCATCGAGCGATACGCCTATTCCCAACGCACGCAGGCTGCGCATCTTGGCAATCACTTGTTCCGTGTTTTGAATCACGATACTTTCGGTCAATTCCAGATTAAGTCTGCGAAAATCGATACCGTAGCTCTCTACGATCTTTTTAACCTGTTCCACGAAATCTGGCTCGTTGAACTGCTGGGCGCTGACATTCACCGACAGATGAAATCCCTCAAATAATGTGCCATTCCATTCAGCCAATTGCCTGCAGGCCTGAGTCAGCACCCAATAGCCGAGCGGAACCATCAACCCGGCGCTTTCTGCCATGGGAATGAATTGCATTGGGGACGTCAAGCCTTTTTGCGGATGGTGCCAACGCAACAAAACCTCCGCCCCCAGAATCCTGGATGAGCTATCAACCTGCGGCTGATAGAATAGCTCGAATTGCTGCTTATATAAGGCATCATTAATTTCGGCGCCACCCTGTATCCGCAGAATTGCATCAGACTGCATCACATAAAAAATCACGCACAAGATAAAGACCACGAAAAAACTGTTGACCCATGCACCTAATTCACGCACCTCATCAGAAATTCGATAGGTGGTGATGAAATCAAAATTCGAGCTTGCAAAAATGATAAACAGTACTAATGAAAGAGAGCTCACGCCGAAACGTAGCCAGTCGCTTTCGTATTCGTATATCCAGTAACTGCATAGAGCTATCACAAGAAAATAATAATGTGATACTCGCGGGGCAATCGGGCTTGGCAAATCCAGAAAAACGCATAACAAAACAAGTGCCACAATAATGAGCGAGAACAGACAATACGAAGCTGGCTTTGTATATCCGCGTTTGGTCAGTACATAAGTAAGGATGCCTGACAACAAAGTTAGAATATTTGCAGTTAGCAGAAGAGGGTTGGTATCACTGCCAAAAAATAGCATCCAAGCGATACCGTTAATCGCGCAAAAAACGGCTAAGTATTTAAGTGCAGACTTTACTCGTCTGGCATGGGTTTCATCAACAGAACGAACCGATATCCTGTCCGCTCTCATATCAATCAAGCCATGATAGATAAAAACAGACCCTTGTTTTCTTATTATTAGTATTCATGACACAGCAACCTTAATTTTTAGTTTTGTTAAACCAAATAATAAGAGTAACCTTCGGTTTCTACAACTCAATTTTGATATGTATTTAACCTACATCAATATTTGCATGACATATGAACCAAATCGGGAAAAGTACAGTCAATCAGTTGGGAATTATCCACAACATTATACTTTTTTATATAATGTTTTATGCTAGAATCCAATGATGCAACAAGCTCCGATTACCTTTCATAGCAGCAAGGTTTCCACCCCTTCCGACGAAGCGATTTGGCTGGCTGTAGACGACCCGGCAGAATGGATCAGCTTCAGTCAACACAAAAGTGATGACAACGAGATTTGGGAATCCCGCTTGGCTATTGAAGGCATGCACTGCGCAGCTTGTGCCTTGAACGTGGAACGGGCGCTCAAAAGCGTAAAAGGCGTGTCACAGGCCGAGGTCAACGCCACCAGCGGTCGTGCAAGCATCATCTGGTCATCCCGGTTAGCTAAGCCATCCGACTGGATGCGCGCTGTCAGTAAGGCAGGCTACCGCGCACTACCCGCTACCGAAGCCTTTAGCCAGGATGACCGTAAAAAAGCACAACGCTTGATGTTATGGCGTTGGCTTGTAGCAGGCTTCTGCATGATGCAGGTCATGATGTATGCCTACCCTACCTATAACGCCACAACAGGGGACATGTCCTCCGACATGCGCACGCTAATGCGCTGGGCATCTTGGGTTCTCACCCTTCCTGTATTGATATTTTCCTCTACCCCATTCTTCAATAATGCTCTTAACGACCTTAAGCAGCGGCAAATCAGCATGGACCTACCCGTTGCGCTTGGCATCTTAATCACTTTCATCGTCAGCACTGCAGCCACCTTCGAACCTAAAGGCTGGTGGGGAGATGAGGTCTATTTTGACTCGTTGACGATGTTCGTGTTTTTCCTTCTTACCGGACGCTGGATAGAACTCCGCATGCGTGACAAGACCGCCGGTGCACTGGATGCACTGATGCGGCGTATTCCAAACAGCATCGAACGTCAAAAAGCAGACGGAAGTTTCGAGAGGATCGCCGCTCGCAGGCTGGTCGTTGGGGACGTAGTACGTATCCTTCCTGGCGAGACTTTTCCTGCAGATGGTAAAGTCATCGAAGGCGAGACCAAGGCGGATGAAGCCTTATTGACTGGCGAATCAAAACCGGTAGACAAACCATTAGGTGCCGAAGTTATTGCAGGTAGTCATAACTTATCCTCATCAGTGTTGGTGCGAATCGACCGGGTTGGGCAAGCCACGCGTTATGCCCAGATTGTTGCACTGATGGAGCGCGTATCTGTAGAAAAACCCCGCTTAGCTCTGCTTGCCGACCGAATTGCACGTCCATTCCTGCTTGGCGTCTTATTTGCTGCAGCCGTTGCAGCGGCTTGGATGTGGCATATCGACCATAGCCGCGCGTTGATGGTTGCCGTATCTGTGCTGATAGTGACTTGCCCATGCGCACTATCCTTAGCCACGCCAGCTGCAATGCTGACCGTTTCAGGCGCATTAGCCAAAAGCGGTGTGTTGGTTCGCAAGATGCAGGCCCTTGAAGCGCTCACTACCGTAGACACTATCGTATTCGACAAAACCGGCACACTGACGCATGACCAGATGACAGTAGGCAATATCTCAACAGCAGAGAATTTGTCAAAAACAGAGGCATTGCAAATCGCCGCCGCTATAGCACAGCACTCACTGCATCCGGTTTCACGGGCACTGACTAACGCGGCGCAACCCATGGCAATCTATCCGAAAAATATCGAAAATGTGCAAGAAATCGCTGGCGCCGGGCTGACGGCGGATTCTGGCTTAGGCAAGCTCAAGCTTGGTTCGGCCGCATTTTGCGGAAACGAAACTGCGCAAGAACAAACAGCAGTAAAATCCTCCATGGTACACTTGGTCAACGAAAAGGGCTGGCTGGCAAGTTTTGAGATTATTGAAGCCATCAAGCCCGAGGCAGCCCAAGCTATCGCTGATTTGAAAGCGATGGGGCTAAGTGCACAGGTGCTTTCGGGTGACAAACAAGCTTCTGTGACACGGATAGCCGACGCATTGCACATCAGCCAAGCCAAGGGCGGTTGCACACCACAAGAAAAACTGGCACACCTGCAATCTCTGCAAGAGCAAGGTCACAAGGTTGCCATGGTCGGAGATGGCTTGAATGACGGACCGGTACTCGCGCGTGCCCACGCATCCATCGCCATAGGACAGGCGGTACCGCTGGCACAGGCGCAATCCGACTTTGTAATATTGAGCGGCGAACTCGACCGCCTGCCACAATTATTTACAGAAGCGGTCAGAACCATGCGTATCGTCAAACAGAATCTGTTATGGGCAGCCATCTACAACGCCGCATGCGTGCCTCTGGCTGTTGCTGGGATGCTACCAGCGTGGCTTGCAGGGCTAGGCATGGCAGCAAGCTCGCTGCTGGTTATATTAAACGCTGCACGCCTGGCACATATTGTCACACCGCGCTCAGAGGCGCATAATTTTGATTAATTATGGATATTCTATTTTTACTCGTTCCACTCTCCGTCGTACTGGTATTGGTGATATTAGGGGGGCTTTGGTGGGCCATATACACAGGTCAGTTTGAAGACACGGAAGCAGAGGGTGAACGCATTCTGCATGAAGATTGATTTATATCAAACGGCATGTACAGCGCCCTAACTTAAAATTCGGGTGCGGTAAATGACGCATTGTAATCATCGTGCACGCGTGTAACAGCCGTCACGAAAAAAACCAGGGGAAATTAAATGCAACTTTCAAATACACAATCGACCTATAACGACAAGGTCATCCGGCAATTTGCCATCATGGCTGTGGTTTGGGGTGTGGTTGGCATGTTGGTAGGCGTAATCGTAGCCTCCCAACTTGTTTGGCCAGAACTCAATCTCGGCTTACCATGGACCAGTTTTGGACGTTTACGTCCATTACATACCAACGCAGTTATCTTTGCTTTTGGTGGATGTGCGCTTTTTGCGACTTCTTACTATGTAGTACAACGGACCTGCCAGACTAGACTGTTCTCTGACAAGCTGGCTGCTTTTACCTTCTGGGGTTGGCAATTGGTGATTCTGGCAGCAGCAGTGTCGCTTCCGTTAGGCTACACTCAGGGTAAAGAATATGCTGAGCTGGAATGGCCAATCGATATCCTGATTGCACTTGTTTGGGTTGCTTATGCAATTAACTTCTTTGGTACGGTAGGTATTCGTAAAGTTAAACACATTTATGTGGCTAACTGGTTCTATGGCGCATTCATTATCGCAGTTGCCCTGTTACATATTGTTAACAGCGCCGCGATACCAGCCGGCCTGATGAAGTCTTACTCCGCATATGCTGGTGTACAAGATGCGATGGTACAATGGTGGTATGGCCACAACGCTGTGGGCTTCTTCCTGACTGCAGGCTTCTTAGGCATGATGTACTACTTCGTACCTAAACAAGCTGAGCGTCCAGTATATTCTTACAGCCTGTCTATCGTGCACTTCTGGGCGTTGATATTCACCTACATGTGGGCGGGTCCTCACCACTTGCACTACACGGCACTGCCTGATTGGACCCAATCACTTGGTATGGTGTTCTCCTTGATTCTGCTGGCACCTAGCTGGGGTGGTATGATCAACGGCATGATGACATTGTCTGGCGCATGGCACAAACTGCGCGATGACCCCATTTTGCGTTTCCTGATCGTATCCTTGTCCTTCTATGGTATGAGTACGTTCGAAGGCCCGATGATGGCAATCAAAACCGTTAACTCCTTGTCACACTACACCGATTGGACTGTAGGTCACGTTCACTCAGGCGCGCTGGGCTGGGTAGGTCTGGTTTCAATGGGCGCAATCTATTACATGATTCCTCGTCTGTTTGGTCAAAAACAAATGTACAGTGTGAAAGCCATCGAAGTACATTTCTGGTTGGCTACAATCGGTATCGTGCTCTATATCGCAGCTTTGTGGATCTCTGGCGTGATGGAAGGCCTGATGTGGCGCGCCATCAATGCAGACGGTACACTGACCTACACCTTTATTGAAAGCGTGAAAGCGAAAACTCCTTACTACTTCACTCGTGTTTTAGGCGGTACTCTGTACTTGACCGGCATGGTGATTATGTTGTGGAACGTGATCAAAACTGCACGCAATGGTCAACCTGCTGTAGTTAATATCCCAGCAGTCACTGCACACGCTTAAGGAAATTATTATGTCAAACCAAAACACACAAGGTGGCCTGAGCCACGAGAAAGTTGAGACCAGCAACTTTTTAATGATCGTATTGATTCTGGTTGTAGTGGCTTTTGGGGGATTGGTTGAAATCGTGCCTTTGTTCTTCCAGAAATCCACAACAGAGCCTATCAATGGACTGAAGCCATATACTGCTGTCCAACTTGCTGGGCGTGACGTTTATCAACGAGAAGGTTGTTATAACTGCCACTCACAGATGATACGTCCGTTCCGCGCAGAAACCTTACGTTATGGCCACTACTCTGTTGCGGGTGAATTCGTTTACGATCACCCTTTCCAATGGGGTAGCAAACGTACCGGTCCTGATTTGCATCGCGTAGGAGGCAGATACAGTGATGATTGGCATCGAATCCATTTGAATAACCCGCGTGATGTTGTGCCAGAATCTATCATGCCTGCCTACCCATGGCTGGAAACCAATCAAGTTGACTCAAGCACGATTGCTTCGCATATGGAAGCATTGCGTAAAGTAGGCGTACCATACACAGATGCAGAGATTGCTTCTGCTGCCAATGATGTAAAAGGCAAAACTGAGATGGACGCATTGATTGCCTACCTGCAGGTATTGGGCGTTCATCTTAAGTGATCCAGTAGCACCTAAAGGAGCTTAAAGTGGAAATCAACACATTACGCGCGATTGTTACAACGATGGGGCTGATCGTTTTTATCGGCATCATCGTCTGGGCATGGCGTCGTCGCAATACTGCGGACTTTAAAGAGGCAGCCAACCTGCCCTTTAAAGAGGACTAAATTGAAAGAGCTTAGAGGAAAATAAAATGGGTGACTTTTTTAACAGTTTTTGGCCACTTTTCATTGCTGCCATTACCTTAGGCGGTATCATTGGCTGTGCCGTGCTGCTCTGGTTTGCTAGCAAGATCAAAGTGGCTGCCAGTAGCGACAATACGAGCGGCCATGTATGGGATGGTGATTTGCGTGAAATGAACAATCCGCTACCAATGTGGTGGGTAGGCTTATTCGTGATTACCATCATATTCGGCTTGGCCTATCTGATAATCTATCCTGGCTTGGGTGTTTATAACGGCAAACTTGGATGGACTCAAGCTGGTCAGTATGAAAATGAAGTAAACAAAGCCAATGAGGAATTAAAACCTCTATACGCTAAGTTTGCGGCAATGCCTATCGAGGAACTTGCCAAGAATG
>ENA-UPTA01000422-UPTA01000422.1-activated-sludge-metagenome-genome-assembly--contig:-NODE-422-length-49083-cov-47.130048_pt1 | contig 49083 bp, 41 predicted proteins | sample MGYA00238184_ERZ773361 | MGnify/ENA primary metagenome ERZ773361 (study PRJEB29100, sample SAMN05720205) | activated sludge metagenome | isolation source: anaerobic digester from wastewater... | reverse complement strand
AAAGTTTTACGGAGTTTTTCAAGTAGTTTCACAGAGTATTTATTTCCTCTGTGTTACTCTGTGTGTACTCTGTGCAACTCTGTGCAACTTTTTTTTACAAAGTTTTACGGAGTTTGCAGTAGGGTAGTAGAGAGGTACAAAGACAAAAGATTATAGTATCAGAAATCGGTTTTTATGCCAATCAGAGCCGGCTCATCGCCGTTAGGTTCAATGTTGGTAATTTTGACGGCAGCAAAGTAGTTGGTTAGCCGTCCACGATCCTTAAACTTCACAGGTAAATAGTTTTCCCCATAACCGTATGAAGTTCCAAAAAGATTTTTTTCTACCAATACATTTTGTGTTTTACCTAACCATTGTTTTCGGTAGTTATGCTTCAACTCCACCGATAAATCCCTGATTTTTTCGCTTCTCGCCACTTTTACATTTTCTGCTATCTGATCGGGCATTTTTTCAGCACGAGTCCCTTTACGCACTGAATATTTAAAAGTATGAATATGGCCAAAGCCTATCTGGCGGCACACCTCAATCGTTTTGTTAAAATCATCCTCCGTTTCTGAAGGAAATCCTACAATAAGATCGGTAGTGAAGTTAAACAAGGGGTATCGTTTTCTTATTTTATCCACAATATTCAAGAAGTCGGTAACGGCGTACATCCTGCGCATTTTCAACAGTATCTCATCGGAGCCGCTTTGGAGGCAAAGATGCAAATGTGGGGTAAGCTTTGGATGCTCAAAGAGGCTGATCAGTTTGTCGCCAAAGCCGTCCGGCTCAATTGAGCCTATCCTTAGCCTAAAGTCCTCATGCAGATTTAGTACCTTTTCTATCAGGTTTTCAAAATCCACATTGTCGTATGAGTATCTTGCAATATTAACTCCAGTGAGGACAACCTCCTTAAACCCAAAACTAACTACTTGTTTTATGTTATCGAGTATATCCTCATAAGGCCTGCTTACAGCTCTTCCCCTCACTTTGGGGACGATGCAGAAGGCGCAGAAGTTGTCGCAGCCATCCTGTATTTTTATCCAACTTCGGGTATGTAGCGTTTTGCTGGCGGGCGGATAGCCGAAAAGCCCTGAATTTCCTTGCTCAGGGTGTATGATCTCTCCGTTGTAATGTCCGTCAACCAAGGAGAAGATGTCGCTTTTATGCTTATTATCAACAAACCATGTTAGATTGTCGGGGTCGTTTTTTAACCTTTGCCGATAATTATTCACCATACAGCCTGTTACAATTATCATTGCCCCCGGATGGCGGCGTGTAGCCTGTCGGATCATCTGGTTCGACTTTTGGTCGCTCTGATCGGTTACAGTACAAGTGTTAATAACTACTATATCGGCATTTTTAGAAAAGTCAACAATCTCGTAGCCGTTAGTTGCGAATTGCGAAACTAATGCGTCAGTCTCATATTGATTTAACCGGCAGCCTAAAGTTTTAAACGCAATCTTTTTCATTTTTCCAATTGGCTTTTTCGCTCTAAAGCATCTTCGATCATCATTTTGTAGAGGTTAGGCAACTCAATACCCATCTCCATTGCCATTTTTGGAACGATGCTTTCGCCGGTCATTCCAGGTACGGTATTTACTTCAAGGAAAAAGAGTTTTCTTCTTTTTGATGAGTAGATATAATCGAATCTTACTACTCCGGCACAATTTAACTTCTTGTAAAGGTATGCCGATATTTTTTTGATATTTACGTCTAACGATTCAGATATAGGAGCCGGAATAATCTCGTCAGCTAATAAAGGATCATATTTTGATTCGAAATCGAAATACTCATTTTTGCTTTTTACCTCACATACCGGAAACACATATAGCTTGCCTGTTGTTTCCATTACGCCGCATGTAAGTTCGCGTCCCTCTACAAATTCCTCAACAAGTATTTCCGAATCCTCGATAAATGCCATTTTTATAGCAGTTAAAAGGCTATCGGGTTGTTTTACTTTGCTAATCCCTACACTTGAGCCGCCCGAATTGGGTTTTACAAAGAGAGGGAGATCAAGATAGTTCAGTATGGCATCGGTATCTATCTTTTCATAGTCGAAAAAATGCAGGGATTTGGCAACATTAACGATGTTGAGGCTGCTAACAATGGTGTTGCAAATGTGTTTGTTAAAAGTGATGGCTGAAGTTAAGCTGTTGCTCGAAGTGTATGGTATGTTGAGCATTTCAAAATAGGCAGGCATCTTGCCGTTTTCGCCGGGCGAACCGTGTATGGCACAAAAAACACAATCGAAGTGAATACGATTTTCGTTAATAAGTAAACTGAAATCGTTTTTGTCAATGGCGAACGTCTGGTTTTCTTTTTCGTAATTCCACTCTTTTCCTTTGATCTTGATCAGATAAACATCGTAAAGATTATTATCTAAAATGGATGCCACCATTTTTCCACTATTCATCGAGATTCCGAACTCGCCTGAGTCGCCACCGGCAATAACTGCTATCTTTTTTTTTCTCATTTGTTTTGCTAATATTTCGAAACAGTATTTAATTGATCAATGAGTCAGCTTTGAAAACGATTTTTTTCAGATATCCGTATATTTGATATGTCGAGGATATTGCAGAATGTAAATGACATATGTTTTAATAATCGTACATGTTTGCTAAACAAAGTTGAACTATTCGCGGTTAAAATTACTTTTCGGTTCTGGTTCATCTATAAAATTCCAAAGATTACAAGGCGGTGTCTTACAAGTACCCAACTGCTGTGCTTCGACTTCGCCCAGCAACCATGTTACTTTCGATGGTTGCTGAACTTGTCGAAGTACGGGCTCAGTCATGTACTTCAAGTACGCTCCTTTGCCCTCAACCTCAGCGCCTTGTATTTGAATACTTCTAAGATGCCTTGTTGTTTTTTAGTTAAATATTTGTTCTGATAGAGTCCCATTCGGTTATCCATTTACAGCCTTTTCGTATGGTATTCGTTTTATAATTGATCTGCCAAGGGTTATTTCATCGGCGTATTCCAATTCATCTCCAATAGCTACACCACGGGCAATGGTGGTTATCAGCACTTTGAAATCTTTAATTTTTCGATAGATATAAAAGCTTGTTGTATCGCCTTCGATAGTAGCTGGGAGCGCTAAAATCACCTCGCTGATTTCGTTTTGTGAAAGTCGCTCCACTAATAGGTCAAAAGTCAGATCGTTAGGGCCTATGCCTTCCATTGGCGAGATGATCCCCCCTAACACATGGTAAAGCCCGTTGAACTGGGATGTCTTTTCAATGGCCATAACATCTCTTATATCCTCCACTACACATATTACTGAGTTTTTTCGCCGAGGGTTGCTACATATCATACAAACCTCTTGATCGGAGATGTTGTTGCATATCCTGCAATGCCGAATATCTTTTCTCATTTTAACAAGCGAATCGCTTAGCTTTTCAACATCATCCACACTTCCTTGCAGCAAATGTAAGGCTAACCGCAATGCTGTTTTTCGGCCTATCCCCGGCAATTTCGAGAGTTCATCCACAGCCTGTTCTAATAGTTTCGACGAATAAGCGCTCAAATCAATAGTTTTATATTCAGTTGCAAAAGTAGTTTTTTATGAAGAGAACAAGGGTTTTTAAATAGAGATGATTTCGTGTTAACTAACACAAAGCCTTTATGTTCTAAACTGATTTTATGGAAGATACCCCTGACGCTAAATCGTTTATGATTTTATCAAGGGTATGCCTTGTGATAAAGCAGCAACCCCTGATCAGAATAGTGAAGAGGTGTGTTGCCGCTCGTTTTGTTATTAATTAAATTATTAATTCAGATGTTCTAAAAGTCCGCTTCTTTCTAAGAAAGGCTCGATTGAAGGTTCGTGGCCGCGGAACTTCGAATATGCCTCCATGCCTTCCCATAGGCTGTTTTCGGCTAAAATATATTTTCTGAATTTAGCTGCCAGCTCTTGATTATAGAGATCGCCCGATTCTTTGAAAGCTGCAAAGGCGTCGGCATCTAAAACACCAGCCCAACGATATACGTAATAACCGGCAGCATATCCCGAACCGAAAATATGGTTAAAGTTGGTTGTGCGGTAGCGTGGAATGATCTCTTTTATCAGTCCTATTCGATCCAATGTCTCTTTTTCAAACTCATTGACGTCGGTTTGGTCTGTTACTGCTAATGTGTGCCAGTCCATGTCGAGAATTGCGGCAGCCAGGTATTCGGCATTTTCGAAACCTTGGTTAAAATATTTGCTGTTTTGTAACTTGTAAATCAATTCATCGGGCATTGGTTCGCCGGTTTGATAATGGATGGCATAAGTTTTTAATAATTCCGGATCGCTAGCCCAGTTTTCTAAAATTTGTGAGGGCAGTTCGACAAAATCGCGCGGCACGCTCCTGCTGGTACGGTTGTATTTGCCGTTTGCAAAGAGGTTGTGTAGTGCATGCCCGAATTCGTGGAAGTATGTAGTTGTCTCATCCCAGCTTAACAGAGCGGGTTGGCTTTCGGTAGGCCGTGTAAAGTTCATCACCATAGTAACTATTGGAGATACCCTCTCGCCATTTTTCCATGAGCCGCTGCGATATGTGCCGCACCAAGCTCCACCTCTCTTTCCAGGTCTGGGGTGCGGGTCAATGAAGAGTAACCCAAGATGACTGCCGTCATTGTCTTTTACTTCAAAAGCCTCAACTTCAGGGTGATAAACCGGTACATCCGTGCGCTTTTGATATGTAAGCCCGTAGAGGTTATTGGTAAGCTTGAAGATCCCTTCGCGTACGTTGTCGAGGGTAAGATATTGCTTGAGTTCATCTTCGTTTAGGTCATATTTTTCTTTACGAACCAGTTCGGCATAATACCACCAGTCCCACGACTCTAACTGGAAGCCGTTCCCTTCACGATCAATTATAGCCTGTAATTCGTCCCGCTCACTTTTTGCCCTGGCAATGGAAGGCTCCCATACTTTGTAAAGGAACTCATATACGTTTTCCGGAGTTTTAGCCATCTGATCGCTGATAAAATACTCCGCATAATTTTTGTAACCTAATATCTCGGCCATTTTTTGACGAAGCTGCATCAACTCGATGAATGGCTTTTTGTTATCTGTTTTATTGTTGTTATCCCCACGCATATAGTATGCACGATAGAGATTTTCGCGCAGGTCGCGGCGTTCGGAGAACTGCAAGAAGGGTATCCAGCTTGGTTTGGCAAGAGTAAACACCCATTTTCCTTCGTTGCCGGAGTTTTTCGCTTCATCGGCGGCAGCATCAATTACTGAGGGCGGCAGGCCTGCAAGGTCTTCCTCATTGTCAATTATTAATTTGAAATCATTGTTTTCGGCTAAAAGATTTTGACCTAACTCAAGCGATAGCATTGATAAACGTTCGCTTAAAGCTTTCAGCTCATTGCGTTGCTCTTCGGGTAGAGCAGCCCCATTTCTGGCAAAATCGTCATAAATTTTTTCAACTAATCTGTTTTGTTCCTGATCAAGATTGAGCTCGGCACGTTGCTCATAAACAGTTTTTATTTTTTCAAAAAGTTGCTGATTGAATCTGATTTCATTTCGATGGGCAGTGAGTAAGGGTGTTGTTGTTTTTGCAAGCTCTTGCATCTCGGGTGAAGTGTTTGCGCCGTTAAGTCCGCTAAAAATAGATCCAATTTGGCTAAGTAGCTCACCCGACTTGTCAAAAGCAACGATCGTATTGTCGAAACCTGCTGGCTCATCGTTGTTCACTATGGCATCAATCTCTGACTGATGCACTTTTATTGCCTCCTCAAATGCAGGAAGATAATGGTCAATGGTGATTTTGTCGAAGGGTGGAGAGCCAAAAGGAGCAGTGAATTCGCTTAACAGTGGATTCTCTTGTTTCGGTGCGCAGTTCTGCAGCATAATACCTGTTATAATTAAAATTGATAAAAATAAGTACCTCATAATTAAATATTTAAGAAAGATTTATATAAATGATAGCGTTAAGATAATTTCAAAAACATTGCAAAAGTAATGAAAGCTTTTAAGAAAACTTAGCCAAATAGGATATTCTGGCATTTGAGCAGAATGTCGAAATTGTTCGTTTATAACTATCCTTTTATTATTGAGTTTTGTATTTGAACCATTTCGCCATATCCATTTTTCAAATTACGAAATTAGATGTTAAACTTTGTTAGATAATGGAAAAAAACAATGGCTAACAATTCCATTAATTTTAATGAAACTTTCAAATTATAAACTTGCGCTTAAAACGTTTTTCGTTATTTGGCAGTGAATGTTTTTATTTAAGCCATTTATCTAGCCAATTAAAAAATGTTCTTTGCCACAGTATGGCATTTTGTGGTTTTAGCACAAAGTGATGTTCATCCGGGAAGAACAGGAATTCGGCTGGCACGCCGCGCAGTACTGCTGCATTAAATGCTGCCATTCCCTGTGTATATACAACACGGTAGTCGTGTTCGCCGTGAATAATGAGTATTGGAGTATCCCAGTTTTGTACGTAATGATGCGGCGAATGTTTAAATGTGCTTTGTGCCGTTTCATTGTTAAAATCCCAGAATGGGCCGCCCATATCCCAGTTGACAAACCACATCTCTTCCGTCTCTAAGTATTGCGTCTCTTTGTTGAATATCCCGTCGTGAGCGATGAATGCTTTGAATCGCCCTTGGTGATTTCCGGCTAAATAAAATACTGCATGTCCGCCGGCGCTTGCTCCTACAGCTCCTAATCTCTCCTTATCTACAAAAGGTTCTTTTGCCATTATATCAATAGCTGTAAGGTAGTCTTGCATTGACTTTCCGTGATAGTCTCCGCTGATTTGCTCTTGCCATGCCTGCCCAAACCCGGATACTCCTCTTCTGCTCGGCGCAACGATGATATAGTCGTGGGCAGCCATTATCTGAAAGTTCCAGCGATAGTGAAAATCCTGACTTAACGGCCCTTGTGGCCCTCCTTTACAATATAATAGAGCCGGATATTTTTTTGTAGAATCAAAATGAGGAGGGTAAATAATCCACGTTAACATCTGCTGACCATCGTGGGTGGTCATCCATCGTCCTTTGGTCTTGCCCATTGTCAGTTGATCCAGCAATTCCTTATTTGTAAATGTGATCTGACGCTCCTCACCGGTTTGTATGTCGAAGGCAAAAAGCTCGGTTGGCAGAGCCATACTCTGTTTTTGTCCTATGAGCACATCCCCGGCAATGGCAATAGTTTTGATGTCATGCAATCCTTCCGTAATTCGACGTATTGAATTATTGGTAAGCTGATAATGATAGATCTGATGTGTTCCCTGAACGTCGCAGATAAAAAAGATAGATTCACTATCGTTGCTCCAGACGTAGTCCCTGACATCAAGGTCGAGTGATTGGGTGGCGTAAATTTTTTCGTTTGTTTGCAGGTCAATGAGAAATAGTCTGTTTTGATCGGATTCGTAGCCATCGCGTTCCATACTTTCCCATGCAAGGTATTTACCATCCGGCGAAAAGGTGGGGGCCATATCGTATCCCATCATACCTTCGGTGATGTTGGTAGTTTCTCCCGTTTCTATGTTATATAGATAGATATCTGAATTGGTGGAGAGAGTAAAGTCTTTCCCGGTTTTTTTCTTGCAAGTATATGCAATAGTTTTACTGTCGGGGCTCCATGCCACCTCTTCCATTCCGCCGAATGGCTTTGTAGGTGAGTCGTAAGGCTCTCCATCGAGGATGTCTTTATCATTGGCGATCTCTTTTCCATTGTAATCAGCAATAAAGATATGGTTTATTGACTCTACCCAGCTATCCCAATGTCTGTACATCAAATCGTTGTTGAGCTTGCCTGTGGCGAGCGGAAGGTCTTTGTACAGATCTTCGAATTGATTCTTTTTCGGGAGTTCTTTTGAGTATAGTATTTTAGTTTGATCGGGCGAATACTGAAACCCTGTGATCCCATCCTCTACATTGGTGATCTGTTGTTTTCCGCTACCGTCAGGGTTTACCTCCCAAAGCTGCGGTGTGCCGCTTTCTGAGCTTATAAATCCTATTTTTTTGCCATCCGGCCGCCAAATAGCGTTAAACTCACTTTTTACTGAAGTAGTAATGCGCTTCAGGCCGCTGCCATCAACGTTAATGGTGTATAATTCGCGGTTCCCTTTATTATCTTCGATGCTATAGTAGGTAACACCATATAAAAGTGTTGTAGCATCGGGCGATACCTTTACATCGCTAACTCTACCAAACGCCCAAAGCACTTCCGGAGTTACACGGTCGTTAGTAAGAGTGATTGACGGTTTTTCGATGATCTTTTCAGTAGCGGATTGTTGATCTACCGTTTGTTGGCAAGCAAAAACGCTGAAGGCAATTGATATTGCCATAAACCATTGGAGCTTTTTCATGTATTTCTTTTTTAAATGAATGATTCGGAAAAATTGGAGCGAAGTTACGAATAATTAGTAAATAATGGTTCAATACGAAAAAGTTACCTATTCAGAAAGTGAGTTTTGCGTAGTTTGCTAAAACAAGACTCCTGCGGCGTTGTTTCAGTTTAACTGAATATACCTAAAAATGGTTTTTTATCTATCTGAAAATGCAAAATGTAAGCGGAGGTTGTGATAAGCATCATTCTTTCTTCAATATAGCGGTTTCCCGTTGCATTTTTAAGAAGTACAGACAATGTAATATTTTATGAAGTGGTGTTCGGAAAGAATCATAGGTTCGTAATTCTAACCTTTTAAAAATGATTGATAAAACGGTATCAAAACTAATCCCAGTAATAGAAAAATAGCTTTATTTAAAGTTTTGGAGTGGGTAATAGATCAGTATTTTTCACAAAATTCAAAACCTTACTTATTCCTGAATGTTTTATCATCGAACATAATCCATCTGTTGTAGCAGAAAAAAGCTGATCTGACTGGCGATTTGTTATTCTAATAGGTCTTGCGCCTCATAAATTGTTATCTCATCAGCTATTTCGTTTTTAAAAGCAGCAACCGATAACAAATAATTTATTTTAAAATTCTGATGCTTCAAATAGACTTCTGTTGGATTTTCAGTATCTATTATTTGGAAATCTCCATTTCTATAATTCACACTAAATGATCTCATTGGCCTTGAAAGTCCGGTTCCTAACGCTTTCAGATAGCTCTCTTTGATAGTCCAAAGTTTTAAAAACCAATGTTCGCGAATGTCTTCCGGCAAAGATTTTAGGAACTCCACCTCATTCTCAGAAAAAAAGCGCCATGCAATCTGTAGATTTACCGGTTTGATCTTTTCGATATCTATACCTACCGGCTTGCTTGAAAAAGCAGCTATCACCCAGTCGCCGGAATGGGAAAGGTTGAAATGGATATTGCTTTGACTTTCGAGAGCTGGTTTGTTGTGTTCGTTAGTAATTATTTTTATGGCGTCGGGACTGATGCCAAATTCTGAGGATAGTATTTTATGCGTCATCATTTTACCGAGCAACGAGCGCTGCTTTATAGTATAATGCCCGATCAGGGGGGAGTTGTTGTTGTTTTCAACAGTGTCCCTGATAAAAGGCATATACCTTTCAAATTCGTTTCTTTCGATAATCTTAACTGCAAATAGACGTACCATTTCCGATAAAAAATACTGAAAATCAGTGCAAAGCTAAATGATTTTTAAAAATGTGATTTTTAAAGCTTTTTAGAGATATTGAAAACAACAAAATTTTTATTTTTGCGCCCGAAAAGTCTCTTCCGGCATGTCATACTTTCGTGTTATACTTATATTTTTATTAATATTTCTGCGTTGCAACACCTCTACCTTTACTTCAGGTGATATCAATATTGACTTCCCGGAAATTGAAATACCACAGATACCTTTTTCCGAAGATCAGTTGCAGCATATTGAAAAAGAGATCGTCGGGATGCTTGACAAATCGCATTTTAATGGAAATGTGCTCGTTGCGTATAAAGGCTATCCGATAGTAAGATACTCAAATGGTTATCGTCATTTTTTTAAAAAAGAGAAGTTGAACCACGAAACGGTATTCCAGTTGGCATCAGTGAGTAAGGCTTTTACGGCAATGGCCGTTTTGATGCTTCACCAACAACAAGCTATTGATATTGATGACCCCTTGTGTAAATATATTCCTGAATTTCCTTTTGAAGATATTACTGTCAAAAATCTGCTACAACACACCTCAGGTCTTCAGAATTATATGTATTATGTTGATAATTATTGGGAAAAGGACAACCCGCTCAACTATGACGATGTGCTTTCCCTTTTGATCGAACATAATGCGACACTCAGCTTCCGCCCTGGAAAAAGACATTATTACTGCAATACCGGTTATGTGATGTTAGCAATGCTTGTGGAGCGTATTTCAGGTATGCCTTTTTATCAGTTTATGAAATTAAATATCTTCAATCCGCTCGATATGAATCACACCTTCGTGTGGAATCAACGCACTATGGATACTATTACCAATATTGCCACCGGATTTAAGCGTTACAAAAGGTATTACACTTCGGTAGGGCATGATCCGTTGGACGAGATTAGTGGAGATAAAAGTGTTTATAGTACAATAGATGATATGTTGAAATGGGAACGCGCCTGGAGTAACAATTTGCTTATTAGCGATTCATTGCGGAACTGTGCTTTTACAAAAGCAGAAACTGGTAAGAAGCGTTTGCATGATTACGGCATGGGATGGCGATTTGCAGAAATAGACCTGAAACCGGTGATTTTTCATAATGGACTGTGGAATGGTTTTACGACAAGCTTTCATCGTTTTGTCGAAGATTCTATTACAGTGATTGTTCTGAATAATACAAACGGCAAGGCGCCGGTATTGGCCCGGCAATTATATACAAAAGCGCTAAAAGAGATAGAAGCGGTAAAAAATCTACCTAAGGCTGAAGATCGCCTCCTTGCACAGGACAGCTCATTTTTTATGAAATAAGATATACTAACTTGTTTAGATAATTATTTGATAAGATAAAGTTTATCAGACATTTGACGATATAAAAAGCGAAAATTTTGATATCAAGTTAGCGCTCTCTTTTTATGCGCTTCGCGGGTCGGGTACAATTGGGAGTTTTGCCATTTTTTCTACTATAAGAGTGTAAAACCCGAACTCTTCTTCTACTTTGCCGAGTATAAGATATATCCCATGTCCACGGAATGGCCATTGATCAAGCGCTTTGGGGAAGTGCGTGGTGTCGAAGAATTCGCCTTCGTTGTCAATAAAAGTGCCGAAGTTCATAATTTGCCCCGATTTCGTCTTTGTGAATTTGCGTGTTACCAACTCACCCATCATCCTCACTGTTTTTCCTTTGAAGGTTGCCATCTCTTTTGCCATAATTTCGCCGCGAAAAGAGGTTTTTAACAACTCAAAATATCTGATTGAAACGGGGAAGCCAATTAGTTCAATTTCATCATAAGCATCTTCTATAATATTATGTTCCAGATGCGGCATGTTAAAATTTCTTTTTGGCGATGTGAACAGAGCGGTTTGATTGATTGTCTCTTTGTTTTTACCGAAAAAGAGATGTGCATCCCATAGCAACCGGCTTTTTGAAATACCTGTAAACCGTAATGCTCCTGCGCGTATAAGTAAAATAAGTTGTTCCAGGGTAGGGCGTACACGTTGAATGAACTCTTCAAGGTCGGCAAAGACGCCATTGATACGGCGCTCCTCTACGATTTTGAGGCTGGTTTTGTTTTCGAGGTTCTGTATATGAATAAAACCGACAAACACACGCTCGCCATAAATGGTAGTCTTGTAATCGCTTTGGTTTATACATGGCAGCTCTATTTTTGCTCCACAGCGCTGCGCTTCGTTGAAATATACCCATGTGTTGTAATATCCGCCGAAGTTGTTGATCACTGCCACCATAAATTCAAGTGGGTAGTGTGCTTTGAGAAAAAGACTCTGATAACTCTCAGCAGCATACGAAGCTGAATGGGCTTTCGAGAATGCATATCCGGCAAACGACTCTACCTGACGCCAAACCTCTTTTGTCGTCGCCTCGTCCCGCCCCAATTGTTTTGACTTTTGAAAAAAACGCTCTACTATACGTTGAAATTCCTCTTTACCGCGAACCTTACCACTCATTGCTCTACGTAGCACGTCCGACTCGGCCAGATTTAGCCCGCCGTAATGATGACAAACCTTCAGCACATCTTCCTGGTAAACCATCACTCCATAAGTCTCTTTCAATTGTTCTTCCATTACCGGATGAATATATTCGAAATCGTGCGGATTATGAAAGCGGTAAATATACTCGCGCATCATGCCTGAGCGTACTACGCCCGGGCGCACGATAGAGCTGGCAGCTACCAAGGTAAGATAATTATCGCAGCGAAGCTTGGTGAGTAGCCCGCGCATGGCTGGGCTTTCGATATAGAAACAGCCAATTGTCTCGGCCCTTTTGAGTTGCGCTTTTAGCTTTACATCCTTTTTAAACCTGGCGATATCGTGAACATCTACTTCCTGCCTTCGGTTGCGACGTATTATATCAGCGCACTCTTTTATATGACCAATGCCACGTTGGCTCAGGATATCCATCTTTTCGAAACCGATATCTTCGGCTACATACATATCCCATTGTGTTGTAGGGAATCCCTTTGGTGGCAGATCAAGCGACGTGTAATAGGTTATGGGCTTTTCGGAAATGAGCACTCCGCCGGCATGGATACTGCGGATGTTGGGAAACTCATTCATTTGTGCGGCTATTTTTAGAATTTGATTTGAGATACCGTTACGATTGTGATGCTCTTCAGGAAAGTCAACCAGCTCATCAATTTCCGATTTCGATAGACCATAAACCTTGCCCAACTCGCGCAACGGCGAGCGATCTTTGAACCTCTGGATAGTTCCCATAAGAGCAGTATAACGGCGGCCATAACGTTTGAAGATATAATCCAGCACCTCGTTACGTTCATCCCACGAATAGTCAATATCGAAGTCGGGTGGGGTAGTGCGCATAGGGTTGATGAATCGTTCGAAATAAAGATCAAGCTCGATGGGATCAACGTCTGTGATTTTAAGACAATATGCTACGACGCTATTAGCGCCACTGCCGCGCCCTACATGATGAAATCCCCGCGACATTGAGTAACGCACAATGTCCCATGCAATGAGGAAGTAGGTTGAAAATCCGAGCTTATCAATGATTTCCAGTTCGTGATTTACCCGTTGAAGCGCTTTCTTATCATGCTTACCATAACGGTAAACCATGCCATCAAACGCTAACTTCTCAAGCAATATCTTGTCGTCGTAACGACTGGCGGCGAAAATTTGTTTGTTTTTGTTGGTTCCGTATTCATAATCAATACTACAACAGTCCATGAGCCTACGGGTATTTTCAATTATTTCAGGAAAATCAATATAGGGCAGGATGATTTCGTTATTAGAGAGTAAGAGTTCGTCTTTGCCGGCTAAATCTCGCGGCGTGAGCATGGTTATCAGTGTGTTGTTGTCAATTGCACGAAGGTTTTGATGAAGCACAAAGTCATCTCTGTTTATGAAAGTAACAGTGTGGAGAATCACCAACTTTGAACGGGCGAACCGGCTGCTCAAAGTCATCATTTTCGTGATTTCCCCTGGTTTTATTCCTATGTGCTCATGATCCCTTAGCCGGTGATGGGGAATATTGTTTAGCGGCCAGATGATAAAAACATTGGCGAAATCGGGAGGTCGCTCAGGTAAAGGAGCTTCTTCGAGGTTGTGTTGCGAAAGAAACTCGTTTAACTCCCTAAAACCCTCATTATTTACAGCAAGGCCGATGTATCGTAAAAGTCCATTACTTCTGAACTCTATACCCGCAATTGGCTTAATGCCATTTTGTTTGCAGGCTTTTACAAAATCAATAATACCGGTCGTGTTGTTGATGTCGGTAAGTGCCAATGTCTTTATACCAAGCAAAGCAGCTTTGCTAACTAATTCTTTTACAGGAATAGTTCCATAGCGGAGACTATAATATGAATGAGCATTGATAATCAAGCAGTCTTTTTGTGATTAATAATTAATCAAAATATTACCTGCAATATAATCATTTTTATAAAAGTTGCATGGCAAATTCTAAAAAAATGCTTGAAAGAATTTGTTAGAATAGATAATAGGGCAGTTGTTTAGCTTATTTTAAGTAAAAGAAAAATAACTTATGTATTTGCGAAACCTTTGTTAATCATGGCATTATAGTTTTATTTCAAGGTGTTCATCTTTTAAAAACTGTATTATGTAGGGTGAGAATTTGGCAAAAAATCTGATTTCCCGATTTCGGTGCATTGTAAGGTTGGCGGCAGAGGCTTAAAAAGGCTATCTTTGCACTCATTGATTCAATTATCATTTATTGTCAATGCTTATTAATTAATATATTAACAAATTAAACACTATGTCACACGGATTTTTTAATGTCCCCAAACCTTGCAATGAACCGGTATTGAGCTATGCTCCCGGAACGAAAGAGAGATCTGAAGTAAAAGCTATGCTAAGCCAGATGCGCGGCCAGTTGGTTGATATTCCAATGTTTATTGATGGTCAAGAGATCAGGACTAACAATAAGCGTGAGATCAGAGTACCACACGACCACAAACATCTGCTTGGGCATTATCATCTTGGTGATCGTTCGCATGTGCTTAAGGCTATTGATGCAGCTTTAGAGGCACGTAAGAAATGGAAAGATTTGCCATGGCAACATCGCGCCGGTATTTTCCTTAAAGCAGCCGACTTGATTTCGGGAAAGTATCGCGCAAAGATCAATGCAGCTACGATGCTCTGCCAGTCGAAAAATATTTTTCAGGCCGAAATTGATGCAGCTTGCGAGTTTGCCGATTTCTTACGCTTTAATGTATATTACATGACAGAGATATACAAAGAGCAACCTATTTCGGCGCCAGGAACATGGAACTACTTAGAACAAAGACCACTCGAAGGTTTTATTTATGCGCTTACTCCTTTTAATTTTACTTCTATAGCCGGTAACCTTCCCTCATCCCCAGCAATAATGGGTAATGTTGTAGTTTGGAAATCTGCTTCCACACAGGTTTATTCAGCGAATGTAATTATGAATATTTTCCGTGAAGCAGGGTTGCCTGATGGAGTAATAAATTTGGTTAACGTGAGCGGAGCAGAGGCCGGTAAAGTTGTTTCAGAACATCCTGATCTTGCCGGTTTCCATTTTACAGGGTCAACAGAGGTTTTCAAGAGTATGTGGAAAGCCATCGGAGACAATATTATGACTCATAAAACCTATCCAAAGATTGTAGGCGAAACTGGTGGAAAAGATTTCGTGATGGTGCATAAATCAGCTAATCCAAAACAAGTTGCCACAGCGCTATCAAGAGGAGCTTTTGAATTCCAGGGTCAGAAATGCTCGGCCGCATCGCGTGCCTATATTCCAAAATCACTTTGGAAAGAGGTAAGGGAACACCTTGTTGCCGATCTTAAATCCTTCAAAATGGGTGGCGTCGAAGATTTTCGCAATTTCATCAACGCAGTAATTGATGAACCTGCATTTAATAAGATATCTGGTTATATAGCCAATGCTAAAAAAGATGGAATAGAGATTGTAGCAGGCGGCAATTATGATAAATCAAAAGGATACTTTATTGAGCCTACCGTACTCCTTGTAAACGACCCACATTATACTACAATGGAAGAGGAGATTTTCGGACCTGTACTGACAGCCTATGTTTACGACGATAACAAATTTGAAGAAACTCTTGAGCTGTTGGATAAAACATCTCCTTATGCACTCACTGGTTCTATCTTTGCCAACGACAGATACGCCGTTGAGAAAGCTTATAACGCATTGGAAGGCGCGGCAGGCAATTTCTATATTAACGATAAGCCTACAGGAGCCGTCGTTGGACAACAGCCATTTGGTGGAGCAAGAGCTTCGGGCACAAACGACAAATCCGGATCAAAACTTAACTTGCTACGCTGGGTATCGCCACGTGCAATAAAAGAAAATTTTGACCCACCGGTAGATTATCGTTATCCATTTTTGGATGCTGAATAATAAAACTAATTCCTTGAGTCTATCTTTAGGAAAATGAAATATCCCTCCTTGCAACCTTTTGCACGGAGGGATTTTTTTTGATTTTAGCATGAGAAAGTTTTGCGGTTAAAGGGTAATTTTTAATTTTTGATTGAATATATTTTGCTATTCATGAAAAAGTACGATCTTTGCCGCCCGAATTTTAAAATCAATTTATCATTTATTAAAGTAATATGCCAACAAAAATCAGATTGCAGAGACATGGTAAAAAGGGGCGTCCCTTTTATCATATTGTTATTGCGGATGGTCGGGAACCACGTGATGGAAGATTTATCGAAAGGCTTGGTACTTATAACCCTGTTACGATTCCAGCCGAGATCACTTTGGATTTCGATAGAACCCTCTATTGGCTGCAGGTTGGAGCACAACCTACCAACACCGTTCGCTCGTTATTATCGTACAAAGGTGTGTTGTACAAAAATCACCTTTTGAAAGGTGTGAAAAAAGGAGCTCTTACCGCCGAAGAAGCCGAGTTAAAGCATAAAGAGTGGCTTGAAGCTAAACAACAAAAGTTTATTGATTCGCTGAAAGATTTGCAGAACAAAAAACGGCAAGAGACTAAAAAAGCTTTAGAAGAGGAGACGAAAGTTAAAGAAAAACGCAGTGAAGAGATTGCTAAAAAGCGTGCCGAAGAGATTGAAAAACAAGTGAAAGCAGCTCAAGCGAAGCAACAGGCCGAGCAGGAAGCTGCGGATGCTGAAGAAAAGTCGAATACGGAAGCTACCGAAAGTAAGGAATAGTGAGTTAGTTTTTATTTTATAAATGTTTGAATACCGGAGGTATCTGTATAACACTGATCTTCCGGTTTTTTTTATTATGAATAAAGAGGATTTTACAAAAATTGGCCGGATCGTAAAGGTAAATAAAAAAACGGCAAATATTACTGTTATCTCCGATTTTACTTTACCCGATTCCATTGAACAAAGCAAAATACTTTTTATTGAAATTGACGGTGGGTTAGTTCCTTTTTTTGTTATAGAAGCATCGTTGAGAGGGGATAACTCCCTTGTTGTGATGTTGGAAGATTATCATTTGCCTGAAAAAGCTTTAAAATTGGTTGGCTGTAAGGTTTATATCAAAATTGAAGAGATTTATGATAGTGAAGATGAATTTCTTTTTTATCCTCAGCTAATTGGATTTAAGGTAATTGATGAAGATAAGGGAGAGGTGGGTGTTGTAAAAGAAGTGTCGGAGAGTATGCACCAGGTTTTACTTACTGTAATGAAGGACAAAAAGGAGATACTCATACCGCTCGCTGAGGAGTTCATTACCAAAGCTAACCGGCATAAAAAAGAACTCTTTATGGTTTTACCAGATGGGCTGATAGACCTTTAATATCTACTATCTTTTTGTTTTTATGGGAGATTTTGTGTTTCGACATTTCAGGATATTGCATGGCAATTCTACAATGAAGGTAGGTACTGATGCTGTTTTGGTAGGCGCTCTAACTAAAATTCATCCTTCGGTGCGTACCATCCTCGATGTGGGAACAGGATGCGGCATTATTGCATTGATGTTAGCTCAAAGGTCGAATGCCGAGATAGTCGCAATTGATATTGATAAACCCTCGGTAGAGGAGGCTACTATAAACTTCAGAAACTCACCCTGGCCTGACCGTTTAAAACCTGTTTTGGCCGCTTTTCAGTATTTTTCCTCTACCTCTGAAACACGTTATGACTTGATTGTAAGTAATCCCCCATTTTTTCAGGATTGCCAATTGCCTTTAAGAGAGAGCTTAAGCATTGCAAAACACAACAAAAGACTCAATTTCGAAGAGCTTTTACAGGGCGCTGAGCGATTGCTGAATGATGACGGATCAATATCACTTATTTTACCGGTAAATGAGTCGAAATCATTTTTAGAAAAAGCCGGAGATTGTTCATTTTTTCCTAATGAGATAATTGAAATTGTCCCAATTAAAGGCAAACCGGTTAATCGTATTCTCCTTACCGTAAAGAGAAAAAAATCCCCAAATCCATTAATTCAAACGCTAACATTGAGAAATAACGATGGGAAGTTTTCGGATGATTACAAGATGTTGACAAAAGATTTCCATCCGCCTGAGTATTTTTATTAACCTTGCTCGTATTATTGATTCCTATATTTTCAATAAATAGGATGATTATCGGATTTGTGTATTTTTGCAGTTATCTGAATTTTTGGTTGTAAGTAAAAAGCAATGAGAGCTTTTCTTTTTTTTAGTTTTCTTTTATTTGCGGTTACTGCTTGTGGCTATCGCCACGGTGATAAGCTGCCTGTTGATATGGTTAAAAATCCTAAAACGGCTTCCGGCGAAGATGAAGGCGTTAAGATGCCGGTAATCGCTTTTGAGAAACAAACTCACGATTTTGGCAGATTGGTAATGGGTGAAAAGGTGAGTTATACATTTCGGTTTACAAACATTGGCGAGGCCGACCTAATTATATCACACGTCAGCACTAATTGTGGTTGTACAGTTCCCGAATATACAAAAGAACCGGTAAAGCCCGGAGAAACAGGAAATCTTTCAGTAACCTTTGATAGTAAAAATCGAAAGGGCTTTCAAAACAAAACCATAACCGTTATAACCAACACTCAACCTAATTCAAGCGAACTAAACATCACGGCAATGGTTGCTACACCAGTCCAAAAATGATAAAAGAGGTTTTATAATTTAATAATATACTTTTATGATAAGTTCAATTTTGAATTTTATTTTGTTAAGCCAAAATCCTGGCGGTAACGAAGGCGGCGGGATGTCTTTTCTTTTTATGATCCTGCTAATGATTGTAGTTTTTTACTTTTTTATGATCAGGCCACAGACGAAAAAGGCCAAACAGCAAAAGAACTTTCGCGAAAATCTGAAAAAAGGAGATAAGATCATTACCATTGGTGGAATACATGGTAAGATTCTCGAAGTAAAAGAGACCACCCTGATTATTCAGACGGAAGGCGAAGGCAGAATTAAAATAGAAAAAAGTGCAGCGGCAGTTGATGCCAGTTCACAACTTGATGAACAGAACGCCTTACCTCAAAAATAAGTCTTTGACATAAGCTGTTTTTGAATTTTAGAAACCTATACGACTAAGCATAGTATGGATGGATTTTGTATTTCTTTATAAATTATTTGTTTCATTTTCAAATGAGTAAATACGAACGTATAAAAAGTTCAGAGAACAAAAACTATCGTTACCGAACAACGGTTTTCATCATTTGCCTACTCGTTTCGGCTCTACTTTGGCTTACGATAAAGTTTAGCAGTGACTATACAGTTGAAATACCTTACTCAATAAACTTAAAAGGAATACCTGAAGGCAAAGTATTAGTCAATCAGCCTGACAGCGTGCTTCGGATTAATGTAAAAGCTTCAGGATACGCTTTATTAAAGTGTAGATATCTGTCGAGGCATGATTCTTATGAAGTTAACGTAAGTCAATGGATTGGACGCATATCGGCAGGAACATCCGATGCAACCATCAATACTTTACTTATTGCTCAGCATATTAAGGAAGAACGATCATTACCGGGGATTATAGAATTTGTCTCTCCCGAAGAGTTGAGTCTTAAATTTGATAGAGGAGTTTCGAAGCAGGTGCCAATCATCCCCGATGTGAGTTATAGCTTCGCTCAACAGTATTTTGCTTACGACTCTCTTATCATTGAACCTCAACTGGCTACTATTTATGGTACTACTGATGACATAGATAGAGTTCATTTTTTGAAAACAAATGCTTTAAAGTTTGATGATTTGTCCGAATCAATTGATACTATGGTTAACATCCTTAATCCACGTTCTAACGCTATCGTTATAGAGCCTGAACAAGCATGGATCAGCCTGTTAGTTGAAAAGTTTACCGAAGCTGAGGTTGAGGTTGCTGTAAAGCGAGGTAAAGGCTTTGAGCAAACTAGAGTTAAGTTTTTTCCGGAAAGGGTGAAGGTTGTATATCTGATAGCGCTTAAAGATTTTAAAAATATTGATCCCGAAATGTTTACATGCACTGTAAATATGCCGGATGATGGAGCGCCAAATGGTAAGCGATTAAATGTTGAAGTATCCGACCATCCTTCATCTATAAAAATACAGTACGTTATGCCATCCGATGTTGAATATATCATTTTAAAATAATGCTGCGCGTTGGGCTCACGGGTGGTATAGGCAGTGGTAAGACATTAGTGGCTGAGGTGTTCAAATCTTTGTCGGTGCCTGTGTTTAATGCCGATGTTGAAGGAAAAAAGCTACTATTTGCCCCACATGTAAAAGAGCAATTACGAACTCTCTTCGGAGATCATATCTTTAGTTGCGGCGAAGTTGACCGTAGCATACTGGCAAATTTAGTTTTCGATAAACCTGATAAGCTAACCCAGCTAAATGCAGTGATACACCCCGAAGTGAGAAAGATGTTTGAACTCTTCGCAAAGAAAAACAGCTCTTCCCCTTATGTTTTGCATGAAGCTGCAATCCTTGTAGAGACAGGCTATTATAAGCAGCTTGATAAATTGATCCTTGTGGTGGCCGATGCAGACTTACGAGTGGATCGTGTGATGAAACGTGATAATGTAACTCGTGAGCAGGTGATAAGCCGAATGAAAAACCAATGGGATGATGAAAAGAAAATACTGCAATCTGATTTTGTGATTTATAACAATGCAGATGATCTGATTGTTCCTCAGGTATTAAATATCCATAAGCAACTGCAAGCACAGCTTTAGCAGATCTGGTATATATTTGTAGAAAGCAGATTTAATCCCCGAATTAATAATAGTTCAGCCCGTAACAGTTTTATATTTATTTGTTTAGGATAAGCTTAATTTCCGGTAAAAATTATAAATTCGTTTCTAAGTCTCTGAAAGCTGGGATGATACTTTGAGCTGATAAGCATATTGGCGGCTTCCACAAATCCTATTCCTTTAGAGGTAATTGATATCAGATCATCTTTAACGGTTATGATACCTGAATTTTGAGATCGTTTTACAATCTTTTCTATATAGGACACACTCCATCCTAAGTGGTAACCTAGTTTTCCTTTCATTCTCTCTTCTATATTTTCCGAGTCGTCACTGTGGTTGTATATATGCATGGCTAATGTCATTTGTGCAAATTCCAACTTTTGCCTTTGCCGTCGTCTTACGGATGCAACAAGTCCCTGACCAGGCGCTAACAGGTAAACGAGAAAGAAGATTAAGCCGCTCACCGTAGCCATCATACCGGCTATCGAAGCATCTAACCATCTGGCAATCCAGTATCCTGCCAGCGCTGATATTATCCCAAAGATCACCGAGAGGGTTATCATATTTTTTAAGTTGTCGTTTAGCAAATAAGAGGTAGCTGCCGGAGCTATCAACAGCGCTATTACCAGAATTACCCCTACTGCTTCAAATGAGCTCACGATTGTTATCGAAACAAGCCCCATAAGCATGTAGTTTAGCAGAATTGGCATAAAACCAAAGGTGGCCGCAAGGTTACTATCAAAGGTGGAAAGTTTCAACTCTTTAAAAAAGACCAACACGAATAGTAAATTCAGGAGAATTGTAGTTCCAAGCACCCAAAAGCTCTTTGGTCCAATATCAACTCCTCTGATCACCAATCTGTCGAATGGTGCGAAGGCAATCTCTCCAAGCAAAACGCTATCGGTATCAATATGGATATTACTTGCATATTTTGAAATCAAAATCACCCCGATGCTAAATAGGGCAGGGAATACTAATCCTGTGGCGGCATCCTCTTTCACTAATCTTGTGCTTGTAACAGCCTCCGTCATTGCCACAGTTAGTAATCCCATCAATGCTGCTAAAATAATCAGCAATGGCGAGTTGATGGTACCGGTTATTAAAAAGCCTATGGCGATACCCGGTAAAATGGCATGACTAATGGCATCGCTTGTCATACTCATCTTTCGCAATACGAGGAATACCCCCAGAATGGCACAAGTGATAGCTGCAAGGATAGCGATGATGATGATTTCCCATTGTAAGCCGATCATGATGAACCTCCGTTTTTGATGATACGACGAGCATTGGTTATTCCCTTTTCAGTTAAACACCACTCCTTTTGCTTGGTAAGCGTTATCAATCCTTGTTCTGAGAGTTTTTTTATTGTGGCTTTATTGTAGTCGGGCATGGGTTTTAAAATGTTAACCGAGTGCAGATGCTGAGGATCAGAATGTTGGCAGCATATTTCAAAGAGGTTGATCAACATGCTATCAAGTGCGATGCGTTTTTTGCTTTTTTGTTTTAGAGTATATTGTGCAACAAGCCCTCGTTTTGGTGCAAACAGAAATGAAATTGTAACGATAAAGATCGAAACGAGTACAATTAGAGGACCTGTTGGCAGAAGTGGAGCAAAAGATGATATTCCGGTACCGGCTATTCCAGATAGAAGTCCGAATAGCGATGCTAAAATTGCCATTGCTCCAAGCCGGTCAGTCCATTGTCGTGCAGCTGCTGCAGGAGCTATGAGCATTGCGCTCATCAGCACGACACCAACAGATTGAAGTCCAATAACGATAGCGATAACGATAAGGGAATTTAGGATAATATCTAAAACTTTAATGTTCACACCGGTAGTGTGTGCATGTTGCGGGTCAAAGGCAAGTAGCTTGAACTCTTTCCATAATAGTAGAACAATGATTATTGTAATGGCAGCCGTTATGGCCATTATTAGTATATCTTCCCGTAAAAGTGTTGCTGCCTGCCCAAAAAGAAATGATTCTAATCCTCCTTGATTTGCGTTGGGAGTTCGCTGTATAAAAGTGATAAGTACCATTCCAAAACCGAAAAAGAGAGCTATGGCAATTGCAAGCGCTGTGTCGGTTTTTATTTTAGTGTTTCTGGTAATGTTCGACACCCATGCGGTAGCTATCCATCCGGCTATTGCAGCGCCAATGAAAAAAAAGAGGGAGTTTTTTACACCGGTTATTAAAAACGCCAATGCTATTCCTGGTAGTGATGCATGTGCTACGGCATCGCCAAGGAGACTTTGCCTTCGCAGTACAGCCCATGTTCCCATCAATCCGCTAATTAGCCCTAAAAGACTAGTGCCTAATGCAATGGTGCGGGTAGTGTAATCGCTAAGTATTTCTATTATAAACTCCATGTTGATTGGGTGTGGCGTTTGTTTCAGTTTGTCATACAGGGCTTTGCATTATGTTTTGGCCGTGTCGTGCTAAATTAAAAGATGCTCCGTAAGTCTTCTCAAGATTTTCGTTCGTAAATACATCTTCAACCTTTCCTTCGGCAATTTTTCGTATGTTTAAAAATGCTATGTAATCGAAATATTCAACGATGGTTTGTAAATCGTGATGCACGGCAATTACAGTTTTGTTATCCTCTATTAACTCTTTCAGTATCTTGATGATAGCTTTTTCTGTTGTTGCATCTATGCCTTGAAAAGGCTCATCCATAAAATATAGATCAGCTTGTTGTACTAAAGCTCTTGCAAGGAATACACGCTGTTGCTGTCCTCCCGAAAGCTGACTTATCTGTTGCCGTTCGAAACCAGTAAGTCCAACCTTTTCTATGGCTTGCAAGGCAAGTTTGCGCTCTTTCTTTCCGGGCCGTTTTATCCAGCCAAGCTTTCCATAAGTACCCATCATCACTAAATCAAGCACGGTAGTAGGGAAATCCCAATCAACACTACTTTTTTGTGGAACGTAAGTTATCTTTGATCTGATGGAGTGATAGGGTTTTCCGAAAAAGGTTACCGTTCCGGCCACAGGCTTTACAATATTCAGTACCGATTTGATTAATGTTGATTTTCCTGCACCGTTTGGACCGACTATTGCCATCATCACACCGGTTGGCACACTAAGATCAATATCCCAGAGTACTGGTTTAAACTTGTAGGCCACTGTCAGGTCATGTATTTGAAGAGCTAAAGTTTTTTTCATAAAAGTTGTTATTTAAGCGCTTGCCATATTGTGGTTACATTGTGCCGATACATTCCAATGTATGTTCCTTCTATTGATCCAGGCGCTCCAAGAGCATCGGAAAAAAGCGTTCCATCTGCTGTTACCTCAAAATCCCTCGAGCGGACAGCCTCTCTCAATGCCCTTATGTTCCTGTCAGATACTGATGTCTCTGTAAAAATAGCAGGTATTTGTCGCTTCACTATAAAATCCGCCAGCCTGCGGACGTCCCTTGCACCAATCTCAGATACGGTATTAATCCCTTGTAATCCAATTACCTCAATATCCCACTCTTTGCCAAAATATCCAAAAGCGTCATGAGCCGTAATTAACACACGGCGGGATAGAGGAATATCAGAAAGCTTTTCACGATTGTATTTGTCTAAAGAATCTAATTGTTGTAAATAATTGTGAAGCCTTTGTAAGTAATAGTATTCATTTTTCTTATCAGATTCAATGATAACTTGGCTTACAAACCAAGCAATTGATTTCCAATTATTTATGCTAAACCAGATATGCGGATCAAAGTTAGTATTAGTATTATCCAAACTTATCAAATCATTGGCCGAAAGTGCATCAGCAACGGCAATAGTGTTTATTCCTCGTAGTTTCATCTTTGCAAAAAGGTCGTCAAGTCTTCCTTCAAGACGAAGACCGTTATAAAATATAATATCTGCATAATAAATCTTAAACACATCCCCTTCGGTCGGCTTGTAAAGATGCGGATCAACACCTGCGCCCATCAATCCCGTAAGCTCAACACTATCGCCGCAAAGTTGATAAACCAGATCAGTAAGCATTGTTGTTGTTGTAACAATTTTCAAAAGGTTTGATTCCTTTTGCGACTTATCCGCTATATCATACCGACATTTCACAGAAAAGATCAGTAGGATTGATACTGACACAGTAAGAAACAAAGTAGTAACTCTTTTTCCGTTCACCTAACTAAAAATTAAAATCAGACAAAAGTAGATATTTTACCGTCCCGATTTTTTCTGATAGATTTTTCTAAAATTCTCAAGAAAACAGAAAATTTAAAAAAAAATTGGCAAATAGTTTTAAATGAAAAAATAGGGGAGAGGCTTTGATTTTTTTTTAAATATAAATAGTAAATGTTCTTCCTAATGAATAGAAATGTTTATCAATATTAATTAAATTACAAATGTAAAACATTTACAGATGTAAATTAACCATGTTTTTTATTGTTAAATATGTTAATTCATGTAAATTATCATTAAAAAACATATAGAAAAACATAAAAACATGATAATCAGTATTTTTAATTATTCAAATAAAGTATTGAATTAAGGATAATATCAAAAAGAGAGTATAATTACGTTATTATCTAAATATTAATTAAAATGTTAAATATCAGTCTATTATATACTTTACTTTAAATCCTAATTCAAAATATACAAATATAAACATTGATTACAAATGTAAATTATTAATAATTACAAAAATAAATACTTTTATTTTTACTTTTGTAAAAAATTAAAATAATGGATAAGATACAAGAAAGAATATCATTACTCATTTCAACCAAGGGAATGACTAATACTGAATTTGCAGAAGCAATTGATGTGCAGCCTGCTAATATTTCACATGTTATGTCGGGGCGTAATCGTCCAAGCCTCGACTTAGTAATGAAAATTATAACGAGATTTCCAGAAGTTCGAACCGACTGGCTTTTATTTGGCCAAGGTGCTATGAATAAAGATTATACTCTTTTCGATATTGAAGAAATTCCAGTTGTTCGAGGTAGGGATAAGCAAGAAAGGCCTTTTGAGAAAGGAGTTGATAGTTATGAAACGAGGGAAATACTGACACAGAAAGGAATTGAAGAAGAGGCGTTATCAAGTGTTAATACTGTCAAAAGAGAAGAATTTTCAGAAAAATCTTTAGAACCTGATAATTTCAACGCTGGTCGCCATTCTGATCAAAAAAGCGGCAATCTGACATCTGAGGTAAGATCCAAAAAGGTTGAGAAAATTATTTTGTTTTATAACGATAAATCTTTCGGTGAATACTATCCTGAAAGTGATTAAATCTGGATTAATCATTTGGCCCTCAGTATCTCTATTTGCATAAGAAAATTAATTGGATAGCTTAAAAGGGGGTCTTCTTGACAAATTGTGATTATAAAAATCAGATTCACAATACTTTTCAACACGGTTTTTATATTTCAGGAGGGTAACTGCTCTTTGATAATATACAAGGTACTATTCTACTTAAGTCTTTCTAAATGTGAGAAGAAGAAGTTGGATTCAATAATTGCATTTTCATCGCTTTCCGAGCCATGAACTGCGTTGGCCTGAATGTTTGTTCCGTAATCATACCTTATTGTACCTTTTTCAGCTTTTTCCGGATTTGTACTTCCTATCAGTTTACGGTATTCTTCTACGGCATTTTCCTTTTCCAATATTGCGGCAATGATTGGACCTGACGACATATATTTTACCAGATCATCGTAAAAGGGTTTTCCAGCATGGATACCATAAAATTCCATTGCCTGCGATTTGGTGAGCTGTAACATCTTCATCGCTTTTAACTTAAAACCTGCTTCTAACACTCTGGTAATTATTTTGCCGGCATACCCCTTTTCCATTGCTGTAGGCTTGATCATTGTTAAAGTGATATTTCCCTTCATAATGACATGATTATTTGAATTACAAAAATAGTAAACATGAAATTGTTACAATCATTTGCCCTTTTTATTTAGCTTTGCAGCGTTTTTTACAATCTGTAATATTCAACATTCAAAACATTGCCTCCATTGAGCCAGAATGATATTGAAAAACTCATCGAGTTATTCAAAAATCCAAAAAAAATTGTGATCTCATCACATTATAATCCTGATGGAGATGCTGTAGGGTCTGCAATGGCGTTGTATCATGTTTTAAAGCAGTTGAATCATCAAGTATCGGTAATTTTTCCTAATAAGTTTCCACTTTTTTTGAGTTGGATAGAAGAGAGTGAAAGAAGTCTCATTTTCGAGCAGGATGGAGCAAGCGCTTCGCAAGTTATAAGCGCTGCCGATATCATCTTTTGTGTTGATTATAATTCATTCAAAAGGTTGGGTGAGATGGAATCGCTGATGGTTAAATCAAAAGCGATTAAAGTACTTATTGATCATCATCCTGATCCTGAAAAAGAGCACTTTGGGTTTGTTTATCATAGCGCCTCAGCTTCTTCAACTGCTGAGTTAGTGTATAAGTTTTTAAAACTGACAGGGCTACATAGCAAAATAAACCGGCAGGTTGCTGAAAGCCTGTATGCAGGAATAATTACAGATACTGGATCATTGAGTTTCAGTTGTAATAATCCCGACACATACATTATCATTGCGAAACTGATACAAAAAGGGTTGGACGCTGAACGTGCGCATCGGCTAATTTATGACGACTTTTCGGAAAACAGGATGCGTTTGCTTGGATATACCATCTACCAGAAAATGATTGTCATACCCGAGTATTTCACTGCGATCATTGCACTTACAATAGATGAACTTGCACGGTTTGGGTATCAGCAGGGCGATACTGAAGGCATTGTGAATTTTCCGCTTTCGATGAAAGCTATTAATTTTTCGGTGATGCTGGTTGAACGTACAGATAGAATCAGGTTGTCATTTAGGTCGAAAGGTAGCTTCCCTGCAAATACCATTGCTGCACGCTATTTCGAAGGTGGAGGACATCTTAATGCCGCAGGCGGCGATTCTTATTTGTCAATGCAAGAGACAATAAAAAGATTAAAGGAGATCCTTCCTCAGTATTATGATCAGCTCAATTTTGAAATCAGATAAGGAAAATGATGATTAACATGTTTAAAATATCAATGGTTATCTTGTTACCCTTTTTGTTGTTTGCGTGTCATCAATCGCAACCGAGGGAATCTTTAAATCAAGAGCCTGCAAATCTCAAAGAGGAGTTGATTGAAGCCAATAAAGGCACAGTGAAGACAGAAGATCAGCATATTGAAGATTTTATCAATCGGCGTGGATGGAAAATGCAGACTTCAGGTACAGGACTAAGATATATGATCACTACAAGGGGTAATGGAAAGAAGGCTGTAAATGGGGATATCGCTGTTTTGGAATATAAAACAAGACTTATTACCGGCGAAGTGATTTATTCATCAGATAACGATGGGTTAAAAGAGTTTGAAGTGGGCCATGGTGGGGTAGAAGCAGGGTTAGAAGAGGCCGTTAGTATGATGCAAATCGGCGATAAGGGTTATTTCATCTTACCTTCCTATATTGCTTGGGGATTATCGGGAGACGGCCAACTGATCCCTCCCAAATCAACATTGATTTATGAATTAAAACTAATAGATTTGAAATAATTAAGAACATAATTTTATGGTAAAGAAATCTTTTTTTATAATCACTACCCTTCTCTTGGCGGTAATTCTTATAAGCGCCTGCGGGCGTAGTAGCGACGGTTTTAAAACAACCTCTTCGGGGCTTAAATATAAGTTTCACGTAAAAGGTGAAAAAGATACCCTGAATGTTAATCTTTATGATATTGTATATGTTAGAATGGATTACAGGGTAGCCGACACAATGTTGTTTCAAAGTGGTGTTACTCCAATATCCTTTCAGGTAAAGCCTGGCGATGTAGGAGATTTGCAGGAGGGTTTGTTGATGATGAAGGTTGGCGATAGTGCAACATTTGCCATGCCTGCCGAGAAGTTTTTTATTAATTTGATGAAATACAAAGAGGTACCGGCAGTTTTCAGAGATTATGCAGAGTTGTACGTTGACATAAAAGTTGTTGCCTTGATACCAGAGCCTCAGGCTTTGAAAGATGAACGTGCAGCTGCCGAAGTGCGTAAAGCTACCGAACAGGACATCATCAAAAAATATATTGAAGAACAAAATATCACCGTACAGCCTACTGCCAATGGGCTTTATTATATCGAAATAGTAAAAGGAAAAGGCAAAAAGGCTGAGGCTGGCAATCGTCTAAAAGTACATTATAAAGGCCTTTTATTCGACGGTGAGGTTTTCGATTCCTCGTACGACCGCAACAAGCCAGTTACTTTTACCTTAGGTAATGGAGAGAGGCTACCAGCATGGGACGAAGGGTTTGCCCTGATGGCTGCCGGTGGTAAAGCACGCTTCATTGTGCCTTCGGCGCTTGGTTATGGTGCCGAACAGAGAAGCAAAGTAAAGCCATATACACCACTTATTTTTGAAGTAGAACTACTTGAAGTTACTGATTAATCGAACATTATAATTCAATAATAATTATTCACTATCAAATTACATTTTTTATGAAAGCAAAATTCACAATGTTCTTTACTCTTTTGGTCATCATGGGAACATTTATGATCTCGTGCAAGACAAGGAAAGCTGATTACAAGTTTAACGAAAACGGAATCGGATATCTGTTCCACACTAAAAATTCCAATGCTCAAATGCCGGAAAACGGAGACATTTTAAGTATGAAACTCACTTATGGAGCGCCTGATAGCGTCTATTTTCATACTGACTCCATCCCTGAGAAGAAAATGATATTACCGATGGTTACGTCCGAGCATGCCGGAGACCTCTATGAAGCTCTCGCAATGATGCACCTTGGCGATAGTGTATCTTTTCTATTGCCCGCCGAAACTTTTTTCTTGAAAACCGCTCATTTCCCTGAAATTCCATTTTTTGCAAAAGGAGTGGATAAGTTGCTGTTCAACATTAAACTCGATAAAATACAGACAGAAGAGCAGATGTATGCTGAACAAGAGGCCGAAGCAATGCAAGCAAAGGCTGATGAAGAGGTGAAAATCCAAGAGTATTTAGAGGCTAACAATATAACCGTAGAACCTACCGAGTCGGGGATGTATTACATTGAACATCAGCAGGGCAGCGGTCCTAAACCCAATCAAAAAGATAGGGTAAAGGTTCACTACACTGGTACACTGCTCGACGGCAAGAAGTTTGACTCTTCTGTAGATCGTGATCAGCCATTTGAATTTGTCCTTGGTGTGGGTCAGGTAATTCGTGGTTGGGACGAAGGTATTGCTATGATGAACGTAGGTTCAAAAGCTACTTTTATTCTGCCTTCATCCCTTGCCTATGGCGAGCATGGCGCCGGACGCGATATCCCACCTTATGCACCGCTAATTTTTGAAGTGGAATTGCTCGATATTGTCAAATAGTATTTATGTATCAGATCAATCCTGACCGTGCGAAAGCGCTTCGGGTGATAAAATGAGGATTTAACAGATCTTTTTTATTATAAATGAGGGGGGAGCCATCGTCTGCATTGATGACGGAGCCTCCTGCCATTTCTACTATTGTCTGACCGGCTGCAGTATCCCATTCATAAGTTGATGAAAAACGCGGATATAGTAAAGCAGAGCCTTCAGCTATTAAGCCGAACTTTAACGAACTGCCAACAGAAACAAGATTGATTTTGCCACACCTTTTGTTAATACCATCAATATATCCTTTAGTTTCCAAATCAAGATGAGATCTGCTGGCAAGTACATTGGGATTTGTTTTCAAATGCGCATTTATTGGTAGCTCAATGGCTTGATAGTATAATTCATTAAGATTTGTGAAACCACCTTTCAATTCATGTTTAAAAGCCTTATTAAGATGCTTTGACGCAAAATAGAGCAGTTGTAGTGCAGGAGCATATATTACTCCAATTATAGGTTGATTATTTTCAATAAATGCAATGTTTACAGTAAACTCGTCATTGCGTTTGATATACTCCTTGGTACCATCCAACGGATCTACGATCCAAAGTTTTTCCCATTTTTTTCGGATACTATAGCTCAGATGCTCACCCTCCTCACTAAGCAGAGGGATATCAAAATATTGCAATGCGGTTTTAATTAGTGCGTGAGCAGAACGATCGGCATTTGTTACTGGACTTTGATCCTTTTTAAAATCAATGCTCAACGTTTTGTTATAATTAATCATTAGCTCTTGCCCTGCGGAAATAGCTGCTAATATGGCGGTATCCAATAACTTTTCCATATTAAAATCATTATCCATAGGGGATTATTAAATGATGAGGTAGATTTTATTCTTTTATGTTTTTTAGTATGGCTTCGAGGCTGTATATCTCGTCGCGATACTGTGCTGCCTGAATAAAATCAAGCTCTTTAACTACCTCTTCCATTTTTTTGCGTGCTTGCTGTATGGCTTTTTCAATCTCAGGGCGCGACATATATTTTACCACCGGATCGGCAGCGACGTCAATATTTTCATTTTCTACGTAAATCTTGCCTTGTTTAGTTTCAAAGCCTGCAACAGAGGTTTGCCCCATTATTGATTCGACTGACTTGGTTATCGGGGTAGGCGTAATATTGTACTCTTCGTTGTATCGAAGTTGTTTTTCACGTCTTCGGTTCGTTTCGTTAATTGTTTTGGTCATTGATTCGGTTACTGTGTCAGCATACATTATCACTCTTGAGTTGATATTACGCGCAGCACGTCCCGCTGTTTGGGTTAGGGATCTTTCGGAACGCAAAAAACCCTCTTTATCAGCATCGAGGATTGCCACCAGCGATACTTCAGGCAAGTCAAGGCCTTCGCGCAACAAATTTACTCCTACAAGCACATCGAACTCACCTAAACGCAACTGGCGCATTATCTTTACTCTTTCAAGCGTTTCAATATCAGAGTGGATATATCGGCTCTTAACATTTATCCGTGTAAAATATTTATATAGCTCCTCTGCCATCCTTTTGGTCAGAGTAGTAACAAGCACACGTTCGTGGCGTTGTACCACGATTTCAATTTCTTCAAGTAGATCGTCAATCTGATTCAGGCTTGGTCTAACCTCAATCACTGGATCGAGCAGTCCGGTAGGACGTATCACTTGCTCTACAACCACCCCTTCGCTGCGCATCAATTCGTATTCAGCAGGTGTGGCGCTTACGTAAATCGTTTGTCCGGTAATACCTTCAAATTCATCGAATTTAAGCGGTCTGTTATCAAGCGCTGACGGTAATCTGAAGCCATGCTCTACAAGAGTTTGTTTACGCGATCGGTCGCCGCCATACATAGCCCTGATCTGCGGGATAGTTACATGACTTTCGTCAACAATCAAGATAAAGTCGTCAGGGAAATAATCAATAAGGCAAAAGGGACGCTGGCCGGCTTTGCGCCCGTCAAAATATCGAGAGTAATTTTCAATACCCGAGCAATATCCAAGCTCTCGCATCATTTCAATATCATAACTAACGCGATCTTCGAGGCGCTTGGCTTCTAATTGTTTACCGTTATCGCGAAAAAAATCAACTTGCCTGAACATATCCTGTTGTATCTCTGATATTGCCGACTTCATTTTCTCTTTGGAGGTAACAAAAATATTGGCAGGATATATCACTATCTGTTCATAGGCCTCCAACTCTTTGCCTGTTATCGGATCGAAGCTTAACAGCTCTTCAATGCTGTTGTTCCATGTTACTAACCTATATGCAAAGTCGGCATAAGCCGGAAAGACATCTATCACATCGCCTTTCACCCTGAATTGACCATGCCGGAATTCAACTTCGTTTCGCGAATATAGCGAAGCTACAAGGCTAAGTAAGAAGTTATTACGTTGAATCGGCTGGCCTACTTTCAGATGAATAACGTTGTTGGTAAAGTCGTCGGGATTGCCAATACCGTAGATACAGCTTACTGATGACATAACAATTACATCTCTTCGACCCGATAATAACGAAGAGGTAGTGCTCAATCGTAGCTTTTCAATCTCATCATTTATCGAAAGGTCTTTTTCAATATAGGTATTTGTGCTTGGAATAAAGGCTTCGGGTTGATAATAATCATAATAAGAGACAAAATACTCAACTGCGTTTTGTGGAAAAAACTGCTTAAACTCACCATAAAGCTGTGCGGCTAACGTCTTGTTATGGCTAAGCACTAACGCCGGCCTGTTTACCTCGTTCAGCACATTGGCAATGGTAAAGGTCTTGCCCGACCCTGTAACGCCAAGCAAAACCTGCGATAAGTCGCCACGGTTCAACCCTTCGACAAGCTGACGAATAGCTTCGGGCTGATCGCCGGTAGGCTCAAACTCCGATGTGAGCTGAAATTTCAAAATGATGAAGTTTAAAAAAACAAAAATAGTGGATTTAAAACGATAGTATTGCCATATTTTGATTTGACCCGGATTAAACAATAAAAAGTTTTTAGGCTGAACTATCAATTACATGAATCCAATTAGAATATTGTGTTTGTTTAGTACAATTCGTAATATGCTGACAATAAGCTATTGGTTGTTTTGGTATTAAATGCATTGTCTGTTATAAAAACTACTTTTGTCCGTTCGTTTGTAAATTTATGAAAGAGAATTTTTGGAAGAGGCTGCCAAGACCAATTTTTTCGCTTGCCCCAATGGAAGATGTTTCTGATACTTCGTTCAGGCAGCTTGTAATGGAGATTTCCGATCCGGTTTTTTTTCACGTTATATTTACTGAATTTACCTCTACCGATGGCCTTTGTCATCCTGTGGGGCGTAAGAATGTAATCAGTCGTCTTTTGGTAAATGATACAGAACGCGAGGTACTTAAAAATAAAGGTTTTAAGATTGTAGCACAGATTTGGGGAGCCGATCCTGAGAAGTTTTATCAGGCGACTAAACTTATTTGTACGGAGATGCAGTTTGATGGGATAGATATTAATATGGGGTGTCCGGTAAAAAAGATAGTAAAACAGGGGGGCTGCTCTGCCTTGATCGGGCGACCGGCGCTTGCCAAAGAGATTATTCAGGCTACCAAGGAGGCCTCCGATCTGCCTGTAAGCATAAAAACCCGTACCGGTACAAAAAAACATGATACCGAAAATTGGATAGGGGCTTTATTGGAAAATGATCCGGCAGCTATCATCCTGCATGCACGTACACAGAAAGATATGTCTGACGTCCCGGCAGATTGGCGTGAGATAAAAAAAGCTGTGAGTGTCCGTGATCAGATGAAAAAAGATATACCGGTATTAGGTAATGGCGATGTTATAAGTGTTGAAGATGCGCTGGTTAAATGTGCTGAAGCTGCTGCTGACGGAGTTATGATCGGACGTGGAATTTTTCACAATCCATGGTTTTTCAATCATCCACAACCGGAGGTTTCTATTGATGATAAGTTAGTGTTGTTATGGCGACATGTAAGTCTTTTCAGTCAAACGTGGGAGGCGGAGCGTAACTTCGCTATCCTCAAGCGGTTTTTTAAGATATATACAACTGCTTTTAAAGGAGCTGCACACCTTAGAGCAGCATTGATGGAGACGCATAACGCTAACGAAGTCAGAGCAGTGTTAGATGATTTTGAAAAGTGGAGGAGGAGGGAAGAGAAAACTTAAAACCGGTAAAATCCAATTGGGTAGTTAATGTAAAGTTGGGCGTTGAGCGTAGCCGAAACGCCCGGGGTGTGTTTAGTCTCAATTGCCGATCAGGCAGTTAATGTAAGGTTATCAATTAACAATTATCAATTAACAATTATCAATTAACAATTATCAATTTTCAATTATCAATTTTCAATTATCAATTTTCAATTATGTCTTAATTACAGGTCAGGCAGCCAATTTAAGTTGTTAATTGCACATTGCTAATTGCTAAAGGTAGCCTTTCATCGGATGACTTGGGTTCATCCGATGAGAGGCGTTTCAATTGCTGGTCATGCAGTTAATGTAAAGTTGGGCGTTTCGACTACGCTCAACGCCCGCGGCGTGTTTAGTCTCAATTGCCGATCAGGCAGTTAATGTAAGGTTATCAATGATTAATTAGCAATTAATAATAAACAATATTTTAAATTTACAGGACATAAATTTTAAATATGCAGGAAGCCAATTTTAAGTTTACACTGTTTGAGTTTTAAAACAAACAACTTTAAAGCAAAGCATGGCTCTATGTAAATCTAAAGTGTAACTTTATTTTTATATGTATTTCTAAAGTTTTACTTTATTTCTCCTACTCTATATTTATGATTTGGCTTTTTGGGCTACGCCATGTTTTTTAATTTTTTCACTCATTTACTTGGGTGTCAAAATCAGTTTCCGAAGCATCGTTTAGCATTTTCAAGAATAGACATCCTTGTTTAGATATTTTAAACTTTTGGTCGGGATGATTTTTAACGTCCGGAATTGTATGTTCAATAAGCCTATCTTCGACCAATTTTTTCAGGGTTCTATTTAGGCTTCCTGAAATACGTTTTTCGCCAAACAGTTCTGAAATCTCTTTTCGAGCAAGAGGATTCACATTTAGTTTTTCAAGTATTTCCGAGTATCGTGTCGGACTTTTTAACTCTTGCCTTAACTCTTGCCCCAACTCTTGCCCCAACTCTTGCCCTAACTCTTGCTCCGAAACATAGCCTCGCTTAACAAACTGTACCTGAAATGAGAGTCCTACCTCTTTCCAACGAAATTCAATTTGAGGGTACTCTTTCAATTCGTCGGAGATAAGTTTCAGCCCGTTTCCCCATTGGTCTATAATTCCCATACGCTTGAAAACAGGTGCGATAATTTTATTACGAGCATCGCTCTGGCGACTTTCCATTGCCGAGTAATCAATAGAAGGTGGTAAAAGTCCCGGGCTTGTAATTTCGACCATATCATCATATACAGCAACTTTAACATCCTTTCCTGTAAGCGAATAATCGCGATGCACAATAGCATTCCTTATTGCTTCACGAATGGCTTTTACCGGATATTCCCATCGCGAAACAGTATAAACTCCCTCTACAACAGCACCTTTATTGATGTGTCGTAACACAAAATTATAGGCTTCTTCTGCTTGTAAGGCAATGTTTGACGTGATACTCTTTTGGTCGATAAACTCTTCGGATAACACGCCTTTGAATCTGGCACATTCCACTTTTGCAAAAGGGAAAACAGAGTTACGGAGCATATCATCAGAAAACAAAATCAAAGCATTGGTAGGGTATTCTGTCCCGCTTACTGTTTTAATAAGTTCTAATTTCCGTAATGTCTGAGTATCCAGTAATTCGTCTGTTTTGTCATGATACATTTGCTTGAAAGTTTCTATACTTAGTTCACTGACAGGCTTATCCATTACCAATTCGCTATCGAAAGAGATGTTTTGTTTTCTACGCTCCAATTCGGAAATGATTTCCTTGTCGGCTAAACGGTTTGATGAGCCAACACGGATATACGTCCCTTTCAACTTTCCTTTCTCTTTCGAATAGTATGGTGGTGTACTTCCTCGATAAACAGTTACTCTGATAATATGCTTATCTTCTTCTGTGAGAAACGTAATTTCAGGTAAAATAGCGGGATAGCAACGGTCGAAAATGATATTACTTATTTTCTCCTCAATTTTTATTAACTCATCTTCGGGTAGCCCTACAATCTCTCTCGGATTGTTTCGAACACCAATATATAATTCTCCACCCGCATCATTGGCAAAAGCAATAATGGTATTAGCCAATTCTGCCTTTTCAGGTAGTGCACCCTTAAACTCCAAGCGTCTTCCTTCGGGTAGTTTTATAATATCTTTGAGGGTCATATCTACTTTAATCTTTCTTTGTCTATCTATAAGTTTTTACCTGACAGTAATATAAAATTATATGAATTTACAGCACACAAAAGTACATTTTTTGTATCAATTCCAAGCGTTACTTTTGATTTTATTACTCCCCTAATCTATTTCACAATTCAGCTTTTCAGTATATGCCGTTATTTTTGTTAACCAATCCACGAATCAACGGCAACAGCACTTCCCCAATAGCCTGACGGGTAAGGAGGTTTTCTTTGGAGAGCGTAGTTCCCGATTGTTGATTGTATTTCTGCTTTAATTCAAGCAAGACGGATGATTTTGGATGCCAACTTAAACCGGAGTTGATATAATCTTTTATCAACTCTATTTCATTGCCGCCAAAAAGAGGCTCATTCAAAGCTAAAGCTGCCTCGAGCGCTCTGATACAGATAATGTAGGATCTTTCCGGTGGATTAGAACGCATGACACTATAAAGACAATCTTGTGCACCTCTCCATGCATACTGAATATAAATCGGGATGGTGCCTTGTAAATCCAGCATAGCCTGACAATACTCCAACACCAAAGGCGTTTGATTTACGCTGTTGTACATAAACAGTTTTTTTGGCTTGCTAAATAGGTTTTTTCACAAGCTTTGAAAACACCTACACGATGTTGTGCTTGAAGAAGCAAAAGAAAAGCTATAAGATCATTCGGGAAGTTTTCCAAATTTTTCTCTGCCTTCTTTAATGCAATTTCATATTCTCCTTTTTCTAAATGGGAGGTAATTTCCTCCCATTTATCGCGATTAAACATAATCCATATGCCCATTGGACGCATTTCTGCCTCTGTAAACAATGGCCAACGACGATTTTCTTCAGTTATTACAGCTGGTTCAGCCTCCTTTTTTGTTCACTTTCTTTAATGGGCGCTTCCAAAACAATATTCTGCCGGGATTCGCTTTTTTCTCATCACTTCTTTATTTGCCTTTTTAGGTGCAATAAATAATAAGTAAATCACACTTACGACAAATGATAAAATGATAATATTGATAATACTTATTATTCAATACCCTAATCCGTGTCGGGCACAAGTGTTACTTTACTATTCGGCTTTTCGGGTTACGTCATAAGACAATTACATCACCATAAAAAATTAGATACTCTACTTTATATCAAAATAACAAGATCTATAACAAATGCCGGCGCACCAGACTTCAATTCTATATCTACCACTTTTATATGTTGAATAATTATTATTCCCCCAACCTTTTAATATTGCTGACTTATCTTCATCTCTATTTATTTCAACAGTAGTTGATACTCCTGTATATTTACTAGAATAAGAAGGATTATGTAAAGTTCCATCTGGATTGTAAATCTTGTAATAAATTTCTACAGACTTATCTACATACCCTGAAAAGTATATTTTCGGAGAAAAATATCTAATGTCATAAGCATATAGGTCAGTTGATGAGTATAGGATTGAACGATAGTTGTCAATTACTTTACCATCCTTTCTGTTTCCTATTTTTATATCAGTTATTTTAAATGGATACACAGATGTTATATCGTTATAGCTCTCTTTTATCTTTTCACTCTCGGACAATATTTGTTCTACATAAATCTCAATCTCTTTCATGTCGCTTTTAAACATTTCTATCTCTTCCTTTTGTGAAGATAAATTTAAAAACAAAATAATAACAACTACAGCCAAGATTCCTGAAACAACACCCCATACAACATTTCTTGATTTCCCAGGAATATCTGTTTTATTTTCTACTACATATGGAGTCAATTCCGGATATTCGGTAATTATTTTCCACTCTTCATCGTCTTCCTTCCACACCTTTGTTTTTGCAGGCAACTGCATCTCCATTAAGTTTGCAATAACATACGGACCTTTTTGTTCTCCATCAATTGATATCCAATATTTTGTACTATTTCTCATAAACGTGTTTAAGTATTTAATTCTTCAATAACTATACTCATTAAAGCATCTTGTTTTTAATAGTTTTCAAGTATTTCAAAGAACATTGCTATACCTATTATTAAAAAAACAACACTCAATAATAAGGTTGCATTTGATAAATTTACCGCTTTTTTATAATTTCCTTCCTTATAAGCAGGACTAACATTTAGAGAAAAAACGAATGGTAGTAATCCAGATAATAAGGCGAAAAATGCTTTACCTCCTTCCTCTACTAATAAATAAATCATGAAATTCACAATACAAACAAATAAAGTAATAACCGACAAAGCCATATAATTATATGGTTTTTGCTGCGTTTTGTACTGTGGTTCTGCTGGTTTAGGTGGTAGCTTTTGTATCCCATTATTTGGTTTAGTTTTGGGGTAGTCCTGTAACTGCTGCTTCTGTAACTGCTGCTTCTTTAACTCTTCCTGAAACTCAATAGAATTTTCCATATTTATTACTGTATCATTTATTGTCTTCCCCCACTCTTCTGCATTGGGTCTATTAATCGGTTTTTCGGAAAAGGCATTTATAAAAAGTTCTTGAATTTCCGGTGGAAGTATTGTAAATTTATCGTGTATTCGTGCATAATCCTTTATCTCATGTTTCTTATTTCCAAAAGGAAACAAGTTTTGAGATATTGAATACACTGTCGAATTTTCACTATCATCAATCATTTTTTTTGGTGTAACACTATAAGGGTGTATCCCAAAAAGGACCTGATAAAAAACAACACCGAAAGCAAAATTATCCCAAGACTTATCTAAAAATCTAAGCTGATTTGAATTTAACTTATAGGCTTCAGGTGGCACATAACCCGGAGTAGCGGCAGTTCCTTCATATAAAAGCCTCTTTTCTTCCATTATTTGCACTGAATCCATATCTACAATGGTAATCTTTCCGGTATGTGTTACTAATACATTTTGTGGTTTGAAGTCTTTCAACACATACTTTTTCGTAGCATGTAGCAAGGCAATTGGTATTGCCAAATTCTTTAACAGTTTCAATCGTGAATTTAAGGCTACTACTCCATTTTTTCGTGAAAACTTTCTGTGCCAATCATCACCTAACTTTGGTCGAATATTGGTCGATGTAAGATTTACTAATTGAATACTGCCTACAAAAGCTAATGGCATCATAAACCCAACAAATTCACCATTTAGGTGTGTAATCAAATCTGTTGGCCAGCCAATCATAAACGCTTCTGATTGGATTTTCGAAGGTGGGTTGGCAACCATATAGCGGATTCTCCCCTCCTGTTGCGGCGTTCTTTTAGGTTTAAAATATATTTTAACACAATTGTTTTTATATTGAGTAGGTGAAATAACTTTTCTAACCTCTCCTTCTCCACCGGAAGCAAAAGGCTTGTCTGCAAGAATTATTGTTTCTCCCCTTTCATTTTTTACTTTGTATCCCATACTAAAAAAATATTTATTCTGATATTAGTACTCCAACTATCATTGTTTTATCATCTTGTTCCTTAACAAACGAACTATTACCTGATTCTATAAAGCTCCACCACTTTTCTGCTCGTTCTTCTAAAGGAACATCTTGCTTTCTAAAATTAATCAGTGTGTTACTAATAGGATTGAAAAAACCCGGAAATGGTCTGTTGGGATCATAAAAACGCTCCTCATTAGGAACCTTTAGGTTATACTCCCATGACGAAGCTTCGCTCCCATCACTCATTAGTACAAAACCATAAGGTTTTTCATGTGTGATTTTACTTTCAGGAACACGTGTATCTGATAATTTAAAGAATGGAATATCCCAAAAATCAGATGTTAAGAAAATAGTTTGATTAGCCTCTTCTCCTTTATGTGGAGTAATTAAAGGTTTCCAATTCCCCTCTGCATCCCTATATCCAGCCCTACCATCTCCAACATGGGTAGATAAAATTGCATCAGGAGTATGTATTACTACAATAGCTGTTGCATTCAGGCTTTTCAACGGCTCATTTGTTTTTTGAGCAACCATATTCATATCATCTCTAACTTGTTTAAGCACCCTAAATGCCAACTCTTCCCACTCCTGATCACTCGGTATAACATTTTTTTCAACCCATTGCTTGTGTGTTATTAGATTTTTAAAGTGAAACATAGCTCTGTTAGAAACTATTTTAGAGCCTTTTTCTGCATTTTTTGCACTACCTGCACCATCAGAGACAATAGCAATTCCCCATCCGTTTCCTAAATACTCGTATGAATGACTGTCTTGGCAAGGTGTATTGGTAGCTTTATGTCCATTCCCTTGAACCGATGCACCTACTACAACCCAATCATCTGCATCTGTGGCAAAAGCACCTTTGTCAATAACAATTATATTTTTTTGTAAATCTTCTAAAATATCGCTTGTTTTCTCTTCCTTTTTTAATGATTTTTTTGTGTCATCCGCAGGAAGTGCTGTTTCCTTACTTTCGCTATTTACATCATTATTTCGGGTAATATCAACTGATTGAATCTTCTTTTCTTCAATAGGCTGATCGGTTGAAGTAAGCTCTTTTAAGTTGTTGTTTTTATTTCTGTTTCTTCTGTTTTTTTGCATAATAAATATAACACCAATAGCTATAATTACTAAAAGCAAAGGCAAAATCCAAAATATAATATCAAGTATCCAATATAGAATATCAGATATATCATATTTTTTTTTACCTGTATTTTGTCTGTATATTTTTTCACGAAGCTCTTCATTTTCTTTCTCAGCTAGGGCAAGTTCCTGTTCTTTTTCTGATAATGCTTTTTCTAAACTGTCCTTTTTTTCACTATCAGTTCCATTACTGTTTTCAATACCAGCTTTAATTGTTTCAAGTTCGGTATTTAGTTGATTAATGGAGTTGTCTTTTTGTATTACCTGATTTAATAGATTTGCAATCATTTTAATACGCTCATCAAAAGAATCAAATGGAAATCTTGAAATCTCTTTTAACGCTTTATTAAAAGCATCCAATTTACTTCTGCTTCCATCAACATTTGGTCCAATTTTAGGAGCCTGTAAAAGAACAGTAGCTTTTCGTTTTGTGCTATCTTTTTCTATTTCTTTTCTTAACTCCGCTTTGAAATCATCTACACTTATAGAAGTTATTTTTGACTTTACTGAATCCGAAACCCCAAGAAGTTCACAACCTTTTACCAACATCTCTTTTCTAATGTTGCCAAATACAATTTCCGGGTTATTTGAATTGTTATTTTTTTCAGCTTTACCAATGTTTGGATAAAGCAAACATAAAGCAAATATTATTACACATATTCTTCTCATAAAATCAATCACATTTATACGTTTAATATGCACAAATATAAGGGCTTAAATAAAAAAGCCCTTATATTATAGTTCATTATAACATGATATTTATTAAATTGTAAATGCTTCCCACCAATCACCCGGATCATTACTTCCCGGTGCCAAAGAAACACTTTCTCCTTCTTTTGCTTTTACTATAGTTCCCATACTAGCACTTAACCATTGGAAAAAGCTAAAAAACTTAGTTCCTTTAATTTTCATAGGACCAAAAGTTTTGCCATTTACGTTTCCTGCAAGCTGAGTCAATAGAGACATGTTTGCATTCTCCACTCCCATTGGTAGGAATACATACTTTTTATTCTCCATATCATCTTTAATTGTATTTGCCAATGCAATAATCTCATCTTGGTAGTCAGGTTCACCGTCTGTCATCATAATAATCCAAGGGCGTTTGTATGGTTGATTAGTTTCTTTGTACCACTCTTTTCTTGCATTTACCTTGTCAATTGCTTCACGTATTCCATCGGTCATATTTGTTGAACCCCAAGCTTTAAGTGTCGGCAATGTAAAACTGTCAACTAACGCGGGCTCTACTACTGTTTTCACATCACTATCAAAAGTTATGATAGATATTTCTAATTGTTGAGAAACACTGTCGTCATTTACAATTTCTTTATAAAACTGCTGTAATCCCTGATTAAGCTCATCAATCAATTTTACTCCTCCTACTTTAGCTTCCATAGAGCCTGAAGTGTCAAGCAATAAAACACAAAGAGTTTTTTCTTCAAAGTTATAGGGACTTTCACCCGTAAAATCATTTTTTCCCATAAATTTAAGTTTTTATTAAATTAAACATTTGATATGTATTACATCGATTTTGGTTTTCTGTTATGAGATGCTCCAACAGCAGACAAATCTGAAATAAACTTCTGGAACACCTTATTTAAATATGGATAATCCTTATCTTGCAAGTTATCAGCGGTAGCATTAATTTTTGAAAAATTATGTGTTGCAAAATTAGACACATAATGATCATAAAATTGCTTTGGCACGCCGTTTGTAAGCATATCATTACAATACCCCTTATACTCCTGGTTAGCTTTTTTCAATTCATCACGTTGATCAACTAAAAAGTCCATTAAGTTTGCTGTTGCATCCGCCTGTACTACAATATCTTGCCAACTACCTGATTGTGAAACTGCTGTTCTTGGTGGTGTTGCTGGAATTGAAGGTGTAGGATTACGCAAACTTATACTTCCAATAGATTGACCTGTAGCTGCTTGATACTGCCCTGCAATATGATCAATATATTTACGAATTTGTGGTATATCAAAATTGATAATTTTTTCGTATAGCTGCTTAAAGTTTTGTTCATCTTGAACGTAATAATCATCTCTATATGTTTTACATTGTTGTATTGGAACTCCTGTATCTTCCATTACATTGATATATCCTTTATACTGACTGTTTACAGTCATCAATCTATCACATAGCATTGCTAAGTAGTCATTTAGATTTTTCAATGCCTGCAATTCTCTGATAAAATCTTGTCCATGTTGTTGTGCCATAGAATCATTATTTATATTTGTTATTTGAACTTTATGTACTACATTTTTTTCTTTTATACCTGCCTCATATCCTTCGTTGTACCCTTGTGTATAGGTATCAAGTGCTTTACTTCCATGTATAGTAAACTTCCACGACATCCCCATTCTGGAATAGTCTTTATCATCGCCGGCAAGTGCTGCACTATGTCCATCCTTCCAACCTCGTTGATAATCATCGCTATTGGTTAAGCTGCTCATCTCTATCTCTTTCTAAAAAACAATATTAATAATATAACAACCACAGCACCTCCTAAAAACCATTGCCAATGTTCAATAATGAATTGAATTATTACCACAAGAATAATAACAGAAAGCACCACACCAATAGCGATACCAACAAACTTCAGAATTTTCAAAATCAACTCTTTCTTTTCTTCTTTGAGGTACTTATCTATTTTCACCTTAAGTGAAGTCAGTTCACTGCTATGAACACAATTATTCTCAATTTTTTCTATTTCGTTTCTAAAAAATTTAAGCGTTTTAGGTGCAAACATTTGTCGAAAAACTTTTATGTCCGATCGTTTTCTGGCAACACCAACATCTATTATCTTTTGGACATCATCAGTCGTTTGTGGAAAATCAAAAATATTAGCAATAGCACCCTTTAATATATTTATAAGATTATTCGCATCCTCAGCCCACATTAAATGAGCATAATCAACACCGGATGAATAATCTCTTATTAGTTCTTTATATGCACTTTTCTCTTTGTTAAAATTTGCTTCACATTGCTTTAATTCATCTTGTATTTTCTGTACTTTATCGGAGTCTGATGTGAGATCATTATAATTAGGGTTATCTATGATATTATTTAGCGTAATAATTCCATTGCTGCAAATAGCTCTTAATCTATATCTGTCTTGACTGTTCTTGTGTTTTTCCAGCTGACTTAACAGATTTAAGGCTGATTGCTTTATGCTATCTACCGTAGCACCTTCATCAGCAAATGCTGAATTAAGTTGCTTTATTGCCTTTTTAATACTAGGAATAACCACATCTATTATTTTGTCCAGATCATTTATAGAAATATTGGAAACATTTTTCAAATACACGGAAAGCTTGCCGGTTAATTCAGCTCTTCCAAATCTATCAGGAAGCTTAATTAGCTTTTGGTGAGCTTTTTTAATATTCTGAGTTTCCTTATCTATTTGCACTATCTTGTCATAGTAAGTTACAACCGCACTTAAAATATTTTTAGGGGAGTCGATATTGCCCTGACTATCAATTACTTGATTGATTTCATCTTCAAATGTAGGAAATTCCATGCTCAAGGTAGGCAATTTCTTCAGCTCCTGTTCCAACAACGAATACTCATCTCTAACCCGTTTCGATTTATTATTAAGAGAACTAAAATCCTCATATATATGCGATAAATCATCTGATAATTTAAGATAATTATCTGCATTTGTAATTATTTGACTATCTGCCATAACTCATTATTTATTATTAGGAAGAAGGTTAAATAAAACTCCAAACAGTGTCTGCTCAAGAGATTGATCACCAACAGAATTATACACAACAAATGGATCTCCAGGTGTATCTCCACCTATATAAGTTAGCCCCATATCCTCGGGCATACGAATGAAAGCTTTTCCATTCGCTTCCACAACTTCTCCTTGCCCATATCCATTTAAAACCTTTACAGGGTTCCCTCCACGAAGTCCTATTTTTACCTCCATATTTCTAGGAGCATCCGGCATTACTGATTCAATATTATTTGAATTGTAAGCATATAGCATAACATGTATACCGGAATCAGGCCCTCTCGTTATCAGAGCATCAAGCATTTCCGAAGGAGTTGGGTCTGTTGAGCCTCCAAAAGGGTCTCTTTTAATATTAAACGCCCTATGAGGTTTAAAATCCACGATTGCGTATAAAACCTCCGGTTCTTGATGAGATGTTTGTGGATTAGATTCCCTATAAGTCAATTTTCCATAAACATACTTAATAGCCTCAATAAGTTGATTAGCATCTGCATGTTTAACTTGATCCTTTTTAGTTAAAAATGACAGTTTACCAAATGTTGTTTTCTCATTTTCTCTTTGTAAGTCTGAGATAACTATCTCCGAATTGCTATATCCCATAGCAAACTGCAAAGCAGTCAAACCGATTAAACGCATAGCTGTTGGACGGTCGTTACCAACTATTACAACATTACTCTGAGAGTTGCGGTGGAAGTAAAACTTCACATGCTCTTTTCGACAAAATCCCGGCATTCCAAGATAGATATAATCTCCACCCATATTTCCAAAGTTTCCACTATTGCTTCGCACTAAATTATATAGGGCTTCATTATCACTAATCTTTGCAGTTAGGTCGTTGTCATCATAAATTAAATGGTCTAATTCATCAACATTGTTGTTCTGCTTTAGGTATATTTTTTTGATTTTTTCAACATACATCGGCAGCTCTTTTGTCTCATCAACAAAGGCTACTTGAAACTCCTCATTATACTTTGCCTCTCCAGCTTCTGATAAATTTAAAATTGCACGTCCTTTACCGCGAAGCATGGCAGCGCCTTCATTTCCAAGCAACTTTACACTATCGTTTCTATTAGTAATAAGAGACAATTTAATTCCCACTTGGGAAATATTGGTTTGTACTCCTGACAATGTTTGGGTACACAAGCATAAAAACACACCGGCACTTCGACCTGTTTTATGAATTTTTGTAATAAGGTCCGCTGCTTTATTTGATATCGCATCATTTTTTGAAAAAAGTTCTTGGTACTCGTCTATAATTGCAAAATTATAGGGAAGTGTCGGTCTATTGTTGGCCTTTTGTTTCTCATTGTAATCAGCTAACTTTGTTACCCTTTCTTTTCTGAACTCAGCACCTCTTATAAGAATATCTTCCGCAAAACGCTCTAAAACACTTAAAGCATAATGCCTATCATCAGAGACTGAAAGAGCAGCTACGTGAGGCAAGTCTTTATAAAAGGCAAAACTAACTCCCGATTTCATGTCTACTAGGTAGAATCTCAATTCTTCCGGTGAGTACCGTAATGCTCCATCTAAAATAAAATTGTGCAATAAAACAGATTTTCCACTTCCTGTTTTGCCGCCAATAAAAATATGTGGCGAGCCCGTAAAGCTTACCTCTACTTCTTTTACTTTTGTTGGGGTTTCAAAACCAAGTTTAAAATACAGACTTCCTTTCTTTCCATAATGGGGAGAATTCCATAAAACACCACTGTCCAATTGCTTATTAATTTCATCTTTGAAACTCATAATTAATGTTGGTGTCTTTTGGGTTCTTACAAACTCAATGGTCTTTCGCACCTCTTCATCCGTAGCTTTTGATTCAATTTGAATTTGCGAAGCCTTAAAACGTTGTGTCGGTTTTTCCAACTTTACAGATAAATCCAATAGGCGCTGGAGACTATTACTAGTTGAACCATAACCTGTTTGAGTTAAATCATCTTTTCTATACGTATAAAAAAGATACACTCCGGCTTTGGATGCATTTCCTGAATGGACTAACTGGATTAGCTGCTGTATCTGATTGTCTGTAAGTGAGCCAACTATATCCCTTATTATAAGAAAACGATAAGGAACAGCCATTGAGGAGTTTTGGATATTATAAGTTGCAATATCCGGATACTGTGACACATAACTTCTTATGTTTGTATCTACAATTTCAGCAATCTCCTTTAAAGCCGTATCTTTTTCCTCGCGTAAAGTTATATAGTGAAATTGATTTTTTTCCGTATCTAGATCATCTACATCCGTGGATATGGGAGAGAATAGATTAAAATCCCCTCCTATGTTACTGTCCATCATATATACAATACTTCTCCCCAAGGGAAAGGATGCTATTGAGCGAATAGCAATATTAAGCAACAAATCATCACACTCACTACCCTCTTCTATTGCTGTAGCATTTACAGCCTGAAAGTTATGTAATAAAGGAAAAAACAAAAGTTTGTCTTTCTGTCCAATATGTGGAAGTAGCTCATGCCCAATGAAAAACCCCCAAGGAGAAGCTAAAGTATCAGGTGAAGGAAATTCACGTGATATATCCCCAAATGACTGGTACGCCAATGGGGATGAGCTAACAAACACATCAATATCCGATTTAATTGTCTGAAATTTATCATTAATTAAAGAGGCTTCCTGTTGTAAAGAATTATTTATTCTATTCTTTAATCGTGATAATCCCGTTTCAAAATCCATAAACAAATTTTTTAGAGAATCCTTAGTAAAATAAAAATTATTTCGGGTAGTTTCCGTATTGATTTTCTTCATCACTATCAGTAACCAATAAGGCAATGAGCCAAATCAAACCGATAAGTGGAATCAATGTAATCAAAATCCACCCCCCACTTTTGCCCACATCATGTAGCCGCCTAACCGTGACTGCTAAAGAGGGGATTAAAACTGCTAATAGATAAATCGAGTGTAGCACAGTCGCAAAAAAACCTCCTGATATTAAGGAGCCAAGTAAAAACACAGAAAACGCAAAAATCACATTGAACAACTGAAACATCCAATACTCTTTTCTTCTTGCTCTTCCGCTAAAGTCAGCGTACTGTCTTAAACATTTTAGATACCATTCCATTTTCTTATTTCTCTATAGTTATTACATTATTACAAATCAAAATAATAAATACTCATTATAAAATTCTACTATACAAACAGCCCCCAGATAATTATTGCTAATCCGGCAAGCCACAAAGGTATTTTAATAAACGGAATTGGCAAACAAATAGTTAATTCTAAAAATGCAGCAATTAACGCGTTCACTACAAAGAGTATAGCACCTCCTAAAATTAATCCTAGCTTTTCTGAAACATCTTCTATTCCAAATATTTGTGTTATCCCAAATAGCAAAAGTGCTGGTATTCCAGCTCCTAAAATGGTAGCAGTAACTTGATTAGCTATTAAAAAGCGTTTCCAGTCGAACTTCATATTTACTTTCAAAATTTAATTAAAATCTATTCTATTTCTCTTTTTGTTCATAAATTAGACATAAAAAAAGCGTTATACTTTTTCTGTACCACCCTTCGGGAGATTTTCGACTACACCTTTACAAAATCAATAGGTTAAAACCACGCCGTATAGCGCAGGTATTAACTAACTTATTCTTCTTTTACAATCCGAAATTGTCGAAGTTTCCGAAGTAAAGAATAATAACTAATGCTCTTTCAATATGTCAATTTATTGTATTCTATTACTAAAATTACAATCAACATTGATTTTTACAAACTTTCGGCAAATGTAATTAAAAAACATAAAGTCAAATGATTAAAGAAAATATTTTAATTATTTATTCTTATTCTTAATTAAATGCTTAAAATTATAATCATTTTTAGTCTGTTCCTTTTCTGAAAGAATGATATTTTCAACATCTGTTTTTATCTGTTTGTAGTTCCGTTAAGTGTTTTGCTGCATCGTGTTTTTTTTCCTTTTCATCGGTAAAAGGACAAAGGTCATGGTTTAAATTTTTTTGATAATGATGTAGATTTGGTTTTTAGCTTACAGCTTCAGAGTGGCTTCACTTCCCCGTACCGGGGAAAGGGACTTTTTAGAGCTGCATTGATGGAGACGCATAACGCTAACGAAGTCAGAGCAGTGTTAGATGATTTTGAAAAGTGGAGGAGGAGGGAAGAGAAAACTTAAAACCGGTAAAATTCAATTGGGTAGTTAATGTAAAGTTGGGCGTTTCGACTACGCTCAACGCCCGGGGCGTGTTTAGTCTCAATTGCCGATCAGGCAGTTAATGTAAAGTTGGGCGTTTCGACTACGCTCAACGCCCGCGGCGTGTTTAATCTCAATTGCCGATCAGGCAGTTAATGTAAGGTTATCAATTAACAATTATCAATTTTCAATTATCAATTTTCAATTATGTCTTAATTACAGGTCAGGCAGCCAATTTAAGTTGTTAATTGCACATTGCTAATTGCTAAAGGTAGCCTTTCATCGGATGACTTGGGTTCATCCGATGAGAGGCGTTTCAATTGCTGGTCATGCAGTTAATGTAAAGTTGGGCGTTTCGACTACGCTCAACG
>ENA-UPTA01000419-UPTA01000419.1-activated-sludge-metagenome-genome-assembly--contig:-NODE-419-length-49296-cov-7.169249_pt1 | contig 49296 bp, 51 predicted proteins | sample MGYA00238184_ERZ773361 | MGnify/ENA primary metagenome ERZ773361 (study PRJEB29100, sample SAMN05720205) | activated sludge metagenome | isolation source: anaerobic digester from wastewater... | reverse complement strand
ATGTTTGTTTAAAAGGTGATGGATTTTTTGGATACATAAGAATTGATTCAATTGAAAGTTTAACAATTGAAGAAAAAGAGGTGGAAGAGTAATGGAAGAAATTGATTTGTTGATTGAAAAGGTGATTGAAGAGTTAAAAGGGTGGTTAGTTTAGATGAAGGATACTCATTTAATTTATCTAATTCTTGCGAATATATTTGATGAATATGATGAGGTAAAACTTATGAAAAAGATTATAAGTTTATCAAGGAAAAAGGATGAGGAGATAAAAAATTTTCTATCAAAAATTAAAATGGAGGAAGAAAATGAGCATAAGTAGCTTGATAAGGGAAAAAGTTAGAGAACTCTCTTTAGAAGGAAGAGATATAAATATTAGGAAAATAGCAAGGAAATATAAATGTTCACCATCGCTTGTTGTGAAAAATGTTTACAAGGTAGAAAGAGAGGAAAATTATAAGCACATCACTAAGTTTGGTGTAAAGGGAAAGGTTAACCTTGTTATCATAGATTTTGATGAAGAGAAAGAAAAAGATTTAAAACAATGGTTTGCTTCTGAATGTTTACCTGCTTTAACTCAAAACTCCCCCTTTGAATCTTCGCCCCATTTAACTCAAAACTCCCCTTTTGAATGTTTACCTGCTCCTGAATGTTCGCCACATTTAAAGCAAAAACCAAATTTTGAATGTTTACCTACTTCCTCTTCTGAATCTTTACCTGCTTTAAAGCAAAACCCTAATTTAGAATCTTCACCACATTTAATGGCAAACCCTAATTTTGAATCTTCACCCCCTTTAACGCAAAAACCTAATTTTGAATCTTCACCTTCTTTAACTCAAAACCCTAATTTAAAATCTTTACCCCCTTTAATTCAAAGCTCCCCCTTTGAATGTTTACCACTTTTAAAGCAAAACTCTCCATCTTTTTCTCCTTCTCCTGCTTCTGATCCTGAATGTTTACCCCCTATAACTAAAAACTCCCCCTTTGAATCTTCGCCCCCTTTAACGCAAAACTCCCCCTTTGAATCTTCACCACTTTTAAAGCAACGCTCTCCATCTTTTTTCCCTGCTCCTGCTTCTGAATGTTTACCTGTTTTAAAGAAAGGTTCTCCATCTTTTTCTCCTTCTCCTACTTCTACTTCTGCTCCTGAATGTTTACCCCCTTTAACTCCAAACTCCCCCTTTGAATCTTCGCCCCGTTTAACGCAAAACAACCATTTAGAAAGTTCGCCCTTCTTAAACCCAAACCCTAATTTAGAATCTTCGCCACATTTAACTCCAAACCCTAATTTAGAATGTTTACCCTCTTTAACGCAAAATACCAATTTTAAATCTTCACCCCTTTTAATGGCAAACCCTAATTTTGAATCTTTACCTGCTTTAACTCAAAAGTCCCCCTTTGAATGTTTACCCTATTTAAAGCAAAACTCCCATTCTGAATCTTCACCCCATTTAACTCAAAACTCTAATCTTCAAGCCCCGCTCTTCAATGTTCACCATAATTTAAAAGAAAAAGAAAAGGTTTCTTATAATCTTCTAAAAGAAAAAGAAACTGAAAAATTTATAAATAAATTTTTATCAATTTCTCAAATTGATAGTTTAACTTCTTTAAATAAATATGAAAAAGAGATTCTAAAAACATACATAAAATATGGTGGGAAACTGAGAGAAAGTGAAATAAAGTTTGGAAAAGAGATTCTATTTTATGCAACTCCAAAGCAATTTGAAGCTATTTTATTAAAGGTTATTAGAGAGAAAAAGGGTGAAACTCCGAGAATTTCTTATCTATGTGAAGTCACAAAAAGGTTTAATTTGAAGAGTAGAAAAAAGAAAGCCACCCCAAAACTATTTGAAAAAGCAAAAGCTTTTAATAAATTCAAAACTTATGAAAATTCTATTGATAAAGGGTTAAGTTCAACCTTTTCCTATTTAGGTTTAACTGGTGAAGATGCCTTAAAAGCCTTTTTTGGAGATAGTTTTAAAAAGGAAAATTTTGTTGGTGTTTTAAATGGATGAGATTAAAAACATAATAAACGAAATAATGGAAGATATCAAGAAAAGAAGAGAGAATATAAAAGAGATACCAGGAATTCCTTTTAGATGTACATCTTGTAATGAAGGTGAGTTTTTAATTCAGGAACTTCCTTTTATTTGTGAGTTCTTTGGTGAATTTAATTGTCCTATTTTTAGAGAAGAGATTAAAGATGATATAGGAAAAATATTTTTAAATACTTCAATTGATAAGGTTGAAGATAAAGCAAGAGAAATCCTTTCATCATATCTTACAAATATAAGAAAAATGGTTAGAGGTGGTAAAGGTTTAAATATTCTTGGAACTATTGGTGTAGGAAAAACAAGTATAATTGTCCTCATAATTCAAAAAATCTTTAAGGAAAGATACTCTTTTAGGTATTTTCACATAAAAAGTTTTTTAGATTCACAAATTGAAAACATAAATTTCAACTCTTTTTCTTTTCTTTTTATTGATGATTTAGGCTCAGAATATTTAAACGATAGAAACTCCTCTTTTATCAATTATGTTGTTGACTTGAGGTATAGGTTTATGCTTCCAACAATTATTACTTCAAATTTGAGTGAAAGGGAATTGAGGATAAGATATCCAAGAGCAATGGATAGGTTGTTTAGTAGGAACATAAAAATAAATTTGGAAGGAACTTCAAGGAGGTCAAAAACAAAGAATGATTTCTAAAAATTTGATTGAGGTGAATTTTATTGTGATTCACCATTCTGGTGTTTTAAATAGTGAAAAGGATCCTACAAGCATAAATCAGTGGAACTCTATCTTAAAAAACCACAAAAAAGAGTTTGGTAAAAAATTTCCATGGAGCATCTCTCCATACCATTTTGGAATAGGAAAGAAGGGAGATATTTTTAAAGGTCAAGATGAAGATTTTTTCTGTATTCACGCAGGAGACGATTATTACAACTTCAGAAGTTTAGCCATCTCATTTCTTGGAAATTTTAACATTGAAACGATGAATGACAATCAGTTAAATTCTGGAATAGATTTGGTTAAGGATTTAATGAAAAAATATAAAATTCCTTTGGAAAAAGTTTTAAGACACAAAGACATAGTTTCTACGGATTGTCCTGGAAAAAACTTCCCATGGGAAAGGTTCTCAAATAGAATAGTTGATATTCCTCAATACAAATATGATTCAATTGAATATGCATATAAGTTAGGTTGGATAAAAAGTATTCACAGTCCAGAGGAATTAGTTGATTTTGGAAATTTTCTTACTATCTTAAAAAACTTTTATAAATCTATAAGAGGTGATTAAGAATGGAGATTAGAGAGGTTATTTTTTATGAGGTGATTAAGAATGGATATTGGTGAGGTTATTTTTTATGAGGTGATTAAAAATGGAGATTAGAGAGGTTAAGAAATTCAATGGTAAGGTTGTAAGGATAACAAATTATGATGGTGAAGTTGTAGAGGGTTACATTAGAGATATTTTTTCAAATGGAGATTTAAGATTTTGGTTAAAAGGTGGAGGAACTACTTATATTCCAGCAAAAAATATTAAAGAGATTGAGGTGATTAAAAATGGAGATTAGAGAGGTTATTTTTTATGAGGTGATTAGAGATTATTAAAAATATATTAATTAGAAACTTTTACATCGCCAAAAAAGAGATTCAAATTATCGAGGTGATTAAGGATTATTAAAAGTATATTAATTATCATTCTTTCATACCTAATACCATTTTTAATTGTATTTTTTATAAAGAGAGGATTTAAAGAGATAGATAAAGGTGAAGCGATGTATATGATAGATAGAGCAGGTAGAGATAATGAAGATTAGAAGTTTATTTGAAGAAGATGTTAATTTGGGGTCAGGCCCTTTTTTATCATTTTATGTTAAATTAGGGACTGGCCCTTTTTTATCATTTTTATTTTTCCATTGAAAGGAGAGTGATTTTTTGAACCTAAGGAGTTTAAAGGTTATTGAGTTAAAGGATGATGAAAATTTTATTGCAAAGGATGAAGCAAATGATGAGTTTGTAGTTTTTAAAGGTCAAGAGATTAAGAATTTTAAAACTCTTCTCGAAGCAAAAGATTATTTAAAAGGAAGGTGAAGAATTTGTTTTTAAATCTTTTTAAACAAAACAATATTTTAAAGGAAGGTGAAACTATGGAGAATGAAAAAAGATTTGAAGCAATTGAGAAACTGTTAAAAAGTTATGAGATGCTCAACTCTGCACTTGAAAATAGAGTTAGGATTCTTGAATATCAAGTTAAGAAATTAAAAGAAGATTCAGCAGCAGTAAAAAAAGATAACAGCCTTAAGATTGATTAAAGAGGTGAGATTTGTGGGTAAGTGTGATTGGTTAAATGAAAAAGGTGAGTTATTGTGAATAAGCGTGGATGGTTAAATATAGGAGTGAGTTATCTTGATTAAACAAAAATTGTTAATTAAAGAATTAATTATCTTTAGTAACCCAGAATATTTAAACAAAGGAGTGAGGTTTATTGATTAAACAAAAAAATTTAATAAAAGGAGTGAGTTATTTTGATTAATTTAAAATGGTTAAAGAATTTGTGGTGGCTATTTCCACTAAAAAGTAATTTCCAGTGCAGAATAAATAATAAGATGAAACATCTTAGTAATCCTCAATATTTAATCAAAGGAGTGAGATTTATTGATTAATCCAGAATGGTTAAATAAAAGTTTAAGGTCTTTGAAAAACTTATCCAAACTGTCATTCTTGCAGAAGCAGGAATCTATATTACCTATGGAAATACTGGATTCCCGCATAAACGGGAATGACAAAATAGAGGGTTTTCACTAATCTCATGTTAGATATTTAAAACCCCAAAATATTAAATAAAAGGAGTGAAATATTGTAATTTCAGTGAAATCATTAATAAAAGGAGTGAGATATTTTGAATAGACCTAAATTTTTAATTAAAGAATTAGTTATCTTAACTAAACAAAAAAATTTAATCAAAGGAGTGATATTTATTGATTAATCCAGAATGGTTAAATAGTTTTCTTGGTTTCTTTATGCCAGTGTTAGTTAACTATATTATAAACAAAAATTTCAGTAGAGAGATTAAAACAATAATAGCAATAATTACCTCACTTCTCATTGGTTTTCTTTCTACCTATCTACAGGGTTTATTCTGTTTATCACTTGAAAATTTCTTCAACACCTTCATTCAAATCTTTACAATCTCACAAATAGCATACAACCTATTTTGGAAAACTATCTTTATTAGAGAGGAGGTGAAGTAAATGCCATTAATCAATGAAGCACATTCAATAAGAATCCTTTTTGGAACAGAGGGTGACACAAGAAGTGAAACTCAAAACTATCTAAAGGTTTCTGCAACTGATACTCAGGTTGAGGATTTTGTCTCTCAAGTTTCTAATTTAGTCAAAGATCCAATCTATACCTGTTACAGAATGATAAGGAAACAGTTTGGTTAATCTTGAGAAATGTTAATTTGGTGTCAAACACTTTATTAACATTTTTATAGGTGAAATAGGAAACGATTGACAAGAACTTTGAAAATTAACTAAAAGGAGGTGAAAACATTGGATAAACAGGTATATATAACTTTTTCAACAGAGACAGAAGGAAGAAACTACATAATGAGGTTCAATAATCCAAAAGATACTATTAGTCAAACAGATATTGAGAATTTTGCTAACTGGGTTATATCTCAAAATATGTTTCTAACAAGATATGGAGAATTAGTTGCTCTTGTTGATGGTGGAATAATACAAACAACAAAAACAGATTTAATCCCACCCATAGAATAAAACTTACCCATAGAATAGATTCCACCAATAGAATAAATTTCACCCATAGAATAAATCTTTTCCCATAGAATAGAATAAAAATCACTCTGGCCTGCCTATGATAAGACAAACCCATAGCAGGCCAGAGAAAAAAACTCTGGCCTGTATGTGATAGTGTTAAAAAATTTAAAAATAAGAATATTAAAAGAGAATAAAACACTCATCACAGCAGGTTGGAGTTAAAAATGAGACTTTGGTGCCTGACACCTTTGTCTCATTTTTTAAATGAGATTTAACTGTTTAATAAAGTAACAATATTTCTTATGGAGGTGAGAAATTATTGGAACTTAACATTGATAAACTTATTCAATATATCTCTCAAGTTGGTTTCCCAATCGTAGTAGCATCTTTTCTTCTTCTAAGAACAAATGGAAAGATTGAAAAGCTAAAAGATGCAATCACTGAACTAAAGGAAGCTATACAAGAACTCAACCTAAAATTAACCAATTTCAAGTAGAAAAAAAGTTATTAAAAATTATTTTAAGAATCACTTAAAAAGGTATATGTCAAGATAAATACAGAATATTGCAAAAAGTTAAAAAAAATGTATATATTATATTAGAAAAATCAAGACTAAGTCCTTGATATGTCTTACGAAATAATAAAATATATAACAAGGTTAAGTCCTTGGAGGAGGTAAGAATGAATTTGAACGATGAATTAATTAAAGCAGCTAAAGATGGTAATTTACAAGTCCTTAAAACAGCATTAGAAAAAGGTGCTGATGTAAATGCGAAAGGTTTCGAGGATATTACCGCTTTAATGTATGCATCTGTATATGGGCATACAGATATAGTAAAACTTCTTATAGAAAAAGGTGCTGATGGGAACGCAAAAGAGGTCGATGGTAATACTGTTTTAATGTTTGCTTCTTATACATGCATAGATATAGTAAAACTCCTTATAGAAAATGGTGCCGATGTGAATGCAAAAAATAGCGCTGGTTGGACTGCTTTAATGCGTGCATCTCAAGAAGGACATACAGATATAGCAAAATTTCTCATAGAAAAAGGTGCTGATGTAAATGCAAAAGATGAAGAGGGTATGACTCCTTTAATACATGCTGCTAACTGTGGAAGAATTGATACAGTAAAACTCCTCATAGAAAAAGGTGCTGATGTAAATGCAAAAGATAACAAACAAATTACTTTAATAATTGATGCCAGAAATCGAACTTCTTTAATACTTGCTTCTTTTGATGGATATACAGATATAGTAAAACTCCTCATAGAAAAAGGTGCTGATGTAAATGCAAAAGATAGCGCTGGTTGGACTGCTTTAATGTATGCTTCCTACATGGGACATATAAATATAGTAAAATTACTCATAGAAAATGGTGCTGATGTAAATGCAAAAAATAACATAGGTATAACTGCTCTTGTATATGCATTTGTCCAGTACCATAGAGACATAGAATCTCTACTAAAAAAAGCTGGTGCAAAAAATTAATAAATAGAAAAAAAATTAGTTATTGTTAGATGGTAAAAATTTTTATAATATGTCTATAATATAAAAGCAAAATTAAAGATAATTCATTATATTGTGATTTATGTGGATAGAGATTTTAATCTACTCAAAAATGTAATAAACTAACAGATTTAACATATGTTGATTCAATAACAATTTTTATGAATGGAATAAGAAGATATTTAATCACTGCAGTTGATACTAAATCTAAATTTCTCTTATCTATGCATATAGTAATCTATCAAGTAAACTATCTTAGATTTTATAATGAAATTAAAAAATGTTTGCCTCTTTGATATTAAACACATTCAAACAGACAATGGTCTTGAATTCCATAAATACTTTAGAGATTACCTTGAAAAGGAAAATATTATTCAATTCAGAAGCCATCTAAGAGACCTAAAGATAATTCAAACATAGAGAGATTCAATAGAACGATAAAAGAGGAGTTCATATATTAAACTTTTGAAGATCTACTTTTTGATATTGATGAATTCAATAGAAAATTAATGGACTGGTTAATATTTTATAATACTAAAAGACCTCACTATTCCATTAGATATAAATCGTATGACAAAAAGATATAAGTTGTATAACAAAAAATAGATACTCTTATTTAAATTTTGAAAGGTAAGTTATGGACTTATGCAATCCCTTGACAAATTTTTATTTTTATTATATAAATAATATTTAAAAGGAGGCAAAAATGAACGAAAATCTTAAAAATTTAATTTTTGAAGCTTGTAAAAATTTGAATGCGGAGCTAGTATACGAAAACAAAGAAAATTTTGGCTATGTTTTTTTAGTTCCTTGTGATGAAGGTAGAAAACAAAATGTAATTATAACTCGTTCAGAAGATTACCTTAAAATTGCTACACCAATAGCAAGGTATCAATATGTAAATCCTGTTGCAGTTTTAGAGTATAATTTTTTAATACAAGAAGGTTCACTCGGAGTCGCGGATTTTGATTTTAATGACGGTTTAGGCAATACTTCAAGTTTATTTTTTGTTACTACTCAACTTATAAAAACAGCTGATTTAGAAGAAATACAAAATAAAATTAAAACTACAGCAATTGAAGGGGATAGGGTAGAAAAAACTCTCATTGGTAGAGATAGAATATAATTAAATTTTATTAAAATTTTCTATACTTTATGGACTTATGCAAGAAGTGAAGAAGTTGAATTATTTAATAAAAAATGTTATAATTTTAAATTAATTTTTATAAAAAATATTAACTTAATAGCTATTAATAGGAGGTAAAGAATGAAAAAATTAGTTAAAAAAAACAAATCTGAAAGAATTAAAACAATACCCTTAGAAGTAATTAATTCATCAAATAGTGTAAAGGTTAAGAGGATTCTTAAAAGATTAGAAGATAGATCTTTCCTTGAGAGACTTTATTCTTATAGTGAAAAATATTGGGATGACCATCATTCTCAGTTATGGCAGTAAAGGCAAGATTATAAAAATTATTAAAATGGATAATTAATGTATGATACGGTAACATTTAATAAAATATTTTCAAAAAATATAGAAATAATATTTAATAAATTAATAAAAGAAGACTTTATAGATACTCAAAGCAATTTTTTTTTAGTTTCAAAAGAAAGAGCATCTAAAATGTGTTTCCAAACTTTTTACCCTTTGATTGAATATTTTAATAACTTTTCTGAAACTCATTTTGATTTTTTTTTTCAAAATACTTATCTTTTCATTTGGTCCTTTTTTTTAGATCAATCTCTTGATTCGTTAGAGAATAATATAGTAAAAAGAATTAGATCGTTTCAAATATCTTCATATCTTTTACTTAACTATTTTGAATGGCTTGCAAAAACACATAAATCAAAGCTGCCCATTTTTTATAACTATTATAAAGAGCAAACTAATTATTTGATAATAGAGAAAAAGTGGGAATTTCCACAACTTTACCATTTAGCATATGGATCAGAAGAAAATATTTATAAAAAAGCAGTAATATTATTATTTCCTTTAGACTTAAATAAAAGGAATTTATTTATTTGTAAACCTCAGATTCTAAAAGATTTATTTATTAACTATTATTCTTTTCTTTTGCTAGCTGATGACCTTGTTGATATAAATTCTGATATAAACAGTCACTGTTTAACTTATCCAATAGCATTCTATTTCAAATTAAAAGGGAAATTACCGAGATCTTCCGAAGATTTCGTATCTATACTTCCTCACTTTATAGAAAGTCTACAGAAGTTTCTTGATAATATTAAAAACCTTGAAATCTCTATCAGCAAAAATTCATCAATAATTAACAATACAATCATTAATATTAAAGGTAAATTAAATAAAGCAGGTATTAAAATATGAATCATATAACACCTATAATATATACTACAGAATATTGTAATATGGCATGTAAGTATTGCTATGCAGGCTCTGCATGGAAATATCCCTTTGCAAAAGAGATTAATGAAAACTTTAGATTGAAATTACCTTCTCTATTTAAATTTATTAACGAAGTTATGTCTTATAATAAATTTGTTCATACTAAATTTATATTTCATGGTGGTGAACCTCTTTTAATAAAACCAGAAAATTATAAAAAAGTATTTGAATATTTCAGAAAGGAAAATTATGATATCGAAATATCAATACAAACAAATGGTACATTAATTAATAATGCTTTTATTAATCTTTTCAAAGAATTTAATGTAAAAGTTGGTGTAAGTTTGGATGGTCCTCTTTCTTTAAACGATTGTACTCGGATATTTAAAAATGGAAATGGGTCTTTTTGTACAATTTTCAATAATCTAAAAAAAATGAAATATGAAAATCTTAAATTTGGTTGTCTTGTAACTTTAAATAAAACTAATATAAAGAATATTGATGAAATTTACACATTCTTTAAGGAAAATGATATACCCTTTAATATAAGACCAATTTTTAAAACAAAATATACCGTACCCAAGGAATTTCTTATAACACCCCAGGAATATGCAAAATCATTTTGTAAACTCTTTGATATCTGGTTTGAAGATGAAACAGAAAACCTTCTGATTGATGAGTTTGCCAGTATGATTGCCCAGTTCATAAAACCTATTGAAGGTTTAGTTTCTTGTGCTTTTACAAAAAAATGTTCAGAACATTTTATTTCTTTTGATATGGATGGAAACTTATACCCTTGTGATCGTCTGTATGGTATACCTAAGTTTCTATATGGTAATATTCAAAAGTATTCTTTAAAAAATTTATTAAATAGTTCTAAAGCAAAAAATTTGTCGAAAAGATGGGAGATACTTTCAAAAACAGAATGTAAAAATTGCGAAATTTTAAAGTACTGTTATGGAGGTTGTCCTGGTAATGGCTATTTCTATTATGGTAGTTATTTTAAGAGAGATTATTATTGCAAAGCATTTAGAATGATTTTAAGTCACATTTATGAAAGAGTTAAATCATCACTCAGAAATAAAGTGGATTAAGAAATTTGTAAAAAATTCTGTAGAAATTGAGAATTTGAAATATCTTATGCAATTAACACCAAATTTATTACCCTCTATAAAGATAATTACAGATAATTACTATATTATGGAAAAATGCAATGTGATTGAGCCCAAAGATTTTGCACCAGCTAACTTTTATAGATTATACTCCGAGCTTTTAATGCCTTTGCATAAATTTAAGAAAAATAATTACACTCCCGGAATTTACAAATATTTTGCACCATATACTCTAAATTCTGAAATTAAAGAGCAATATTATATTCCTTATATTATGAATGAATTGAAAAAATTAATATGTAATATATCAATTGATTTTACTGAGTTATTAGAAGATACGTATTTTTTAAACCTGGTTAGATCACTAAATAGTATAAGTATATATTTTAAAGATTGGAAACCATATAATGGCTATAATCTTCTACATGGCGATCTTCATATTGGTAATATTGTTAAAAAAAATAATAGTTATCTATTAATCGATTTTGAATATCTACATTATGGTTCTAAAGAATTAGAAATAGCAAATTTTATTATCAGTTCTTTAATTTGGCACTATAAAAAAAATCACAATTATACAGAACTAAAAAAATTAATTATTGATTACTTTCAAACATGTAATGAATTTTCATTTTTTGATTATTCCTTATTAAAATTCTTTTTCGTTTACTCATTAACTTTATTTTATTTAAGTGCCTATTTAAAAAAAGATAAAATTGGTTTAGAAACTATTCATAAAATTACGGAATTATATAGAATAATTGGAGATGATAAAGATGAATAATTGTTTAAATTTATTAGGAAGTATTGCAGGTATTTTCTCTTTCTTATATATAATATTTCTAATTGTAATAAAGGGCTATATAAAACCTAATGTTGAAATTTGCGATTATATTGCTAGAAGAATAACGAATAATGACATTTTTTATACAATAAAAATTTGTAATAAAACAAGATTTGCGTTAGTAAATATTAACGCTGAACTTCTTTTAATGAGAAATGCGGTTGACTTAGATGATTGTATAAAAAAGATTCCTCTTTTATACTCTACTATTTCAGACATTCCTGCATATGGTCATCCTAATTTAGGACATTTTCGGAAATTTCAAATAGAAAATATCAATATTGATAATCTATTAAATGATAATAAATGTTATTTACTTTTCAAATTAGCATGTACTCATTCAATATCTAAGAGAGAAGAGATTTTCACAAAAAAATATACAAAGGAATCAATTAAGGATGGTACTTTTAATTCAACCTCTTTGAAGATAGTTAAATCATTAAAAAATTAACTATTAAGTAAATCAACAATGTTTTACATTTGGCTTTACTTTATTTTGGTTGTATAATATTAAACTCTATATATAAGGAATTATTAAAACTGAAAAAAATACAATATATTAAAATTCTTTTAACTATTTATCTAATATAAAAAGTATTGTAGTAATAAAAAAAGAACATTTGAAACAAGAATTTTTTGTATCTGTAGAGGAATAGAGTTTTTTATAAAGACATACTCTTCCTATGAAATAAAAGATAAGATAATGAATGAGATATAGAAAGAAAATTTGCAATTTTTTTTATTTTCTATATAAAGATTGGTTAGAGAAAATAAAAAATATATATAAAATAAATAGATCTAATATTTCAATATAAAAGAAATTATTAAAAATAATAATGGGAAAGTAGATTTTAAAAGATAAAACTGAAGATGCTGTTAAAGCTTTTGAAAAGTGTATTGAAATCGACCCAGATACTGATATTGCTATTTTAGCAGGAAAAGAACTTGCTAGACTTTATAGAATATAAAAATTTTTAAATTCTATATTAAATTTGTATATGAAATTTTACCTAATTGAATAATATTTTATATTCATAATTCCTAACGCTAAGATATATTTTCTAAACAATATATTAAAATTAATTAAAAGATTCTTATTGATGAATTTTTTAGTAAATTTATTAAAAACATTTCTATTTAAAATAGTAAAAATATTTTAAGGGAAAATTTTACCTATCTTTATCATAAATTTTTTTAACAAAGCATATAATTAAGATTTATATATATTTTTGCTTAATTCTAATATAAATTGATTTATGAAAGTCAGAGTTGGAGTTGATGTTTAAATTCTAATATAAATTGATTTATGATAGTTGGAATTGGAATTGATGTTTTAATTTTAATATAAATTGATTTATGATAGTTGGAATTGATGTTTAAATTTTAATATAATTTAGTTATGATAGTTGGAATTGGAGTTGATGTTTTAAATATTAAGAGATTCAAAAAAATAGTTAAAGGTAATCCAAAAATTTTGAATAGAATTTTAACAGAAAGTGAGATAAATTTATTCAAAGATTATAGTGATTCAATTATTCATTATGCAGGGAGGTTTTCACTTAAAGAGGCAATAATAAAAGCAGGGAAAGAGTATTTAAATATAAAATCTTTTAAGGATATTGAAATCTTAAAAGATGAAGATGGCAAAGCAATATTGACAAAACCAAAAGGAAAAATTTTTATATCAATATCTCATAATGAAGATTATGTTGTATCAATTGCTGTAATAGAAAAATAGTTAAATTAATTCTCTCTTAGCTTCCTTATTATCTTTCTCTCTTAACTTCCTTATTATCTTTCTCTCTTAACTTCCTTATTATTTTTCTCTCTTAACTTCCTTATTATAAATGATGCAACATCTATTCCTTTTGTTCCTCTACCAAATGTTGCATCAATTCCCATCTCTTTTGCTAAATCTGAAGAAAGTTGTGTTCCTCCACCAATTATTATTAATTTGTTTCTAACACCCTTTTCTATCGCAACATCAACAAGTTTTTTTAAATTTATTCTATGAACTTCTCCATGAGTTACAGTTGTTGAAGCTAAGATAACATTTGCTCCAACTTCAATTGCAGCATTAACAACCTTTTCTGGAGGTACACTTGTCCCAAGATATGTAACCTGAAATCCCCATTTTTCAATTCCACCATGTTTTATATCAATTATCTCTTTTAATCCAACATTATGTTCATCTTCTCCAAGTGTTGCAGCAATACATTTAATCCCACCTCTTTTTTTTACTTCATTTTCAATCTCTTCATCTGATAATGGCAATATTTTTTCAGGAACCTTAATTTCACTCTCTTTTAAAAAGAAATCAACCTCTCCTTTAATTTCAATTAAACTTCCTTCAACTGGATGCATAACCTGTTGATGTACAACTTCAACATTTGTTAAGCCCAATTTTTTTCCAATCTCAATTGCTGCATAAGGTGCCTTTTCTTTTGAAATTGGTAGAAACATTGAGATAAGAATAACACCATCATTTTTCCACTGGACTTCTGGCTTAAACATACCTTGTTTATCATAAATCTCATTTTTCTTTAATCTAACTTCAACATTATCTTCTGGATCGAGTTCATCTATATAAACAATTTTCGAATCACTACAGAATGTACATCCATCAATCAAATCACAGGGTTTATTTAAACCTTCTGGTAAATTGTTGTATCCAAAATGATGACATACTGGTGCTAAATAATCATCGGCTCTCTTAATAACAGTATTAGCTTCATCTCCACCATCTTGAGGTCTTCTTATTCCATCTCCAACTCTTTCAGGATAATAGCCAGAATCCACAAAAAAACCTTCTTCAAGTGCTTTAAAATATCCACCAACATCTATTATCTCTTCTAAGAATAAAATTGCTCTTTCAAGTATTTCTCTTTCTTTCTCCTTTTCTTCTTTTTCATTATCAATTTTTACGAAATTTTTTATTCCATCTGCTGCAATTAGAGTTTGTTTAGCTGTATTAATAGCATTTATTGAGTTGTAGTGCCATGGTACATTTCTTCCTTCATCTGGTGTTATTGTTGATTGAATATCTGCTGATGTTAATTTTGATATTAAAGCATTCAATGTATGATTAACTGTTGCCTCTCTTGTATCAGATTCAACATATTTTGTGTTCATCTGTGCTCTGAATCTGAATCCTTTGAAAACTTTTCTTAATAAATTTGCATATGGTAAATCTAACCTTAAAGATGGAAATGGTGCTGCATCAGGTGGAACTGTTGAAAGTGCAATATACTCTTTTTTCATTCCAATTTTTATTGAAAATAGAGAGTTTATTGCATGTTGAACAAGAAGTTCTGGCATAACTTTATAACCATATTTAGCTGTTGCATTAGCATTATGTGCTCCGTCAATTTGCATCATATTGAAGGAAGACATAATTTTTTTACTGACACCTGCATCAACAAAAGATCTAACTGGATTAATGTTTCTATATAAAATGTTATATTGAGGGTCTTGATGTGCACCATTGACACCCTCTTCTGCAAAAAGGACTGCAATTTCAGGACCAGCAATTCCTGAAACATATGAATGAAAATTAATTTCTCTTCCAACCTCTTCTTCAATCATATCAAGTGCTTTTCTTGTCGCCCTTATCTGTTTTCTTGTTATTGGAATTCCTCCAACACCTTCTGGAGTTCCTTCTATTAATCCATCAAAATGGCTTTGTCCTAAAGTTCTTATTACCATAATGTGGTCTGCGCCATGCCATGCTGCCATTCTCATTCTTCTTATATCATCTTCAAATCTACCAGATGCAATTTCAACAGTAATTGTTATATCTGGTTGTGGATCAATATAATCCATCTGCCTACTTGCAGGAAGAGGTATAGAATTTTTTAATGGTTCACTTGTATCAAAATAGATAAGATTTCCAATTTTTTGTTTCTCAACTTTTTTTCTGAATGTCCATCCATATCTTTTAGGTTTGTAATTTTTTAAATCTTTTAAAATCTCATTAATATCTATCTTTTCATCTTTCCTGAGCATTTTGATTTCTCCTGTAATAATTAACAACTTCTTCCCATCCAATTCCTTCTGATAAATCTTTACCAGCATCGAGATAATTTTTTTTCTTCAGTTCTGAATAAATCAAGACAATTTTTCCTGCGCCATGAGGCAATAAATTATTTTCAACCATATATCTTACAATGTTTTTTGATTCAATGCTTGAAAATCCCATCCTTAAAAGAACACTTCTTTCAATAGAAGGGGATGTGTGAGTTTTTGAGAGTTCAACAAGTGGGTCAACAATCTTCTCAGTTAACTGCCAAAAATAGTTAATCAGCTCTTCTTCACTCATATTTTTTAAATGTTCTCTTTTCTTTTGAAAGTCATCCTCTCTAACCATTTATCTTAACTCCTTTCTCATATAAGAATTTTTCAACAAAATCACTTTCAACTTCATTTACCTCTTGTTTTAAAAAATTTAGATCATCTTTTGTGATTTCCTGAATATTTTTTATATTATGCTTTAAATAAGATATTTTAAGTTCATTCATATTCAGCTCTTCATATCTTAAATTTTCTACATCTTCTGGTATCGCAATTCTTTTTCCAGGTATGTTATCATTTGGGTCTCCTTTTATAACCTCAACTCCCATCTCTCTTGCAAAAGTTAATTGAGCATAAGGATGTTTACCTGCTCCAGTATATTCAGTCTCTTGAACAACAATTATCTTATCTTCAGGTAGTTTTGTAGCAAATGGTATCGCAGCAGAAAGAGCTGTATTTCCAGCTGGTCCTCTTTCAAGTCCTTCAATTTGAGCAAGAAGTATGGTTGTGTAAAAAACTTCTCCTTGAGATACAAGAAAATAATCATCAATATATCTTAAAGCTCTTGCAGCATTTCTTGGAACATCTGTTCTGTCTGGTTTTACTAAAAAAGGAACACCAAATCCTGTGTGACCTGTTGTAAATGATTTTCTATTGAAATCTCTATCACTTGCCATATGAAGACCTCTTAAATCAACAGATACTCCGATAACTTTTGTATCTTTGGCTCCTGCTGAAATTAAACCTCTTTTAGTTCCTGTAATGTTACCTCCACCTGCATGGGTTGTAAGAACATAATCTGGAAATTTTCCATATTTTTCTTTTACATCATTAGCTATTTCATAACCAAGAGTTTCTATTCCTTTTATAGCGAATGGAGTATAAAGAGATGCATTAAAATAGCCAGTTTCATTTAATATTTTAAGTGTCCAGTAAAAAAGTTCTGGACCAACTGTCATCTGCCATACTTCTGCTCCATATGCTTCACAGGCTCTTCCCTTTTCAAGTATTTCAGGTTGACCAATCCACTTAGAATCAAAAACTTCTTGAACTATTATCGCTTTTAAATTCATTTGAGCAGCTTGTGATGCTACTGCTGCTCCATAATTTCCACTTGTTTCTGCAACTACTCCTTTATAACCAAGTTTTTTTGCATGAAAGATGGAAAGAGATGCTCTTCTTGATTTAAAAGAGCCAGATGCATTATTTGCTTCATCTTTAAGTAAAATTTTTGCACCAAAGCCAGGTTTTGATAATTTTTTTACAATTTTATTTATATTTTCAAGTTCATACAAAGGAGTTCCACCAACTTTATACTCTTTTTGAATTTTTATAATTTCATTTATATTGTATGGAACTAAGTTCATTAACGATTCATAATCAAAAGATATATTTTTCATCTCAAATTTATCATAATCCACTCCAGCAAGAGACTTTTTCATTATTTCACTACTTTTTTTTAAAAATTCTTCAACCTTACCCATAACTACTCCTTTAGATATTTTTCCCTTATCTTTTTTCCAACATCAATTAACTCTCTTATCGGTTCTCCAAAATTATGTTCATATTTCCCAACTTTTTTGAGAAGAATTCCTTTTATTTTTCTTCCAATAGGAGTTTCGATTGTTACTTCATCTCCGATATTTGAATCTGAAGTTAGATATCCTCTTATTTTTCCTTCATAAGGAAAGTTTTTTGTATCATTAGGAAGGTTTTCTGCTCTTTCATCTTCATTCAAAGCAACTATTTTAATTTCAACATAATCACCTTTTTTGACCATAAGCCCTCCTTTTATATTGCTCATACCAAATTGAAATTATATTTTATCTACCTTCTTTTGTCAAATATAGGTATCATCACAAATGATATATATATTTATGGTTAAAGGGCGATTAACTCATTTTAATGAATTAAGATGGATAATTACTAATAAAAATAGTGGATTCCCGTTTACACGGGAATGACAAATAGAGGGTTCTTCAGTAATTGACAAAATAAAAATACTGGATTCCCGTTTACACGGGAATGACAAAATAGTAGGGATTACCAATAATTGACAAAATGGAAATACTGGATTCCCGTTTACACGGGAATGACAAAATAGTAGGGATTACCAATAATTGACAAAATGGAAATACTGGATTCCCGTTTTCACTGGAATGACAAAATAGAGATTTTTCACGAGGACAGGTTTCACTGGAATGACGAAATAGAGATTACTTCAGTAATTGACAAAATAAAAGGACTGGATTCCCGTTTACACGGGAATAACAAATATTAGGGATTACCAATAATTGACAAAATAGAGGGTTCTTCAGTAATTGACAAAATAAAAGGACTGGATTCCCGTTTTTAAGGGAATGACAAAATAAAAATAGTGGATTCCCGTTTTCACGGGAATGACAAAATAGAGATTTTTCACCAACTTCAACATACTTGACTAATTAATGTTATGTTAGTAAAATTATTCAAGTAACTATTTCGAAGATAATAGGAGGTGGGCAGAAAGTAAAAAACTTTTTTAAAAAAACAAAAAGGAGGTAAGAATGTTTAAAAAAAGTTTGTTAGTTTTGTTAGTTGTGTTAATTGGCTTCTCTTTAATTTGGGGTTGTAAACCAAAAGGACCAGAACTTGCTCAAGAACAGGTACTAAGATATAATGATGGAGCTGAACCTCAATTTTTTGATCCAAGAAAAGCTACAGGTATACCTGAATTTACAATGCTACTAAATTTATTTGATGGACTTGTGAGATACAACACAGAGGGAGAATTAGTACCATCAATTGCTAAGAGCTATACTATTTCTGATGATGGATTAAAATGGACATTTAAGTTAAGAGATGCAAAATGGTCAAATGGTGAAACACTAACTGCTTATGATTTTGAATATTCGTGGAAAACAGCTTTAAGTCCTGAAATTGCATCTGAATATGCGTATCAGTTATACTATATTAAAAATGGAGAGAAGTATAATTCTGGAGAAATTACTAATCCAGATGAAGTTGGTGTAAAGGCAACAGATGAAAAAACTCTTGAAGTAACTCTCGAAGCACCTACGCCATATTTTCTTGCTTTACTTACATTTACAACATACCTACCTGTTAATAAAAAACTTGATGAGTCAAATCCTGATTGGGCTAAATCTGCAGATAATTATATAAGCAATGGTCCATTCAGATTAACAAAATGGGAACATAACCATGTGATAGAAACGGAAAAAAATCCTTATTATTGGGATAAAGATAAAGTTAAACTATCAAAGATAATATTTACAATGGTTGAAGAAAATACAACAGAAATGTTAATGTTTGAAAACGGTGAGATAGACTGGGGTCCAAACCCTCCACCACAAGAGTTAGAAAGACTTCAAAAAGAGGGTAAAGTTGTTATAAATCCATATCTTGGTACTTATTATTATCTATTTAATGTAACAAAACCACCATTTAATGATGTGAGAGTTAGAAAAGCTTTAACACTTGCAATTGATAGAGAAGCAATTGTAAAGAATATAACAATGGCAGGAGAGCTTCCTGCAAATGCTTATGTTCCACCTGGTGTTCCTGATGCTGAGCCAAATAGTGATTTCAGAGAAGTAGGTGGAGAACTTTTTAAAGCATATGATCCAGAAACTGCAAAACAACTTCTTGCTGAAGCTGGATACCCTGATGGAAAGGGATTTCCACAATTTGTTATCCTTTATAACACAAATGAAAGACACAAAACAATATGTGAAGCGATTCAAAGGATGTGGAAAGAAACCCTTGGAATATCTTGCACATTAACTAATCAGGAATGGAAGGTTTATCTTGATAATAGACAAACTTTAAACTATGAAGTTGCAAGAGCAGGATGGATAGGTGACTATACTGACCCAATGACCTTTATTGATATGTTTGTAACCGGTGGAGGAAACAATGATACAGGATGGGGTAATCCACAATATGATGAATTAGTAAGGACAGCAAAAAGCACAGGTGATCAAAAAGTAAGAATGAAAGCGATGCATGATGCAGAAAAAATTTTAATGGATGAAATGACAATATGCCCAATCTATTTTTATACAAGACCTGAAATGATTAAAGATTATGTGAAGAATGCTTATACATCAGCGATAGGTTATACTGACTTTAAAGAAGCATATATTGAGAAGCATTAAAAAATTAGCCCCCTCATTTTTGAGGGGGCTATATTCATATCCTGGAGCTAAAATATGAAAAAATACATTCTAAATAGATTGATTTCTATGATAATAGTTTTATTTATTGTAGCTACTCTAACTTTCTTTTTAGCAAAAGCTATTCCAGGTGGTCCATTTACAAAAGAGAAAAAACTACCAGATGCTGTACTAAAGAATCTTGAAAAAAAATATAATCTTGATGCTCCATTATGGAAACAATATACAGATTATATGCTCGATCTATTAAAAGGAGATCTTGGCCCTTCTTTTAGATATGATGCTCTCACTGTCAATGATATAATTAAAAAAGGATTTCCTGTTTCGGCATTACTCGGGTTTATTTCAATTCTTTTAGCAATTATAATAGGAATTCCTGCTGGTGTGATTTCGAGTTTAAAACAAAATTCCTGGAGAGATAATATAGTTATGTTTTTTTCTATACTTGGAATATCAATTCCAAATTTTATACTCGCAACACTTCTTATGTACATATTTGGTTTAAAATTGGGAATCTTACCAATTGCTGGATGGGGTAATTTTTCGAATCTAATCTTACCTTCAATAACTCTTGCTGCCTATCCAACAGCTTTTATAGCAAGAATGACAAGATCAAGTATGCTTGAAGTTCTAAGTCAAGATTATATTAAAACTGCGAGATCAAAGGGTTTATCAGAATATGTTGTAATTTTTAAACATGGATTAAAAAATGCCATTCTTCCTGTTGTGACATATTTAGGTCCTTTAATTGCAGCAGTTTTTACAGGAAGTTTTGTTGTTGAGAGACTGTTTTTTATTCCAGGACTTGGTAGATATTATGTTACAAGTATTTATGATAGAGATTACACTGTTATACTTGGAACAACAATTTTTTATGCAGCCTTCCTTGTTTTTGCTAATTTTATAGTTGACATTGTTTATGCTTTTCTTGATCCAAGAATTACTTATACGAGCAAGGGGTGATTTATGGAAGATAAAGAACTTTTTGAATTTGTTGGAAAAGAAGAGTTACAAATAAAAGAATTTGTAAGACCAAGCGTTAGCTACTGGAGTGATGCATGGAGAAGGATTAAAAAGAATAGATTTGCAATGATTGGTTTGGTTTTAATAATAATATTAATTGTTTTTGCGATAATAGGGCCAATTATTTCACCTTATGAATACGATCAAACAGATTTAAATAATGTTTATGCACCGATAAGTTGGAAACATATTTTTGGAACAGATGAATTGGGTAGAGATGTACTTACAAGAGTATTATATGGAGCAAGAATTTCACTTGCTGTTGGTTTTGTTGCAAGTTTTTTAAATTTAATTATTGGAGTTATCTATGGAGGTATATCTGGATATTTAGGTGGAAGAGTCGATAATATTATGATGAGGATTGTGGATATATTATATAGCGTTCCCATCCTTTTAATTGTAATCTTACTTATGGTCGTTTTAAGACCAGGTCTTACAAATGTTTTTATAGCATTAGGCATAGCATACTGGGTTGGAATGGCAAGAATAGTTAGAGGTCAGGTACTTTCTTTAAAGGAACAGGAATTTACTCTTGCTGCAAAAGCACTTGGTGCTGATAGAAGAAGAATTTTATTAAAACATCTGATACCAAATACAATAGGTCCAATAATAATAACTGCTACTCTTTTAATACCTGATGCAATTTTTTTTGAATCATTTCTTTCATTTATTGGTTTAGGAGTTTCTGCACCAATGGCAAGCTGGGGAGTTCTTGCATCAGATGGTGTGAGAGCTTTTAGATCTCATCCAAATCTTTTTCTTGTTCCTTCACTTTTTATCTGTATTACTATGTTATCTTTTAATTTTCTTGGTGATGGTTTGAGAGATTCATTAGATCCAAGATTGAGAAAGTAGGAGGAGTCGTGGAAAAATTACTTGAAGTTAAAGACCTCAAAACACAATTTTTCACTTATGCTGGAGTTGTTAAAGCAGTTGATGGTATCTCTTTTGATATTATGAAAGGTGAAGCAGTTGGTTTAGTTGGAGAATCTGGCTGTGGCAAAACAGTTACAGGTTTATCAATTATGAGATTGATTAGTTATCCTCCTGGAAAAATAGTATCTGGTTCAATTCAATTTGATGGCAAAGATCTGTTATCTCTTTCAGAAAAAGAGATGAGGGAGATAAGAGGTGGAGAAATATCAATGATATTCCAAGACCCAATGACTTCTCTTAATCCAGTTTTAACAATAGGCGAGCAGATAATCGAAGTTTTAACTCTCCATAAAAAAATATCAAGAGAAGATGCAAAAAACAAGGCAATAGATTTATTGAATCTTGTACAGATAAAATCTCCAGAGGAGGTTATATCACAATATCCACATCAATTAAGTGGTGGTATGAGACAGAGAGTTATGATAGCGATTGCTTTAGCATGTGAACCAAAATTGATTATTGCAGATGAACCAACAACATCACTTGATGTGACTATTCAAGCTCAAATATTAAACCTTTTAAAAGATTTAAAATCAAGAATAAACACCTCTATTTTACTGATAACACATAACCTTGCTGTTGTTGCAGGTTTATGCACTAAAGTTATTGTGATGTATTCAGGTATAATTGTTGAAGTTGGCAGTGACCAACAAATTTATTACAATCCAGGCCATCCATATACATTTGGTTTATTAAGATCTGTACCAAGAATTGATGAGGAAGAAAAAGAAAGATTAGCTACAATTCCAGGTTTACCACCTGATTTATTATCTCCACCAGAAGGATGTCCTTTTTGTTTTAGATGTGATTATTCTATGAGAATATGTTTTAAAGAAAAACCACCTTTTTTTGATATGGAGGATAATCATAAAGTTAGCTGTTGGCTATTTGATAAAAGAGCACCAAAAATTGAAAGGAAAATTTCTAAATGAATGACATAATTTTAAGTGTAAAGAATTTAAAAAAATATTTTCCTTTAACCAAAGGGTTGATTTTTGAAAAAGAAAGTGGATATATAAAAGCAATTGATGATATTAGTTTTAATGTAAAAAAAGGCGAAACTCTTGGTCTTGTTGGAGAGACAGGAAGTGGTAAGACAACTGTTGGAAGAACTATTATTAGGCTCTATGAACCAACTTCTGGTGAAGTAATATATGATGGAATAAATTTGGTTAATTTAAAAGAAAATGAAATGAGAAAAATGAGAAGAAGAATACAGATGATTTTTCAAGATCCATATGCATCTCTTGATTCAAGATTAACAGTCGAGGATATTGTAAAAGAACCTATGGAGATTCACAATCTTTATAATAATAATGAGAGAAAAGAGAGAGCAAAGTATTTATTGAATCTTGTTGGATTAAATCCAGAACATTTAAACAGATTTCCTCATGAGTTCAGTGGTGGCCAGAGACAGAGAATTGGTCTCGCAAGAGCTCTTGCTGTTGAACCAGAATTTATTATTGCAGATGAACCAGTTTCTGCTCTTGATGTCTCTATTCAAGCACAAATAATAAATACTTTTGAAGATTTACAGAAAAAATTAAATTTAACATATATCTTTATATCTCATGATCTCGCAATGGTAAAACATATAAGTAATGATATTGCAGTTATGTATCTTGGAAGAATAATGGAGATATCAGAAAGTAATGAAATTTATAAAAACCCTCTTCATCCATATACAAAAGCACTTATGTCTGCAGTACCAGTGCCTGATCCATTAAAGGAAAAAGGTAGGGAAAAGACAATTCTTGAAGGAGATATTTCAAGTAACATAAATTTACCAAAAGGGTGTAGATTCAGGCCAAGATGCAAATATTCCAAAAAGATATGTGAAGAGGTTGAACCAGAATTAAAAGAAGTTTCAAAAAATCATTCTGTTGCCTGTCATTTATATTAAAGGATATTACTTAAAAAACTCCTATATTTTCTCATTCCCATCCTTGCGAAAGCAGGGAACACAGGAATCCAGTTTTTCCATTTTGTCATTCCCGTGAAAACGGGAATCCATCATTTCCATTTGTAATCCCTCCATTTTGTTATTCCCGTGGAAACGGGAATTCAGTATTTCTGTTTTGTTAATCATTGGAAAATTCTCCATATTGTCATTCCCGTGAAAACGGGAATCCAGTTTTTTTATCTGTAATATATATTCCCACTTCTGTAGAAATGACATATATGAGGCAGGAATGAAGGTTTAGATGACTTTTTAGAGATCTCTAAAGGTTAAAATTTATTATTCATATCTTAATGCTTCAACTGGACTTAAATTAGCAGCTCTTTTAGAAGGAAAGTATCCAGCAACAATACCTATAATAATTGCAAAAATTATTGCAAAAATTACAAGATAAAATGGCGCAACAACATTTATTTTTAAACCTTGCATCATATACGGAGATATAAGTGTAATAATAAAATTGAGTAAATAAGAGAGAAGCACTCCTCCTATACCACCAAAAAATCCAAGTGATGCAGCTTCAAGAAGAAACATAGTCAAAATATCACCATTTGAAGCTCCTATCGATTTCATAATTCCAATTTGTCTTGTTCTCTCATAGATTGACATTGTCATTGTATTTACAATACCAACTCCTGCAACTATTAAAGAGATACCTGCGATACCACCTAAAATAAATTGTAAAATTATAAAAACATTTGATATTGCTTTTATTATTGTTTGAACAGAAATTGCTGTAAAACCAATATCCTGAATTTTTTCACTAACATATTCAACGCTATTCACATCTTTGACTTTTACAATTACTCTTGAATAACCTGTGACATCTGGGTTTATTGAAGAATTTGACATCCATTCTCTCATTGATATAACTGTATTTATTGGTGCATAAACATTATAATCTTCCATAGATCCTTTACTTTTCAAAATTCCAACAACTTTAAATGTGTATGATTTTTTTTCTATCTCACCATTTATGAATCTTTGTAATGTTACTTTTAAATTTTTACCATAAGTATCTACTTCCAATTCTTTGTTTGTATTTTTATCAAGAAAATTTTCACCAAATTTTGCTCCAACAATTACAGAATATTTATCACTATTTGTGAAATATCTACCTTTTTCAAGTTCACCTGAAATATACTTTATTTTATTAGGTGATAAGCCAGTTAAGCTTGCGACACTATACCCTTTGCCTAACTCAAATTTTAAATTGTTGAGCTCAAAAACTGGAGACACTGCTTCAATCCCATCTATTTTTTCAATTTTTTCCAAATTTTCTTTATCAAGAATTTTTATAGTAGAATCAATATTTCTTATTGTCATATTCTGCATCTCTTCTAAATTGATACTTGATGGAAATACTGTAACTACCTTAATATCACCAGATGATTCTATTTGTTCAACAACACTTCTGTTAAGAGCAATACTTATAGAAATTAAAGTTACAATAGCAGCTACACCAATTAAAACTCCAATTGATGTTAAAATAGTTCTTGTCCTTGACCTACCTAAATTTCTTAAAACAATTTTTATTGAATCATTTATTCTCATCTCATTTTCCTAAACCAAAAATCGAAAGAATAAACCTCCATATTCTTTGCCAAAAACTAAGTTTCTCACCTTCTTCTTTTTCACTTACTTCGACTACCTTTATTTTGAAATCTTTTTTCTCGATAATAACATTATTTGAGTCATCAACATATTGAACCTTTAAAGTTAAATTATAATCTCCAATATTATCAAAAACCAATTCTGCTTCATAAATTTCTGAAATTCCAGGATCTATTGTGCCAATAAATCTATCAACTCCTCTAATAGGAGCTCCTTCAAGAGAAACAAGGACTCCATTTATTGGAAATTTTCCTAAATTTGCAATTTCGCAGGAAGTATTAAATTGTTCACCTTTATTAACCAAATCAGGGTATACTAAGTTGAAGATAGAAATGATAGGTTTTCTTAAAATCATTACACCTATTGTTGATGTTTGAGAGTAACTATTTCCAGAAGAATCTTCATAAGATAATGTAAATAAAAGATTATAATTTCCTGATTCAGCATCTGGAGAGATGATGAATTTGAATTTCGAATTTATAGAACTGAAACTTTGGATTATTCTTGATGAATTTATATTTGACATTGAAACTGGTGAAAATGGGTAGAGAGAATTAGAATTCTCTACTTTTTCAATTTTATGTATTATGTTATAACCAATCTCTTTTGATATATTTGTTAATGTATAGTTAATTTCAAAATTATCACCAGGTTTAAGAGAATTTGGAGTTATTATGTAGGATGACAATATAATATTTAAATTTTTTGATGGTTCACTTTTCTGAACAACAACTCCAATTTTTTGTGTATCAGTGAAAGTTTTATCGTTCTCATAATATATTTTAAAAATTAGGTTATAAACTCCATCTTTAGCATCTTTTGATATATTTAAATTTATATTGAATCTTTTTTCTTCATCAACTTTAATATTTCCAAGATAAATCAAACTTCCTGAATCAATCAAACTAAAAGGATGCAAATCAGAAGAACTTCCAACACCTGCAAATTCTATTTTACAATTATTTGCTATTTTACCACCACTATTTAATATTGAAAAGCTCAATTTAAAAGATGAATTGGGTGATAATAATTTAGGTTCAAAAGATACATTTTTAATAGTTAAATTTGGTTCATCACTTTTTTCTTTTTGTGAGATATAAATACTCACCCTTTCATTTTTTGAATAATCCTTAGAAGTTATATCCTTATAACCAATTGAAAAATTTATATTATAGACCCTATTGTCTTCACAATCTTCACTTACTTTTATTGAAAAAACAAAATCCCTCTTTTCTTTAATCTTAATCTCATCTAAATACAATGTACCTGCTCCAGATATCATTGAAAATGGATATAAGGAGTTTGAATTTTCAACATTTTCAATTTTTACTCTCACATCTTTTGCATCAAATCCACCAATATTTTCAAAAGTTAGTTTTAAATTGAATGAATCTCCTGGTTTTATTATCTCTTTATCTGTAGTGTAAGTTGTAAGAATTAAATCAGGATTATCTGTAACTATTAAAATTCCAATACTCTTTGTTTTAGAATAACTAACATTTTTTACATCATCATACTCAATTTTGAAAATCATTGAATATAATTTTCCTATGGCATTTTTATCAACATAAAAATAAAAATTATGACTATACTCTTCATTACTTTTTAAACTATTCAAAGAAAGCATACCTTCGTCTTTCAGTGAAAAATATTTTAAACCACTTTCTCCTTCTATATTTGATGGGTATATTTTTAAATTTTTAGCATCCAAAATACCAGAGTTAGAGATTTTTATTGTTAAAACAAAATCACTTCCAGGTATTATTTTATCTTCACTCAATTTATATGAAACAATATCAATATCTGCCTTTTCCTTTTTCTCCTGTACATAAATCCCAATAATTTCACTTCCATCATAATTTATTCTATTTTCATCTTCATATGTGAATGTTAGTATAAAATTGTAATTTCCAGAAGGAGTATTATCATTTACAAGAAAGTTCATTGATAGGTCTTTTATTTCACTTTTTTCAATCTTATCTAAATAAACAACATTTCCAGATTTTACTGGTGAAAAATATTGGAGAACCTCTTTCCCTTCAATTTTTTTAATCTCAAATTTAATATTATTTGCAACTTTTCCACCTATATTTTTTATAAAAATTTTTAATTCAAATGTATCTCCAGCTGAAACCTCAGATGGTTCTGTTTCAAAATGATCAATTGTTAGAAGAGGTCTATTTTCAATTGATGGTGGTGATATTGTTATACTTATCAGTTCTTCACTGTTATAATTTTTTCCTCCTTCATCCTGCCATGAAATGTTAACTACTAACCTATATATACCTATTGGAGATCCTTTATCAACCTGAAATGAAAAATCTAACAATATATCTTTACCTGCTTCAAGCTCATCAGCCCTTCTTGTTGTTGTTTTATTTTTTGGATAGAAAAAAGATAAATCATTTTTCCCTTCAATTTTTTTAATCTCTAAAACTATATTTTTTGCTTTATCTTTTGTACTGTTATTTTTTAAATTTATTGATAAAGAAAATTCTCCTCCAGGATAAACCTCTTTTGGAGTAACAACATATTTGCTTATTTCAATTTGAGGAGCACTAATTAAAACTTTAACTCCTCCAAAAATTATACAAAACATAAAAATAAATGATAAAACTTTTTTCATCAACTCCTCCTAACATCTTCAATTGATTCTATCAATCCATCTTTTATATGAATGATTTTGTTTGCATATAAAGCAACATCTCTTGCATGACTTACTATAACAACTGTTTTACCAAAACTTCTATTCACCTCAACAAACTCTTCCATAATACTCTCACCAGATTTTGAATCAAGATTTCCAGTTGGTTCATCTGCTAATATTATCTCAGGATCATTAGCTAAACTTCTTGCAATTCCAACCCTCTGTTGTTCACCACCTGAAAGTTCAGATGGTTTATGATTTAATCTATCAGAAAGACCCATCTTATAAAGTATTTTTGTTGCTTTTTCAGTTCTCTGTTTCTGTGGCATATTATAAAAAATCATAGGTAGTTCAACATTTTCTATTGCTGTTAATATTGGAATTAGATTATATGCTTGAAAAACAAATCCAATATTTTTTCTTCTGAAAATTGCAAGTCCATTTTCATCTAATTTTGATAAATCTACTCCATTTATAAAAACTTTTCCTTTTGTTGGTCTTTGAAGACCTCCAATTACTTGAAGTAGTGTTGATTTTCCAGAGCCAGATTTACCCATAACTGCAATAAAATCTCCTTTTTCTATTTCAAGATCAATTCCCCTTAAAGCAGAAACAACAACTTTTCCTAAAAGATATTCGACAACTACATCTTTAACTTCTATGATTTTTTCCATATATCAATTATACAATTTAAGATAAACTTTGTTACAAGAACAGTGAACAATGCTCAATATAAATCTTTGAAACTTTTTTTATAAAAAATAGTTTATATTAATAAAGGAGGTTTCAATGAAAAGATTTTTTAAAAACAAATTTGTTTTAATAGTAAGCATAATAGTTATAATAATCTTTTTAGGCTATTTAATTTCAAAATTCTTACCATCCTTTGGTTTAAGATATGGTTTATATCCATCTTTAGAGAGTGATAAAATGCAAAGAGGAGTTACTAATGAAGAGATTTATTACGATATTTCAGGAACTGCTCCTACTAATATTAATACAACTGAATCGACATTAAAATTAATTAAAAAGGGAAGCGTTGAAATTAATGTTGAAAAAGGAAAATTTTATGAATCATTGAATAGAATTATGCTTTTAATAAATCAGTTTAATGGTAATTTAATAAGTTCTCAAATTTATAAAGAAGAGGATAAAAGTTCTGGAAATATAACTATAATGATTCCATCAAAAGATTTTGATAATTTTATTACGAAATTGAATGATTATGGAGAGATAAAAAATATTACAACTTCAACAAATGATGTTAGTCAGGAATATTATGATAGTGCTGGTAGACTTAAAGTTCTTGAATCACAAAGAGAGCTTCTTTTATCATGGCTTAAAGATGCAAAAGAGATAAAAGATATGCTTTCAATAAGAAGTGAACTTGAAAAAATTGAGACAGAAATTGAAAGCATAAAAGGTAGAATGAATTATATTGATTATCATAGCAATTATTCAGAAATATCAATATATCTTAATGAAGATGTAGAAAAAATATCATGGTGGAAAAAATCTGAATTTTTAAATAGATTGATAGATGGTCTTCTTTATGCTTTAAATTCAATTCTTTCTTCAGTTCTTGCTCTTATAATATTTATAGCATTTATTTTACCCTGGGCATTAGTTGGCTATTTTATATATATTTTAATTACCAAATATTTAAAGAGAAAACAAACTCCCCAACAATAGGTAAATTAAAAAGAAAACAGAATCCCCAATAATAGGTAAACATTTAATAAAAATTTGTTAACTATTTTTAAGAGAAAATTTACAAGAAAAATTTTTAAAATTTGTTTTTTATTTCATATAAAGATTTTGAAGATTTTTATTACAAAATTGAATGATTATTGAGAAAAAAATATGGAAAAATTGAAATGAAATTTAAACCTTCGAGATAGTAATAGCTTCAGTCAATTTTTGATATAATTTAAATTAGGATGAATTTGTGTATTATTTACCCTTTAATTGTTACTTTTTTTAATATATATTAGTGAGAAAGAGCAAAAATTTTAAAAGTTAAAATTTAATAATTTATTCTACTAACCAATCGAGAATTCAGTGACTGTATGGAGGTAATAAAAAATTAATGAAGAAAGCATTAGAAGGAATTAGAGTCTGTGATTTAAGTCATGTTTTAGCTGCACCAACAACTTCTATGATTTTGGCAGATTTTGGTGCTGAAGTATTCCACATTGAACCACCAAGAGGTGATGATGCAAGAGAATATGGTCCATTTATTGATGATCAAAGTGCGTATTTTATAAGTATTAATCGTAATAAAAAAAGTGTTGTAATTGATCTAAAAAAGGAAGAGGGAAAGGATGTACTAAGAGATTTTATTAAGGTTTCTGATGTCGTATTGGAAAACTTTAGACCTGACACTATGGAAAAGTTAGGTTTTAGTTATGAAGAGATAAAAAAAATTAATCCCAAAATTATTTATGCGTCTATATGCGGGTTTGGTCATGATATTTTACCTCAATTTAAAGAAAAACCATCATATGATATGGTAGTTCAGGCTTATAGTGGTTTAATGAGTATAAATGGACCTGTTGGAGGACCTCCATGTAGAGTGGGTACTTCTGTTGGTGATATTGTTACTGGCTATCAATGTGCGATAGCGATTCTTGTTGCTTTGTTGTATAGAGAAAAAACTGGTATTGGACAAAAAATAGATATTTCAATGCTTGATGGATTGGTCTATATTTTAGAAAATGCTATTGTAAGATATACTGTTTCTGGTGAAATACCAAAACCTCTTGGAACAATGCACCCAACAATTACTCCCTTTCAAGCTTATAAAACAAAAGATGAATGGATTACAGTTCCATTAGGAAATGATCACTTATGGACAGAATTCTGTAAAATGATAAATAGACAAGATTTACTAAATGACCCAAGATTTAAAACAAACAAATTAAGAACAGAACATAGAGACGAACTTAACGAAATTCTTGACAAAATTTTTGAGAGTAAAACATATAAAGAGTGGGAAGAATTATTTGAAAAAAACGATCTGCCATATTCTCCTATAAATACTATTGATAAAGTTGTTAATGATACAGCAGTTAATTATAGAAAAATGATAACAGAAATTGATCAACCTAAAGTTGGGAAAATAAAAATTGCAGGTTCTCCTTTTAAAATGTCAGAAACTCCGGGAAATGTTTATGCACATGCACCACTTTTAGGTGAACATACAAGAGAAGTATTAAAAAATATATTAAACTATCCTGATAACAAAATTGAAGATTTAAGAGCAAAAAAGGTAATTTATACATATGAAGATATAGAAAAAATGAAAGAGTGAAAATAATATGGAAGTTTAATAATCTAACAGGAGCATTTGAAGGTGGATATGTTGCATTTCTTACTGGAGCAGTAATAATTTATAGCCAAGAGGAGAATATAGTTTCCTTTAAATTAATTAACTCAATTTTTTGTTATAATTTATTTATTATGAAAATAATTGATAAGGATGCAGTTGAAAAAATTTTAACTCTTTCAAGATTATATCTCAAAGAAGAAGAAAAAGATGAGATAATTCCTCAACTTGAAGAGATATTAACATATTTTAAAAGCATTGAAGAACTCAACACTGAAAATATTGAACCAATGTTTCATCCACCAATTCAAAAATTATTTTTAAGAGAAGATAAAGAAGAAAAATTTTTTGATAGAGAAATTTTAGAAAAAATATCTCCTCTCTTTGAAGATGGTTTTGTAAAAGTACCTAAAATTATCGGTGATTAAAATATGGATCTCTTTAGATTAACAATAAGTGAAACTCTTAAACTATATAGAGAGAAAAAAATAAATCCAAAAGAGATGTTAGATTTATATATAGATAGAATCAATAATAAAGAGAAAGAGTTAGATGCTTTTCTATATCTTGATTTTGAAGGTGCATTAAGTAAGGCAAAAGAACTTGAAGATGAAGATAGAAATTTACCTCTTTATGGAATAATTTTTTCTATAAAAGATAATATAGTTGTTAAAAATCTGCCAAACACTTGTGGTTCAAAAATTTTAGAGAATTTTATATCACCCTATGATGCATTTGTTGTTGAGAAATTAAAAGAAGCTGGTGCGATTATCATAGGGAAAACAAATATGGATGAATTTGCAATGGGCTCTTCAACTGAAAATTCTGCTTTTAAGATAACAAAAAATCCATGGGATATTTCAAGAGTTCCTGGTGGTTCATCAGGTGGTTCAGCAGCATCAATAGCTTCTGATATGGTTATGTCATCACTTGGTTCAGATACTGGTGGTTCAGTTAGACAGCCAGCTTCATTTTGTGGAGTTGTTGGATTAAAGCCAACATATGGCCTTCTTTCAAGGTACGGTCTTGTTGCTTTTGGTTCTTCTTTAGATCAGATAAGTATTTTTGGTAAAAGTGTAGAAGATTCTTTTTATATTTTAGATTTTATTAAAGGATATGATTCAAGAGATTCTACTTCACTTAATATAAACTACGAGCCAACTAATAAATTTGATGGAAAAATAAAGGTTGGGATTGTAAAAGAAATTGGTAAATATAAGATTGATGAAGCTGTTGAAAAAAATTTCCTATTATGTATAGATATTTTGAAAAAAAATGGAATTGAGCTAAAAGAGATATCAATACCATCTATTCCATACTCCTTATCTGTTTATTATATTATTGCATTTTCAGAGGCATCAAGCAATCTTGCAAGATATGATGGTGTTAGATATGGATTAAGAGTTGATGAAGATAGTTTAAAAAAAATGTATACAGAGACAAGATATTTTGGTTTTGGTAAGGAGGTTAAAAGAAGAATTCTTTTAGGAACATTTGCTTTATCATCTGGTTATTATGAACAGTGGTACCTAAAAGCTTCAAAAGTTAGAAATTTAATAACAAATGATTTTCAAAATGCTTTTAAAGAAGTTGATGTTTTGATGTTTCCAACCTCTCCATTTTTACCATTTAAAATTGGAGAAAGAATAAAAGATCCAATTCAGATGTATCTATCAGATGTTATGACGATTCCAATTAATCTTGCTGGAGTTCCTGCAATAAGTATACCAACAGGAATTTATAATAACCTACCTATAGGTATGCAACTATGTTCAAACTATCTTGAAGAGAGCAAAATTTATAAGATTTCTTCATTACTTGAAAAAGAGATAAATTTTAACAGAAATATTTGATATAATATTAAGGGATTGAGAGATATAATTATTTTTTTTAATATTATCGTGTCTGAGTATTTAAGAGAATTCCATAATTGGAGGTAATTTATGGGAATTGATGATTTATTAAATGAGTTAAATGAAAAGAAGCAAAAGATTAAAGAAGGTGGAGGTAAAGAGGCTATCCAAAAACAACATGAAAGGGGTAGTTTAACAGCATGGGAAAGAATCGAGTATCTTGTTGATGAAGGTTCATTTATAGAATTTGATGAATTTGTAAAAACTCGTTCAACATATTTTGGACTTGATAAAGTTTTTGCACCAAAAGATGGTGTAATAACTGGTATAGCAACTGTAAATGGAAGAAGGATTGCTCTTTATGCACAAGATTTCACAGTTTTAGGTGGCTCCCTTGGGGAAATGCATGCCTTAAAAATTGTGAAGATGCAAGATTTGGCTATGAAACTTGGAATTCCAATAATTGGACTTAATGATTCTGGTGGAGCAAGGATACAAGAAGGCATTGAATCTCTTTATGGTTATGGAGAAGTTTTTTATAGAAACACAAAAGCATCTGGTGTTATTCCTCAAATTGCAGTAAATATGGGACCAACTGCAGGAGGTGCAGTATATTCTCCTGCAATTATGGATTTTATAATTATGACTAAAAATGCGACTATGTACATAACCGGACCAAATGTTGTTAAAGCTGTAACAGGCGAAGAGATCAGTCACACAGATTTAGGAGGAGGCCTTGTCCATAACCAAAAAAGTGGAGTTGCTCACTTTTTAGCAGGAGATGATAAAGATGCGCTTGATACTTTAAAAAAACTACTTTCATACATTCCAGACAATTATCTACAGGATCCACCAAATGCTGAATGTGATGATCCAATTGATAGAATAGAAGATTCTTTATTAGATGTTTTACCTGATGATCCATCAAAGCCTTATGATGTTATTGATATAATAACAAAAGTAGTTGATAATGGAGAATTTCTTGAAGTTCATAAATATTTTGCTCCTAATATTGTTGTTGGATTTGCAAGAATTGCAGGAAGAAGTGTTGGAGTTGTAGCAAATCAGGCAAAATTTATGGCAGGCGTTCTTGATATTAATTCAGCAGATAAAGCAGCAAGATTTGTAAGATTCTGTGATGCTTTTAATATTCCTATAGTTACTTTTGTAGATTGTCCAGGATATTTACCAGGAATCAATCAAGAACATAGCGGAGTGATAAGACATGGTGCAAAACTACTATTTTCTTTTTCAGAAGCAACAGTTCCTAAAGTTACTATTATTATAAGAAAAGCATATGGTGGTTCCTATATTGCTATGTCTTCAAGACATCTTGGAGCAGATGTTGTTTATGCATATCCAACAGCAGAAATTGCAGTTATGGGAGCAGAAGGAGCAGCAGAAGTAATATTTAGAAAAGATATTCAGAGCGCAGAAGACAAAGAGAAGATGAGACAGCAAAAAATTAAAGAATATAAAGATCAATTTGCAAATCCATATAAATCAGCTGAAAAAGGTTATATTGATGATGTAATTGATCCAAGAGAAACAAGAGCAAAAATTGCGAAAGCTCTTCTCTTCTTAAAAAGTAAATCTGAGGAATCCCCAGCAAAAAAACACGGAAATATTCCACTATAGGAGTTGAAAATGGAGATAAATTCTTTATCGGAACTCATAATATTTAGTCTATTATCAATGGGAGTAGTCTTTATAGTACTCCTTATTCTTTACTTTGTACTCAGATTATTTAAAGTTATATTTTATCATCCAGAAAAGACCCAACTTGCTAAACCAGCAACTAAAATAGTAGGAGAAAAAGCTACAATACCTGTAAGCAGAAGAGATGAACTTAAAAAGATGAGTATTATCTCATCTACTATTGCATATTATATGGAGAGTGAAAAAAGATTTTTTAAATTAGATGAGAGTAATGTTGTGAATCTTTGGAACATTAAAGCGATTAAGAGTGAAAGTGTGTCAAATAAGATAAAAGAAAAGAGGTGGAAAAATGGCTAAAAAGTTTAGAGTAACTGTTGATGGCGAAACATTTGAAGTGGAGGTTGAAGAGGTAACAAAAGAGGGAGCAAAGAAGGAAGAAGTTGTAAAAAAAGTAGGTGAAGTTAAAGAAAAAGTCCCTGTTACACCACCTCCACCACTAACCCCTAAACCTACACCACCAAAGAAGGAAGTAGAAGTTCCTCCAGGTAGTTATCCTGTAACTGCTCCGCTTCCAGGAAAGATTGTATCCATAAATGTTAAAGAAGGTAATAAGGTAAAAGAAGGAGATTTAATTCTTATCATTGAAGCTATGAAAATGGAAAACGAAATATACTCTCCTGTTGGTGGAATCGTAAAAGATATAAAAATCTCACCCGGGGATGTCGTTGAGGTTGGAGCAACTTTATTAATCTTAGAAACCGGGAGCTAAATATGGATGTAGCAGAATTTTTTAAACAAATTTTACTTTCAACAGGATTAATAAACCTTACTTTAGGTAATGTTGTTATGATAATCATCGGCTTGGTTCTAATTTACCTTGCAATTGCAAAGAAATTTGAACCACTTTTGCTTTTACCAATTGGTATTGGGTGTATTCTTGTTAATCTTCCTCTTTCTGGATTCTATGACCCTAATACAGGTCTTTTTAATTGGTTTTATCAGTATGGTGTATTGACAACCATATTTCCTGTTCTAATATTTCTTGGATTAGGTGCTTTAACAGATTTTGGTCCTCTTATAGCAAACCCTATAACTATATTTCTTGGAGGAGCTGCACAATTAGGAATATTTGTCTCATTCTTTTTTGCGATGTTGTTAAAATTTCCCTTGAAAGAAGCTGCGAGTATTGCAATTATAGGTGGTGCTGATGGTCCAGCAACAATATTTACAACTATAAAACTCGCTCCGCATTTGATGGGTCCGATAATGTTAGCTGCATATAGTTATATGGCTCTTGTTCCAATTATACAGCCACCTTTTATGAAACTACTCACAACTAAAAAGGAAAGACAAGTTGTAATGACACAGTTAAGGCCAGTTTCTAAATTAGAAAAGATATTATTTCCAATTATTACAGAGATTGTAATAATTCTTTTTGTCCCTTCAATTGGTCCACTATTTGGTATGTTAATGCTTGGAAATCTTATAAGAGAGTGTGGTGTAGTGGAGAGATTCAGTAAGAGCGCACAGAATGAAATTATAAATGTCTGTACCCTATTTCTTGCACTTACAATTGGTTCGACTATGAAAGCTGAAAGTTTTCTAACAATAAAGACTCTTGAAATTGTAGGACTTGGTTTGGCTGCTTTCATTTTTGGCACAATAGGTGGACTACTTTTAGGAAAACTCTTCTGTTTCCTGAGTGGTGGTAAGATAAATCCTCTTATTGGTTCTGCTGGCGTTGCAGCTGTACCAATGGCTGCCAGAGTAACCCAAGATATGGCAAGAAAAGAAAACTTAAATAATTACTTATTAATGCATGCAATGGGTCCTAATGTGGCGGGTCTTATCGGAAGTGCAGCTGTAGCTGGTTTATTTATTACTTTGTTCGCAGGATGATTTAGACTTCTTGGAAATATTTTGTTTCAGTGGAGGGAAGATTTGTTATTAGGTTTAAATCCTTAACAAATTCCTTTATGTATAGAGAATTTATCTCTTCCCTCCATTTTTTAATATCTTCTATAAAATAAACTACATGAACTATTTCATCCTCAGACTTAAGTGGTTGAAAAACATAATGGTATTTAACTCCGCATATATTTTCAAGAAGAGGCATTACATTGTTAAGCCATACCTTAAATTCCTCTACACTTCTACCTTTTCTCAACTTATAGTTATAGCTTACGCAATACATAAAACCTCCTTGTAATTTCAATATAAAAGATTCTTTTAAAATGAATTTGTTACATTAAAGGTGAAAATATGAAAAATATTAAAAAAATAACATTTTCATCACTTTTTATAATTTTAATTATTATTGGTTCTTATATATCAATTCCTCTCCCATTTAGTCCAGTACCTCTTACGCTCCAAGTTTTCTTTGTTTTACTTTCTGGTATACTTCTTGGTTCATATTATGGTTTTCTTTCTGTTTTAGGATACATAATCCTCGGACTTCTTGGTTTCCCAGTATTTGCTGGAGGACAAAGTGGTTTTTCTGTTTTTCTTGGCCCAAATGGGGGATTTCTTTTAGGATTTTTAATCGCACCTCTTTTAATGGGAATAGTTAGGAAAAATCAAACATTTATTATTCCGTCAATACTTCTTGGAATATTCATAATACATCTCTTGGGTGTGTTATACCTTTCCTTTATTCTTTCTATTCCTATATCCAAAGCATTTTATATTGGTTCTTTACCATTTGTTGCAGTAGATTTAATCAAGGGATCTCTGGTTTATATTTTTTCCCTATTAATTTTAAAAAATAAAGAATTAAAAGCACTACTGTTTTCTGATTAGATAATCTTCAAAAAAATTTTAAAAATCCCGTTTATTTACAAAAATTTTTTTAATTTTTTTATTTTTAAGATCACCCACATTAAATATTAATTTAATGTTTATAATTGAATCATTACCATTATAGATATCTTACCGTTACTTTATAGTTTCGATATTATAGATTTTAAGAAAGTATCAAAAAGATTTAAAAAAATAGCAAAGGAAAACATAGAGTATGTTTAAGAAATCTTATCAATTAGAGAATTTTGAAAAATCTATACAAAAATTAGACGAGGTTTTAAGTTTAAAGAAAGATTCAATTATTAGAGATTCTGCAATAAAAAGATTTGAAATCTCTTTTGATCTTTGCTGGAAATTAATAAAAGTGCATGCAAAAAAAGAAGGATTAGACTGTAATTCACCAAGAGAATGTTTTAAAATTGCTTTTCAAATTAAACTAATCGATTATGATAATAACTTTCTTAAAATGATTGAAGATAGAAATTCAACTACTCATATAATAGTTTACAAAAGTAGGCTGTCTGTTTTTGTAAACTAATATTGTTTATTTAGATTTATAATATTTTCTATCTTTTCTCCTTTTGCAAATTTTATGATATTTTTGAAAGTAAAAAGCCAATTTCTCTGTAAACTTTCAATTGTGAATCCAGCAGAATGAGGAGTCATAATTATATTATCAAGTTCATGAAATGGATATCTTGATGGATAAGTTTTTTCTCCTGATTTTGGATAAATATACCATACATCAATTGCAGCTCCTTTAAGTACGCCATTTTTTAAAGCATTATACAAAGCCTCTTCATTTACTACCCTTCCTCTTGAAACATTGATTAAATATCTATCTTTCATAAGAGATAATTCTTTTTCAGATATTAAATTTTCAGTTTCCTTTGTTAATGGAACAGATAAAAAGATAAAGAGAGATTTTTTAATAACTTCATCAATTTTTTCCATAGGATATATTTCATCAACATATTCTTTCAATTTCTCAATATCTTTATTAATGTCCTTTTTTGTTCCAACAACTTTCATTCCAAACGCTTTAGCTCTTTTTGCCATTTCTTTTCCAATAGAACCCAAGCCAATTATTCCAAGTGTTTTTCCATAAATTTCAAAGTTTGGTTCATTTGCAAGCCATCCATGCCATACGGATTTTCTTAATTCTCTATCATGAACAATCAGAGATTTTGATAATGCGAGCATCAAAGCAAATCCATGTTCAGCAACAGTTAAGGCATTTTCATGTGCATTAGAAACAAGAACTCCTTTTTCTATAACTGCATCAAATGGAATTGGATCTACACCTGCATAAGGAGTTTGAATTAATTTCAAATTTTTTGCTTTCTTTATAATATCAACATCAGAAACTCCACCAATAATCACTTCAACATCATTAATCACCCTATCCATCTCATTGTTGAAATAAAAATCAATCTCTTCCTTAAAATTTTCTTCTTCTTTTGCTTTTTTAAAAAGTTCCTCCCAATTTTTTGGAGGATTTTGAAAAAATAAAACCTTCATATTAACCTCCTAATTTTTTTATAATGTTATGTTAACATCATATTCGCCAAAAACATCTTTCAACTCTTTTATAATTTCACCTAAAGTAGCTTTTTTCTTTACAGCATCAAGAATATATGGCATAAGATTTATATCAGTTTTTGCCTTTTCTTTTAATATTTTTAGTGAAGTTGATGTTTCATTGAAATTTCTATTTTTTCTAAAATATTCAAGTTTTTCAACTCTTTCTTGTAAGACTTTTTCATTCACTTTAAACCTTTTAATCTCCTTATCTTGTTCAAGTCTAAACTTATTTTTTCCAACAATTATTCTTTCTCCCTCCTCAACCTCTTTTTGATATTTGTATGCTGATTCGAGTATCTCATTTTGAGGAATTCCAAGAAGTATTGCCTTTTTCATTCCACCCATATTCTCTATCCTATCTATTATCTCAAATGCCCTTTTTTCAATTTCATCAGTCATACTTTCAATAAAATAGCTACCTCCAAGAGGATCAACACTATCTGTGACTCCACTTTCATATGCAATTATTTGTTGAGTTCTTAAAGCAATTCTAACTGATTCTTCTGTTGGGAGTGAAAGAGCCTCATCAAAAGAATTTGTATGTAGGGATTGAGTTCCTCCAAGAACAGCAGCAAGTGCTTGTAATGCAACTCTAATTATATTATTCATTGGCTCTATTGAAGTTAATGTTACTCCACCTGTTTGAGTATGAAATCTTAACATCATAGATTCAGGATTTTTAGCCTTGAATTTTTCTTTCATAATTTTTGCCCACATTCTTCTTGAGGCTCTGAATTTTGCAATCTCTTCAAAAAAGTTGTTATGTGATGCAAAGAAGAAGGACAATCCTTTAGCAAAAAAATCCACATCAAGTCCTCTATTGATAAGTAATTTAACATATTCAATACCATCAAGAAGAGTAAAAGCAACCTCTTGAACAGCATTTGAACCAGCTTCTCTTATATGATAACCAGATATACTTATGCCATTCCATTTTGGTATCTCCTTTGCACACCACTCAATTAAATCACCAGTTAATCTTAAAGATGGTTCAGGAGGAAAAATGTATGTACCTCTTGCAATATACTCTTTTAAAATATCATTTTGAACTGTCCCTCTTAAAACTTTTCTATCTATTCCTCTTCTTTCAGCAACTGCAACATACATTGCAAGTAAAATTGTCGCAGTTGAATTTATTGTCATAGAAGTTGAAATTTCATTAAGAGGGATTCCATCAAATAACTCATCCATATCATCTATAGTTGATATGCTAACACCTACTTTGCCAACCTCAGATTGAGCTATCTCATCATCTGAATCATAACCAATTTGTGTTGGGAGATCAAAAGCAACTGAAAGTCCTGTTTGTCCCTGAGAAAGTAAATATTTATATCTTAAATTTGTCTCTCTACTTGTTCCAAAACCTGCATATTGTCTCATTGTCCATAATCTACCTCTATACATCGTCGGATAGATGCCTCTTGTAAATGGGTATTCTCCAGGATTTCCAAGTTTTTCATCATAATTAAACTCATCTTGAGGAAGGTATAATTCTTTTATCTCTATATCAGAGGTAGTTATGAATTTTTTCTTTTCATCTTTCATCTCTCCTCCTTTAAATTAATTATCTAATTAAATTTTACCAATTCTTTTTAATTATTAAAAAAACATAATTAAAAAATGATTTAAGTTTTGACTTTAATTAATAGTTATGTAAAAACCCTCTATTTTGTCATTCCAGTCCTTGCGAAAGCGGAGAAAACTGGAATCCAATTTATCCATTTTGTCATTCCAGTCCTTGCGAAAGCGGTGAAAACGGGAATCCAATCCTTCCATTTTGTCATTCCCGTGAAAAAGGGGATCCAGTTCATCTATTTTTTCATTCCCGTGTAGGCGGGAATCCAGTATTTCCTTCGATTATATAGATTCCTATTTCCGCAGGAATGATAGTTTGGATAATTTTTTCAGAGACCTCGTAAAATTTAGAAATAGTTTACAAAAGTAGGCTGTCTGTTTTTGTAAACTAATATTACTGGAAAATCCTCTATTTTGTCATTCCCGTGTAGACGGGAATCCAGTATTTCCTTTGGTAATATAAATTCCTATTTCCGCAGGAATGCCAGTTTGGATGACTTTTTCAGAGACCTCTATTTAATAAAAACAGAATTTATTAAATATCTATTTTAAAGATATAAAATTGAATAATTTTGTGATTTATGCTTTATTAATATAAATTTCTCCGTCTTCGAAAGCGATTTTATTACCTATAACTTCTCCAAAAATAATTCTTTCTATTAACGCTTCTTCTTTTAGATAGTTTATATATTTTTTTATTATTTCTAATTTTTCTTCAGGGAGAACAACTCCAAGAACAATTCTATCTGTTACTTCAAGACCAACATTCTTTCTTGTATTCTGAATAAAATGTAAAAATTCTCTAAGCCAGCCCTCTTTTTTAAGTTCTTCATCAATTGATAGAGAAAGAATTACTGTTATATCTTTATTAAAAGCAACTGAATAATTACCTTTTGGTTTTTTTTCAACAATTAAATCTTCAACTCTAATTTTTTCTTTGAAGTTATCAAAATTAACCTCAAATTCTTTTTCTTTTAAAAGCATTTTATAAATATAAGGACCTTCTTTTTCAAGTAAATCTTTTAAATTATTTATATATCTTCCAAATTTTTTGCCAAGAATATCTAAATTTGGTTTAAGATTTATTTCAACAAAATCATCTTCATCATCAATAAACTTAACTTCCTTAATATTAAGTTCACCTTTTATTAAATCTATAAAATCTTCAATATTTTCTTTTTTATTAGAATTAATATACATAGTTTTTAATGGTTGTCTTATTTTTATGTTACTTTTTTTTCTTAAAGATCTGCCAAGTTCAACAATATCTCTGATGAATTCCATTCTTTTTTCAAGTTCTATATCAATTAAATCTGAATTAAATTTTGGATAATCTTCAAGATGTACACTTTCTTTAAAAATATTTGATTCTCCTTTTAATGATTGATAAATCTCTTCTGAGATAAATGGAGCAAAAGGTGAAATCATTTTTGAAAAATTGATTAAAACTTCATAAAGAGTTTGATAAGCAGATATTTTATCATCATCCATTTCACCTTTCCAGAATCTTTTTCTGTTTAACCTTATATACCAATTTGTTAGTTCATCAACAAATTTTTCCATCTCTCTTGTCGCATCAGTAATATCATAATTGTCAAGTTTATTTGTTGAATAAATGATAAGAGAATTAACCCTTGATATTATCCATCTATCCATAATAGGTCTTTGTTTATAATTAATATGTTCATATTTATCTGATTTAAATTCATCAATATTAGCATATAAAGTGAAGAAATTTACACTGCTTCTTAGAGGAATCAAAAAATTCTTTAAACTTATGCTTACCGCATTTCTTGAAAATCTTCTTGGTATCCAAGGAGGTGTAACTGTGAATAAGTACCATCTAATTGCATCAGCTCCTTCATTGTTTAGAACATCCCAGGGATCTACAATATTTCCTTTATGTTTACTCATCTTCTCGCCTTTTTCATCAAGAACAAGCTCAAGACATAAACAATTTTTAAAGGTTGGTGAATCAAAAAGTAAAGTTCCAAGGGTATGAAGTGTAAAAAACCATCCTCTTGTTTGGTCTATTGCTTCACAAATATAGTCAGCTGGGAATGACTCTTTAAATTTTTCTCTATTTTCAAATGGGTAATGAAGTTGAGCATAAGGCATAGAGCCAGAGTCAAGCCAAACATCAAGAACTTCCTTCTCTCTTATCATCTCTTTTCCACATTTCGGACATCTTAATTTTATTTCATCAATATATGGTCTATGTAAATCTAATCCTTCTTTGTAGTTTATTGCCTTCTCTTTTAACTCTTCTATGCTTCCAATAACTTCAATATTTTCACAATTTTCACATTTCCATATTGGTAGTGGTGTGCCCCAATATCTTTCTCTTGATATAGCCCAATCAACTAAAGTTTCAAGCCAGTTACCAAATCTTCCATTCTTTATATGTTCTGGATACCAATTAATCTTCTGATTATTTTTAATTAAATTCTCCTTAACATCTGTAGTTTTTATAAACCAGCTCGATTTTGAAAAATAAATTAGAGGAGTGTCACATCTCCAGCAATGTGGATAAGAGTGAAGATATTTTTCTTCTTTAAAAAGAAGCCCTCTTTCTTGTAAATTTTTTATGATATATTTATCTGCTTCTTTAAACCATTTTCCTTTTATAAAACCACTATCAGGAGAAAAATAACCATCTTCATTAACAAGTTGGACCACTGGAAGATCTAACTTTTTACCAAGCTCAAGGTCATCAGCTCCATAGCCAGGGGCAATATGAACAATTCCTGTACCTTCTTCTAAACTTACAAAATCTCCATGAGTTACAAAGTGGACTTTTTTATTAACTTTTACAAAATCAAAAAGAGGTTGATAATCTAAATCTATCAATTTTTCTCCTTTAAACTTTTCAACTATTTCATAATCTTTGTCCTTAAAAATCTCTTTTGCTCTCTCCTCATTTAAGATAAGATATTCATCATTAAATTTAATTTTTATATAATTAAAATCCTTGTTTACAGCAAGAAGTAAATTTGATGGAAGAGTCCAAGGTGTTGTTGTCCAAACAAGAAAAAATGTATTTTCTAAATTTTTAATTTTGAATTTTACATAGATACTTGGATCATAAACATCTTTATATCCTTGGGCAACCTCATGAGATGAAAGTGTTGTTCCACATCTTGGACAATATGGTACAGTTTTATATCCTTTATAGATTAGTCCCTTTTTATATATCTCTTTTATTATCCAGAAAATGGTTTCAATATATTCATTTACATAAGTTATATATGGATTTTCCATATCAAGCCAGAAAGCGATTCTTTCAGTCATAATCTCCCACTCTTTTTTATATGTGAAGACGCTTTCTTTACATTTTTTTATAAAATTCTCTATTCCATATTTCTCAATATCTTTTTTATTTTTGAGACCTAAAGATTTTTCAACTTCAATTTCAACAGGAAGTCCATGTGTATCCCATCCTCCCTTTCTTTCAACAAGATAACCTTTCATAGTTTTATATCTACATATAGCATCTTTAAAAATTCTTGCTAAAACATGATGAACTCCAGGTTTTCCATTTGCAGTTGGTGGCCCTTCATAAAATATGAATTTCTCTCTATCTTTTCTTATATCTATACTTTTTTCAAAAATATTATTTTCTTTCCAGAAATTTAAAATTTCTTCCTCTTTTTTTGGTATATCAACATTTGTTTCAAATCTTTTAAAAGCCATAATTAATCCTTCATGAAAAAAATATAAATTATTATAACATATTTATTAGATAATTTTGAGATTGCTGGGAAACCCTCTATTTTTTGAATGACTTTTTCAAAAACCTCAATTTTATCTATTTGACAAAACTCTTTATTTTAATATAATTATTTTAATTTAATGAAAGTAGATGAAGTAGCAAAATTAATTGATGGAATTATTCTTTCTGGAAAAAATCTTTTAGATAAAATAGATGTAAAAACTGCATTTGCTGCAGATTTGATGAGTGATGTTCTCGCTTATGTTGAATCAGATAACAATGATGTAATATTGATAACAGGTATAACTAATCCTCAAATTGTTAGAACAGCTGAAATGCTTGATATTCCAGTTATAATCGTTGCAAGGGGGAAAACAGTTCCTAATGAGACAATAAAGCTTGCTGATGAAAAGGGAATAATAATAATTAGTACAAAAAATATAGTTTTTACAACCTCTGGAATTTTATATACAAATGGAATAAAACCTGCAAAAATAAAACCTCGTGGAGAATCAACCTCTTCTTGTTGAATCTTTTAAAATAACTGGAAAAGATTATGAAAATGGCGGAGAAGCATCCTCCAAAATTAAATCAATTTTAAAAAAATTAGGAATTTCACCAGTAATAATAAAAAAAGTATCAATTTGTGCTTATGAATCTGAAATGAATATTGTTATCTATGCTTTTGAAGGTGAAATAACTTTAAATGTTTATAAAGATAGAATTAAAGTTGTAGCAAAAGATGTTGGCCCTGGAATAGAGGATTTAGAATTAGCTATGAAAGAAGGTTATTCAACTGCGCCACCTGAAGCAATTGAACTTGGATTTGGTGCAGGAATGGGCTTGCCAAATATTAAAAATAATAGTGATAGAATGAAAATAGAAACTGAAATAGGTAAAGGGACAACATTAACATTTGAGGTAGATTTAAATGAAAAAAGATGAAAATTATATAAACTCAATTAGAACAATAAGAGAGAAATGTATAGGTTGTACACATTGTTTAAGGATATGTTCTACTGAAGCAATAAGAGTTAGAAATAGAAAAATGGAACTTTATGATTTGAAATGTATAGATTGTGGTGAATGCTTTAAAGTTTGTCCAACAGGTTCTATATATAGTTTTTATGATAATATAGATATTGTTAAAAAATTTGATTATAATATATTAATTGTTCCAAATATTCTCCCTTCTGTTAATTTTGGATTGTTATCATATGAAGATGTCATTAAAAGATTATCCTCTTTTGGTTTTAATGAAATATGGGAAGAGGGAATTGGAAATGAAGCATATCTAATTGCTTTAAAAAAAACATTAAAAGAAAAAAAAGATACTATAAAACCAATTATTCCAACTTCCTGCCCTGCAATTGTAAGATTGTTACAGGTGAATTATCCTCTATTAATTAATAATCTCACAGTAATAAATCTACCTCTTGATATCCTTGGCAACTATATAAAAGAAAAAAGAAAAAATATAAAGAGTTTTGGTTTATTTTATTTATCCACATACCCTTGCAAAATAACTGCTTTGAAAAATCCATTAGGATTAAAATCTTCACCATTTAATGGTGTATTTTCACTTTCTGATATCTATAAAAAGGTGTTGGTAGAAAAAAACGAGGGTTCAGGAGAATTTTTTAAATCTGGTAAAGTTGGTGTAAGTTCTGGAAGAAGAGGAGGAGAAGAGGATTTCCTTGAAGACTTTAAAGTGATTTCAATAGATGGAATTTGGAATATAAAAAAATTTTTTGATGAGATGGAAGAGGAAAAGATTCCATATTTTGATTATATAGATGCAAAAGCATGTTCTTTAGGATGTGTTGGGGGTGTTTTTTTAAAAAATCAAAATTTTTTATTAAATTTTTATAACCAGAGAGAAGAAGAAAAAAGAAGAAAATCTTTAATGTCAGATATTATTGAAAATGATATTGATGAATTTTTAAAAGATGAAAGCCTATTATTAACTGAAAAGATAAACCCAAGACCTCAATATCTTCTATCAGAAAATATGGATTTAGCAGCAAAAATATTTCAAGAAGTAAACACTATTTATGATTTACTACCAAAACTTGATTGTGGTTCCTGCGGTGCCCCATCTTGTAGATCTTTTGCTGAAGATGTTGTTTTAAATAAAATAAAATTAACTGAATGCAAATTTATTGAAGAAAAAAATTTATGAGACAAAGGTGTCAGGCACCAAAGTCTCATTTTTTTATAGATTTTACAATATATTATGTATGAATTTATACAAAATTATTAAAAACTCTCTATTATGTCATTACTGTGTAAACACTTCCTCTTTGTCTTTCCCGTGAAAACTCCTTTTTTGTCATTCCCGTGAAAACGGGAATCCAGTTTTCCCTTCGATAATATAACTTCCTGCTTCCGTAGGAATAACAGTGTTTATTGTCATTCTCGAAAAAATGCCTCTTTTTTGTCATTCCCGAAAAAATGCCTCTTTTTTTGTCTTTCCCGTGAAAACGGGAATCCAGTTTTTCAATCTGCAATATAGATTACTACTTCCATAGGAATGATACTTTGGATAACTTTTCCAAAGACCTCTATACTTCCAAAAGTTATAACTATTTATATAACTTCTTCAACTGGAAGAATAAGATTTATTGGTTCAAGAGAGTGGGAATAAATATTTATATCGTATAATTTAATTTTTTAATGTTTACAAAAACAGACAGCCTACTTTTGTAAACTATTTTTAAACTTTTTCAGAAACATTTATACATATTGTTGACAAATTAACATAAATAAATATAATGAAATATGTTATGGATATAAATTCAATAATAGATTCTCTCAATCTAACAATCTTTTCGTCGGGTAAAGAGAAAATTGTTGAAAATGGATATACTTCAGATTTACTATCAGTTGTACTTGCAAAAGCACCAAAAAAATCTTTATGGATAACTGTTCAAAGACATTTAAACATAATTGCAGTTGCTTCAATTAGAGAATTAACTGGAATAATAATTTGTAATAATCTAATTCCTGATGAAGAAGTTATAAAAAAATCAAATGAAGAGGGTTTGTGGTTGTTGGGAACTGAACTCGATCCATTCACAATATCAGGTAAACTTTATAAAATTTTGAAAGATGGGTAAATTTATGGCAGATTTGCATATTCACTCAACTCTATCTCCTTGTGGAAGTTTAGAGATGTCACCAAAAAAAATTGTTCAAAAGGCAAAAGAGGTCGGACTTAACTTAATTTCCATTACAGATCATAATTCAATAGCAAATTCAGCTGTCACTCAAAAATTGTCTTATGAAAATGGAATAGAATATCTCTTCGGTATGGAGGTTCAAACAGAAGAAGAGATTCATGTTCTTACATATTTTGATAACTATTCTGATTTATATGAAGTTTGGAATATAGTTTATGAGAGATTACCAGATATAAAAAATAATCCAGATTATTTTGGAGATCAAGTTATTGTTGATGAAGATGAGAATATAACTGGATATGAAGATAAATTATTAATTAACTCTTCAAAAATTTCTTTTAAAGAGCTCTTCAATGTTGTAATAGAAAGAAATGGAATTTTTATACCAGCCCATATCGATAGAGAAACATTCAGTGTAATTTCACAACTCGGTTTTATTCCACAAGATATTGATATAAAATTTGTTGAGATATCCTATTCAAAAGAAAAAGAAGATTTTCTAAATGACTATCCAGATTATATAAAATATGTTTTTATTTCTTTTTCAGATGCTCATTTTTTAGATGATATAGGGAGGGATTATACTATTTTTGAGTATAAAAATGAAAAAATTGATTCACTTACAAAAATTTTTAATAAAGAAAATAAAATTTCAATTATAAGGAGGTTTGAATGCTAAAAACAGTTCATATTCCAGACAATGAACAGTATAGGGAATTAAAACAATTTATTGATGAGACAAAAGAGGAAAAAGGTGCAATTCTTGATGTTCTTTATAAGGCTCAAGAACTTTTTGGTTATATCCCCTATGAAGTACAATACTTTATATCAGAAGAGATGAAAGTGCCAATTTCACAAATTTACGGAGTTATAACCTTTTATCATTTTTTTAGAACTCAACCTGTTGGTAAATATTTAATCAATATTTGTCTTGGTACAGCATGTTATGTTAAAGGTTCAGAAGATATTCTTAAAGCTCTTTCAAAAGAGCTAAAAATTAATACCGGAGAAACAACACCTGATAGACTTTTTACTTTAACAACAGCAAGATGTTTTGGCGCCTGTGGTTTAGCTCCAGTTATGAATATTGAAAAAAATATTTACGGAAGGCTAAATGCTCAAAAAGCCTTAAATGTTATTAGAGAAATAAAAGAAAAAGAATTAAAAAAAGATACTGAAAATGGATGAACTTTTACTTCATATAATTGATATAGTTCATAACTCTGTATCTGCTTATGCAAAAAACATTGAAGTAATAATAATAGATAATGATGAGCAAGATATTATCTCTTTTGAAATAATAGATGATGGTAAAGGTATGGATGAAGAGATTTTAAAAAAAGTAAAAG
>ENA-UPTA01000417-UPTA01000417.1-activated-sludge-metagenome-genome-assembly--contig:-NODE-417-length-49496-cov-47.770919_pt1 | contig 49496 bp, 32 predicted proteins | sample MGYA00238184_ERZ773361 | MGnify/ENA primary metagenome ERZ773361 (study PRJEB29100, sample SAMN05720205) | activated sludge metagenome | isolation source: anaerobic digester from wastewater... | reverse complement strand
AGTATCACGTCCCCATCTTGAAAGAGGGACAGAGTATCACGTCCCCATCTTGAAAGAGGGACAGAGTATCACGTCCCCATCTTGAAAGAGGGACAGAGTATCACGTCCCCATCTTGAAAACAAAGAGGGGTTGGCTTAAGATAGGTTGGGGTGCGATATGGATGTCTACTTTTATGAAGCTTTTGAGGAAGAAGCGAGCCTGATCCAGAACCTTCTCTGTGGAAAGCTTTTGTTTGACCTGACTGATAAAACGATTCAGGAAAGCGGCCATGTTATTCCTCCGGCCAGGGTGATCAGCGTCAGAACCCAGTCGATGATTCCAATCGACTGGCAGGATAAGCTCGATGGCATCCTGAGCAGGACGACAGGTTTTGATAATCTTAAAGCTTATAAAAAGGCCGTCAAAACGCCGCTGGCCCTTGGTTATCTTGAAGAATATGCTACCCGAGCAGTCGCTGAACAGGCCATTCTTCTTATGCTCGCCTTAATGAGGCGTCTTCCCCAGCAGATTCAGCAGTTCAAACACTTTCAGCGCGATGGTTTGACCGGTGTCGAGGCCCTTGGCAAGAACCTGCTGGTCGTCGGCGTCGGTCGGATCGGGGGTGAGATCGTCAAACTCGGGCAGGGTCTCGGCCTTAACGTTAAAGGTGTAGACATTGTCAAGCGTCATAACTTTGTTTCTTATGTAGAGCGCGATGTAGGCCTGTCCTGGGCCGATATAATCATCTGTGCCATGAATCTGACCGATGAGAACGTCCATTATTTCTCTTATAACCTTCTTAAAAAAGCTCGCTCCGGCGTTATCTTCATTAACATTGCCCGCGGCGAGCATGCCCCACTTTATGACCTCTTTCGCCTCGTCCAGGAAGGACATCTTGGTGGCCTGGCTCTGGATGTCTTCGATGATGAACCGGCAATAGCCACCGCCCTTCGCACCGATCAGGCTCGCCAATCAGAAAAGGCCAGAATCATTATCGATTTGCTGGCCTATCCCAATGTCATCCTCACTCCCCACAACGCCTTCAACACGGCCGAAGCCCTCCGGCGTAAAGTCCAGTTCAGCCTCGACGAGATTTTTTATTTCCTGGAGCATCATCAATTCCGCCACCAGGTCTAACCCCAGAACAGCTGTTATCGCTTAGATCTCAGGGCCTGTGGCCCGTCTCGCTTGCTGCCGGTTGGCCAGCAGTCATAGCAAATAGGACTTTTTGCTCAGGACGAAGTTTAAAGGCCTTCTCCGTGTCATCGCGGTCACAATTATGAAACCAGGCAGCCAGACCATTAGCTGCTGCATATAAATAAATGTTTTGAGCGATGAGGCCCGTGGCCACATAGTAGTATGATTTCTGAACTTCAGGGTCTTTGATCCTTGAGTCGGGCTGTCCTTCCAGCACATAGCGACTTAAATCAACTACGAAGAAAATTCTGACTGGTGCATTAGCTCCACCCTGGCGGCGTCCAGCCAGCGGTCTAAAATCGCCAGCCGCCACTGGTTGAAGCTGGTGCTTAACCGGTTCATATAAATAGACCCCGTCCGGCCGGGCTACATACAGGTCTATTTCCTGAGAATTACTGGCCGAGGCAGCTGTTCTCCCGGCTTTGCCTCTCATCATAGTACCTGCCGGTCGGTTAAGGCCATAAGCCGCCCAGAGTAGATTAGACAGAGTCTGAAGTGGAAGCGCATCTGGTTTGATGTCCCTCACCGTCCGTCTCAGCCAGAGAGCCTCCACGACTGTTTTACCTCCAGTCTTTTCTGGAGCAGGCAGATCAATTACTTTTAATTCCTTGACCGCAGACCTGTTCTCCATGTGTTTTTCCCCTTTTTCTAATTCGATATTTTCCAGTTGGCCGGCAAACCCTACCTGATCAGATATTTTCACAACAGCTAACAGCGGCATGACCGCCACAGCTGAACCTAAAAAATCCCTTCTTTTCATTTTTCCTCCTCCCTCCAGGCCTCATCTCCATTTCAAATTTTATTCTATCATTTTTTCTGATTATATTTCATTGGGAGGAGATTCATTAAGCTCATTGGGGAAGCTCATTAAGGTTAAAGTAAGCCGGACTGAGGAGAGCCGGCAGCTGGCCATGTCCAAATGGGGCCAATTTTGACTTCAGCTTTTCTATCCAGGAATAAATGCTTACTAAGAGTTCTTGATTGTTTGATTTTTGTTTTCTTATAAACATTTCATATAATTAAGGGAACCGGAGACTTCCTCTGCAGCTTCAAGCAGACAATCTTTTTTTGATTTCGTCCAGACTTTTGCTTATCACTTTGGGGGGCAGGGTGATTATTCGAAAACATCCAGTAAAGTAAAAACTTGATTAAAATAACCTTTTACCCTGTTAAGTTAAAAACATGAAGGGCAGTCCCGCCCTGAGCCTCTTTGACCTTGAGTTCCTGAACTTTAAATCAGGTTCGACTTCAACTCGGCTTTAGCTGCTGGTCATTTAGTTATAATTTTGAGGAGCGTACCGGCCGCAACTTTATCACTGAGTTCCAGAGCGTTCATAATGGCTATCTGCTTTTGCTTCTCGGCACTATAGCCATAAGGCTTGAGGATATTGGCCAGGCTATCAGTTTTGCCAGCTTTAATAATTTTTATTCTCTCCGGTTTGACATTGATTTTTGTCTGATCGGTCAGTGGTTTGAAACTGTTCAGGCTATCAGAAATCAGGTCGGAATAAGTCACAAATTTGCTATCCCCGGTATAACCCATAAACATCATCACCTGACCATCTTTTTTAATAAAATTAGCCAGCCCGGCCAGATTACCTTCTTCTGTTTTAATTATAAACTTCAGCCTTCTCGTTTCCAGTCCATTTAAAGTTCTGGTTTCTGAACCCAGAATAGTGGCCTTATTACTATCGACAAAAGCTTTAGTTGCTTCCTCCAGTGTTTTCTGTTCCACCATGGTCAGAATCATGGCTGCATCTTCTTTTGGGGCAATGATCTGAACCTGGGAAGCGGTGTTATTGAGTTTCCAATCGGTTGGCACAACGAACTGAAACTTAAGTGCGGGATGATAAAACACCTGGCCCTCCACATAGCCCTGTCTCGGATCATCACCGAAAACCAGTCCATCCAGTTTTCGTAAATACTCATCCCGGTTGACAGCCAGCTTGGTGCCGGGATTGGCCGCTTTCCAGTCTGCAGCTGCCTTTCTTAGCGCTTCAATTCTATTGGGCGGGTCGGGGTGAGTTGACAGCCAGGTTGGTAATCCATCCCGGCCAGAAGATGGATTTAGCCTTTCCAACGTTACAAACATATTGGCCATATGGCTGGCTTCATATCCAGCTTTGGAAGCATAGAGTACTCCGAGATCATCGGCCTGTCTTTCATGCTCCCGGCTAAAACTCAGAAAAAGAACATTCAGGCCGGCTTCGGCCAACCCAGCAAATCTTTGAAAAGTCTTAGACAGGGCTGAACCCAGAGCCAGGCCAATTTGAGCTGCCTGAGCCCGGGTGTAAAGCTGAGCACTGTGGCGGGCAGTGACGTGGCCGATTTCATGACCCATTGTACCGGCCAGCTCGGCTTCGTCGTTGAGATAGGCCAGAATTCCTCGTGTTACATAAACAAAGCCTCCAGGAACAGCAAAGGCGTTGACCACCGCGCTGTCCATAATCTTAAAAGTAAAGGGCAGGTCTGGTTGATGGCTGACCCGGACCAGCTTTTGGCCGACAGAAGAGATATACCCATTCAAGGCTTCATCCTGATAAGCTCCATAGGTGGCAATAATCTCGGCATCCGTTTGCTTACCGAGAGCCAGCTCGTCCTGCTGGCTGAGCAGCATGAATTCTCTTTTCTGAGTGACAGGGTTCACCGCGCAGCTCAGGCTGATTGCAATCAATACAACCAGGCCAAGCCCGGAAATCAAAGGCCAGAAGCCCGCTTTCCGTCTATTTTTTGTCCCTTCATTCATGTTCTCCTCCCTTCTTATCCAGCCGTTTAATTTAAACCTTGAATTAATTATATCAGCAAATTAAAACTAAGTTTAATATAAATAAACATTTTAAGCTAGCTAAGAGATAGTGTTGCTTCTTGCCTTAATATCTCACTATGTTTTTCATTCATCTGAAGAGTCTGCTGCAATTCTTTTTTGGTAAATCGATTGATTGGTAAGCAAATATGATTAATTAATATGGTATTTAATAATATGCTATTACCTTTCTGCTTCATTCTCAAAGGGCAAATACAAAAATCACGAAGCTGGTTTGGACGGAGCCGGGTTGATTATTTTAATTGCCAGGCAATCATAAGCAACCCGCCCTTTTTGGTAGGTGATGGCCGAACGCCGCAGCAGACGCCAGTTCCCGTTTTGATAGCCTCCTTCGGTTTCCAGCTTCTCTACCAGGTTGGGTATGCCTTCCAGAATTTCAGTCAGGAAAGGATTCTGCGAGAGTATAACCGGTTTTAAATCCGGTCCGGCAATAACAGTGACCGGTTCGATAATTAAATTGTTCAGCTCGGGCAGAGGTTGAACCGCTACAACTGGTTTGGTTTGCAGGCTGATCATTCTGGCTCTGGCATCTGGCGTGGCTGAACTCTTGGTTGACTCAATCATGTCGAGAAGGTAAAGCCTGACATCGTCCAGGTTTTTGGCCTGATAAACTCTTTCCACTTCCTGGTAGGTGGTCAACGCCTTAGCCAGAATGGAAATCTCTTTGAGGTAATTGCTGCGCTGGTTATCAGGGACAACATGCATGACGATGATAGAAACAGGCTTTTTATCCGGTGCACCATAATCAATTCCGGCTGGACTCCAGCCAATGACACATCTTAAGTCCCCCTCATAACGGACGCGAGCATGAGGGCAGGCCCAGCCTTGGCCCAGGCCGGTGTTGGCAATTTCTTCGCGCTTTAACACCAGTCCAACCACATCAGTTCCAGCCGGCGTTTCCGGAAAAGCTTCTATAATATGAGCCAGAAACTGAAGCGCATGAGTTTTATCATTTTCTGGAAGCTCAAACAGTCGTCCTTCCTGAAGAGCATCGAGTATAGTGTCCATCATACACCTCCAAACTTTTTAAAGAACCAGCCCTTTACCTGATGGGCCAGGACAAAGCAGGCAGCAGGCAGAAAATAAAGCCGAGCCAGCTTGAAGGATGACCAGATCGCCTGGCACCACCTCCGAAATCTTGATTTCAGTTTCAACTCCATTCCTTAATACCAGGGTTCTCGACTGGACCCTTTTTCCCAGGGCTTCAACTGCCTGGAATGATCGCCGGTCAAGGAGGTAGGAAAGAGCAACGATGATCAGAACCATAAGGCTGACCACTGCTGTTGATTTCGCCTCGCCAATCATGGCAGAGATAATAGCAATAGCCAGAAGCTGAATGATCAGAGGGCTTTTCAGGCGGCGGCCGATGTCTGCCCAGAAGCTCAGTTTTTTCCTGTTGGTTAGTTCGTTTGGACCAAATTCATTTAGCCTTTCTTCGGCATGCTCGCTGGTCAGTCCCTGGAAAGAGGTTTCAAGGCGAGCCAGGGTCTCATTAAGCGGCAGGCAGCATAGCTCAATCAGCCTTTGTTCATAGTGATCAACCTGCCGGATCAGTTCAGTTCTGGGCTGTGATTGATCTTTATTGTTGGTGAGCTTTGACCATAGGCCTTTTTTGACTAGCGGCATGTGGGCAACCTCCGTTGTGGAGTGGGGAAAGAGGTGCTGTCTGAATTAAAAGAAAAAAGCCTCAGCCTGTATTTTCCTGCTGCTGATTTTGAATAACAAGCCGGGCGGGGCAGAAGAAAGGTAAAATCGATCAGGCTCTTTAACCTGGTGGATGGCTGGATTTTCGCGATGACCAAAACTCACCTCCGTTTGCCTGGCCTCTTCTGACCTTCAGGCCGGAGGTGAATCGTCTACGGTCGAAATCTCAAGACCGGCGGACAATTAGCCTTCCGGCGAGCCCAGGTCAGTAAGTCATAAATACCTACCTGGCTACTACTTGGGCTTCCGTCACTGGCAGTCATGTCATTTAGCCTCTTCCTTCACTTTGTCTGGCTTCTTTATGACTTAAAATTATACTTGTAAAGATGGTCTGTCAAGATAAGTTAGCCAGAATATAAATAAAAAATCAAAAAGACTCAATTTGATATTTTCAGCTCTCCTTTTATTAATTAAGTTGACGGATAGCAGAAGGAATTGTTATGCTACAGATGAAAGCTGTTGTTTTCGACTTTTATTTTTCTGGTGGGGGAGAAAAAATGAACCCGAGAATCAATAACTTTAAAAGAAATTCCTCAGGCTGGGGCAGAGTAGCCCTGACTATCTTAATTGCTGTATGTTTTTCCCTGTTAATTAACTTTAATGGGCAAACCGGTTTATCTGCAGGCCACCTGGCGGCCCAGCAGTTGAAGTCCGGAGGACAGGCCGGGTCTGGACTTTCAAGACTTGAAGGCTATCGTCCATCTTATTTTATTCCTAACCATGGCCAGATTGATGCTCGGGTAAAATATTATCTGGCTGGACAGGAAAAGAATGTTTATTTTACAGATAATGGCCTGACCATCTCAGTGTTCAGGTTTCATCAGGCTAATCCACGGACAGGTCGGTTCCAGGCTACCCGACAGACAATCAGACTCGATTTTATTGGGGCCATTTCTACCGAGCCTGGCGGCGTTGAAGCTGAGACCGGTCCGATTTATTCTTTCTTTAAAGGAAAATCAGAGAACTGGAATACAGGGATTCGAGTCTGCTCCCACCTTGAATACCACCAGGTCTGGCCAGGTGTTGATCTGGCCTTCAGGACCGAGGAAGGGCATTTGAAATCAGAATTTATTATTGATCCAGGCAGTTCCGTCTCTCAGATCAGGTTGCAATATTCAGGAGCGACAGATATTAGCCTTACTAAAAATGGTGAACTTGAAATTACCACTGAGGCAGGAAGCTTTCTTGACCGGCGGCCGGTTGCTTATCAGATAAAGAATGGGGAAAAATTTGAGATTCCAATTGACTATGTAATTTATGATAGAAAGACCGATACTTCTGGCCTGGTGTCAGTAATTTATGGCTTTAAGGCAGAAGGCTATGACCAGGGCCTGCCCTTGATTATTGACCCGGCTATTTTGATTCACAGCGGCTTTCTAGGTGGTTCATCTAACGATCGGGCTCTGGCTGTAACCACCGACAATCAGGGTAATAGTTATTTAACTGGCTGGACAGCTTCTTTTGATTTCCCGGTAATGGTTGGTCCAGAGACACTGTTTAATGGACCAGCTCTTGGCACTGATACTTTCGTGGCCAAAGTTAATGCTGTGGGGAGTCTGGTTTATTGTGGCTATCTGGGCGGAAGCTACAATGATAGTGGAACCGGGGTGGCGGTTGATAGTTCTGGCTGCGCCTATATCTGTGGTTTCACTTATTCTGCTGATTTCCCAGCCTTTATGGGCCCTGATTTAAGTCCTAGTGGAAATATTTCCCAGTTTGGCGATGCTTTTATTACTAAATTGAACGCCGAAGGCAACGCCCTGGTTTACAGTGGCTTCCTGGGCGGGCAGGGTTCTGATCTGGCCAGCTCGGTTGCAGTAGATGCCTCTGGCCGGGCCTGCCTGGTGGGCACTTCTGATAATGGCACCGATTTCCCGGTGTACATTGGCCCTGATCAAACCTTCAATGGTGGTCAGGATGTTTTTGTGGCCAGGGTGGCGGAGTCCGGTCTTGGTCTTGATTTTTGCGGTTTCATTGGCGGCAGTCAGAACGATAATGGCAGCTGGCTGGCTCTGGACAATAGTAACAACCTTTATGTTATAGGTTATACGGCCTCTACTCCCGGTCATCAGTTCCCGGTAAAAACTGGCCCCAAATTGACTCATTCCGGTGGGCTGGAGGCCTTTGTGGCCAAGGTGAACTCCCTGGGTTCGTCCATTGTTTACTGTGGTTATATTGGAGGGGCGGGAGATGATTATGGTACTGGAATAGCAGTTGACAGCGCTGGCTGTGCCTATCTGACAGGGACGACTTTATCTTCTAACGGCTTCCCGGCAATAGTAGGTCCCGATACCAGTTATAACGGAGGGGGAGACGCCTATGTGGCTAAGGTTAAGGCTGACGGTTCATCCCTGGAATATAGTGGATTTCTGGGAGGGCTATCCGGAGATTTTGGCCTGTCCATTGCAGTCAACAGTGCAGGTGAAGCGGTAGTAACCGGAGCGACTGATTCTGGCGATTTCCCGCTGGCTGGTACTAACTATGCAACTTATGCGGGCGGACGCGAGGTTTTCCTGACCATGGTTGAGGCCAGCGGTTCAAGTCTTGTCTATTCAACTTATCTGGGCGGCAGTGGAAATGAAGAGGCTAATGGACTGGCTCTTGATTCTAATGGATTAGCCTGCCTGGCCGGTTTTACTACTTCTACTAATTTTCCGGTTCTTGGGGGGCCATTTACCACTCCCGGCGGTGGGAGTGGCTACTTGACTGAAGACGCCTTTATCAGCCGGTTAAAATTACCTCCGACCAGGCCGGCCAATTTAAGGGCAACTTCGATTTCTGAATCAGCAATCAGTCTGGCCTGGGATGATCTGTCGGCAATAGAAGATGGCTTTATAGTTGAACGAAAAACAGGAAGTGGCGGTAGCTGGATTCAGGTGACCAGTTTAGGCGCCGGAGTAACGTCTTATACCAATAGTGGTCTTAGTGAAGCAACAGGTTATTATTACCGGGTGAAGGCCTATAACAATGCAGGAGCTTCTGCTTATTCCAATGAACTTAACGTCCTGACCACGCCTGCCGCTCCGGCTAATCTGACGGCTGAAGCGATTAACGAAAGGAAGGTGAATCTGACCTGGCAGGATAGATCGAGCGGAGAGGAAGGTTTCAGGGTTGAGAGAAAAAGCGGCAGCGGCAGCTGGGGGACGGTGGCCACTCTGGCGGCCAATGTAACCACTTATTCCGATACTACCGTGGTAGAGACTACTACTTATACTTACCGGGTCTTTGCTTTTAATGCCAGCGGAGATTCGCCTTCTTCTAATGAAGTCTCGGTGACTACTCCAGCCTTGACTGTGCCGGCGGCACCTTCTAATCTGCAGGCGGTAGCCCTATCCAGTTATAAGGTTGAATTAAGATGGACAGATAATTCTTTTAACGAAGATGGATTTAAAATAGAAAGGAAAGAAGGCAGTAGCGGCAGCTATCAGCCAATAGGAGCGACCTTTGATGGACTGACCATATTTTATGATGAAGATCTTTCACCTCTGACCACTTATTATTACCGAGTCAAGGCATATAATGGGGCTGGTGATTCAGCTTATTCCAATGAAGCTTCGGTGACCACTCCGGAAAATAAACCGAAAATAAGGTTGCCTATCGGGGAAGTGGTTTTTGGTCAGGTAAATGTCTGTGAATATAAGGATATGACCACGACGATTTATAATGATGGCGGAGTCGATCTTATAATCAGTTCAGTGACTCGAAGCTCAGGTTCAACTGATTTTACTTATATTGGTCCAACACTGCCTTTGACTATCGCCCCTTTTAGCTTCAAACAGTTGACTGTTAGATTCTTACCCATGAACACCGGGGCTGAGAGTGCTATCTTTAGCGTTGGTTCGAATGATCCTGTTAATCCCCTGGCCTCTTTTAATGTCTCCGGTACCGGTTTTATTCCCACTATAACCATTACTCTTCAGGTTGAAAAACGGACAGAATCAGCCTGGATTATCAGGCGGGACTATGGCCGGATAGAAGTAGTGGTGAACAAAGGATCTCCCTATCAGGTGGCAAAATACAGACTGTGGCGAAAGACGACCGGTGGAAGTTATGAATTAAGAAAGGAATTTACAGAAGCAGAATTAAGCTACGATCACCTGGTTTACCTGGATACTTATCTTGACAGGGGTAAGAATTATGTCTATCGTTGCGAAGCGCTGGATTGTTCCGGCCGGATTATAGCCAGTTCGGCCGAAGCCTCGACCGGGCCGCTCTTAGAGCCACTGCGTTCTTCACCTCGCACTCAGGGCAAGAAGGCAGGGCAAATACGCCGCTGATTTTCTAAGTTAACTGAAAATTGATGCCCAGAGTGTTCGGATTCACAGAACAAGGCGGATCTCGGTCAGCTGCGGCCAGGCTATTCTGGCTGCTGCTGTTCGTACTGGCCGGCGCATTGGAATTGGCTCACTCCGTCACCCTCCCGCCAGTAAAACCAGTACAAGATGAAAATGACGAATCTTACCCGGCTAGAGATAGCCTGGTGGCTCCTGGCCAGCTTCGGCAGATCAAAGTGCAGCTGGTTGGCGACCGGGAACTATTCCAGCAAAGCCAGGCGGCTACTCGAGTCGAATTGGCTCTAAGAGACGTCTCGGCCGAATTCGAGTGTCTTTTTAACTTGAGTTTTATCTCAGCCGGCTGGTCTTCCTGGAAGACGGATGACAGGAACCGCCAGCTTCAGGAGCTGGCCGAAACACTTGAGCTATCTGTGAAGGACAGGCAAGCTGAGATTATTCTGGCCGTCACCGGTCGTTCTAATCTCAGGCCAGAGTATTCAGGTTCAGCTCTGCTAAAAAGTTCCCTGATTACCATTATTTATACCTCGGACCAGGCCAAGCTGCGCCGGCTGATCAAGCATGAACTTGGACATATTTTTGGAGCTGTCCATGTCCCGGAGCCAGGATCGGTCATGAATTGTTTTGGGGGAGGCGACCATTTTGACCATTATAATCTGGAAATAATCAAGCTGGCCAGAGAGCGGAGCTTCGAGCCCTATGTTTTTCCTTTTCCTCCTGGAGTTCAAGCCAGCGTTGAAAAAATTTATCTTCAGATCAGAGAGAGGATCCTGGGCGAAAGTCGCCTCAAATCTTTATTCTCAGCTTCGACGATTGTTGAAGCTGGCGATGAAGTACGGTGCCTGAACGATGTGTTTCTGATGCTATCTCAACTTGAATTAGAAAAAAATAATTATGAACGGTCAATCAGCTTCACCGAGGAAGCTCTGACCCTTAGTCCAGGTGACCTGGAAGCTATGAATCTTCAAGCTGTCTCTCTGAGACAAGCTGGCCGAGTTCAAGAAGCAATTAGTGTTTATGAGATAATTCTTCAGATCAGGCCTGATTTTTCTGAAGCCCTGTATAACCTGGGCATTGCCCTCAGTGAACTGAATAGGCTGGATGAGGCTGAAAAAGTTTATTTGAGGGCTTTAAGACTTAATCCAGGGCTGGCCTCAGCCTATCATAATCTGGGGGATCTCTATTTGAAGCAGGGCCGACTGGATGAGGCTGAAAAACAATTTTTAAAAGCTATTGAGCTTGTGCCTGGTTATGTTTCCGCTTATGTGAACCTGGGAGAACTCTATCGACGGCAAGGAGATAGAGAAATAGCCAGAGAATATGCCGAAAAAGCTCTATCGTTAAAGCCGGAATCAGACCAGGCCAGAAATCTTCTGGCTAATATTCTTCGCGAAAGTGGAAAACCGGCTGAAGCTCTCGGCGCTTATCAGCAGGTTCTGGCTGGAAATCCCACTTCTGCTCGAGCTTATTATAATCTGGGAGTCAGCCTGACCGATGTTGGTCGCTGGCAAGAGGCAGAAAAGTTATTTGAGGAGGCAATTAAAATAGAATCTAACCTGGCTGAAGCTTACGGTGGCCTGGGCTTGTGTGCTCTTCAGCGAGGCGAAGCAGATAGGGCTATCCAGTTGTTTATAAAAGCCAGGGAGCTTGGTTTTAAGGATCCAGCGCTCAGTCTTAACCTGAGCTATGCTTACTTGAATAAAAAAGATTGGCAAAAGGCCGAAGAAGAGGCCAGACAGGCAGTGAACGTCCAGCCAGGCCTGGCTACTGGTTATAACAACCTGGGTATTGCCCTGGCCCAACAGAACAAATTGGAAGAGGCCAGAATAGCGCTGGAAAGAGCATTAAAGATCAATCCACGAGACTGGCAGGTGCTCATTAACCTGGCCATGGTAGAGCTTTCGAATCAAAACGAAAGTCGGGCGCTGGAGCTTTTCTGGCGAGCGCTGGCGGTTGACCCCCAGAACAGTCAAAATGGATTAATTTACAATAATCTGGCAGTAATCTATTTTCATCTCGAGAAATATGAATTAAGCTGGGAATTTGTCCAGAAAGCACTCCAGGCAGGTTTTAAGGTGGATGAAACCCTGATTGAAATCTTGATTAAAAAATTAAGATAAGGTCGAAACTGACGTCCTGAAGGCTGTTAGATTTTTTATTTATGATATTTTTTAGCTCAAACGAGTTTTTCTGACCATTCTGAACTTGGTGAAAAAAAATTATTTATTCTTTTGGAAGAAAAGTTAGCTATTGTCGTCAAAAAAAGTGGATATGTTTAGCTGTCGATCACAATGATTTTGGTAAGTCATTAAAAATTAAATAGATACAAATAACATCAGGAGATAAATAATGTTTAGAGAGAAGGATAAGGAAAAATTGAGGCTAATTTACATTCTTCTTTTGTTGATTTTTTTTAGCCCGGTTAAAATAAACACTACCCTGGTTGGTTATGCTCAGGAAAAAGACTCACCGGGATTATCCCCTTCACCGCCCAGGCTGGAGCTTTCCCTTGAAGACTGCCTGCTTAAGGCTCTCCGCAATAATCTTAGCCTGAAAGCCGAGATGATCACACCTCAAATAGCTGATAAAAACGTGACACTGGCCACTGAAAAGTTCATACCTTCTCTAAATTTTAATTACAATAAGCAAAACACAGAAACAGCGTCTTACTCTTTTCTGGATGCTTCTGATATGGTTGTCACCAAGCAAAATGACTATACTGTTCAGCTTACCCAGAATATTCCGACCGGGGGTACTTTCTCGGCCAGCTTGAACAGCTATGTCAGTGATACCAACCGCAATTTCCAGACGATTAATCCCCGCTATGGTAGTACACTACGCTTGAATTTCAGTCAGTCACTGCTCCGTGATTTTGGGTTGAAGTATGGTCGGCGCGACATCATTGTTGCCGGCTATAACCAGGAAATATCAGAGGAAAACTTTCAACGGACTCTCGAGGAAACTATCTATAATGTGGAACTCGCTTACTGGAATCTGGTTTACGCCAGGGAAAATTTAAAGGTTCGCCAGCAATCATTAAAATTAGCCCAGGAGCTACTGGAAAAAAACAAAGTGGAAATTGAGGCTGGAACCCTACCTCCTATAGAATTACTTACGGCTGAAAGCGAGGTCAGTACCCGCCAGGCTGATATTCTGGAATCAGAAGCTCTTGTCAAGAATTATGAGGATCAGTTAAGGGTGGTGATAAATTTAGGGGCAGAAATGGAAGATGCTAAAAAGGTTCAGATTATCCCTACCGATTCGCCCTCCGTTGAAAAAAGAGAGATAAGTTATGAGGAAGCTATGGGTATTGCCCTGCAGAAGCGCCCCGACCTCGAAGCAATTAGAACCGAACTTAAAAGCAGGGAGTTTAATTTTAGTTATGCTAAAAATCAGCTATTGCCCAATTTGCAATTTACGCTCGGCTACTGGAGTCCTGGCATTTCCGGGGACCAGCTGCTTTATAGAGATAACAACCCTATGACGGGAGATATTATCGGCACGATACCAGGCAAAAAATCAGATGCTTTGAAGGATGCGTTTGGTTTTAAGTATAAAAACTGGTCAATAGGTTTTGTCTTTACTCTGCCTATCAGCAATGTCGTGACCAAAGCTAATTATGCCCAGGCCAAGCTTAATCTTGAGCAGTCCAGGCTGAAGCTTAAAAACCAGCAGCTGCAGCTTGATCTGGAAATAGGCAATGCGGTAAGAGCTGTTGAGACCAACTATCAGCGAGCTGTAGCTTATCGTACAGCCCGGGAACTGGCTGAACAGAAACTTGAAGCGGAAGAAGAAAAATTTAAAGTTGGTATGAGCACCAACTATCTGGTCCTTCAATATCAGCGAGATCTGGTTAATGCCCAGACAATGGAACTAAAAGCGCTGATTGATTACAATGTTTCGCTGGCCAATCTTGATCGGGCTATGGGCGCAGGCCGTGACCGCCAGAAGATTTCTGTATTAAGTACAGATTAATTTTATCTCAAAATAGAAACAAACTGGAAGAGGAGACAGGCAGGAAAATGAAATTACCAAAAAAAGTTAAAGCAATGAGTCTTACCCAGAAGATGCTTCTTTTGGTTGGAGGGTTGCTGGTTATTTTACTCTTATGGCGGGTTGGCCAGGCTATTTTCAAGGGAGCCAGCGCCAGCAATAATCGGCAGCCGGCTGTAGCCGTCGTTTTGAGCCCGGTAGAGAATGGACTGATTCGAGATGTTGGCCGCTTTTCTGGCACACTGGAACCAAAATCTCAATTTGTTGTGGCTCCAAAAGTATCCGGCAAGCTTAAAAAACTTTATGTAAATATAGGCGATAAGGTCATCCGCGGGCAGGTGGTGGCCCTGATTGATGATGAAGAATATCAGCAGCAGGTGGCTCAGGCTGAAGCTGATTTGAAGGTGGCCAGGGCCAATTTTGAAGAAGCCAGAAGCGCTTTGGAGCTGGCTAAAAAAGACCTGGAAAGAGCTGTTACCCTTCATCAAAAAGGCATTTATTCTGATGCTCAATTTGATACTGTCCAGGCCCAATATGAATCGCAGGCAGCCAGATTTAAGGTAGCTGAAGCTCAGGTAGCCAACCGTGAGGCAGCTCTAGAGACAGCCAGGCTTCGCCTTTCTTATACCAGGATTATTGCTACCTGGGAAACGGGCTCAGATATTCGTTATGTGGGAGAACGATATGTTGATGAAGGAGCTTTGCTTTCAGCCAATACACCAATTATTTCTATTGTTGAACTCCAGCCTATAACGGCTGTGATCTACGCCACTGATAAGGAGTACTTCAGAATAAGAGTTGGCCAGGAAGTGACAGTCACTTCCGGTGTTTTTTCTGATAGAGTTTTTAAGGGCCGGGTGACAAGAGTGGCACCACTTCTTAAAGAGACGACCAGGCAAGCTCGGGTAGAAATTGATATTGATAATGAAGAAAACCTTCTAAAGCCGGGCATGTTCATCAATGTCGAGATTGAATATGACAGAAGGGAAAATGCCAGGATTGTTCCCTACAGCGCGATTGTTACCAGAGGCAATTCGCAGGGTGTGTTTATAGCTGATATCCAGAATAAAAAGGCTTACTTCAGACCCATCAAGACGGGTATTATAGAAGGAGAAAAAGCAGAAGTGATGGAACCAGCTGACCTTTCAGGCTATGTCGTTACTCTGGGGCAACATCTTTTGCAGGACGGAATGGGCATAATTCTACCAGAAGAGGGTATGCAGACTGGCGGCCCGACAGGTATTAGATATTCCGGTTCGCGGGGCTAACTGGTATGCCATCATCATTATTTTATGTAATTCGGAGAGAACATCATGAACATATCTGAATTTTCTATAAAACGCCCGATTTTTGTCAGCATGCTAATTCTGGTCGTACTGGTTCTCGGCTTTGTTGCTTTAAGCAGTCTGCCAGTTGATCTGATGCCTGACATTACTTATCCAACCCTGAATGTCTCGACCTCCTATCCGAACACGGCACCTGAAGAAATGGAGCAGATCATTACCAGGCCGATTGAAGAAGCTTTAAGTTCGGTTCCTGGAGTCGAAGAAATTTTTTCGGTCTCATCCCAGGGCGGGAGTACTGTCCGGGTTATGTTTGATTGGGGGACCAATATTGACGAAGCAGCCAATGAGATCAGAGAAAGGATAGATCGGATTATCGGCAGATTCCCGGAAGAAGTGCAGCGGCCGACACTGAGAAAGTTCGATCCGTCTCAAAGCCCGATTCTAACCCTCGGGATTCTGACTGAGCTTGATCCTGTTCAGGTCAGAAGAATAATAGATGAACAGATTTCTTACCGGCTGGAAAGAGTTCCGGGTGTGGCCTCAATTGATGTCTGGGGAGGATTACAAAGGGAAATTCAGGTTAATGTGTTTCCTGACAAAGTCAAGGCTCTTGGTTTGCCGCTAGACTTAGTCATTAGCAAAATAAGGCAGGAAAATATTGACATTCCAGCCGGAACAATTGAAAAAGGCAACTATGAAATAACTGTCAGGATACCAGGTGTTTATACCAGCATTGATCAGATAAAAGAAACCATTGTGGCCGTCAGGGACGGTGGAGTCATTAGAATCAAAGATATTGCTAACGTTGAAGATACCTATCAGCGGATAACGAGAATAGCCAGAGTCGATGGTCTGCCAAGTATATCAATGTCTGTTTACAAGCAGTCGGGAGAAAATACAGTCAATGTGGTAGATGGAGTTTATAAAGAACTCGAATATGTCAAGCAAGATTATCCACAGTTCAGATTTATTGTCTTAAGAGATAACGCCAAATATGTTAGAGATGCTATTAATAACGTCGGGACTTCTGCTGCTTACGGTGGTTTGCTGGCTGTTCTGGTTTTGCTGTTTTTCCTGGTCAATATTAGAAGCACCCTGGTCATTGCCCTGTCGATTCCTATTTCGATTATTGCCACCTTTACTCTGATGTATTTTGGCGGGTTTACTCTAAATGTCATGAGTCTGGGCGGCCTGGCCCTGGGTATCGGTATGATGGTTGACAACTCCATCGTCGTTCTGGAAAACATCTTCCGGATGAGAGAAGAAGGTATCCCCTTGAAGAAGGCGGCAGTGGATGGCTCCACCGAAGTTACTGCTGCTATCATTGCCAGTACGGTGACCACGCTTATCGTTTTTCTACCAATGCTTTTTGTTGAGGGTGCTTCTGGCATTATGTTCAAGCAGCTGGCTTATGTGGTAGCTTTTTCTCTCACCTGTTCGTTAGTTGTTGCTCTTACTCTTGTTCCTATGCTGGCCAGCAGACTTCTTAAGGGCGATAATATCGGTAAACATAAGCCAGAAAAGAAGCTGGCGGTTAAGTCTAAACAATTTTTTATCAATATCGAAAATAGTTATAAGAGGCTTCTTGATTATTGTCTCCATCACCGGTTCAGAGTTCTGTGGATTACCGGTGCTGTGCTTCTGGCTAGTGTTATTCTTTTCCGTTTTATAGGCCAGGAGTATATGCCTCAGACCGATGAGGGGGAAGTCAGAATTACGGTCGAAATGGAAGTCGGCACCAGATTGTCAGTTATGGATCAGAAACTCAGAGAAGTGGTGGCTATGGTCAAACCGTTGGTACCAGAAATTGAATCGATTGAGGAAAGAGCTGGCAGTGGTGGTTGGAGAGGAGGAGCGAACCGGGGGAATATTACGCTTAAGCTTGTTCCCAAGTCCAGGAGAAGCAGGTCCAGCCTGGATATAGCGGCTGACCTAAGCCGTCAACTGCAAAATGTGCCAGGAGCTATTATCCGGACGAGAGCTACTGGTGGGCAGATGATGATGGGGATGAGAGGCGGCGGCGGCCAGGAAAGACTTCAGATTGAGATCCGTGGCTATGACCTCGAAGTTGGCCAGAGCCTGGCCCAGGAAGTAAAAAGAGTTGTTGAGAAAGTAAAAGGAGTAACTGACGTCAGCATCAGCCGGATAGAGGGAACACCAGAGCAGCGGTTCGTTATTGATCGACAGAAAGCCTCGGAGATGAAATTATCAGTCAATCAAATCGGCAACTTTATCAGTACGATTTTATCTGGATCTCAAGCCAGCCAATTCAGAGAAGGTGGTCGGGAATATAGAATCCTGGTGAAGGTTAAAGATTCAGAGCGGATGGATGTCAATGACCTTCTCGACCTGACCATAACCAACTCTGATGGGGAACAGGTCAGCCTGAGGAATGTGATTGAAGTTCAGAGTGGGCGAGGACCACAGCAGATAGAGCGAAGAGATAGAGAAAGAATAATTAATGTCTCAGGTGAGATTGCCGACCGGGATCTTGGCTCGGTCATTAAGGATGCTCAGCAGGCTTTTCGGACTATTCCTCGTCCAGCTAATTTTTCTATCAATTTTACTGGTGATTATGAAGAACAACAAAAGGCCAACCGGGAATTGATGATCAGTCTCATCCTGGCGCTATTTATGGTTTACATGGTCATGGCGATGCTCTATGAGTCTCTCCGGGATCCGCTTATCGTCATGTTTTCTGTGCCGTTGGCGGTAGTTGGCGTGGCCTTAATCCTTTTCTTGACCGGGACCAGTATCAATGTTCAGGCTTATATAGGAATGATCATGCTGGGTGGTATTATTGTTAATAATGCCATATTACTGGTGGACTATACCAATCTTTTAAGACGTCGTGATGGCTTTGAAATGATGGAAGCCATAAAAGAAGCCGGACGGAGAAGACTGCGGCCAATTTTGATGACGGCTTTGACCACCATTCTTGGTATGCTACCGCTGGCCCTTGGGATCGGAGAAGGAAGCGAGATCCAAACCCCTATGGCCCGAGTAGTCATCGGCGGTCTGATCAGTTCAACTTTTATTACTTTGTTAGTTATTCCAGTGGTTTATTCACTTTTCGAGCAGAGAAGGCAAAAAAGAATGGCTAATAATAACAATCATATCTCATGAGAAGGTGACATCGAGAATCATCATTAAAATGAATCCAGCTATAAGACCGATTGTCGATAGATCGGAATCACCCTGTCCCTGTGATTCTGGAATGACTTCTTCTACTACTACAAAGATCATGGCACCGGCTGCAAAAGACAGAGCATAAGGCAGAATGGCCATTATCCTGGTGACGGCCAGAGCCCCCAGGATACCGGCCAGAGGTTCGACCAGGCCAGATAGCTGTCCCAGGAAAAAACTCTGCCGTCGGCCGAGACCAGCTGCTCTCAGCGGTCCAGAAACAGCCAGTCCTTCCGGCAGGTTCTGCAGACCGATGCCGAGAGCCAGAGCCACGGCTCCGCCCAATGTGCCTGAACCTGGAAGCGATAGAGAAGCAGCTCCGAAGGCCACTCCAACTGCCAGCCCTTCAGGAATGTTGTGCAGGGTGATGGCCAGTACCAGTAGTGTGGTCTTTGACCAGTGGCTTTTCGGGCCTTCTGCCAGTTCTTCAGGCAGAAAGAGATGAAGGTGGGGTAAAATCCTGTCCAGGGCAAATAGCAAGCCAGCTCCCAGCAAAAATCCAGCTGCTGCCGGCAGCCAGACTGGAAGGTTTTTCCCTTTTGACATATCAATAGCCGGGGCCAGCAGAGACCAGAAACTGGCCGCTATCATGACGCCACCAGCAAAACCCAGCATCAGATTAATAATTTTTCTACTGACAGTCTTCAACAGAAATACAGAGGCAGCGCCAGCAGCGGTCATCAGATAAGTAAACAGGGTAGCTACCAGAGCTTGAAGGACAGGTGACCAGGTGGAAAGATTCTGCATCATGTACCTTAAGCATAAAAATAAATAAAAGGGGAAAAAGAGTCAATCTCTTTGGTTTTAAAGTTTAGAAAAGTCCTGGATATATAAATTTTTAATAATCGATAGCTACCCTTAGCCAGCTCAGTTTTATCTTGCAACCTTTAGCCAGCAAAAGATATAATCACCATGATTAACCGAAAGGAGGTTATCATGCCGTGTGCTTCCAATAAAAATAAAAAGCAATCGGATTTATTTTCTTTGTTACTGGCCGTTTTGTTAATTCTGGCGGCAGGGATCTCATTCCTGCAGGCAGGGGAGGAGGCCAGGGTGCTGCGTTTTCCTGCCATTTATAATGACCTTATCGTTTTTTCTTATGCTGGTGATCTTTATTCGGTTGGAGCTTCTGGTGGAACTGCCAGAAGGTTAACTTCGCATCCCGGTTACGAAGCTTTTGCTCGTTTTTCGCCCGATGGAAAATACCTGGCCTTTACGGGTGAATATGATGGCAACCGCGAAGTTTATTTGATGCCGGCTGAGGGAGGCACCCCTGTTCGCCTGACTTATAGCCCGGTTCTGGCTCGCGATGACATCTCTGACCGGATGGGACCAAACAATTTAGTCATTGGCTGGACACCTGATGGTCAGAATATTATCTACCGCTCACGTCAGGCTGAATGGAATGACTTCAACGGTCAATTATATTTAGTCTCGAAAGAGGGCGGATTCCCCGAAGAACTGCCCTTGCCCCGCAGTGGTTTCTGTTCATTATCACCGGATGGCTCGAAGCTGGCTTTTAACCGGATTTTCCGTGAATTTCGCACCTGGAAAAGATACCGTGGTGGCATGGCTGATGATGTCTGGATTTACGATTTTAAGAGCAAAAAGACTGAAAATATAACGAATAATCCAGCACTTGATATTATTCCCATGTGGAGCGGGCAAAAAGTTTATTTTCTGTCAGATCGCGGGGAAGAAAAGCGTCTGAATATTTATGCCTGTGATGTGGGGACAAAAGATACCAGAAAGATAACAGATTTTAAGGACTATGATATTAAATTCCCTTCAATCGGTCCTGGAGCCATCGTTTTTGAAAATGGCGGCTATCTTTACAAACTTGATCTGGCCAGCGAAAAAGTCAGCAGGATTCCGGTTTATATTGCTGATGATCAATCAGGATCAAGGACAGAACTGGTAAAAGTTGCTGATAAAATTACCAGTTTTGATCTGGCGCCAGATGGAGCCAGGGCGCTGTTTGGAGCTCGTGGTGAAATTTTCACTGTCCCGGCCAGGCACGGCAATACCAGGAATTTGTCCAATACTTCCGGTGTTCATGAGCGAGAGGCGACCTGGTCTCCAGATGGGCGCTGGATAGCTTATATTTCTGACCTAACAGGAGGGGATGAGATTTATATCAGGCCGCAGGATGGTTCTGGACAGCCAGTTCAATTGACTTCTAATTCTGATAGTTATAAATATGCGCTTCTCTGGTCACCGGACAGTAAGAAGATTCTCTGGTCGGACAGGCTCTTTCGTCTGCGCTATATCGATATTGATAAAAAACAAATAACAGAAGTAGCCAAAGGAAAGATCTGGGAAATTCACGATTACACCTGGTCGCCTGATTCAAATTGGGTAGCTTATTCCCAGCAGGAGCTAAATTCTGTAGAAAAGATTTATCTTTACAGCCTGAGTAATGGTAAAACCATTGAGGTGACAGATAGCTGGTATTCATCTTATTCGCCCTGTTTTAGCACTGATGGAAAATATCTATTCTTTGTTTCTGACCGTGATTTTAATCCTGTTTACAGCCGGACAGAATTCAATCATTCTTATTTAGCCATGTCGAGAATTTATCTGGTGACTTTGACGGCTGAAGCCAAATCGCCTTTTGAGCCGAAGAGCGACGAAGTTAAGATTGCTACTCAAGGAAGTGAGGCAGCTAAGGGTGAGAAGCCAGATAAAGAAAGAGCTTCAGCGCCAGCTAAAGCGGCTGTCGAGAAAGTCGTGGTCAAAGTGGATGAGGTTGGCCTGAAGGACAGAATCGTCGATTTGCCCATTGAAGTAGCAAGTTATTCGTCTTTAACCTCAGTTGGGGATCGCCTATATTATCTCAAACGCAGTACAGTAGATCGTCAGACCAGTTTTAAATACTATGACCTGGATAAAAGGGAGGAGAAAGACCTTGGTCAGGTGAGTGCTTATGTTATTTCGGCTGATCAGAAGAAAATGCTGGTTGCTCAGCGTCGTGAATTTGCCATCATTGATTTACCCACTGCCCCCATTAAAATTGAGGAAAAGCTTGATCTGAGTGGCCTTGAAATGTGGCTCGACCGTCAGACCGAATGGGCTCAGATTTTTAATGAATCCTGGCGTCAGATGAGGGATTTTTTCTATGCACCCAATATGCACGGTGTTGACTGGGAAAAAGTGAGGGCTCAGTATGAGCCTCTGGCCCGAGCAGTTAATCATCGGGCTGATTTAACTTACGTAATTGGTGAAATGATTGGCGAACTAAACTGTGGTCATACCTATGTGGGTGGCGGAGACCTGCCAGCTGTTAAGAGAGTCAATGTTGGCCAACTCGGAGCAAAGCTCGAGAAAGACAGGGCCACTGGTTATTACCGGATTAAAAAGATTCTGGAAGGCCAGAACTGGGACAAAGATCTGCGTTCGCCATTAACAGAAGTGGGAGTCAAGGTTAAAGAAGGAAATTATATAATTGCCATTAATGGCCAGCTGGTCAATCAGGTTAAAAATATCTATGAATTGCTGGTCAACACAGCCGGACGACAGGTGACGCTCAAAGTTAATTCTCAGCCGGTCGAAAAGGGAGCCTGGGAAGTGGTGGTTGTACCTATTGAGAGAGAAAATAGCCTTTATTATTATAACTGGGTGAAGAGAAACGCTGAAATAGTGGCCAAAGCTACTAATGATCGTGTTGCCTATATCCATGTGCCTGATATGGGTGTTCCCGGCCTCAACGAATTTGTTAAGCATTTTTATCCTCAGGTCAATAAAAAGGCCCTGATTATTGATGTCCGCGGCAATGGCGGCGGCAACGTTTCACCCATGTTGATTGAAAGACTGCTCAGGCAGGCAGCGTTCATTGAGGTGGCTCGTGGCTCAGTTCCGAACTGGGATCCGGCAGCAGTTATTATGGGGCCAAAAGTCTGTCTGGCCAATGAGTTCTCAGCCTCCGACGGAGATCTCTTCCCCTATCGCTTCAAGCACTATAATTTAGGTCCGCTCATCGGCAAGAGAACCTGGGGCGGAGTGGTCGGAATTCGCGGCAGCTTACCGATTGTGGATGGAGGCTATCTGAACAAGCCGGAGTTTGCTCCTTATAACCTTGAGGGTACTAAATGGATTATTGAGGGTGAAGGAGTCGAACCGGATATTTTTGTCGATAATGATCCAGCTAAAGAGTATGAGGGAATTGACGAACAGCTCAACAAGGCGATTGAAGTTATCCTGGAAAAACTCAAAACAGAGGAGAAAAATATACCCCCGGTACCACCCTATCCGGTAAAAAAATAGGTATTTTTTTAAAAAATAAAAATTTAACATTCAGACCTATTATCTAATTTAAAAAAGAGGTGGGATCGTATAGTAAATAGTGTAGAAAAGCTGACAATAGCTGGAGGTAAAATGGATCAGCCCGAGAAAAAAGACAGTCCGAATAAAATCAAATATCTTATAGGAGTGATGAGCGGAAAAGGCGGAGTGGGAAAGTCCACGGTTACCTATCTCACTGCCCTGGCGCTTAGACAAAAAGGCTATAGAGTTGGTATCCTCGATGCTGATATTACCGGGGCCAGCATTCCCCGGATAATGCATCTTCCCGGATATGATATGAAGGTTAGTGGCGATTTTATCTGTCCGGTTGAAACTGAGCAGGGGCTCAAAGTCATGTCCATCAGCTTTCTGGTTGATAATGAAGAGCAGCCAGTTATCTGGCGGGGGCCACTTCTCGGCCGGGCCATCCAGCAGTTCTGGGGAGAGGTCCTCTGGGGCGAGCTGGACTTTTTAATCCTTGATATGCCACCGGGAACATCGGATGTGGCCATTACTGTTATGCAGGCTCTGCCTTTAGAGGGCTTTATTTATGTCACCACCCCTCAGGATCTGGTCTCAGTAGTGGTGGCCAGGTCCATTCAGATGGCAGATAGGCTTAAAATTCCGGCTCTGGGCCTGGTAGAGAATATGAGCTATTTTATTTGTCCTCACTGCGGCCAGATAACTAATTTTTACGGTCAAAACGAAACAGAAAAGCTGACAAAACGATATGGCACAGAATTAATCGTCCAGATTCCAGTTAGTGTCGAGCTGGCCAGGATGCCGTCGGAAGGACTGAAACTCGAATCGCCGGTGGTAGCGGAAGTTCTGGAAAAATTGGGAACCTTTCTGATTAATAAGTTGATTATAAGTTAATAAGCTTAAATGATAAGAAAAACTAAGCCAGGCGGCGAATCTAATATTTTTCCCCGAACTAAATGGAGTACCAAACATTTATCGCAGTTTAGCGATCCTGGTGATATAATTTGACAAAAATTTATAATTTTGGAAACAAGAGGATGATCAATGGCTGAACAGATGACAGAGAAAAAATTCTGGAGATACACACCCGAGGACATTGCTGCTCATTTTGGCAGTGATTTAAAGAAAGGCCTGACTTCCGAACAGGCGCGGCAAAGTCTTGAAAAATATGGTCCTAATGAGCTCGAAGCAGCTCCTGGCCGCTCTCCTCTGTTGGTCTTTTTTGATCAATTTAAATCATTTCTTGTCTGGGTACTGCTGGTAGCGGCGGTTTTGTCGGGTTTTCTTGGCGAGTGGGTTGATGCCCTGGCCATCATGGCGATCGTCATCCTTAATGCTGTTCTAGGCTTTGTCCAGGAATATCAGGCAGAAAAGGCTTTACTGGCTCTTAAAAAAATGGCCGCTCCTATGTGCCGGGTAATCAGAAATGGACAGTTAATCCAGATTCCGGCCAGGGAAGTGGTCCCCGGAGATATACTTGAACTGGAGGCCGGGGATAATATAAGTGCTGACGCCAGGGTAATATCTCATACGCCTAATTTTGCTGTTCTGGAAGCCAGCCTGACAGGTGAATCGACACCAGTCTATAAGACCAGTCTGGTCCTCGACGAAGAGGACGTTCCACTGGCTGACCGGGCTAACATGGTTTATGCGGGCACATCTGTTTCGGCTGGCAAGGCCATGGCTATTGTTGTTCAGACTGGCATGTCCACCGAGCTGGGCAAAATCGCCAGTATGATTCAGGAAATATCCATGGAAACGACGCCTCTCCAGAAAAAACTGGAACAATTTGGCAGGCTACTGGTTTATATCTGCATTGGTCTGGTGGCCATGGTTTTTTTGCTGGAGTGGCTGAGAGGAGGGGAATTAGTTGAGGTCTTTTTAACGGCGGTCAGCCTGGCGGTCGCTGCCATACCGGAAGGGCTGCCCGCAGTTGTAACTATTGCTTTAGCCCTCGGTGTCCAGCGTCTGGTCAAACGTCATGTCCTTATCCGGAAATTGCCATCGGTTGAAACTCTGGGAGCAGCTACTGTCATCTGTTCTGATAAAACGGGCACACTGACCAGAAATGAAATGATGGTCAGAGCTGTCTATGCTAATGGGCAGCTGTTTACGATCAGCGGGAATGGTTATGAGCCTGAGGGAGATTTCAGCCTAGAACAAGATAAGGTTAATCCAGCTGATTATCCTGAGTTGATAAAAACTCTAACCTGCGGATTGCTTTGCAATGCGGCTTCTCTGGTTGAGGAGAACGGCCGCTACAAGATTGCTGGCGATCCGACGGAAGGTGCCTTGCTGTCAGCCGGGTTAAAGGCCGGCCTGGAAAAAAATAAGCTGGAAGAAGAGCAACCTCTGGTGGAAGAAATTCCGTTCGACTCTGAGCGGAAGATGATGACCATGATCAGGCGCTCAGGTGAAGAGTATGTTGCCTATGTTAAAGGTGCTCCGGACGTCCTCCTTCAAAATTGTACGAGTCAGCTTGTTAATGGGCAGGAAGTTCCACTGTCAGAAGAAGAGGTAAAAAAGATTCTGGAAGTAAATGACCTTCTGGCCAAGCAGGCACTACGAGTACTGGGTTGTGCTTACAGAAAAATATCGTCTCTGCCAGAAAAGATGGAAGCTTCCACTCTGGAAAAAGACCTGGTCTTTACCGGTCTGGTGGCCATGATTGATCCGCCGCGAAGCGAAGCAGTGGAAGCCATTGCTAAGTGCCTTCAGGCCGGGATAAAGCCGGTTATGATTACCGGTGATCACAAGATCACGGCTGTAGCTATCGCTTCGGAAATGGGCATGCTTCAACCAGGTTCGGAAGCTTTAAGCGGGGACGAACTCAACAAGCTGAGTCAGGAAGATCTGGAAAAGCTGGTGGATAAAATTCAGGTTTATGCTCGCGTCTCGCCTGAACACAAGCTGAGGATCGTCAGGGCCTGGAAGAAAAAAGGAGAAGTGGTGGCCATGACCGGGGATGGAGTAAACGATGCCCCAGCCGTGAAGGAGGCTGATATCGGGGTAGCTATGGGTATTACTGGCACTGATGTGACTAAAGAAGTTTCCGATATGGTTATTACTGACGACAACTTTGCTTCTATTGTAGCCGCAGTCGAAGAGGGACGAGCTATTTACGACAATATAAAAAAATTTGTTCATTATCTTCTGTCCTGTAATTTAGGCGAAATTATGGTCATGTTTGTTGCCTCTTTGGTCGGCTGGCCGGTGCCGCTTCTTCCTATCCATATTCTCTGGGTCAATTTGGTTACCGATAGCTTGCCAGCCCTGGGGCTGGGATTCGATCCCCCTGATAAAGATATTATGAGTCGTCCTCCCAGGAAACCGAATGAGCCGATCATAGATAGAAAAAGAGGCGCTTTAATGTCTTTGCAGGGCATGTTTATAGCTTTCTGTTCATTATTTGCTTTCGCTTACGTTCTATTTATTGAAAAAGAAGGTTTGGGCCGGGCCAGGACAGCTGCCTTCATCGTCCTGGCTGTAGCCCAACTTTTCCAGGCCTTAAATTCCCGCCACCAGATGAAATCAATTTTTGAACTGGGCTTTTTTACCAATCCGAGGCTGATTTATGCTTTGCTGATTTCTCTTGTCCTTCAGCTCTCAGTTGTTTATATCCCATTCATGCAAAATATTTTTAAGACTGAAAATCTGACCTTATTCGACTGGGTACTAGTTCTGATTTTATCCTCTTTGCCGCTCTGGACAATGGAGCTGGTCAAGTGGCTCAACAAGAAATTTAAATTTTATGAGATATACTGAACAAACTATATGGGTTAAGTTTAGATAGCAGCTTCTGCTCGCCAGAGAGACAGGATGTCTGCCGGACTATTCTCGTCATGAGCAGGAACATGTATTCCCACTGCTTGTGGTTATTACTTTCTTGAAAATGGAAAATCGCTCCGCCTGAAACTTTATTTCATATGCCGGATGCGCACCTCTATTTCCGGGATGTCTTTTAACAGGGTAACTAACCTGGAAGTGTTCGTATCACCATAGTGATAAGGATAGAGAATCCCGGGCTTAATCCATCTGGCGGCTTCGGCTACCATCTCTGGCGTCATCGTATAGGGCAAATTCATTGGCAAAAAAGCAATGTCAATATTTTTCAGGTTTTTCATTTCGGGAATATTTTCAGTATCACCAGCAATATAAACTCTTTTATCACCGAAAGTAATAACATAACCATTGCCTGCGCCGCGGGGGTGAAATGGTTGACCATCCGGCCTTTTATGAACCAGATTGTAAGCTGGCACAGCTTCAATATCGAGTCCAAGAAGGTTTAACCGATCGCCATTTTTCATAACTTTTAAATCCTGGACTTTGGACTGACAGCTGGCTGGACCAACAATGATGGTTGTGTCCTTTTTAAGAATTTTCAAGGCGGCGGGATCAAAATGGTCATAATGGTCATGGGTGATAAGAATTAGATCAGCCTGGGGAAGTTCTTTGTAATTGCCCTCACTGGTCACAGGATCAACGTGGATGACCTTATCTCCAAAGGTTAGTACCAAGCTGGCGTGGCCGATAAAATTGATTTTTAAATTACCGGCCGAAGTTTTGATAATGTCCTCTTCCGGTTTTTGGCCAAAAGCCAGAAGCGGGACCAGTCCAAGCAACAAGCTGAGAGTTAAAACTGCTATCTTGTCCATCTTCCTCCTCCTTTATGATAATTTTAGCATACAAAAATTGATTAAAAAAGGTTCTATTCTCCTGCCGAATTGCTTATAATGTCAGCGAGTCTCGCCGGGAATTAGGTGGCCGCTAGTTCCCGGTTCTATAAAATGCGACGGCTGGTCTCCTGTGAAGTTGAAAAGATATTTTAGACGAAATCTTTTATCTCTCTGGGCTATATCTCTAATTGTCCTGGGGGGTCTGGCCATTATTATTATCCAGAAAGAAAAAGATATTGAGGTCAAAAGAGAGCTAAATGAACTGCAAGAGCTGGCTCTGGCCTTAACGGCAGAAATTGGTTCCTTTCCAGAGCTCGGCGATAGCGATTTAACTGAACTTCTTTTAACACAGGCCAGGTTGTCCAGGATCAGGGTTACCCTGATTGATGCCAATGGTCGGGTGGTCTTTGACAGCGAAAAAGAAGCAGTGGCTCTGGAGAGCCACCGTTATCGGCCAGAGATTTATCAGGCTCTGGCTGGCCAGGTTGGTTCCAGTTCGCGATATAGCGATACTTTGAAAAAAATGATGTTTTATGTGGCAGTTCCTATCCAACGAGATGACCGGATAATAGGAGCCTGTCGGGTTTCCCGTGATCGGGATCTGGCTGCCATGTCCTATCATCAGTCCGTCCGGTATTTTCTAGTTTTTTTTGGACTTGGCTTAGCTTTAAGTTGGGCCTTGGTTTATATTTCCCTGAAGAGGCTATTTAAACCACTGAATGAATTATTGTCCATCATCAACCAGGCTGAAACATCTGAGACTGGCCCAATCATTCGGACTTCGCTTCTCGAGGAACTGGGTGAACTGGCTGGTGGGGTAAGTCATCTGATTTCGCAGAAAGAAGAGTTATCTTCGCATCTTAAAGAACAACAGGAAATCTTTTCGGGACTGTTGGAGGCCAGCGGCGAAGGCTGGTTTCTTTTTGATCAGGAAGGTAAGATCATTCTGGCCAGTGACAGTCTGAAGGAGATGTTTTCTGATTTAGATTTCAGTCAGGAGTTTTACTGGCAAGCTGTGCGCTGGCCGGAGCTGAAAGCCCTTCTGGATGAAGCTAAGGACAAATCAAAACCTGTTCAGCAAAGGCTGGAAAGAGCAGGACGTATCTATTCTCTGGCAGCCAACTGGCTGCCAGCTCAACAGCACTTTTTAGTAAGAGTTTCTGACATAACGGAAATGGTTGATCTGGCTCGCAAAAAGCAAGAGTTTCAGGCCAACTTGATTCATGAGCTGAAAACTCCGCTAACTGCTATCAGCGGCTTTATTGAAACACTGGAAGAGGAAAGGCTCAGCTCTCAAGGGCAAGCTTATCTTGACATAATAAAAAGAAATATACAGCGTCTGAATCGGCTCATCGAAGATCTGACCAGGCTGTCAGAGTTGGAGGAAAGATCAGCCGAGCTGGAAACGGAGCAGGTTAATCTGGCTGAATTGGTTCAATTAGTGGCTAATATTTACAGCCCACCGGCTGCTAAAAAAGGGCTCGCTCTGGAGGTGGAAACAGAGCCGCTGGTTAGGCTGGAGGCCGATCCTTTTCTCCTGGAACAATTGGTTATCAATCTGGTTGATAATGCCCTGCGCTACACCGAAAAAGGAGAAGTGAAGATCAATTTGAGAAATAAAAATGGTGGGGTAGAACTCATAGTCAGCGATACAGGCATCGGACTGGCAGAAGAGCATCTTTCCAGGATATTTGAAAGGTTTTATGTCGTGGATAAATCGCGCTCTAGAAAAACCGGTGGGACCGGCTTGGGGCTGGCCATAGTCAAACATATTGTACTTCTTCATCAGGGGAAAATAACCGTTACCAGCGCCCCAGGCGTCGGCACAACCTTTACTGTCTGGCTGCCCAGAGAACAGTCAGCCAGGACAGATGAAAAAAAGAGCCTGTGAATCTATAATTTTATCCAGCCAGAGAAGAAAGGAGCTAAAACTCATGCCAGAAATAGAAATCAAAGGCAAAAAGCTAAAATTGAATGATGATGGTTTTTTAGAGAATCCGCAAGCCTGGGATATGGAGATTGCTGAAGAACTGGCCAGACTGGCCGAAGGTATCCAGCAGATGACTGAAGAACACTGGCGAATCGTAAATTACATTCGCAATTATTATCTACAAAAAGGTCAGGCGCCGATGATCAGGAAAATGGTCAATGAAACCGGGATTAATTTAAAGCATATCTACCAGCTTTTTCCCTCAGGTCCAGCTAAGGGTGCCTGTAAGGTGGCCGGTCTGCCGAAACCCGATGGGTGTGTCTGAGGACCTCAGTTCCCTGTCTCTTAATTGGATCCTGGCTTTTCTCTTGTTTATCTCTTGAAGGCCGCAATTTCTCTTACCGCTTGAATAGCCGTTTTGATCTCTTCTTCCGTATTAAATGGTCCGATGCCAAAGCGGACAGCTCCTTTTATTTTATCGGTGCCAAGCTGTTCGTGAACCAGTGGTGCACAATGCAATCCGGTTCGGCAAGCAATATTGTAATCAACATCCAGCATAATTCCGGTGTCATGAGCTTCCAATCCTCTGACATTAAAAGAAATGACGCCAATATGGCGATCGAGTTGATCCTGACAGTAAAGGGTGACCCCTTCGATCTCTTTCAACCCTTCAACCAGCATCCTGGTGAGTCGCATCTCCTGGTGGTGAATTGTTTCCAGCCCCCTGGCCAGAACCCATTTGACACCGGCGTTCAAACCGGCCAGCCCTATAAGGTTTATGGTGCCGTACTCCAGTCGCCAGGGATACTCTTCAAGATGAGTTCTTTGAGCCGAACGAACGCCTGTTCCGCCAGCCCTGGTGATTCTGATGTTAGCGTCAGGGCCAACACACAGCCCGCCAATGCCGGTCGGGCCAAGGAGCGATTTGTGACCCGTAAAGGCCACTACATCAAAATTCATATCCTTCATATTGACAGGAATTTTCCCGGCCGATTGCGAGGCATCAATTAAAAAAATGACTCCATTTTCTTTACAGATACGGCCAATCTCTTTTACAGGCTGAATGGTACCAATAACATTAGAGGCATGGTTAACCGCCACCAATCTGGTGTTTTTTTTGATTTTCTTTTTAATATCATCGGGATTGACGAAACCCTGGCTGTCAAAAGGGACATAATCGACTTCTACCCCGGTCAGTGATAAATGATAGAGAGGTCGGAGGACCGAGTTGTGTTCAAGAGTGGTCGTGATGGCATGATCTCCCGGCTGCAGCAGCCCAAAAATGGCCAGGTTAAGGGCGTCGGTCGAATTATAGCCAAAGCAGACCCGGTTGGGGTCATATCCTCCGAAAAAGTCGTTCAGAAGCTTTCTCGTTCCATCCACCATTTCACCCGCTTCCAGGCACAGGTCATAGCCAGAACGGCCTGGATTTACCCCATAATGCCGATAAAAATGATCCATGAACTGGTAAACTTCCTCTGGCTTGGGGAAAGAGGTGGCGCCGTTATCAAGGTAGATTAAGCCCATCTTTAAAACCTCCTGTCGGATTCTGAATGGTGGCAATTGCCCCGGCAGAAACCGGGAAAAAGGTGGCTAAAATTACACTCACTATCCATGATAAGATACAGTTCTTTATGTTATTAAAAAGAAATCTATTTATCAATGAAAAAAATTTTCGAAAACTGTTATTTCCCTTGAATTTTATAAGGTGGGGGGAGTGTGAAAAAAATTTTGTAAAAGGTATTGAATTTTAGCTGAATGGTGCTAATATTTATGGCTAAAATGAAATATTTTGTTTCTCTCGGCAGCAATCTCGGCGATCGAGCCCGCCATTTAAAGCAGGCCCGCCTTTTGCTGGAAAAAGCAGGTGCCAGGATTTTAAGACAATCCTCGGTCTATGAAACTGAACCGGTAGATTATCAAAACCAACCCTGGTTTTATAATCAGGTGCTGGAAGTTGAAATTGCCTGCAATCCAATTTCTTTTCTTGATCTGATTAAGGACGTCGAGCAGAAAATGAGACGCCGTCCAAGTTTCGATAAGGGACCACGGGTTATCGATATTGATATTCTTCTGGCCGAGAAAACAGTGGTTCAAACCCAGAGATTAATGATTCCCCATCCCAGAATGAGTTTTAGAAATTTTGTTATGATTCCGCTGAGTGAAATTGCTCCTGATCTAATTCATCCTCTACTTCACCAGCCCATGGCGGAACTGGCCAGGAACACAGATGATACTTCTCTGGTCAGAAAAGTGGAAGAAGCACATCAGCAACTGGCTGTCTGATAATCAGCTCAAGCCATTAAAATTCTGAACAGCTTTTGTGAATCAAAAATTTGACTATCTGCGACGGCTGGAATCTAGTTTTAAACTGATCTATCAGCCCTTTTGTCCTGAGCCGGCCTTAACCGAGCCATAAAAAATTGAATTGAAAAGAAGCTTAAAAGTGCCACGTGGCTGAGCCCGGTATTGCACTGGAAAACCGAGAAGAATCAGGCGTCCTCGTTCGACTGGAACTTCCACTATAGCTGCTTTTTGCTGGATCAGATTCTGGCCGTAAATCCAGCCGCTGAGCAGTAGATTGTCACCAGCATATCTGGCTATGACTCGAGGAACGTTTTTATCAGTAAAGGATGGATGGACATCAAAGGCACAGCTGTCGGCAAAAAGAATTGGTTGGGGATTGCTGAGCCCATAGGCCACAGGGTGCGAGAGGTCAAATTCTGCTTGAAGGATTGAACCAACGCAATTAAATTCTTCTCTCTTAGCCTTTTCCAGGATGTTTCTGACTGGAGCTTTAAACTCCCTGGTGGCCAGGTTACAGGTAGTGTTCATAAAAATTAAGGTGCCGCCGTCCTTAAGAAATTCTTTGAGATTATTGATTCCAGCAGTCGTCAGCCCACCCACATAGTCAGGCGGCATAGTACCTTTTTGATGACCATTAATCAAGAGATCAACAGAATAGTGGTCTGGGAGAATAATCGTATCATAGGTGGTTGCTAGCTGGCCTGCTCTTATTTCGGCGTCATGCAGAATCCGGTAGCTAAATTCCTGTTCATCGAGAATATATCTTGTCCAGCCTTCATCTTCGACTGCCACCCATGATTGATAAAGGCCGGTTCTGGGGATGGTAATTTCATAGGAATCAATAGCCGGGGCAGACGATACAGCCTGAATACTGAGCTTCAAGCTGCTGGCCAGTTTCTCCATAAAATCACGACTGCAACCAGAGGCGAGAATTGTTCCCTCAGCATAGTTCTGGCCATTGCAGGTAAAAGGCTTTTTAGCCCATTTGATTTTACCCTTTGCCTTGAGGATACGATTCATAGCAGTAAAAGAAGCATTCTGGGCATGGTCAAGTAAATAAGTACCACCGCTCCCTTCTACCTTACCTTGAGGAAAATCAAGTTCCCCGACTCTGGCCATCTTAACTTTAAGCGGAGTATTAGCCGCCTTAGCCTGAAGATTAAACTGATAGGAAAGAGTCCAGCCCATCATGTCATAGGCTTCAATCGGTGCACCTTCGAATTTTTTGCTGGCTACCAGACCCTGCCAGAGATCTGGATATTTTCTGAGATCTGGATAATGCTGTTCCTCCAGCATATTCTTGGCAAAGAGTCCGAACGGCTGGCTGGAAGGAATGAGGAAGGTTCCTTTTGGATAACTTACACCATCACAAACAAAATCCTCCTCTGCCCGATAAATATCAATACCCAGGAGCATCAGCCGGCTTAACAGGACTCCCAGATTTCCTGGATCGGGCTGACTCGATGGCATTATCCAGCCGTAAGGTGGTTCATGCTGAAAACGATTGACAACTTCAGTCGCCATCTTGTATTTGTTGAAAAGAAGTTCCTGGCGATATCTGGCCGTTGTTTCCAGGACAGCTTGAGAAGCGGTCAGACAATAATCTACCGCGTCTTTTAACCGCCACCAGCCTCCTTTCCAAGGGCTGGGGTAAAAGGCAGACATGGTCAGGTCCTGATATTCTGGTGGAAAATCGCGGACTGTATAAAAGCGCGGCGTTGCATATCGATACAGGGCTGTTTCGGTTAAAATTGAAATTATGTTATGAGAATCAACTACCTGGGTCACATAACCTGGATACCAGGTGTCAAACACAATTCTAGAAATGGCGCCATCTTTATTTTCTGAATCAAAAGCTGCACCCATGGCCGAGCCAATGAGATTCTGCCAGCGGACAATAAGCGGGTGGACATTGGGGTTGGTTGGCTCGGAGCTCGGTGGCAGCCAGATTCTGGCTGGAAAGGGAGCGGTCTGGTGGTGATTATAAAGGACAACCGGATACCATTCCTGATTAACCAGCCGGGAAATATTCTGTGTTTCCAGCAGGTTGGCCACATAGGAGTCACGGTTATTATCATGCCCTCCATAGTAATGATATAAATAGGGCAGGGGAGAAACTTCAAAAGGCGTTCCCAGGTTCTTCTGATACCAGTCAGCCACCATATTCATGCCGTCAGGATTGGCAAAAACCAGTAAGCAGATGACCTCGTTAAGGATTTTTTTTGTCTTTTCATCTTCGCCTGAAACCAGATCATAGGCCAGCTGAACCAGGTGCTGGGCCGGGGCACATTCGGTCGCATGGAGACCACCATCAATGTAAACTATAGCTCGCCCTTCACCTGCCAGGCGCCAGGCTTCCTTTGGAGAAGCCGCCTGTCCTAACGACAATTTTTTAATGATGTCTTTATATTCCCGTAATCTGGCCAGATTTTCTGGCGAGGAAATAATGACATAATACATAGGGAGGCCAAGAGTGGTCTGGCCCATCTGCTCCAACCTCAGGCGGTTGGAGACGGAGGCTAGTTGCTTTAGATAATCTATTGCCTGCTGGTAGTTGATTAAATGATAATCTGCTCCAACTTTAAAACCCAGAATTTCTTCTGGCGCTGGAATAACCCCAGCCTGAAGGACGGTTGGAAAGCCAAAAAGAAAACTGGCCAGAACCGATAGGATTAACAAAGAATAAAGCTTTTTCATTTTATTTCTCCAGAATTAATTTATTCGAAGGCATTTTTAAAATGTTCTATTTCTATCTGTCCGTCAGGACCAAACAAAATGCTGATGACATCAAAGCGGCAATCAATATTGTTCAGATTGTTCAGATAAAGATACCCTTCAGCTGCCCGCCGTAGATGATACTTTTTCCGGGGGGTCAGGGCTTCTTCCGGTGTGCCAAAATCAGCTGAACTTCTTGTTTTGACTTCGACAAAAACCAGATAGCTGCCATCACGGGCGATCAGATCTATCTCTGTATGATGGAAATTAAAATTATGCTCCAGAATATGATAATCCTTTTTCTGAAGATAATCGGCGGCGACCGCTTCACCCCAGCGCCCAAAGGGCAGCGAGTTTATTTGATCTTTTTCCACCTGACGCCTTCTCTGGTATCTTCAAGAACAATGCCCTGCTGTAGAAGCTCCTGGCGAATGGAATCGGCCAGGGCAAAATTCTTCTCCCGTCTGGCCTGTTCTCTTTGTTCTATCTTTATAACTATCTCGGCCGGAAGTTCTTCTTCTTTTTTTTCAGGCAAAATAGCCAACACCTTATCCATCTCATGGATTGCGGTCAGGACCACGTTGGCTGCTGGGCGGCTGAGTTCATTCCTGGCTAATCTTGAATTGATTTCTCGGACAAGTTCAAAAACTGCGCCCAGAGCTGACGAGATATTAAGATCATCAGCCAGGCTATCCTTAAAATCAGCCAGAGCTTTACCGGTCATAGTAGAGACGGAGTCGGTCTGGCTTTGGCTTTTTTGAGGGAGCATCTGGTGCTCAAGTTCGTAGACAAAATCGATTATCCTCTGGCGTGAAGCTCTGGCCTGTTCAAGATTGTCAAAGGTGAAGTTAAGCATCTTGCGGTAATGGGTGGAAAGCAGAAAGTAGCGGAGGTCAACCGGGTTAATCTGGCGGGCCAGCAGATCGCGCAATGTAAAGAAATTACCCTTAGATTTAGACATTTTTTCCCCATCGACGACCAGATGGTGGCAGTGGAGCCAGTAGTTGACAAATTTTTGTCCGTAATAGGCTTCTGATTGGGCAATCTCATTTTCATGATGGGGAAAGATGTTATCAATTCCGCCACAATGTATATCAAAAGTCGGACCAAGATAACGGGTGCTCATAGCTGAGCATTCAATATGCCAGCCTGGCCGGCCTGGTCCAATTTCTGTTTCCCAGTAAGGCTCGCCTGGCTTGACTTTTTTCCAGAGGACGAAATCATAAACACTTTCCTTCTCGTATTCATCTGTTTCAACACGCGCTCCAGCTCTTAGTTCTTCTTTGTTTATTTTGGATAATTTCCCATAGTCCGGAAACTTGGCCAGGCTGAAATAAACTGAGCCGTCTTTAAAATAGGCATAGCCTTTATCCAGCAGGCCCTTAATCATCCTGACCATGTCTTCAATGTGTTCGGTTGCCCGTGGATAATGGTCAGCTGGCTGGATTCTCAGCACTTTGATATCCTCGAAGAAGGCTTCAATGTATTTTTTAGTATATTCATTGAGCGAGACGCCCAGAGCCTTTGCTCCCTTAATGGTCTTATCATCCACATCGGTGATATTCATAACGTGGGTCACTTTAAAGCCAGAAAAGATAAGGAATCTTTTCAGCAAATCCTCAAAAATATAAGCACGATAGTTGCCGATATGAGGATAATCATAGACGGTTGGACCGCAGGTATAGAGACCAAGTTCGCCTGGTCTCAGCGGCCTGAAGTCCTCAATTTTCCCGGACAGAGTATTATAAAAACGAATCATGCTGACTATTATGGACAAAGTGATAAATAGCGTCAATAGGAAGATGAACTTTGACAGTCCGTAAGGAGAGACGAAATCATTTGACCTCTTTTCTCATAGTATGACATAATAATATCTAAAAGGCGTATCTGATATTTTTTAATAACATTATAAAAGGAAAGGACTAATTCCATGAAAAACAACATTGGTCTCAGGCGAGAGGATATCAGCCGGTATGAAAGGCGGGTACCGCTCATTCCGGCTCATGTCAAGGAATTAATCAGAGAGCATGATTTGACCTTTTACGTTCAGCCATCATCTATTAGAGTCTTTCCCGACAGCGAGTATCTGGCTGCCGGGGCCATTGTTCAGGAGGATATTTGCCCAAGTAAGATCGTGCTGGCCATCAAGGAAATTCCAATTAGTAAGCTGGAACCGGGCAAAGCCTATGTCTTTTTTTCCCATACAATCAAAGGTCAGCCTCATAATATGCCAATGCTCAAGAAAATTCTGGATCTAGGCTCTACACTTATTGATTATGAAAAAATGACCGATGAGCAGGGGCGAAGAGTTTTGTTTTTTGGCAATTACGCTGGCCATGCCGGTCTGGTCGATTCTCTCTGGGCCTACGGACAGAGAATGAAGCTCCTGGGAGTCAGAACTCCATTCTTAAAGTTAAGGCAGGCTATTAATTATAGCAATCTGACAGAACTCAAAGAAGATGTCAAACAGATAGGCAAAGAAATAGAAACCAAAGGTCTGCCCGCTGAGACAGGCCCCTTTATCTGTGGATTTTTTGGCTATGGACATGTCTCACAGGGGGCTCAGGAGATATATGATTTATTGCCGGCTGTTGAGGTGTCGGCCTCAGAACTGGCCGAGACCGTGGAGAAGGGATATTATTCTCTTCATAGGGTTTATAAAGTTGTTTTCAAAGAAGAGGATATGGTTAGACCAAAGGGCGATTTTCCTTTTGACCTGGAAGATTATTACTGTCAGCCAGAAAAGTATTATCCGGTGACAGAAACTTATCTACCTTATCTTAATGTTCTCATCAACGCTATTTTCTGGACTCCAAGATATCCTAAATTTGTAACGAGGGCATTTTTAGAAAAGTTATATGCAGGCGAAACTCGGCCCCGACTGCAGGTCATCGGTGATATCACCTGTGATATCAATGGTTCGATCGAATGCACAGTCAGAGCTACTGATTCGGAACGCCCGGTTTATGTCTTTGACCCGGTTAGCGGGCAGACTATTGATGGTTTTGAGGGACGGGGTCCAGTAGTTATGGCAGTCTATAATCTGCCTGCCGAGCTACCGCTGGAATCCTCGACTTATTTCAGTCAGCGACTGAAAGGCTATGTTCCCAATCTGGCTGAGGCTGATTTCCAGCAGCCTTTTGAGAAAATCAAACTGGATCCGGTGGTGAAAAGAGCTGTCATTGTTTATCGGGGGGAACTTACTCCTGATTATAAATATCTGGCTGAGTATCTAAAGGATATAAAATCTGAGAACAGCTGAGAAGAGAAAAAAGGAAAAGAGGTAATAAGATGAAAAAAGTTTGCGTTCTAGGCGCAGGTTTGGTGGCCGGGCCACTGGTCGAGTATCTTCTTAATCTGGGGGAGGTGGAGGTGAGAGTAGCTGACCTCGATGAGGACAGAGCCAGGCAGCTTGTCGGCCAGCATCCAAGAGGACAGGCCTTTCATCTTGATTTAAGAGATAAAAAAAGACTTGAAGGGCTCCTGGGCGAGGTGGATGTGGTGGCCAGCATGGTACCTTATACCTTTCATCCTTACGTAGCCGGCCTTTGCCTTGAGCTGGGCAAACACCTGGTGACAGCCAGCTATGTCAGCCCTGAAATGAAAAAATTTGATGAGCCAGCCAGATCAAAAGGTTTAATTTTTCTTAATGAATGCGGACTTGATCCTGGTTTAGACCATATGGAAGCTAAGAAGTGCATTAATCAGGCCCGGGCAGCTGGAGGTCAGGTCTTAAGTTTTATTTCTTATTGCGGGGGGTTGCCGGCTCCTGAGGCTAATAACAATCCCTTTGGCTATAAATTTTCTTGGAGCCCGAGGGGAGTTCTGCTGGCTGGCCGCAACGAGGCCCGCTATTTAAAGGATGGCCAGGAGGTTGTTATCCCGGCTGAAGAGCTTTTTGATCATTTTGAGCTGGTTGAGATCCCGGGTTTGGGCCAGTTTGAAGCCTATCCTAACCGCAATTCGGTTATCTATCGCCAGATTTATGACATTCCTGAAGTGCAAACTATTCTTAGAGGCACACTACGTTATCCAGGCTGGTGTTCTAAGCTGAAAAAAATAGGCGAACTGGGCCTGCTCGATATAAACGAAAGAGAATGGACAGCCACTACCTATGCCGATTTTATGCGGGAATGGCTGGGAATTAAGGAAGATGAGGATTTAAAGACGGCAGTTGCTTCTCGGCTGAAACTTGATTCAGATTCAGACACAATCAAAGCCTTCGACTGGCTTGGTTTATTTAGCAGGAGGCCCTTGCCTGTTCAGAAAAGTTCGCCTCTTGATCTGCTGACCGCTATTATGTGGGACAAAATGCAATATGAAAAGAACGAGCGAGATATGAATATACTTGAGCACGAGCTTTTGATCAGCTATGCCTCGGGTCAAAAGGAGAAGCTGGTTTCGACCTTAATTGATTTTGGTCAACCAGGGGGCCATAGTTCGATGTCCAGGCTGGTCGGTTGGCCGGTGGCGGTGGGAGTGAAACTCATTTTGCAGAACCGGATAAAAAATCGCGGGATTCTGATCCCGACTACACCTGACATTTATGAGCCGATTCTGGCTGAACTGAAAACCCTGGGCGTGAACTTTAAGGAAGAGAAAAATTTGATAAATTAAAGTAAAGCTATTTGATTGGTGGAGGGCAAAAATGAAGAGGCAACCATATGTAGCCGGTTATTTTTATCCTGATGATCCTGATCTCCTCAGAAAGACTGTCGAGTCTTTTATGCCTAAAAGAAGCGAGAAAACCAGAGCTTATGGGGTGGTTGCGCCTCATGCAGGTTATGAATACTCAGGACCGGTGGCGGCAGCTGTTTATTCTTCTGTGATTATCCCGCCCCGGGTGGTTATCCTGGGTCCTGCTCATCATCCGATCGGATCGGTTCTGGCTCTTGATGATAGCGATAGCTGGCTGACTCCTCTGGGGGAAGTACCCGTGGACTCTGCTCTGGTTGATTTGATTCTGTCAGAAGGCAGCTTTATCTTTAGAGATAGAGCTGCTCATCGTCAGGAACACTCGATTGAAGTTCAGATTCCGTTTCTTCAGTATTTTCAGCCGGATTTATCAATTGTTCCTATCCTGGTTTCTTATGAAGCGGATTATGAAAAACTGGAAGAATTAGGACTGGCTCTGGCCAGAGCTATCAAAAACTCGGGACAGGAAGTTCTGCTGGTGGCCAGCACAGATATGAGTCATTATGTCAGCGAGGAGGTAGCTGAAAAGCTTGATTATCGGGCGATTTCCTTTATGGAGAGGCTTGACCCCAAGGGACTTTTCGAGCTGGTCATTTCTTACCAGCTTACGATGTGTGGCTTTCAGCCAACCACGGCTATGATGGTCGCGGCCAGGGCCCTTGGAGCGAAGGAAGGATATCTGGTTAAATACCAGACATCGGGTGAACGAACAGGTGATTACCAACAGGTTGTGGGCTATGCGGGTTTGCTGATTAAATAAGACGCATAGCTCCTGACCTGAGATAGATTGACAAAAACTGGCTTTTAGGGTAATAAAATAATAAGCAGTCAAAATGTCTTACAAGAGGCTTGAAAACAAAGAAGAGATTGTCCTAATTTCAATGGTTGAGGTCTATTTGCAGACTGGAAAGCCGGTTAGTTCGGCCAGTCTGGCTCAGAAACTCAATAATATTGTCTCTCCTGCCACTATTCGAAATGTCATGGCGGAGCTGGAAAAAGAGGGTTACCTATACCAGCCTCATACTTCGGCTGGAAGAATACCGACCGACCTGGGAATTAAGTTTTATGTCAATCATCTCCTTGATTCCACTCCTCATGATAGGGTAGGTGAGGTCAAAATCGCTCCCGATGATTTAACCGTAAGTTCTGGTGAACTGGATAAGCTTTTGCTTCAGGTCAGTCAGGTGCTGGCCGATAGTGCCGATAATATGGCTTTTGTCATTTCTCCCCTCATTTCGCAAGTAAATTTCGACCAGGTTAAGTTTATCAAGCTTAAAGATAACAAGGTCATGATAGTACTGCTGTCCACCTTTAATCTGATCCAGACGGACATATTTACCACCAGAGTTATGTTTACCCAGAATGAGCTGGATCAGGCCGCTCTTTACTTAAACCAGCACTTCAGGGGAAAAAACCTGTCATTTGTTCGTGATTATTTATTCCGGGAGTTGCCCAAACTCAAGCTAAAATATGAGGATCTGATCGAAAAACTCATTACTCTGATAAGAAATTATCCATCGCCAGAGGAAGAAAACAAGATATTTTTGCAGGGGACAGCCAGACTGCTGGATAAAGCCGAACTATTTGATTTTCAAAAACTTAAATCGCTTTTTCAAAATTTTGAACAGAAAGCCAATCTGGTCAGGCTGCTGTCGGATTTGATCAGCCTGGAAAGGGTCAAGGTAATTCTGGGCTCGGAACTTAAAATGCCAGAAATTGCCGATTGTTGTTTGATTTTATCGCATTATGGTGACCGGCGACAGGTACTGGGCTCACTGGGAATAATCGGGCCAAAAAGGTTGCCTTATGAAAGAATCATTCCACTGGTTGATCAGGTGGCCAGACATCTGAGCAGTACTATCTCGAGCTTGGAAAGAGGTGTGGTGATATGAGTGAAATTAAAGTCGACATAAAAACCAAAAAAGATCCTGAGCAGTCAGTAGAGGAAAGTCAAAGACTGAAGATGACCGGGAGTGAAGACAGCCAGGACGAGAAAAGGATTCCTGCTTCTAGAAAAGATGTGGAGGACGAAATAGAATATCTGGAAGTCAATTCAGCCGAACAATCGAGCGCGGAAGGATCAGAACAGACAGAAAACTCCAGCCTGGAGGAGGCCATCAGCGATCAGGATAAAGTTATTGTCAGATTGGAAAGCGAGCTGGAAGCCAAAGAGAAGGAAATTTCAGAATTAAAAAGCCAGATAGATGAGCTTAAAGATAAATTTTTAAGAGTTCTGGCTGATATGGATAATCTGCGCAAGCGGACCGCCCGGGAAAAAGAGGAATTCAAAGAATATGCTCTGAGCGAAGTCTTTAAGGAACTTTTGCCTATCATAGATAATTTTGAACGAGCTTTAAAGACACCTGACCACACCGACGGGAAAACTTTGAGAGAAGGAATTGAGTTGATTTACCGGATGCTGCTCAATTTTCTGGCCAGACATGGAGTCAAGCCGATTGAACTCCAGGATAAGCGCTTTGACCCGGCTTTCCATCACGCTTTGGCTTCGGAAGAATCGGAGGAAGTAAGCGAACCGCAGATAGAAGAAGAATTGCAAAAGGGCTATTTGATTAATGATAGGCTGCTGCGTCCGGCGATGGTGAAAGTCCTGGTGCCTAAAAAGAACTGAATATGACTGAGTTAATTGGAATAGATCTGGGAACCACTTATTCCTGCGTTGCTTATATGAACGGGGATAGACCCGAGATTATTCCCAATTTTGAAGGCAATAATACCACCCCTTCCGTTGTTTCTTTTACGACCAATGGCGAAAGGCTGGTCGGATTGCCAGCTTTAAGGCAGGCCATAACCAACCCGGAAAATACGATTTATTCGGTCAAAAGGCTGATTGGCAAAAAATTCGATTCTCCGGAAATGCAAACAATCAGGCAGCGCTTGCCTTATAAGATAACAGAAGCGATTAACGGAGATATTTTAATTGAGGCTGGTGGCCGGCTTTACAGTCCGCAGGAAATTTCGTCTTTTATTCTTGGCTATTTAAAGACCTGTGCCGAGAACTTTCTGGGAACAGATGTAGAAGAAGCGGTAATTACTGTCCCGGCTTATTTTAATGATCATCAGCGCCAGGCAACCAAAGACGCTGCTGCCATTTGTGGTTTGAATGTTATCAGAATAATAAACGAACCGACTGCAGCCAGTCTGGCCTATGGACTTGATAGCCGGCGGGAAGGCCTGCTGGCCGTCTACGATCTCGGCGGTGGAACTTTTGACATCACCATTCTCGAAATAAATGATGGGGTTTTTCACGTTTTATCCACCAATGGTGATACTTTTCTTGGTGGTGATGACTTTGATAATTCTTTGATAAACTCGATTGTGGAAGAGTTCTGGCAGGAAAATCAAATTGATCTCAGCCAGGATAAATTTGCTCTTCAGAGAATAAAAGAAGCAGCAGAAAAAGCCAAACGCGAGTTATCTTTTACTACCGAGACAGAGATTAATCTGCCCTTTATCTCTTCGACTGAGCATGGTTCTCTTCATATCAAGAAAAAAATCAGCCGCAGTTATCTCGAAAAATTGACTGAAAAGCTGGTGGATAGAACCATGGCCATCAGCCAGGTAGCCCTGTCTGAGGCCAAAGTTCAGCCAGCCCGGATAGATGAGGTTATTCTGGTAGGCGGTCAGACAAGAATGCCGCTGGTCAGGCAGAAGGTGACTCATTTTTTCGGGCGGCAGCCAGCAGCGCGCATCAATCCGGATGAAATTGTGGCCATGGGAGCAGCTATTCAGGCCAAAATAATAAGAGGCAGTATTAATAACCTGGTGCTGCTCCTGGACGTTACGCCCTTTTCTCTGGGTATAGAAACAGAAAATGGTGGTTTTCAAAAAATTATAGAAAAAAATGCCACCATCCCGGCCAGAAAAACAATGGCTTTTACCACCGTCGAAAATAATCAGAGAAGGGTCAAAATCCATGTCCTGCAGGGAGAAAGCCCGAGGGCAGAAGAGAATAAGTCTCTGGCTATATTCGATCTGGTGGGCATTGATCCTGCTCCTGCCGGGGTGCCTCAGATTGATGTAACTTTTGAGATTGATGCCGACGGTCTGTTAAAGGTTACTGCTCGTGATGTCACTACCGGCCGGGAGCATAAAGTGGTGGTCAAACCAGCTGCTGGTCTGCTGCCGGAAGAGTTGCAGGAGATCATCGATAGACAGAAGAAAGAGGTAGCTACTAACCATGATAAACAGGGATTATTATGAAATACTTGGAATATCCAGGAGTGCCAGTCCTGAAGAAATTAAAAAAGCTTATCGTCAGGCCGCTCTGAAGTATCATCCGGACCGGAATCCCGGGGATAAAGAATCAGAAGAAAAATTTAAAGAAGCGGCCGAAGCCTACAGTGTCCTGATTGATCCTGAAAAACGGGCAATATACGACCGTTATGGACATCAGGGACTGCAGGGACAGGGTTATCAGGGTTTTGGCGGATTTGATTCCACTATTTTTGAAGATTTCGGAGATATCCTGGGCAACTTCTTTGGCTTTAATTTTTCCGAGTTCTTTGGTGGTGAAACCCAACGGCGGTCGGCAGTCCAGCCAGGTCAGGACCTGGCTCTCGAGGTTAAAATAAGTCTGGAAGAGGCTGCGACCGGTGTGGAAAAAGAATTTAATCTCAACCGGCGTGAACACTGTCCGGTTTGCCATGGCACCGGGCTTAAGCCTGGCACTAAAAAAATAACCTGTACAGCCTGTCATGGGCGCGGTCAGCTTCGTTATCAACAGGGCTTTTTTACTGTCACCAGAACCTGTCCCCATTGTCATGGGCAGGGGGAGGTCGTCGCCACTCCTTGTGAGGAATGCAAGGGAACTGGTCTCATCAAGCAAAAGAAACAGTTAAGAATAAAGATACCACCCGGAATCGAAGATGGCACTCGCCTGAGATTGAGCGGCGAGGGTGACTCCGGGGAAGCTGGTCAGCCGAGAGGGGATCTCTATGTCCTGGTCAGAGTGGCCCGGCACCCCTTCTTCGAAAGAAAGGGCAAAGATCTTTATGCTCAGGTTTCAATCAGCCTGACTCAGGCGGCACTCGGAGCCAGAGTGGCCGTCCCTCTTCTTAATGGCGAATCAGAAATCCTGAAAGTTCCAGCCGGTGTTCAATCCGGTGAAGTATTTAAAATCAAAAATGCCGGTCTGGTTGATATTGGAAATCGCCGCCGCGGTGACCTTTATGTCACTGTTAAAGTGATCATACCTGAAAAACTCGATAAAGAGCAGAGAGCTTTATTGACCAGGTTAGCCGAGCTTCGTGGTGAAAACATAAATGAGGTGGATCAAACCTGGGTGCAGAGATATAAAAACCTTGTTGGACGCCAGACCGGTGACCAGTAATCAGTTTTTTATAACCAGCCTGCCGGGCGGGGACTCTAAATTTTCTCTGGTCGGAGAGGAGCATTTTCATCTAGCCCGGGTGGCCAGAGTCAAGCCTGGAGACAGAATCTGGTTGACTGATGGTCGGCAAAAAAGGTTGCTGGCAGAAGTGCTGAGCCTGGAGGCAGATAAAACCTGGCTTCTTCCGATTGGAGTGACGGAAGAGAAGTTAAAAACTGAACTTATCCTGGGACTCGGTCTGACCAGACCGTCCACCATGGATGCAATCATAGAAAAAGCGACAGAGCTGGGGGTCACAGAAATAATTCCTCTGGTCACGGCTCACTCTTTCCGATTGACGGCTGATAAGATAGAGGCCAGACTGGCCCGTTGGCAGAGGATTAGCCAGGCGGCTTTAAAGCAATCGAAGGGGGCCAGCCTGCCCGCCATCAAGGCGGCTAGGCACCTGCCGGAGATTTTAAGACTTGATTATAGAGGTGAACAAAAAATATTTCTTGATGAGCACAGTCAGGTCTATTTTCGTGATATACTCAATGAAGCTAGACCGGCTTCAGTTGTCTTGCTGGTTGGTCCAGAAGGTGGCTGGAGCCAGAAGGAAAGAGAAGAGCTGGTGAGTGCTAATTATCGTGGTTACAGCCTGGGTGGCAGGATTTTGAGAACAGAAACAGCGGTGGTTTCTGCCCTGACTTTAATCTCACATTTCTGGAACTGGTAGGATGTTTTTACAGGGACAGAAAGTTGGCAAATATGAAATATTGCGATCACTGGGCAGTGGCGGTTTTGGTTCCGTTTATCTGGCCAGGGATACCTGGCTTGATATCAAGGTAGCCATTAAAGTTCCTCATAAACAATCAACTGAGCTATATAAACTGCTAAAAGAACCGAGGCTGCAGGCTGCTCTCAATCATCCTAATATTGTCAGGGTTCTGGCTGCTGAACGGGAAAAAGATGTCTTTTTTATGGTGATGGAATATGTGAAGGGACAATCCCTGGAGAGAATTCTGGAGAAAGAGAAAATTCTTGCTTGTGACCGGGCAGTAGATATTATCAAGCAGATATCCTATGGTGTCGATCACGCTCATCAGAATAAGATCATTCATCGCGACCTAAGACCTTCTAATATTCTTATTTCCGAAGAAGGGACAGTTAAAATCACCGACTTTGGCACGTCAGCCTGGCTGAATTCTGTCCAGTATGCTTCGACCAGGATAGGCTCGCCGCCTTATATGGCCCCGGAGCAGTTTATGGGTAAGGCTTCTTATCCTGCGGATATCTATTCGATAGGTTGCATGTTTTATGAAATGATAGTCGGTCGTCCACCTATTTTTGATCCAGATCCTTTTAAGATCCTGGAAAAAGCCCAGCAGGGCAAAATTACCCCGCCCCGGCTTAAAAATATGAAGGTACCAAAGGAAGTTGATAACCTGATCATGAGATGCCTGGCTCCTCAGGTAGAAGACCGCATTCAGACTGCTTCAGAAATTATCCGGGAGCTATCCAGGTTAAAAGGAAAAGAAGAGAAATCCAGCGAGCTCGACGATATTTTTGCCAGAATAAAAGCGAGGGAACAGAGGAAATCTGACCTCTGCTGGAACTGCCGACGGCCACTGCCTTATAAAACCAGGGTTTGCCCTTACTGTGGAGAAAAAGTTTAAGGTAAGCCCGGCCCTACCTTTAAATTGACTTTAAAATTTGACTGATATAGTATGAAAGCAAAATCAGGTTTTAATGTGACTGAACCGGGCTGGCTGATGCAAGATAATTATTATGAGGCGAGTAGAGAGGGGGAGTTTACCCTTCAACAAATGGGTAGAAATCTGGACTGCTGTTTTGATTCATATATGATAAAACGTCAAGATAAGGGGAGGGAAAGATGAATATTGATGATCTTTTAAAAATCGCCATTGAGAGAGATGCCTCTGACTTGCATCTTAAAGCTGGCAATCATCCGACCATCAGGGTTCACGGGACACTGGTACCCCTGGTGGGTTTTCCCAAACTAACCTCCTCTGATACCGAGGAGCTGGCCAATCAGATTTTAAGTGACTTTCAAAGAAAAAAATTAAAGGAAGAATTCGATATTGACCTGGCTTACAGCCTGCCTGGTTTTGGGCGGTTCAGGGGAAATGTTTTTTATCAGCGAAACAGTTTGACCGTTGCTTTGCGAATAATTCCACTGGAAGTCAAGTCAATCAGGGAGCTGCTACTGCCTGAAATTCTGGAGAAAATTGCCTTTTCTCCGCGAGGTCTGGTTCTGGTTACCGGTACCACTGGCAGTGGAAAAACAACTACCCTGGCGGCTATGATTGATTACATCAATAACTACCGCCGTGAAAACATTATCACCATTGAAGACCCAATTGAATATCTTCACAAAGATAAAAAGAGCATCATCAGCCAGAGAGAAATTGGTATGGATGTCCAGAATTTTAGCCGTGGGTTGCGGGCCTGCCTGCGCGAGGACCCGGATGTTATTCTGGTTGGTGAAATGAGAGATCTGGAAACAATTGAAACGGCTCTGCTGGCTGCCGAAACAGGTCATTTAGTTCTGAGTACCCTGCATACGCTGGATGCACCGGAAACAATCAACCGTATTATTTCAACTTTTCCTCCGCATCACCAGCGTCAGGTCAGATTACAATTAGCGAGTGTGATTAAGGCTGTCATCTCTATGCGATTGGTGCCGCGCATGGATGAACAAGGCCGGGTGCCAGCGGTTGAAGTCATGGTTTCCACACCGTATATCCAGGAATGCATCATTGACCGCGACAAAACGGCTTTCATTCGTGATGCCATTGCCACCGGTGTTTCCCAGTATGGGATGCAAACTTTTGATCAATCTATTTATCAGCTTTATCGTGATGGTTATATTTCTTTTGAGCAGGGAATAAAGTATTCCTCTAATCCAGATGCGTTTAAACTGAGGGTGATGGGGGTCCAGTCAACGCTGGACATTGCTCTGGAACAGATGGAACAAGAAATGGTCAAGGTCGAACGAGTTGGACAGTCAGGAAGAGGGGGTGAAGAGGAAAGTTAGTCTAGATGAAAGCCAATGAGATCAGAACAACCTTTCTTGAGTTTTTTGAAAATAGAGGGCACCGGATTATTCCCAGTTCTTCTCTGATTCCAAAAGATGACCCGACGCTGCTTTTTACCAACGCCGGGATGAATCAATTTAAGAATATTTTCCTGGGCCTGGAAAAAAGAAGCTATAGCCGGGCGACAACTGTCCAGAAATGTCTGCGCGTCAGCGGTAAGCATAATGACCTGGAAGAGGTTGGCCGGACACCAAAGCATCACACCTTTTTTGAAATGCTGGGTAATTTTTCATTCGGTGATTATTTTAAAAAAGAAGCAATTGATTATGCCTGGGAGCTCGTTACCGATGTTTTCCGTCTGCCGGCAGATAAACTTTACATTACTATTTATGAAGAAGATGACGAGGCTTTTCGTCTCTGGCATGAAGGAATTGGTTTGCCAGTGTCCAGAATTTTCCGTTTTGGCAAAAAGGATAACTTCTGGGCGATGGGTGAGACCGGCCCCTGTGGTCCCTGCTCAGAAATTCATTATGATCTGGGTCAAGAACTGGAAGCTGGAACTCCGGCTGAGTTGATAGCTTCTGGTAGTGATCGCTTTGTTGAACTGTGGAATCTGGTTTTTATGCAATTTTTCCAGGACGAAAAGGGCGTGATGAATCCGTTGCCTCGCCCCTCCATTGATACCGGTATGGGACTGGAACGCATGGCGGCTGTCCTTCAGGGCAAAAAAAGCAATTTTGAGACTGATCTGTTTGCTCCCATCATTAAGGCTATATGTGAGGAAAGTGGACAGGATTATCCAGCCGGCGATGAGAATGATGTCTACATCAGAATCATTGCTGACCATATCCGGGCGATCACTTTTCTTATCGGGGATGGAGTTAATCCAGCCAACGAAGGTCGCGGCTATGTGTTGAGACGCTTGATCAGGCGTGCTTACCGGCGCGGCAATCTCATCGGACTCGACAAACCGTTTCTTTACCGGCTGGCCAGTACTGTGGCTGATATAATGAGCGAGCCTTATCCTGAGCTTCTGACCAGCCTGCCTTATATCAGCCGGGTCTGTCTGGCTGAAGAAGAGAGATTTGCTTCAACCCTCAATTCTGGAATGAGATACTTTGAGCAGTATGCGGAGGAAGCCAGGGCGGCTGGCAGCCGGATTATACCTGGAGAGAAGGTTTTTAAGCTCTATGACACTTTCGGCTTTCCTCTTGATCTCTGCCAGGAGCTGGCCAGAGAAAAAAATTTAGAAGTAGATGAAGCCGGGTTCCACCGAGAGCTGGAAAATCAGAGGGAAAGAGCCAGGCAGTCCTGGGAAGGCGAGACCAGGGCCAGGGAAAAATCAATCTATGGTTCGTTCCAGCAACTCAAGGTCAATCCGGTTTTTTACGAGAAAGAAAGAGTAGAAGAAGCAGAAGTGCTGGCCATTATCCAGGACGGACGATCAGTTGAGTGGCTAAAAGCAGGGGAGGAAGGAGAAATAATCCTATCTGAAACTCCTTTTTATGCCGAGAGCGGGGGCCAGGTTGGTGATAGGGGGTTATTGAAAGCTTCCGGCTTTTCGGCAGTGGTTGAGAATACCCATAAACCTATCCCGGAGCTTATTGTTCATCAGGTAAGAGTACTGGCCGGTGAGATTAGACCGGGACAAAAAGTGGAAGGCGTCGTCGATTCGGCCCGGAGAAAGGCCATCAGCAGAAATCATACCTCGACTCATCTTCTTCATGCTGCCCTGAGACAAATTCTGGGAGATCATGTCCGGCAGTCGGGCTCACTCGTTGATGACAAAAAGTTGCGTTTCGATTTTACCCATTTTGCTGCCCTGAGCGAGGAAGAAATCCAGCGGGTGGAGAAGCTGGTTAACGAGAAAATTATGGACAATCTGCCGGTGACTATCAGAGTAACCAGTCTGGAGGAAGGTCTGGCTGAGGGGGCGATGGCTATCTTTGAAGAAAAATATGGAGAAAAAGTCAGGCTGGTTAAGGTCGGCGAGTTCAGTAAGGAGTTATGCGGCGGCATTCATGTCAAAAATACAGGCGAAATCGGGCTGTTTAAGATTA